>Ga0256407_10000399_pt1 | contig 105435 bp, 125 predicted proteins | sample RumenRJG_04DNA_FD_193489 | JGI IMG/M metagenome (GOLD analysis project Ga0256407, IMG submission 193489) | Bovine rumen microbial communities from Lethbridge, Alberta, Canada - RJG_04 | ecosystem: Host-associated > Mammals > Digestive system > Stomach > Rumen | place: Canada: Alberta... | reverse complement strand
GCCAACTTATTGCTTTCTACGAGCGAGACAAGAACGGGAAAGTCGTAAGAATCAATATAAAAGCAGAGAGAACTGCTGCTGCAATGTCATTGTAGCATACGGAACAAACATTATAGCGATAATGTGACGTTACTTGAAGTATTCTGCGCAATGAAATCCCTTTCGTGGCTCATAGTCCTTGAAGTCACATGCACCATATATCCAACGCTTGTTGCACCAACGAGCCATGTCTTGCTGCCACTTTGGAATGTCCTGTTTCTGCTTGTTGAAGTCCAGCATCGGTTGAGCCTGACATCTTACCTTTGAAGCATATTTTGTTCTCCAGTGCGATACACGTTCATAGCACTCATCTAACGAGCCGTGAAGCATCGTATAGAGCAAGAATCCGCCAGTATAGCCAAATGCAAACATGCGTTCAATGACATCTTCACACACTTCGACCTGCTGCCTGGTATCACAGCCGAGACGAATGTAACCGTCAAGCCAACGCACCTTAACAAGTTGCTTTGCAACATCATCGGTTATCAGACGGGCATCAATGGCTTGGTTGAAGTCAACCCTGTAACGGCGACTGATAATCTTGTCAATCTGTTGCAATCCGTAGTCGCAAGCTACTATGTTGTTATCCATGAGGATAAGCCTGCTTCTGCCTTCAATGGCTATCTCGTCAACGTCCATATACGGACGGATAAGACCCTCTTTCTTTGGTACAACACACCATTTGCATTTATTCGGGCAACCTCTGGTAAGGAAACCGTATGCGGTGCGTTTGTCAATGGTAGGGTATATCGAGTAGTCCGGCTGCAACATGTCTATCTCTGTCGGAAGTTGCTTGGTAATGGAATAACCCGTACCACCTTTCTCTATCCTGTCTGCATTTGGTATCACTTGATCATAGTCTGGCTTGTGGGTAAACACCTTGCTCATATATACAATGTCGTAGTGGTCAAAGATGGAATACCAATCTACCGTATCACCACAACGCTTGTGGTATGCTGAAATCTTCATCAAGGCTAAATTTGGGAATCCGTGACCGTCAACATCTATTAGCCCGATATTCATTGCCACATTATCGCTATAACGTAACAAATAATATTATGAACAGAGAAGAGTATTTGAAAGCAAAGAATGTTCTTGAAGAAGAACATGAGGCAAAGATGAAAGTAATTGCAAGAGAATTTGCCAGCACAAACAATCCTGTAAAGATTGGTGATATTATAACCGACCATTACAAGACTATTCGTGTAGAGAAGTTTTCGTGGGGTTATGATTTTGGCTCTCGTTTCCCTTGTATGTATTATCGTGGTACTCGGTTAAGCAAGAAGGGCGAACCTGTAAAACGTGATGCCGATGATAACAGGGTGTCGCAAACGGATATTAGAGAAATCAACGGCAAACCTTATAAATACGAATGAGGTAACATTATTTTCCTAATGTGGCTTAAAAGTTGATTTTGGTATTGAAGTAGTCTTCCAGAAATTTCTTGCAATCAATCTCACCAAATAGAGGATTCTTTTGCCAATCTCGAAACTCTCGATAAGAGTGAAAGAAAGTATTACCAATGAACAATTCATATATGTTGTGGTACTTTTTCTTGAGTTTCTTCAATTTGTGTGAGTTCCACCAGTACAAACCGTTACGAAGCCATTCACGAAGTAATGCAGGATGAGTCTTGAAGTCTTCAACACTTCTATCACTTGGAAGTGGGCATCCCATACAACCCAAACGACACTTTACATTGAACTTTCCATCTTTGTCGTAGTATAATGGGTGGCATCTAATACCTCTCATGGCAATAAAGTCTTCAACGTCTTTATCAGTCCATGATAAGATTGGAAGTATTACATTGACATGATTCTTCTTTGAACCATAAATACGGCAGATTACGGGTTCGTTTGCATCATATCGTTTCGCTCGTTTGCTACTTTCAGCACGTCGGATTCCTTGAACGGCGTTATCTAATATCTTATACTCTTTCAGTATTTCGCAACAAAAACGCCTGTAAAATGTTGGGAAACCTCTTTGTCTGATAATAGCGAAGAAACTCTTTTCTGGTCTGACGATTTCTACACCATTGTCACGACAATGCTTAATAGTGCCGGGCGGATCAATGGTTGTATTTTTATATATGGCTCTGTACTTGACACCTGCCATTCGTGCCAACTCCAATATCACGTCTGAATCCTTACCTCCGCTATAACTGATTTCAAGTATTCCACCATTCTTTGTGGCGTTCCTTTCTGCTGAACGTAACAGCCGCAAAGCCCTGTCAATCTTCTTTTGCAAATTCTCTTCTTTTGGTTGCTGTTCTATTGGTTCGCCAAAAAGATTCAGTTGAATGTTCTTATTTTCATCCATAATACCACATTAGGAAAAGAATGTGGTCTTTTGTCTTGCAACATTATGAAGGTAATGTGACTTTGAAAGATGAATCCGATAAGTGAAGTTTATAATTGTGATTGTCTGGAATATATGCGGTCATTGCCAGACAACTATTTCGATTTGGCAATCTGTGATCCACCGTACCAATTAAAGAAATCGTCTGTATCAGGAAGTGGTAAACTAAAAAACCGCACTCTGAACAAGCACGATATGAGTTGGGATATTGCGCCACCACCTGAGTATTGGCAGGAACTTTTCAGAATCAGCAAGAATCAGATAGTTTGGGGCGGTAACTACTTTCCATTGCCGCCATGTCGTTGTTTCGTGATTTGGGATAAAGAACAGGTTTGGGAGAATTTCAGTCAATGCGAAATGGCTTGGACTTCATTCGACAAACCTGCAAAACTCTTCACTGCATCCAATCGCGGTGGTCACATTGATAAAGTGAACTGGCATCCTACCTGCAAGCCGATAGAACTATACAAATATCTGTTGAGAACCTTTGCCAAAGCGGGTGAAACCATCTTTGACAGCCATCTTGGTAGCGGTTCAAGCAGAATTGCAGCCTATCAGATGGGCTTAGACTTCTACGCTTGTGAAATAAGTAAGGAATATTACGACCAACAGGAAGAGAGATTCAGAAGGGAATGTCTTGGTGAGTACGTGATGAAAGATGGTAGAGTGGCAAAGCAGTTAGACATTTTCGCATAATATTACACGAATAATGGGAACAAACGAACTACCACATTACCTTCAGAATGTTACTATGAAAAGGAAATACAACAAACTGAATAAAGACGTATTTTGCTCTTTGTATAATATTACTGCGGATGGCCGTATTTTTAATAAAATGACAGGACATGAATATGTATCTTCATTTGACAAGAAAGGGTATAAAATACTAAGACTGCCATATCCCGATTCAACAAACAAAGACGGGAGAAGACCATTTAAGGTGCATCGGCTTGTGGCGTTAATCTATCTTCCTGATTACTCTGAGGATTTGCAGGTTAATCACAAGAATGGAATCAAACACGATAACCGAGTTGAGAATCTTGAAATGGTTACAAATCGGCAAAATGCTATTCATGCGTGGAGGCAATTAGATTCGACTAATAGAAGAGAGACAATGAGGAAGATTTCTGGATTGAGAGACCTTCCAAAAATGATAGAATCTGCAAAAATATCTAATAAAAAAAGGATTGCTTGTCTATCTAAAAACAAGGAAGTAATTTGCGTTTATCCAAGTCTAACAGCTGCAGCTATGGCTATGAAAGCAAAGTCACTTGCTGCAATAGGCAAAGCGGCAAGAGAGGGTAGAAAAAGTTGTGGCTATTATTGGAAATATTTATGAACTTTGAGAATCAACTACTGTTTGGTGATTGTCTTGATTTGCTTCCTAAAATTCCATCTGGAAGTATAGACTGTATCATTGCAGACAATCCATACCAAGTTCTTCACAGAAACAATCCACATGCGAAGTGGGATAATATCATACCTTTTGAACCTCTTTGGGCGCAGTACGAGAGAATCATCAAAGATAACGGTGCAATCGTACTATTCGCACAGGGTATGTTTACGGCTAAACTGATGCTGAGTAACGAAAAACTCTGGAGATACAACTTGGTATGGGATAAGCAGAGAACGACGGCATTTCTCAACGCCAATCGTATGCCTCTGAGGTGTCACGAAGACATTTGCGTGTTCTATAAGAGTCTTCCAACATACCATCCTCAGTATGTCGATGGTAAACCCAATCACCCTCGCGGTACCGGCAAGCACAAACACACCAATACCTGCTACGGCAAGTATAAACAGGACTACCAAGGCAGGACTTATGATAGTGTTCCGAGAGTGGAGTCAACTGTTCCAGACGGGAAGAAACTACCTCGTAGTATCATTGCCATCAAGAAGGAACACGAAAGTACGGTGTTCCATCCTACACAGAAACCTGTGGAATTGATACGCTGGCTGATCAGGACTTACACCGATGAAGGTGAAATCGTTCTTGATAACTGTTGCGGCTCCGGAACTTTGGGAATAGCCGCCATTAGGGAGAAGCGTAAGTATGTGTTGATGGAGAAAGACCCAAAGTATTATGCGATATCGAAGAAGAGGATAGAAGATGAATTGAGGGAGCCGATGTTGTTTTAACCTTTCTGTAAAAACTGCAAGGCACACTATCTACAATAAAAAAAAAACTATTGGATTATGAATTATGGTATCACAGAGGTCGGTAAGATTCTTTGTGTCAACCGTGCTACAATTTTGCGTTACGCAAATGCTGGCATAGTGGGCTTCAATGTTGGTGAAAATGGTCGTAAGACTTTTAGTGAAGATGATATTGCCCTGCTGAGATTGAAGATGTACGACCTTAGTCCTGACGAAGCCATAAAGCCCACGACAAAACGCTATAACCTTCTATGGAAACACGGAGGTCGGCGATATATTCATGCACGCATGAATGAGTTGAGAGTTAAAAGTTAAAAGCAAAGTTCTATCTTGAGCAAATCATTTAAATGACCCCAAGCCATGCCTAAGAAAATTTATTATTACGGTGAGAAAGACCTCCAAGGAATGAGGTGGACTGCTCGCACTGTTGATTTCGGTGTTAGTTTATCCGTCATAGCCGCCATCAATGAGTTGTATTCAGCTCATAGTATGCTCCTTGACCGTCCAGACCTGTTTCGTCAAACTGCCAAGCGTTTTGGCAACCTTGCCGTCAGTGCTGCCAGTCGGCGTGAAGTCTATATCAAGAGCAACATGAAAGATCAATCGTTCTGGTCTGACTACTCAGACCGTGTTATCGACGTGGCCGAATCTGACATCACTCTTTTCAGGGTCTCAATCAAGTCAGAACTTGACAGGGTAAAGTTCCCGGACTCCGATTTATATGCGTTCATCGAATGTGCAAGAGTGTTGCTTGAAATGAGCATCACGCAATTTGACTGCATCATGAAGAAAGCCAAAGACAGGTGGGGACGTGACTACAAGAAGGACTTTCTGGAGTATCGTATAGGCGAAGTCTCAGGGCATTGGAACAAGATGTGTGAAGAGTTGTATAAGGGTTTTGACATAGATCTGAACTCTGAACAAGTCACCTGTATGTTCAATAAGATGTGCATGAAGTTTGCCGAAGGCTCATATATAGACGCTTGTATGGCAGAAGCACACAAGAAGAATCCAAACTTTCTTGGCAATGCCATAGATGTTAAATAATCAACGTTTCAGAAATCGTAATCCAAAGTAAGCTATACATAAACTTCATCAATATCAAACAAAAAATTATGGGAACAATCATCTATTTTGAAGAGACGCATAAATGCAGTTGCGTCGTCCGTTTTGTGAAAGACTTCCAGAAGAAAGGCTGGTTTAGGAAAGAGCGTATCGAATACTCTTTGTCTTCTATTGAATGCACACCTTTCACCAACAATGAAGTTATTGACAAGGTGTGTGAACGAATCAGGAAAGACTATCCCAATGCAAAGATTTTCTGCACGGAACGTTTAGAGTTTGAAAAGACATTCAGAACTCACAAGGTCTGGGTCATCTGTACATACGACGAGAAGGGCAATGTTGCAGGTTATTTATCACATGTCGCAGGAAAGAGAGCGATGTGGACGAATGACATTGATGACGCAGAGATAAGTTTTGACCTTGAAAGCGCAAGTGCCAGTTCCGATAATATCAGAAAACTTTGTGGATTAGGTGCGCGTGTCGGGCTCAGGTCTGTCTATTTGAATCTTGTAAACCAACTGCTGACACCGATAATGATGATTACCTGTACGAGCAAGAGAGGCAAGGAAGAGACGAAATACTTTGCCCGTCTTGAGGATAATCGTCTTCGTCTTGTCAACACATCAGACGCAGCGAGGAGGTTCACCTACACCGAGGTTCTGAAAATGTTCGAGCATCTGCAAACTCACAACAAGAACTTCCTATATGCCGTACTGCCTGTGTTCAAAGACAATGTTCATTACAAGAACTTGGAGGCTTACGTCAAGGAAAAGAATGTGAGCCTGATGGTTCAAATGACTACGAAACTGAAATGGATAAATAGGTAGTGGCATGTGCTATCCGAAAGCGAATTGAAGAAACATGGATGAACACGATAACTTGAAGTGGGTGCAAGAACCCAACTGCACCACCTGTTCGCACACTCAACCTTTCTACATTGATAACGGGAAACGGATAGACCGCCTGTTTTGCACACAGAACGAGTTTCCTGTAAATGCCCGTGTATGTTGTGAAGAATATGAGCTGAGAAATGAAGAAGAAAAACTTTGAACATGCTTTAAAGCTGAAGGAACTTGAGGAAATCAGAAAGCATAATATCGCCAATTATTTCCTCAACCAGTCCAAGTATCATCGGCCATGGATGCAAGAGTTGGCAGACAGGTATAAGGATGGTTTGCGAACAGGAACGGTGGCTGCTCCGTTGATACCGATGGCTGTTTTGCCGTCGTACTACACAGACAAGAGAGACAGGGAGATTGCTGCTTTTGCGAGCTTGCTGATACGCGATGAAGGACGATACGGGGAAACCGTATCGCACCAGCTGGATAGTGTATTGACGTTTCGAGGACTTCTTGGTAATCATCCTTGGGAATGGTTCTTGCGTCGTGATTTTGTCTGTCTTTCCATGGGAAACGAACAAAACAAACGTACTGGCGGCATTGAGAATTGGAAGATAGCTAAATTGATGGACATTCTATGGAATGAACATAATTACCCTATTATCCAGTTCAGCGGAATCGAAGATACCTTGCGCAGATTATCCTCTGTTCAGCTGTGTTCTTACTTCGATGTCATGACCTACCTTCTTGAAGATTGCTGTATCGGTCAATTTTTCTATAAGTTGAGGGTGTTGCTGTTGGTTCTTGGTACTGGCGATGGCTTTGGTCTTGGTGTATGGGAGATTCCCAAAGATCAGTTGAAATGTCCGCTTGCATACGGTCTTCGAGACTTCATCAAGACATGGTTTCCCGATTACAATCGTATCGGTTCTATTGATGATGCCATAAGACAGTTTGGGTTGAGAGGGGAATGTGATTTCTTCTATGCCTGGTTGGGATATAAAGAATTGCAGAAAAGAAATCCAAAGGGTTGCAGCGCGTATGCCACAACGTATTTGCGGTGGTATGATAACGGAGAAAGAAAGAAACCCTGCAAATGGCGCGCGATACAACCAGAGATAGACTTTTAGTTGCAATGTCATTGCAACAAACGGAACAATGGCCGAAAATGGATGGGGAGTAGTTTTCAGGCTGCTCCCCAACTTTTTTTGTATGTCATAGTTGTCAACGATTTTTAATGAGTCAACGATTTGTAAAACGAGGAAAGCCCGTTGACTTGGCCTTTTCAGATGGTAGCTACTCCGTCCTATCCTCGCTGCAAAGATACGATTTTTTTTGTGGATTGCGCCAAAATAAATGAAAAAATGCGCAATCCTAATAAATTTTTATTCTCCGTTGAAGAATGACATTGCTTCTTCACCAAGATTACGAGTATTTGCAAAGATATATCTGCTCGTAATCATTTGATTTTGGTGATTCATAAGTCTGCTGATTGTGGCAATAGGTACATTACGCTTTGCCAGTTCTGTTGCTCCGCTACGACGGGCTGTGTGCGAACCAACCAGTTCGTACTTTGGTCGTGTCTGTACTTTTCCGTGATAGAAGAGTTTCACGGGTTCGTCAATGCCGCAGTTCTTGCAGATGCGCTTGATGATTCGGTTGTAAACGCTACGGTCGAGCGTCTTACCTCGTTGCTTAAAGTACTTTATGAAGTTCTTGTGCAAAGGAACGGTGGTTGCTACACGGGTCTTCTGGGAAACGTAGGTGATGAAGTCGCCCTGAATGTTCTCTGTGGTAAGTTGCTGAATGTCTGATGAACGAGCCAGACAATAATACTCACAGAGGAATTGGGCTTTGACCCATTTCTCTTTCTCTGTCCTTGGTCTGTAACGCTCTATCAGCGCAATCTCTTCGGCAGTCAGTACGACTTGCTCAGACGGCACACGTTTAGCCTTCAACTCTTTGTGTGGGTTCTTGCATGGAAACAAGTTCTCGTCGATGTAGGCAGAAAGAAACGCCTTCAGTATGGCGAGATAGGTGCAAGCGGAGTTACCCGCCACACGTTCACAGATTAGTTCCCGTACCTTGTTGAGGTTTAGTGTAGTGATGTCCTGCCAGTTTACTTCTGTTACCCCTATCGCTTCTCGCATGAAGCGTAGGACTTGGACTCTACCCGGATTCTTCCGTGTAAATTCCTGTTCAAATGATAAAATATTCATACGTTCTCTTTTTTTAATATGTTTCACGAAAAATAGAAGCACACCTGAATTTTCGTTCAGATGTGCCAGTCTAACCAAAAAAAACATCCAATTACGGAATGAAAGAGGGGTTAAACAATATCCCATTGTCTAACCCCCAAAAACTCTAAATAAAAGCTTGGTAAAAACATCGGTGCAAAGGTATGTATTTTACCCGATGTCTCCAAGTAATCTGTTTGGAAACTCTCGATTTTCAAGAGTATTTTTCTATGAGACTTTCTATTTCGTCCTTGTTGTGCATGAGAACGCTGTGTCTTCCCTTTCCTTGTGAGTGTATTTCAAGTATTCCAAGTTGAATCAACTGGTTGAACACCATTCGTGCATCTGGGAAACTCAAGTTTGTAGTACAATGCACCCATGCTTCAGAGACTTCCGTCTGGTCGGCGACTGCCAAGGCAGCAACTTTTGTAAATTTGTGCATTGGTTCTCTCAGTCTCACAATGTGTATAGGCTTCACAACCTCTGGCTCTTTGACCACTGGAGTATTCTTGTAGTCTTCATACCTTTCCGCTATGGACTCACAGATTTCATTGACATCTTCGATTGAGGCGTATGCGCACTGCATTCTTGTAGTGCCATTGCTACCGAATAATATCATGTCACCACGGCCTGTAAGTTTCTCTGCTCCACTCTGGTCGATAATGACACGTGAATCAACCCCCGTTGTTGTACGGAATGCTATTCGTGTGGGGAAGTTTGCCTTGATGTTACCTGTGACAATTTTTGCGTCTGGGCGTTGGGTGGCGATAATCAGATGTATGCCAACCGCCCGGGCTTTCTGTGCTATTCGGCAGATGGTACGTTCAATCTTCGTGTCTGCAGTCATAATGAGGTCGCCGTATTCGTCAATGATGGTGACGATGTACGGCATAGGCTCAACGAAGGAAAGTGCGTTGTACTCCTTGATGTTTCTCACTCCTACAGAAGAAAGAAGTTCGTAGCGTTCATCCATTAGATCGCAAATCGCTTCCAACTTACTTTCCGCTTCGTCTGTTTCGGTAATTACTGGGCAAGCGAGGTAGGAATCTTCGATGCGTGAATAGATGCTTAGTTCCACCTGCTTAGGGTCTATCAGCACCAGTTTCATTTCATCTGGTGACTTCTTCTGGAGAAGTGAAAGGATGATGACGTTGAGACAGACGGACTTTCCCTGTCCTGTAGCACCCGCCACAAGGAGGTGTGGCATTTCTGCAAGGTCTGAGATGAATACTTCGTTATCGACCTTACGACCGATGCACAGAGGCAAAGCCATGTCTGTGTTCTGGAATTGTTCTTCCTTGAAGATTTCTGACACGGGAATTGTGGCGCGTTGCACGTTTGGAACTTCGATGCCGACGCTGCCATCTTCCATCGGTGCTATGATGCGTACCGACGGCACTCCAAGAGTTGCAGCAAGTTCGTCTTTTAGGTTTCGTATCTTGTTGACGCGAACACCTATCTTTGGACGTAGCTTATAGAGGGTCACGGTCGGCCCATGCACCTCTTGGAAATCGTAATAGGTTATTTGGAAAGACAACAGCAGCGCGTTGATGAGGTCTTTCCTTGAAAACTGTTCGTTCATAATAAATTAAATTTGATTTGTCGTACTTCCATCTTTTGCAAAGAGGATGGAAGTTGTTCGCGTGAATACGCGCAGTACCAGACCACTACGGACACCATGCGGCGCACGGCACGCCATACTTTTCGATGTTGGCGATCATGAGGTCTGCGACGATGAACGCTCCTTTGTAGCACGGGTCAGATTCTTTGCCTTTCAGTCTGTCAAGTGCTTTCTGTCCTTTTTCTGAAGATAGTTTCCCTACTTGTGCGAGTCGGTAGTAGAAACAATCCTCTATCAAATCATTTGGCGTGATTTGTAGTTCTGGGATGCGTAAAGCCTGTTCTTTTGTCATCTTGTCTCTTCATGTCTTTTTTAATGATAGGACTCGTTTAATACCATAACGTAAAAATTTGAAATTTATTGTGTGGTTGGCGTGTTTGGGAGGTTAGGTTCCCAAACACTTTCTGTTTAATGGCGTAACATTCAGGACAGTATCATGCTGCCACGTTCTCACGTTCTTTGGCGTTGAACACATATCCACCATCAGAGAGCATGGGCATTATCAGCATGAGGTCAGTGTCTTCGCTATCAAGCAGTGACGGTCGTGTTGATTCTTCGATGTTGAATCCTGTGAACTTCACCCTCTGTAGGCGTTTGATGTTGTAATTTGTTCCGATGGTGATAGTTGCAGGTTCAGCCAGCCGGAAAGTTACTGTCTTCGATACTTCGTTTCCGCGGTCAAAGAAGTCGAAGTAGGCGATATCGGAGCCATGGTAGAACGATACAAAGATGTTCTTGCTATCTTTCTCCGAACCTGGTACTTTGATTCCTTGAATGAAACTCTGAGCTACCTTTACATCGTCTGGGTGTATGGCGAAGTGTTTGTTTGTGTTATTCTGTACTACACTACGCCAAGTAGGATAACTACATCTCATGACGATGCTACGTACTTTTACGTCGCCCAATATAGCGCACATGGTGTCCTGCTTCTCTTCTACGAGACTTTTGGTGTCTTTGTTGACCACCTTCCTGCGGCGGTACATTTCAAAGGTGACTCTCGACTTTGATTTGCGTGCATAGTCGCAGATTCGTTTCCAGTCTGCCTTTGTGAAGAGAGCTTGGATGAGGTGTCCTTCGTCTTTCGGTTGCTTCTTCGCGCTCTTGATGTCGTTGGAGATTACTGCGAGCGTTTTCCCATCTGTTGCGATAAAGTTGATGTCGCCTGAGAGTGTGTTAATCTCCAGAAGGATATGTTCAAGTATGGGTTTCAGAGATTCATCATGCTCTGCATGGTTTACAAGGTTCTTGGCGTTTGCTGGATTGTCGAATGTGATTTCGACTGTGCCTATGAAGTCATTTGGAATAACTTCTTCGTAGGTGAAGCAGTGTTCGCCCTTTGCCTTGGCCAGACTCTTGAAGTGCTGCATGATTCGGAACACGTTTTCTCCGTCAAAGTGACATTTGAAGGTGTCAACGATGATTTCCTCTTCTTCGTAGAATGGCGTGTTGTGAACATTCTCATACCCACCTACGGCACTTCTGTACTGAGGCAGTTCTGTGATTTCCTTTGGAGTCACGATGTTCTTCTCTGCCATGAACTTGCGGAACATTTTGTTACACTCGATGGCCTTGTTGAAATACTTGTCTGCGATTTCGCACAAAGCCTGATAGATGGCTTGGTCTTTCTGTAAGTCTGTCATAATTGATGAATTTTAAGTTGGTTAGAAAATGAATAATCGTGCATGGGGGAGATGGTTAAATCTCTCCCTGCCAGACTTCGGGGTACATATCCCAATACCAGTTTGCATCCTCGTACCTTTTGCCTGCAAGTCGCATGAGATAGTCGCGCTTGATTCCTGGAGGAAGCACGAGCGCTTTGTCGAAGTAGTCCTGCGTGTCACGTAGGCACTGAATGTACTCTCTGCGGATTTTGTAGAACTCTTTGATGTCGTTGAAGTACAGGATTTCGATGTATGAGCCATGTTCATCGTCTTGTCTTCGCGTCCATTCCTCGCAGTCATCGAATGAGTGGATTTCTTCACCAACTTTCTCGCTTATCCAACTGAACATTTTTTGTTCGTTGTCGAAGTGGTGAAAGCAGTCTGGAGAATAGTGTCCGATGTTTACTCGGAAATGTTCTCTCTGAGGAAACTTGTCGTGCCATTCCAGACGGTCGCCATCGTCAACGAGAATTTCAACACACTCTTTGTCGTTGTCAAAGAAGGTCGTTGCACAATCTTCTGAACAAAGGCATGTCGTACCATCGAATAGATAGCCAGATGTGACGTGTTTGCCACAAATGGCGCATTTTCTTGTAATAGCCATAATATGAAAGTTTATTGGTTTGTAGTTCAGCAGCCGTTGTCATGCGGCTTGCTGATAATTGGTTTCAACAGAATTGCAACATACGGAACTTAGAACCATGAAGTCCAGTAGCAAGGACAGTCTGGGTCTTCTGCGTCTTCAAGTTCTTTGTTGAACTGTTTTCTGTCAATACACTCTCCTTCGAGGACACATGAATCATCGCAGTAAGTTGTCCCGTTCCATGAATATCCATCCCACATGATGTTTCCACAGTATTGGCAGATTTGTGCTCCGTCGAACTGCCCGAATGAATGTTGCAGGTCGATACGCAATTCCTCACTGATAAGGCATTGCCGCATGATTCTTTCTACGAGATTGATTTTGATGTTGAGCAATCTTTCCTTGTCTTTTTTCTCCAGAGCTTGACGAATATCCCTCATGTAGAAATCTGTACAAACAGGGTCGAAGTAGCCTTTTTGTTTCCACTTCTTGATGAACTTCAGCAGTTGTGTTGTTCGCAGCCATTTGTCTTGAATCAATGATGATTGAATAGACAAGAAGCCGTCAGTAGGACATTTCTCTTCTGCGATTCCAAGTCTGATTTTTGAAAACAAGACATTCTTGATAGCATCAATAGTGTTTGCTTTCGTTGGTCTTTTTTTCTCGCATTTGAGTATCAGGGCTACATCGTCACCTAATAGTTTGTCAAGGTCTTCTACCTCTGATGCATCCATCCACTGAAATAGTTGGATGAGCGTGTTGTAGATCATTTCTTTTCTTTCCATAATGAATTGTTTTTTGGGTTAAATAATAGTGACCACCTTCGTCGTTGGACGAAAAATGGTCTGAATGTCAATGAGCAAGTGCGGTGTAGTCTTCCCAATCTTCACAGTTTGAATCTCCAAAGTAAAGAGGGTTGATTTCCCAATCTTTCTTTGCCAGTGCCAGTGCTTCTTCGTAAGATGAGGCATTGACGTCGAATGTTCTGGAGAATGAGCCGGACACTCGAATGACGAATTTTCGATACGTCTGACTTCTTGCATAGGCAAGGAGTCTGTCAATGTCCTCAAAAAGCAATGAACTTTCCTCGTTGACGAAAGCCTCGCCCTCGAAGTTGTTGTGAATAGCCAGAGTGCCATCGTGCATGAGTTCCAGACTTGTCAACTGGCAATTCTCGGCAATAGTACAGCCGTTTGCGCCATCGCTGCCATCGTCAATGTTAAGTTTGAAACTGCCGTCGAAGTGCAGCCCGTTGTTACGCTTCACGATGTCACGCAGTAGAGCAAGTTTCTTTTCCCGTACTTCTTTCTTCAAGTTGGCGAGAATGTCAAGGAATGATTCTGGGTCGTAATTGAAAACGGACTCGCCTCCAATGACATCATCCTTGGCGCAAGTTTCGCTATTTACGGTAAATGCTACCATCCCATCGCTCCAGACTTCCACGGCAGAACATATTTCAGTTGTAGCGACTTCGCCATCAACATAGTGGACGTAGAACTTGTCTCTGAAATGGTGTGCGCTGTTCACTGGAATAATCTCGCGGATTTCAGCAAGAATCTCATTCTTGATAGCCATGAATTTCTCTGCATAATCTTTTCTTTCCATAATTTACTGAATTTTATTTGTTAGACAATAGCAGGGGTGCGGATGCAAATCCGCAATTCCCTTAGTCGTTCATCCAGACTTCTGCAAATGCAATAGCCCACTCTTTTGCGCTTTCTGCATAGGCATGAGGAATGTCTTTGCCGCCTACGGTACAGTTTGCTGGGTCGCTTCCGATGTCTGCAAGACGGTTCTGAAGTTTGAGACCTTCCTGAACAATGACAGGAGCAATGACTTTCATAAACTCTAATGTAATCTCTTGACTTTCCATAATAACTGAATTTTAATAAGACAATAGCCGGTAAGCACGGTGTCAATCGTACTTACCATAGAGTTAGCAGGGGATTCCGTTCTCACGAAACTCGCGTATCAAACCGAAGCGACGGGAAAGTTTGTAGAAGTAGTTGCCAATGATTGCCAAGCCCTCGTAAGAATAGGGGTAGTCGGCATCGTTCAGCTGCCAGTCGATTGCTTCCTGACGGGCAGCTTCTTTTCTTTCCTGATAGGTCATAACTGAATAATGTTTGGTGAATATTGTACTTGCATCGTTTACAGAGACAATGCAAGTGAGAGAGTTAGCACTTTTCAGTATCGTAATAGAAATGGACGTAGAGTTTATCATTCTCTGAGCCAAATCTTACAACGAGTCCGGGGTTTTCCTCACATTCCCAAGACTTGAAAATCTTCTTGTAATGCTCGAAAATCTCGTCTCGTTGTGTGTCAAAGTCTTCGCAAGGAGAAACAGCAAGCAGATGTATTGTAACTGTGTTGCTGCCATAGTTCCAAGACGCATCTACAATACCAGAGGAATTAACACACTTTGGAAACTCTTCGTCATAGACTTCTACGACTCCGACAAAGTGGCGTTCACTGCCTACACGGTGGTTTCTTCCAACAAAGAAATTACCAAACAACTCTTCTGAATCCTCAAATGGGTCTTCCATGAGATTCTTGTTGTCGATAGGACATTCAATTAGATTCTTTTCCATAATTATCTGAATTAGTTTGCGACTACTGCAGTTATGACGCTGCAAATAGTCTTTTGAGGTTCGGACGTGATAGCAAACCGTCTTTGATAACTCTCGCGGTTGCTCCATGACCGTAGTTCCCATACTTACCATACCTCCAGAACCAACGGAAGTGTGGCTTGTCTGCATACTTCTCTACGAAATACTTTTCTCCGTTGATCTCGTAGTCTTTAGAGTTCTTTACGATGGTCATAGTTAGAACGGCATTTTGTCACAGATACCTTGGAGCCATTTAAGATAGGCTTCGTAGTCTTCGTAGTGCTCTTTCACGTTGTCGAATGGTACTCCATTGCCAGGCTGTCCGTTTTGCCACCACGAAAGAACTGTATCGTTGATGTCGAAATTGTCAATGTACTCTTGCAGATTCTTTTTCCGTACCTTGTCAAGCGAGATAATCATGTCTTCGCCTGCATCGGTATAACACTCAAGTTCTCCGTCGCCATTCGATGTGATGTCGAAGTCTTCAAGGTAGAGTTCGTTGATGTAATCTTTCCAAGGTTCATCGTCAATGGTAAGTTCGTGTAAATCTCCATCCCATTGCACGGTGCAAAAGTGTTCCCAACAGTCATAGACTGCGACGGTGAAACCGATTGCTCCGTATGACGTAAAAAGAGGTTCAGTCTGAATGTATTTGCCATACCATAACTTTCGCTGACGAAAGTTTTCGTCTTTGAATCTGTCTGCAAGGATAGCCCTGCACAATCTTTTGAGATACTTTTCCATAATTGCTGAATTTTAGGGTTAGGTGAGGCGACTATTGGAGTTGTTATGCTCCAAATAGTCTTTTGAGATTTGGGCGTGAGCGTAAGCCACGACTGATGGCGACATTGTAACATGGTGGAGGATAAACGTAGCCATATTCCCAGAGTTTCACGAAATATGGCTTGTTTGCATACTGAGCTACATAATACTTTGTTCCGTTTATCTCGTACTCTTTGTAAAAGTAGCCGATTGTCATAGTAACCGATGTTATGAGTATTTGACTGTGAATGTTTCCTGCGTGAGTTGAAGACGTTCTATCCATTCACGTAGGTAGTCCAAGGCTTCGCCCAATGACGAGCAACGATGGCATTCTTGCGGTGATTCACCTCGCAGGAATGTAATCACGAACTTTTCTTCCGATTTGAGGTAACGAAATCGGAAGTTTTCTTTTTGTCTTTTTGCCATAATGTTGAATGTTTTTTTGGTTAGTTGTGCTTGCAAGAATGGTTTGGTTCTTGCAAGTGGAGGTGTATGCAATAAGGAGGATTCTAAAGGGCTGTCCAGCCTTTTGTGTCGAAATGCCACATGTGGAACAGATGTACGATGTCGTTTTGAAGCTCTTCAAGCCATCTTTCGCGCTCATGGAAGATGCCAAACTTTCCGTCACATCGTTTCAGCGCATACTCTTGAAGGTATAGAGGCAAGTCATAGAGAGCTGATTCCCATTTCCAGCAAGCCAAGCCTCCAAGCGGAATGTGCGGTGATGACTCTCCTTTTTCCGTTATCCAGAAAGATTGCAGGAAGTCACGTTCTTTCTTCAGTTCCTCTTGAAGTTCGTACAGTTTCGCTCCGTCACCTTCTTTCCAGTCAGAAGAATGGCTTCGCTCTCCTATGTCATTCAGAGTCTTTACGATTTCAGACGTATTGACGAAGATGTTTTCAATAATTGCCATAATATTACTTGTGTTTAAATTTCTTACAAGGGTGATTAGCATAGCCACCAATACTGCAGGTGGCGCAAACTTCGTATCTCGCAGGTACGTAGTACGTGCAATCTGAACAAAATCTTAGTTCTTCCATAAGCATAAAATATAAAAGTTTGTGCGGTTGCTGTGAAGGTTGGTTCGCAGCAACCATAAGAGTTAGATTTCGCATGTCCTCACATGCTCATAGAGATTAAGCGACATTAAACCAGTCGTTGAGGAAGGCAACCATTGCGCGGTTCTGGGGCAGGAGTTGTGGAATATCCATGCGGTCGGCTTTATACATCTCCGTCGCGCTGTTGTAGATGTCCCATGCCGTAACTCTGTCATGCAGTTCGTAAGCCTCCAGCATATCCTCCGTGAAAGTTGTAATCTGTGACTGATTCAGCGGATAGGTCATGTTGGCGCGGATAGTCTTGCGCGAAGTGTCTGACTTGACGCGCATTGCCGTGAGTTGACCGATAATCATCAACATCTGTTCGGGAGTCACGACAATGTTCTTTAGTCGCTCAATCCTTGCGCGGTCGGTCTCGATCAAGTTTCGTGCATCCTGCAACCATGCGCGGACGGTGCGGATGATAGTTTCGATGTCTGAGCCATTGCCACGACCAGTACCACGGTCGCCATAGGAGGCGATGTAAAGTTCTGGAGAGAGCATACACTGATTGTGACAGATGATTACCTGCGGGCCGAAACCTACCTGAATACCTTTCTGATGGTAGGCAATAGCCAAGCCAGTGGTAGTTTCGGAGTTGTCGAAGTCCTTGATGCGAATGTTGGCAAAGACTCTTCTGAGGATATGGGCTTCAACGGCGTTGTCGCCATACTTTTCCTCAACCTGACGGATAACTGTCACACCAGGCATGTTCTTGTCGCGGTTCTGTGCGGCAAAGAGGTCATAGACTTCTGTCTGATAGCCGTACTCGTTGCAAGCGGAAAGTATCTCGTTAATGAGTTGGAAGTGATAGATACCCTTGAGGGGCTTTCCTTGCACATCGTTCTCATGCTGAGTCCTCTCCAACATTTCGAGAGTCAGCGGCTGTGTGCCGTAGCCTTTCTCGTTCCAGTCAAAGAACTTGGTGCTGTCAACGGTTGTTGTCTCGGTCACGGTTGGCATAGTTGCCACGGGTGCAGAATTTCTGCTACCAAATAAAACGTTTGTCATAATTGAATAATTTTAGGGGGTTAGACTTAAAATGTTTTTATCATAAGTTGTGACACACACAGTTTTTAGGCTGTGTGAGTCTTTTGGGTATGCCATAGCGGGCAGAAACATTCCATGTCTTTCCTGACGTGTTTGCATCCATGCAGCATGGCGCAGGTTCTACACCTCCACACATTGTCAGGTATGGTGTCGATGTATCTTTGCTTGAAGTATTCCGTGACAATTACCTTGAACGTGTCACCATTCTTGTAGTCGATTATGTGAGTTTCCTTGCCGAAGACTTCATAGCCAAGTTTCCATTCTCCACGACATTCGTGGTGGCTTACCCACTCACACGAATACTTGGCATCTAACTTGTGGTGATAGATAGCCCGGCTCAACTCTTTCTTTTGAATTTCTACCATAGTTGTAATCTTTATGTTTCGTTAATAGTTGGTGCTTGTGGGCGATTGTAGGTCGCCCATAAGTTCAGAGATTGAGCATCTTGTCAAGCCAAGTGGATTCATCGTAGATGTCAGCCATAGCATAATAGAATTTGCCGCTGGCTTTGTCGTAGAGATATTGACCGTAGAAAGTCATTGTAGTACACTCTCCTATGAAGAACATGGAGTAGCGCTCATTCTGAATCCATCTTAATGGCGGCAAAACATTCAGCGCATAGTAGTATTCTTCCCTTGTGATTTCTTTCGGCTCTTTTGACAGCCACTTTTCTCGCTGACGCTTTTCAAACTCTTCCCAAGTGATGGCCTCAAAGCCTGCATTCAACACAGACTCACAAACTTCAAGTTGCTTTTGCCAGTGGTCGGACATGTTGGGATAGTATATCAGATGGTGTTTGTATATTTCCACATCATTCTGATAATGCTCTCTTGCGCGGTTGATCTCTGCGTCAACTTCTTCAATCTTGCACATTGTAAAACACTCATTATTGAAGCGGTTTACAATAAGTCTTTCATTCGGTTCCATAATTGTTTATTTTTTAGGTGAATAATATCATTGTTCCCACCTGAAAGTTTCGGTTTCAGATGGGATGGAGAGTGTCAGAAGTTGATGAAATACCTACATCTTTGGCTAATCTCGTATTCAGATGGAACAAGTTCAATGTTTATACCTCCGATATTAGTCTTTGCACCATACTTTGCGTTATCAGCCCATGCCGTGAACTTCTCGCGGTCGCTATCGCCGAAGATACTTTTCACATCGTCAAAAGTCCTTCGCGTTCGGTCAATCCATCCTTTGTAATCGACCTTGAAACGCATTTCTATTCTTTCCATAGTCTTATTGAATTTTGGTTTATAGAAGGTGCGTCCATTCATCAAAATGGCCGCACCCAAACACACTAAAAAAAGCAACGCTAACAAAATTTCTCGCCAAAGTATTTGCGCTGGAAGTCTTTTCGGTCTTTGCAGTTGAAGACAACTGCCATAACCTTTCTTCCTGCGCTTGCAAGTTCTTCTTTTCTCTGGATAAATTCCTCTTTTGGCATAGCCTCGTAGGGAGTTATAACAAAGTAGTCTGTCATAGTTGAAAGTTTTTATTGGTTTGTCGTTCTTTCGGGGGAAATCTCTTTCCCCGGAAAGTTAGTGGGAGTTGCGCGAGCCGAGAAAGAACTGGAGTTCACGCTCAACGCCTTTCGGGTTGCGGTAGATGCAGATATTCTTCTCAGTGTCGTAGAGTTCGTTTCCTCGCTTCTCAATGGGTGCATGATAGTTTGGATGCTGATAGACGGTCTGCTTGTCAACAGTTATCCTCACGATGCAGTGGTCAAGAATCGCGCCGCCGCCAAGACTTCTTGAAGTAGCAACGAGCAAGGGAATCTTTACCGTTCCCGTACTCCTGCCAACGTAGCCGATTGTGTCGTAAGATTCAAACCAGTCTTTTCCCGTTGTGGTATCTCCGTAGAATAGTCGTACTCTCTGGTTTCTGTTACCAGAATACTTTGCCAGAATGTTGCACACCTGGTCAGGTGTCCTCTGGTCGAAACTGATTCCGTTTACAACTTTGTAGTCTTCCATAATGCCATAATCTTTTAGTGTGAATAATATCGTACTTCCCGCAAAGATCGGTTCGCGGGAAGATGGATTAACAGTTGTTCCACATCTTCTTTCGGAGTGCAAGGGATTCGCCGTAGGTGTCGGCATATCCTACAAAGTCACCCGAAAAGAAAATGCACCACTTAGGTAAGGGCTGGCCAATGAAGACCTTCTTAATCTTCAGGAGTTTTGTCATTGGCCATGGCTGAAACTTGACGCTCTTGTGCTCGCGAAGAAGTTTCTTTTCATCGTTGCTTAGATAAGAGTACTGCATGGCGATTTCTTTTGGTTCTTAATAATCGTACTTCCAACAGACGCTAATCTGCTGGAAGTCTGTTTTCACTTGAAAGCCTCGTAAGCTTGGACTTCGAGACTCTGTTCCGTGCTCGCTTTTTCTCCTTCGGCATTCTGCCGCAGGACTCTGTTCTCTTCTCGTACTTCGCCGAGAGTCTTGGCGGTCGTTATCAACCTGTCATGCCACTTCTGTGACTGACGGGCGAGACCGATGTTTGTTAAGGCTGAACCAGCAAGGGCAACAGCCAAGATGCAGATGATGACTGAATCTTTCATGATTGAATCTTTTTTTGTGATTAGGGTTTGGTTCTCGTACTTCCAAGGGTCGTAGGGATGCAGGAAGTTTTTTTCATTATGCATCTTCTAAGACTTTAACGCGAAGACCGTTCTGCGCTGCAAAGTTCTCGATGACTTCTGCCTTGGTGGTGAAATAGTTCTTGCCAATCTCTCGCTCGTCAAAGTCTATGACGTAGGAGATGCTATCTCCATCGATTTCATATCGTACGTCTCTGTCTACGTAACCTTCCTTGCCGGAAGGAATAACGGAAAGATGAGAGCCGACGATGGTGAACTCGCGGATGATGATTCTACCGCCTTTCGAGAGGCGATAAAGTTTTGTTCCAACTTTTAGAACATCGTAAGCGTTTTCTGCATTGGTAATCATAATTGAAAGTTTTTTTAGGGTTAAACATAGGGTTCTCGTACTCTGGAAAGTGACAAGGCTTTCCAGAGCAATGCAGCATCGTTTCTTTCGTCTTTAGTAGAACTTTATTCCGTTCTCGTACTCTGCTTCTCTTCTTTCCGGCCAGACTTTCTGACTGGAACCATCAGAGAGAAACAGAAGAGGATGAACAAAGTGAACAGCGAACTGTTACTTATCAGAACAATGATGATGAGTGCAACCAGACCAGCTGCAGCGATGATGGTCAAAACTTTGTCTTTCATAATGAATCTTTTGTTTAGTGTGTTGGTCTTCCAGTCTGTAATCAAACAGTCTGGAAGGCGAAAGCCTTGGCATCTTTCCAAGAAAGACCGAAACTTTCCATCGTCTCTTTTGAGATTCTGAGGTCTCTCATCCTTTCCTTCAGATGCATGAACCAGCGTTCACGCTCTTCGTTGAAGTTCTGCCGTTGAAGGTCATCGGCAAAACCATTCCGTAACTTTCTTTTCAGATCTTCCATGTCAAACCTTGCTATCTTGCAAGTACGCTCGACAACGGGGATGGAAAGAAAGTAGTTCACAACAAACTCACGACCATATTCAGTGAGCTTGTTACGCGCTGCATTGGCAAAGATGTGAGGACGTTCTTTCTTTTCCTCTCTGCTCTGCCAGTAGAGTCTTTCCTTCATCTTGAAGAAGTTTCCAACTTCAAGATAAGAAAGTCCTTGCTGCATGGCTTCCTCTTCCCATTGTTGCATGAGAGAGGAAGGAATTGCTCTAACTTGTTCCATGATGATAAAGTCTTTTGTAGATGAAACTTGCAGCGGGAAAGTTGTCTTTCAAACTCACCCGCCAGATTACCCCGGACGAAAGGATGAAAGTATGCAAAAGCAAAACTCTCTCCATCCGTCCAGAACCAAATGATAAAATTCAATTATGGACATATCTTTTCGTGCCTCGGTGTTATAGACTCTTTGTGCCTTCCTTTTCGGACACAAACCCAAAAGCCTTGAAAGTTTATGTGACAAGACATTTCCTTTGCAGTCGTTTAAAGATACACGAAAACTTTTCACCAGAGAGAAAGAAAACTTTCTGGATGAAGGAAGTCATACGACTTTATTACAGCGTTTATCTATCGCGTAAACATTTGCAGACGTTAGCAGGATTCCAACCTCTTAACGTTTCATGTCTCGTTTGTTCAACTCTTTAACCAGATGGCGAAAGAGTCAAACTAACTTTTGTACTTTTGAGGAGGCTTAAATAAGTCAAAGAATGGCGAAAGTCCTTTGTTTCATTCATCCTATCTTTCAAGGATTCCAGAAACAAAAGACTTTCCTTTGTGGAATGATACGAATCGAACGTATAACAGACAAAAGACTTTCGTCTGTTTTCCAAATATCCGAAATTTTGTAACAACTAAAAAAAAAGCATGAAAAAAGTGGAGGTGAATCTTTGAAAGACTCGCCTCCACTCGTTTGCGTGATGGACTGGAAACTTTTTGCTTTGTTACTTTGTTTCCGTTTCTGTCGTTTCCTCAAAAGCCTTCTTTACTTGCTCTGTCACTTGCTCAAGATTGAATCCGTTGTCTTTCGCTTTCTTTGCAGCCTCAAAGACTTGTGTCAATATCCGTTTATAGTCTGCTATCTTATTAAGCAGACGTTTTGCGGCGTCCAAGTAGCTTTGATGGTAACGGATTGCAAGGAGAACATTCCCCGTTGTTACCTCTCTGTATTCTACGAAAAGAGGAACAGAGAAAACAACACCGTTTTCAGTTCTGGAAAGAGTCGCGTCTTGATAGCGGTCGTTTCCGTCTTTGTCTTGACATTGATTTGCACGAAAGATTTGGACTTTTCCTTCTTTGATGTATCGACTCTTGTCAAGGTCGGAAACATTGCAAGCGATAAGGACTTTTTTAAACAGAGCCTCATTTTCCATGAGCTTTGCCACAACTTCCTCAAAGGTGAGATTCTGGGAGGCTTTTATCTCTGAATCGTGAGCCTCTAAAAATTCCCTCTTTGCTTTGTCTATTGCGGCAGTCTTTGAGTCTTCGCTCATCAATCCAGAAGCGACCAACTGGGAAAGAGCCTGCTCCAGCGCAGAAGAATCGAATTTAACAGGGCAAAAGTAGTCCACAAGTTCAACACTGAAAAGCTGGTTTTTGTCAACCTTCTGCAGTTGTGCTTCTGTAGATGTTTGTTCCACAATGTTTAACTTTGCGGAAACTTTGCCCTTTGTTGTCGTTACATCTTTGACCTCCACGGGAGGAAGGTTTTGGGTGTTCTGGTTCTGAATGTCGATACTTTCCTTCTCAACATTCACGATGGTCTTTTTTGTTGCCATGTTGCTTTGCTTTTTAATTAGTGTTACAAAATATGTCAAATGATAAACCTTTAAAAGGTTGAATGCACGCTTGCTTTCTTAAATCTGGTGCAAAAGTAATATAATTATATTATATGAGCAAGCATTAAGGGATAAAAAGTAATATCATTATATAAATTTTAACATAATAATCGCGTAACATTATAATATTAAAAACTTGTTAACATTTTGAGGGAAATTAGGTGGTTTAAAATAAATGTATTACTTTTGCGCCATCAAAATACAAAAATATGGATATTTCACAAAATATAAAGAGAGTTGCAAAGATACACGGTTTATCTTTAAAGGATTTGGCGATTAAATTAAATGTCACTCGCGAATCATTATCCATTACCATCCATAAAGAAGGAATACAACTAAATACCATAGAACGCATTGCAAACGCCATCGGTTGCAACGTTATCGACCTATTGCAACCAGCAGACAAACCTATAACAGATATATATGATGACACATTAAGGTATATTACAGAGCACAAAACAAACATACAAGAACTGCAAAAAGCCATCAACTACGAAAAGGACATCATGCAGGCACTAAAAGAGAAAACACTACCTTCATATCTATTTGGCGATATTTTCCAAGCACTCGGAATGACTATCTTTAACCCTAACGAAAGCACAACACATGAAAACGTCTTCAGGTGTCCCCATTGTGGTAAATACATCAAAATATCAGCAGAGTAAATAATATATATAAGGTATATTTATTTCCAGTTGATTTGTGTCGATCTGATAAATCGGCAGATCTGACAAAATAAGGTATAACAGTTAAACAGACAAAAGAAAGGTATTTCATTTATCTGTCCTTTATTGATTGATTCTATATCATGCAGCGCACAATATTATACCTATATATTATATACATGTTTTGCCCTCTTTGATTGATTCCAGGTAATAACCAGGGCAAAGCATTTAAGCAGGGCGAAAAGCTCGGTTTTTTAATTCGGTTTACCTTATTATATATACTATATATTATTTGGTATGGCATGGTATTTTACCAGATACAAAAGTCGATGAAATAACCAGAACCAAATAATATCAAAAACACATGCAGCATGTATTATTATAACAGAGAATAAAAGAGGATAACAGAGAATAAATAAAAAGGAACTTGTTTTTTTATTGTCGAAGTAAATTTATATAATAAGGTATATATATATATTATTCTTCTTTTTTATTGTCAACATGAGCACATGAGGAATATAATTTATATTTATTGTGTGCGCGTGTTGTCGTAGCTGTCGCGCGTGTTGTTGTGTGTTGTTGTATTGTTGTGTGTTCTCATCTGTTTATGGCATGGCATGGCATGAATGAATAAATAACATGTACAAAACGAAATAATAAGGTACATAATATATATAATAGGTAATAATAGGAAATAACATAAAAAATAATACAAAGATAACAAAAATAAGAAAAAGAGAAAAATTAAACAAAAAATATTTAAAGAAAAATGACTTCGGACAAAGTACGATAACTTGCTGATATTTAAGCGATTATAATAGGTCTCATTATATGTATAATGTGACCAAATTTTGTGTGTTGTGTTGTCGTTTTGCATGGGGTACACCCCCTTTTAACGTGATTGGGTACCCATGCTGACCTATCGCCGAGATTTTTTATTTTTTGAATTTTATTTTTAATTTTTTCTTATGTTATAATGTTTATTTTTCCATGTTTTTTGTTATTGTAAGTCATTGTAATGAATGTTGTTAAGTAGTATAGTGTATGATATATTGATTTTGAGTGAAAATGGCGTTAAAAAAGTGTAAAAATCGAGTTAATTAGTGTTACATGTATGTTATTTTGGTCTTTTGTGTACAAAAAATGTATATAAATGTACGATAATTGCAAGTTTTTTGAAAAAAGTCAAGATTTCCAGTGATGTAGTTAACATGCTGAAAATTAGGTTGTATCTTTGCAGCGCAATGAACCAAATGAACAAAATGAACAAAATTTCCTACATTGGTAATGATGATATTTTATTTATTGTTTTTATATATGCTCATTATTCACGGAATCGATGCTTGTAGTTTGATGCCCTTGAATGTTGTATCAGACATTGTTCTGTTGTTGTTGATATTGTTTTGTTTTCGAGGGATGGCTCAGGTTGTGTATTTCGGCATTGAGCTTCGCATAAATGGTGATAAGTAGTTATCGAGTAGGTGTTAGGTTTAATTTGTAGTCAATGTTAAGTGCTAAGTTCAGATATGTCAAAGGATAAAACATACAGGAATGACAAGTTGTCATTGATAGACGAGTTGAGTGGTGCTATATATCGTTCTCTTGACTTGAAGCTGTTGCGTGCTGCTTATCAGCAGGCTCGTTTTGGTGATCGTGTGTATGGTTATCAGGAGGTAGTACTGAAATCCTGTGCTGTTTGTTTCAAGACATATATGGGTGATGTGTATTACTTTGACGGCAAGGTATGGTGTCCTTTGGCTGACATTGTATTGGAGAATGCCTTGAACAAGGCTATGGTACGTGGTGGTGTTCCGAAGTCAGACTTGATAAATTCTCGTAGTAAGTTGATGTATTCAGCCCGTGGTGGTGCTTCGATGTCTTCCTTGGAGTTGTCCGCTTCGGTGATAGGTTTCAGCAATGGTGTATGGGATTTCACGGACATTGAGCATCCTGTTTACCATTCCTTTGAAGACCGTATGCCGATAGTCAGCATATTGCCTTATGCCTACGACCCGTCGGCAGGTTGTCCGAAGTGGCTTGCTTTTCTTCAGTCGATATTGCCGAAGGGTGAGATAATGAAGTTGCAGAAGTACCTTGGTCTTGGTTGTGCCAGCCGTAAGAATATGTCTCATAAGATAGAAGAGACGTTGTGGCTCATTGGCAGTGGTGCTAATGGCAAGACCACCATCTTCGATATAGTCCGTTGTGTCTATGGAGCAGACAATATATCTAATGTTGGTCTTGACACGTTGCTGAGTGGTTCGTCCGAGGCGCGTGCGCGGTTCATTGGCAGTATTGTCGGCAAGCTGTTCAATTATTGCGGCGAGATACAGAGCGACGATATATCGAGGTATGCCGACACGTTCAAGTCGTTGTGCAGTGGTGAGCCTCAGACGATACGCTTGCTGGGTCGGAATCCAGAGACTACGTATGACATACCTTTCCTGGTGTTCAACATGAACAGGCGACCGACGAACAAGAACATGGATAAGGCTTTTCTACGTCGTTTGCTGTTCATTCCCTTCAAGACCTCTGTTCGTGCAGAGGACATGAACAGGGAGTTAGGTACTGAGTTGCTTGGTGAGTTGTCCGGCATCCGTAACTGGATGATAGAGGGCTACAAGATGCTCATGCGTGACGGCTATCAGTTCAATTCGACCAAGGACGGTGACGATGAGATGACGGACTATATGCTGGAGAATGGTCAGACGGTTCAGGTGTTCCTGAACAAGAGCGGCTATAACTGCGACCGCCGGACGGGTCATTGGGATGACAAGGTTCAGTGGGTTTCCGCGACTTCCCTCTATGCTGATTACGTCTCTTTCTGTGACAAGTGGTTGCAGGAGCCGATGAACCAGCGCAGTTTCGGTGGTGAAATGTCGAGGTTGGGCTGGCATGACGGCAACGGTAACAGGAAGCGGACAGGAACAGGCTATGTCTATGGGATATTCTGTGAAAAAACTATCGAATACGCATTGAAGATATGAAGAACATTAAAGGATTCATCGAAGTCACGTCGTTGTACGACGGAAAGAAGGCACTGATACGTGCCGAAAGCATCATTGCTGTTCTTGACAACGCTCAGGAGCGTGTTGATTATGGTGTTAAGCCTGCTTGCAGGCAGATTGTCTATTCTGGTTCAGCTCTCGATGTGACAGAGACGTTGGACGAGATATGTGAAATGATTTGGCAGGCAGAACTATAAAAAATGAACGATATGTATAAATCATCCGCAAGAGTAAATGGTGCGTCCCTCACGCCCAAGCAGTTCAGGGAGTTTGTCAAGGCTTTCACGTCTTTGTTCGAGAGCGAACTTGATATTTTGAAGAAGTTCGAGGCAGACGATAATCTTCTTTCTCTTCCGTTCTGCATCTGCTACGCCCGTCTGCTGGAGGACAGGATGCGTTACAGCATCACATGTAGCGAATACTACCGTTCCATGGCCGAGCGTAGTTTCTGGTTTATGAAGCCTTTGGTGCTTCGCCGAGCCATGAAGTTTGAATCCATCCACTACGAGACGTTGGGAAGACTTACCCAACTGCGTATTTATCAGAAACTCTATCACAATTATACACCGAGTACATTATGAATTTGAACGAGAAGAAGATTTTGTTTGCCGACTTAGACGGCACGTTGATCACTACTGCAAGCGGCAAGACCTTTGCCGAGGATTGCACGGACTTTCGCATAAGGAAGGACGTGCTGGATAAGATTAAGTGCATGGATAATCTGTCATTCTTGCACATAGTGACGAACCAAGGTGGAATACCGCAGTACATATCAAAGAAGGATTTTGAAACAAAACTGTGGGGTATAGTATCATTCATTCACGCCTACATGGGTGACGTGGAAGTTTCATTTGACTACTGCATGTCGCAGGATAAAGACAACCCGAATCGCAAGCCTAACACTGGAATGCTACAGGCATTTTTTGATAAAAGGTTGCGTTTTGCCGCGAAATGGCTCAAAGACAAGGCAAATATGCTTATGATTGGCGATGCAAGCGGTAAGCCCGGGCAGTTTTCTGACTCTGACAAGAAATGTGCCGAGAACTTTGGCATAGACTATCTTGATGTTGATGATTTCCTAACCTGCTAAATCTTGCTAATTCTTTAAAGAGTTGCAAGAATTGGAAAGAACTGAAATGAACACAAAACTATGAGATATATTGTTTCACTAAAACTTTATACGTTTATGAAAAAGTGTATTTATCTTCTGGCAGTCGCTTGTGTAAGCATTGCAATGATGTCCTGTCATGGTGTTCGTCCAGAGGCAGGTGAAGAGGCTGTTTTGATTTACAAGCCTTGGTTCTTTGGTCATGGCGGTGTCGATAAAGACCCCGTTGAGACTGGTCTGACTTGGTGTTGGTGGTCAACTTCGAGCGAAACTTTCAAGATCATACCTCAGAAACAGCAGGTGGATATGGAAGACCTCGTTAGCAACGACAACACCCCTCTTGACTTCCATACTGTCATTATCACTCAGATTAAGGCTGGTAAGTCGCCTGTGCTGTTGGAGAATTACGGTGTTGACTGGTTCAATACGAATATTTACAACCATTATTGCAATCGTGTCCGTGACTACGTTTCTCAGCACTCGCCCTTTGACCTTATGAGTAACCGAGAGGTTCTAAATGAGATTGATACAAAGGTATTGAATGAAATGCGCGAATATGTTGCTGAACTGTCAAAGGAGAAAGACTTTCCCGTAGAGATTAAGAATGTTGTAATCGGAAAGGCTATTCCAAATGCTGAACAGTTAGCGGAAATGAACAAGACGGCAAAGGCTGTTCAGGCGAAGCAAACCCAAGAACGTGAGGTTGAGGTTCAGTTAGCCCGTGAGAAAGCCGAGCGTCAACGTGCCATTGCTGACAAAGCATATCAACAGGAAATGGGATTGTCGGCACAGCAGTTTATTCAGTTGAAAGCATGGGATATTATAGCACAGAAACAAGGTGCTAACATTGATGTGCTTTTCAACGCCGATGGAGCAAACAAAATGTGGAACATTAAATAACTATTGATTATGGGAACTATTAGAGTAGGACAGAAGAACCCGAAGCGGGTTGTTTCCAATGGATTCACGACGCTGTTGCCTTCCGCAGAATCTGCAGGCACGGTGGCTACGGATGGTGAAAATGAAAACACCGAGGAAACTGGTGTGACCGATGTTGTCGGTGGCGATAATCCTGTTGAGGAAGAATCCGACAACGGCGCATCTCCCGATGTGGTTGGCTCGAAGGATGAACCTTCTGAGAAGGCTACTCCGAAGCGTGGCGGTCGCAGGGCAAAAAGGTGATTGCAGCGCGTGAATATGCACAACACCTAACCAAAAGTTTTATCAAATACGCAAACTTCAAAACTAAAAAACGAAAAGTATGAGTAAGAAAAAAACATTCAGAAGAAGTCTCACCGCATTTGTAGAACAGTTGACAAAAGAAGAACTTCGTGAGCAACTGATATCTTGCTATATCCAGATGGAACGTTGCAGGCAGGTTCTACGTGGTTACGACGTGCAACCCGTTTTCATGGTCGATAATGGTTTCTCCTCCGACCTTGAACTGTTCTATCAGTGCAAGAAAGTACGTGAGGAACTTGACCTTCTCAACCAGCAGGAGAAAGAGCGGAAAGGTGACAGAACCACCAATGGTGCTGACGTTGATAATTCGGAGACCATCAAGCGCATCAACGATTTCGCTGAAAAGCTTGAAAAGTTCCGTGAGATATACTCTCCTGTTAGGAAAAGAATGTTATACGTGTTTTTACGTTGAAAACATTTTCGGCAATGGAAAAGAAAGGCAATAAGGTTGCAATGCAATCTAAACATACGGCACAGCCGGAGATACCTTTCGGCAAGCCTGCGAGGGTAGGTAACTACAAGGTCTGGCGCGCCAAGAAGGTCGTTGGCAAGGGTAAGGATAAGGTTGAGATAGACCAGATCAACATCAGCACCCTTGACGAGAGCTGGCAGATTAAGATACCCGCCACTTTCGACATGTACGGGATGATTCGTGAGTTGTTCACGCAAATGTACTCTAAGCCCGATGGTGGTGGCGTTTCGATGCTTGACAGGCGCGCAGGTCAGTTGACAACCCTCTTTGGTAATATGCTGTATGCGTCCTGTATCGCCAATGGCTATTTCCAGCAGGCTATCAACATGTGTGCTACGCTTTATGCCAATCCCGACCTGCTAAAGGAAGAAGACAAGAACCATGATGTTTTTATGAAAGACGTGAAGGCATTGGTTCAAGGCTTCCTTGCATGGCGTAAGGACTATGACGCTCATGTAGCCTCCAATAAGCCTACCGAGGAAGATGTTCATCAAGAACAGGTTGCCGAGGAAATGCTTGACGAGTTGGAACAGCAACAGGAAAAAGCAGATAGCGATGGAGATAGGGCGTAAGGAAAGACCATATACCATACCTCATATCACGGGCGACGGCATAGCGTTGTGCGTTATCGGACGGCGTGAAAACCGTTACGCCCGTGAGTTTGTGTTACACTATCTGCATCTTGGCTTCAACAAGATTATTCTCTGTGATAACAACTTCGACGGTGAGGAACGTTTTGAAAGCGTTATTGGCGACTTCATAAAGGACGGCTATTTCGAAGTCCTTGATTATCGCAATAGGACAGGCGTACAACGCGAGTGCTATGAAGATGTTTATCGCAAGTATGGTGGATATTATAGATGGATAGCCTTCTTCGACTTTGACGAGTTTCTGGTGTTTCCCGCCGCAAATGCGACGGGTACAGTGGCAATAGGGGAGTTGATGGGTGGTTATGAGGGTTATGACTGCGTGTTGTTTAACTGGATGAATTACGGCGATAACGGCTTGGTTCGGGATGATGGTCGTGATTTGTGTGAGCGATTCACAGAACCTCTACCTTTTGACCACGTAGCTCAGTATGAGGGTATGCCCGACAATAACCATGTCAAATGTATTGTTCGCGGAGGTCTTCCTCTTGTTGAGTTCTGTGACAATCCTCATTTGCCATCAAATCGTCTGCGTTGCTGTAATGCCTCTGGTGATCCATGCTCCCAGCGTCCGTTCCAGCCCTACGACTTCTCAGTAGCCTATCTGAAACACTATGCAACCAAGACTGTTGAGGAATGGTTCGGTAACAAGTGGCAGAAAGGCACGGGAAACAATTTGAATCGTGCTCACTTTGAAATGCGCTATGCCGGACGTTTCTGGACGTACAATGAATGGACGCAGGAGAAGGAAGATGTCATGCGTGAGATTATTGGTCTGCAACCGAGGATTACTCCAAGCCAGAAGACGGTTGTCATCGTGAACTTCAACACACAGAAGCTTACTGAGGCTGCTATACGGTCGTTGAACAAGCACACTCCTGGTTGCAGGGTAGTGGTGTTTGACAATAGTGACAAGGAGGCGTTTGTGATACCTTCCGCTGACGCGGCAGGCACGGTCGCTTTTGACAATGTTGAGGTGATAGATAACACGAAAGGTCAGTTGATAGACTTCGATAAGATGCTGGCTGAATATCCCGACAAATATCCTTGTCCTGAGAATAATTACGGCAGCGCGAAACACTGCAGGACTATTGATTATTGCTTTGACCTGTTCCCAGAAGGCTTCTTGCTCATGGATAGTGATGTGTTGGTGAGGAAAGACATCAGCCTGTTCTTCGACGATAGCTGTGCATGGGTAGGACAGACCGAGTTGCATAGGAATCGTTGGAACTATAATACTCCGCGTGTGTTGCCTTATCTGTGCTATCTCAATGTCAGGATGCTGTCAGAGCAAGGTGTAAGGTATTTCAATGGTGAAAAGATGTGGTTCTTGAGCCGTCAGCGTCCTAATATGCTCTATGATACGGGGTGCTGGTTCTATGAGGCTTGTCACAATCTTGTTTTGCCGGAGAATCATTTGAACATCAATGAATATATCCTGCATTTGAAGCACGGTAGCTGGAATGTGGCGCAAGAAGATGAATGGTTAGAGGCTAATCGGGAATTGTGGGAATGATTTTCGCGGGAAAACCGCGAAACACAGACGATAAAAAGAAAAGTGGTCGAAATTGACCACTTTTTTTGATGCGCGAAAGTATGCTATTTACTTAACCGAAAGAATCTTTTGACCACCTTTTTGAAGGGTTTATGACCACCTTTTGACCACCAATTTGAAAGCTATTCAGCATCCATGGCCGCTTGAATGATTGTATGTGAGAGTGACATGATACGTCCCATTTCCACGGGTCTTACTTCTTGCAGGTCGTGCTCGCGCAGGTAGTCGTTGTAGGCGTAGAGCAATGGACATTGGTTGCATTTGAGTGGCAGGACGAAGTTTATGGTGTCCGTTTCGTCTGTTGCTTCCTGCTCGCTTTCCTTCTTTATCTCGTTGTACTTGGCGTATAGGTCAGCACGTTCCTTTGAGCCAATGGGCTGTTGCTTTGCCGAGCGCAGAATCTCCTTGAGCACTTCTTCAGTTCCGACCAGTTCCACCTCTTCGAGTTGTATAGGTGTTGCGATGCCGTCTTTGATTCTCGTTCGTCTTGCTTCAAGCAGTTTCTTGAACTTTACGCTTTCAACGATGTTGTTTCGTATGCTGTTGTTCTGTTGCATGGCGAGAGCCACGTTTTCCGGGTATGCGATGGCATAAGCGTCGCTTTCGGAATATCCAACGGACATGAGGTCAGCCATGACAAGATACTGCATAGTGACATTCAATTTCTTTGCTTCTGTCTGTTTTTGCTTAGATAAATCCATAATTTTATGTGTTTTTGTTATTTTCCTTCAATTTTATTTTGTAGGTTCAGATAAAAGATGTACTTTTGCAGCAGCTTCATAAGAAGTTAGCGTGTGCCACGGCACGTCGCCTCAATAAAGGGAATCGAAAGGTTCCCTTTTATTGTTGGAATAAGATTCGTATTCCTGTACTCTCCAAAAGCCAAACTTCATTGATTGTTGCACCAACCCTTAGCCGTGCTTCAATAAGTTTTTGTATATACCAATCTTCCTGTTTATCTTTGTTGTCGATAATGATTTTGTCTGATTGAGCCATCCCATGTGAAAGCATACGACTTATTTTTTTGTTGGTATAAGGTCTGACATAGCTCTCATATTCATAGAATTTATCTCCAACGAGAAGGTCTGGGTTCTTTCCCCAATATTTTGTTCCCTGTAATGCGCCAAAAACAATACTGTACTCATTGCTTTTAACGTGATAAGGTCTTAGGATAGCAACAGATTCGCCCATCTTTGCAAATTCGGATGCAATCATCAACAAGTCTTGATAGTCGCTTTTACTTGTATCAATATCCTTTGCTATTTTGAATGAAACACCATTTGCAGGGTCATTATAAATATCAAAAAGTTCGTCTGGCAGATCATCTGGTGTGTGTACTTGAACTTCCGATAATGATTCCTCATCATCTTCAATGACACCTTCTGTTCCCAAGGGAAATATTGGTATTCTGTAACAGCAGCAATGCGGGTGCGGATATGGTTTTGTGTATATGTCTTCCAGTCCTTTGTGAAATCCAACCTCATCGTCACATATTGAGCAAGGGTAGGAACTACCTCTGAGCTGATAATATCCGGCTGCTCCGCTTTCGTCAAACTCTATGCCCTGTTCTCTCATCCAAGCCATTTGAAGGGTAAGCCGTGCCATGTTGGTTACATTCGTGCTTCCGTTATTGGAAAGACCGACACCTCCAGCCATGACCCCATGACTTTGAATGTATGTTGCATTGAAATCGTCTGCATTTTTGAAAGCCTCCGTCACCTCTGGCATGGTATAGATGGAATGTAGGTTGGACTTCACTTTTGTTACCGCCTCTGCCATTGCTACATTAGCGAACCGAAGAGCGGCTATTGCAGCCTCCCAATCTTTGAGCGTTTTGTATAGGTATGTATCGAGCGTTTCTTGGAGGTTGCGGTTTCCTCTTCCGAGCGTGGCTATCCATGCGAGTAATGCTTTCTTTCCCGAATCTGATGCTTCGGGCACAGTGGCTGTAGAGTAGTCGAAGATGAGGTTTAGGATTTCTTCTTCGAGTTCATCCATGACGGCGGCAATCTCTTCCATCATCTTCTCATTGTACTTGCTGTTGATGGCAAACTCCTTCGGGTCAACGTTGTACTTATAGCAAATCCTCACGATGTTCTGTGCTGCGTCTTCAAGGCTGTCATCCACTTTTGACTCTAAAAGCCTTGCATAATCGTTGCGCCGCAATATAAATTGCTTTGCAGAAGTAATTTCTTCCTGTGTTGGCAATCTATACTGCGACGTATCAAGTTTTATTTTGATTGAATTAGCCATATTCTTTTCCAAGCGGGGAAACCGCCTGGCACACTACTTAATGAGTTGCATCCCACTTATCCCACTTCGACTTAGCCTTACCCGTAGCAGGATCGACCTCGTTTCCGTTTTCATCCCACGTCTTACCAGACTTATTCTTCCTACCATGGCCAGTAGCTACGCTGCCTTTGGTACGTTTCCGTGAACTGCCTTTCGTGGTCGTCTTATTTCCACTTTCATCCACACCCGTCGTTGTGGTAGTCTCTTGTGTATGGTCAGCTTCGATTTCCGCGAGAGCCTCAGACTGTTTGATGGTAATGTCGGATTGGATTTCAAGTTTCTGCTCTGTCAGCAGTAGGTCTTGTGCCTGTTCTTCCTTCTTCTCAGCCAGTATGCGTTCCCATTCCTGTGGGGTAGAGTAGGGTAGTTTTTCTGATGCTGTCTGCTTGGATAGGAAACCACCGACAACGGCAGTATTGAGGTTGGTCGTGAGTTCCGTCATGTTGAGGTGGATATACGGTTCAATGTAGTGGCGAATGTTTGTGTTGATGAACGCAAGTCGCTGTTCACATTCGATGCCGTAGCCCCAAGTGAAAATATCAATAATCTTGTCAACAGCACCGTCGTATTCCTGTGAATCGTTCATTGCCTTTTCGTAGGCATCCGAATACATGATTTTGAGTGATACGCCCGGTGTGTCACCCGACTTCAGTTCAGGTGTCTTGACAGCGAAAGACTGCTTGTAGATATTGTCTTCCAGTTTGTCAAGTTCTGCTTTGTATGCGCTGCTTGCATCCTGACGATTGAGGAATCCTATTTCTCCGTCCGACGGCAGAATCATAATCTTCGAGGCATAGGACATATCGTTTGTGGTCAGTTCCTCACTACCTTCGCCCTTTACATACATGATAGGAAGTCCGAAGTCATGGTTGCTGTGAGCGAGGTTTGAGAAAGCAATCTCATAGTTTTCTATGCTCTCTTCCGAGAACGTCCAACACGGTCCGTTATCGTCACGATGGTATGCTACTGGAATATCATCGAACCCATGCTGTTCCATCCATTCCAGTTTGTAGCCATCGGTAGAGAATAGTTTGAATATAATCTGCTTTGCCTTATCGAGCAATGAGGTTGGATCACCATCTGCCACGAATCGGTAGTAGTATGTTTCATCCCATACATCAATGTACCTTTTTGTGACTGTCCCATCTTCTGCGTAGTTGGAATATGTTCGTGCGAACGTGCTGAGTTTTCCTGTTCGCAGGTCATAGTGAGGGAAAAGTTTGTCGCCATTGAGGAAAGACAAAACTTTCCATCCGAACTTACCTTTGTCAAGGAAACCTACAAATGCGCCGTCGCCCGTTGCCTTGACTGACTTTGCCAGTTGATACCATGCCGTTTCCATGTTTTTGTTCGCCCACCCGTTACGGTGTTGGTTGAAAACATTTCTGGTATCGTCCGTTACTCTCTTGTCCGACAATTCAAACTGAATGTCGTTTCCGCAAAGGTGTGTCAGATGCTTTACGAGTATGATTTGCTGGTACGAGAAGGCATATCTGGGAATCTCCTGTACGTACCATTTCCCGTCTTCCTCATTTTTCTGCCAGATGTCAGGGAAAAGTTCTCTGTCATTGATGAGGTGTCCGGCAGGGTCAAGTTCTCGCATGAAATCCTCCTGCGTAACTATTTTGCGTCGCAGTCTGTCTTGTGTGAGTGGCACTTCTGACACTTCATTCCAAGTGTAGCCGTGGTCATAGTGGCCATCGGGCATGATACGGGTAAAAGGTTTCTTCGTGAGAAGGTCTCTTACCTTGAACTGTGTTTGTGTGATGTTGTCTGCCATATTTTAAGGTATGTTAGGATTTATGTGTTGTTAATCTCCTGATTGATTTTACACGGTTTGACCTGTGTAACCACGAAGGTATGACGGCTTGTGTGTGTTTGATGTCGAAGATTTCTCGCATGAACAGAGCCTCGAAGAAGTCTGGTGAATGTCCTACGACGGCTTTGTTTTTCATCTGTTCCTTGTGGATAAGACACCATCCCTTGTCTTCTTTCGACATATCCTGTTTCACGCATTTCCGTTCCAGTTGAAGAATGTCGTAAAGAGTTTTTGTTTCATTGCCTATTTTGTATTTCTTCTTGAGAAGTGTTTGCTCAATACTCCATCCTGTTTGCTGTGTACGTTCTGCGAACTTGTATGCGCATTGCGACTTCTTGTTGTCGTAGAGGTGCTTGTCTTTGAGATCTACTGCTTCTTGGTTGTTGAACGGTATTGCTTTTGGGAAAGCCCCCTTCAGAACTTGTCCCATACCATTTAGGTCGTAAGCGAAGTTCTGTTCCAAAACTCCCCATTCCTGTAGTTTTGCTTTGAGCAAATCCACGGTTGTATATGGGTCTCGACGGCATACATATACATCAGCTACATGGTGTCCTATCCAGAACCACGTCACGCAGTTGTCACCTCCCGTACCTGCCACGTCACACGTTGCCCTTCTCACTCCATCGCCAATCATCTGTGCATTCTGGAAAATTTTGTCAAGGTGGTATGCCTGAATTATATCATCTCCCATTTTGACAATATCCCAATTCCCGTCAAACTCTCTCGCCCGAATCTCTGGCGGCTGGTTGAGTAGAGAGGCGATATAACCTGGGTCGTTTTTCAGAAGTGCCTTGTTGTCTTTCAAACTTGCTTTGATGAAAGTTACAGACTTGACGAAAAATGATGTCTTAGTGTAGCCATATTGCTCCCATTCAGGATCCCACGCATCGTCAATCATGTCTTTGCACTGTTCGTAAACTTCTTCTGGTGTATCTCCCCAAATGATGTTGTCAACGGAATCATCCGGCATGTAGCAATATCGAACGACGCCATCGCGTTCAGGAATTGCAAAACCTTTGCGTTCGGGGTGCATGAGACCGTCGGCGTAGATGGTATCTTCCTTTCCTATCCACCAGTCAATAAACTTTCTGAGCCACGAAAGCGGGTCTGGGTTGCACGTTCCAAGAATCCTTGAATGAACTCCCACCGTGTTTCTGTTTGCCGTCATAAGGAACTTGAACATTTCAAACGGCATCTGAGGCAGTTCGTCAATCCCTATGTATGCAAACTGTTGTCCTCTATATTTTATGTCGAAGTCGTGCATTGGCATGTCGTAGATTGTCAGTCCGAGTTTTGCCCCCGACTTGAAGTTCCACGTCATATCGTCCTTGGACTTGTTGTAACGTCCGATGTCAGAGAACCATCTTTTGCTTTCGTTGATGATATTCTCGAAATCGTCTTTGTTCTTTCGGAAGATGATTCCGTTGAAATGTTTGTTCTTGATGTCATACATTGGTTCCATCAACATCGTAACCGTGTTGTGGTTGATGGTGAAAGCGTCTGTCAAGTAAAGATGGTCTCTTCCCGTCACTGTTATGCAGCGGCAATTCTGTCGGTGTTTCGATTTTGTGATGCACTGGAGTTTTTTCGTGAGTACATTCCTTGCGTTTGGTTTCTTTGGAACTTCCGCGTTGATATGTGCTCTCTGCTTGAAGTTCACTCTTGCGAACAAATCTCCGTCATTAGGTGCAACGAACGAAACTTTCCAGAATCCTATTCTTTCAGGATCATCTTCAATCTGCGAAACTTTTGCCCATATACCGAGCGAGCGAGCGACCTCTGCAACGTCTTCAATCAGTTCTTTGTTCGGTAGCGCGAGATATGGGTGCTTGTGCATTGAACGCCCTTTCTGGAACATGACCCCTCGCAGGTATTCCCACCTTGCAGCAATGGATGCGGTCTTATATTCCGCAGGTATTCTTGCAGGTTGTTCCTGACGGCTACACGTTATCCGTTTCCTGTTATCGTCCGACAAACCCCTGAGGTAGTAGAATCCGTTTTGTCTGTTTTTTCTCACCTTGTAGCCGAACGAACAAAATCTCCGTACGAGGAATTGGTCTTTGGTAAGTTTGACACCTGTCAGTGCGAAGTTCCAGAAACCAGTTCCACTGATATATCCGAGCAAGAACGGGTGTATCGGCAGGTCAATAGCTGTCATTTTCTCGTTCATTTCGACCTCTCCACACAGCGGGAACTCCACGAAACTCTTTACTCCTTTTCTCAATGAAAGAGGAAATGGCGCACCAATCTTATATAAATCGATGATTTCTCTTGCCGTCATTTCGTGGAAGTCCTCAGTTGGATTTGTCCTCGCCCAGAACCTGTGGTTATCCATGCAGTTTACGGTTGATCCATCGTCGAAGTGTAAGACATATACCGTGTTCACTCCCTGCTCAAAGATTTCGCTCACTTTCTGAACGCCGTTGTATGGCGTGCAAATCAAATCGCCCACTTCAAGGTCGCCCATTTTTCTGAGTCCAGACGGTGTAGCAACAGGTGTTGAATAAGGATTTGCCTTTCCACCTCCGCGATTTCCACCGAATACAATGATGTCCGCGACGCTGCTCAATCCAAATTCCTGTGCTCCTTGCTGGGCGATGAAATAGTTTGAGTCCTTCTTGTTTCCTTCCCTTGTGCGGAGTTGACTTACATATTCCTGCGTATAAATACGTTTTCCGTCAATGGCACAAATGCCTGCATAGTCGTTTTGTTTGGTCATAATCTTTACATTTTTGACGCAAAGGTAGTTCGTAAAGTATTCATACAAATATTTTTTACTTGGAAAACAAAACATTTCCAAAATAAAATATTTTCACAAAGGCAAATCTACTATACATTTGCGGAAAATTCATGACAAAGTGGCGAGAAAAGCCACCAAAATTAACACAAAACAAAACACACTATGGAGAAAGACATTCTCATTCAAAATCTCAGGACTCGCGTTGGAGAAGACAATTGCAAGTCCATCAGCGACAAAACCTTTGAGGGTATCGCCAACGTGTACCTTCCTCTGTTCGCCGACGATTCCAAGATTACCGACGATACGTGGAAGTTTCCTGTCGCCGCTCTTACCGAGTTTGCAGGACAGAAACGCCACGACGAACGTGTATTCACGGAAAGGTTCAAATCCGATTACGCCCAGGAGTATGCGACGCAGCATGAGAAAGATGTTGCAGAACGTATTCGTGTAGCAACGGAAAAGGCCATCGAGGAATACAAGAAGGCTCATCCCGAAAAGAGTGGTGATGGTAGCGGCGGCAGCAGTGATGCCGACCTTGAACAGAAAGTCAACGATGCAGTGGCCAAAGCCCTGCAAGGCTTGACTGGCGCAGAAAGCGAACTTGGAAAGTCACTTGCCACCATCAGTGCTTTTGTCAAGAATCAGAGTGAGCGGGAGAAGACCGCAGCCCTTCTTCGCGTGAAATCCGACCTCAAGAAACATCTTCTTGCCCTGAAAGCGAACAACGAGGCTTGCATTGACGATGCTTTGGATGACATCGAATATGGTGACAATCCCACCTTTGATGCTTTGAAGCAGACCGCCATATCAGCCTATGAGAAACGCTACAAGCGTTACTATGCCGATGGTGGTAAGCCCTTCGGTGGTAAGGGTTCAGGTGATGGTGGTGGTGATAGCGGTTTTGTAAAAGACCGCATCGAAGCCTTGAAGAAAGAGGCCGAGGACAGCGCGAATTATGCCGCCACAATTGCAAAGGACTTCGTATAACGCGACGGAAAAACCGCCGTGCGCACTACAAAGAGCCTTGACAAACAGAAAATTCACAACACAAAACAAAGTAACATGCGTACAGGAACAATTAACAACTACGTGAAGTTTAGCAAGAACTTTGGTGGTGTTCGCAAGTGCTACGAGGGTAAGCCGACGATTGCCGTTGGTGGTTTCATGTGTGATAAGGACTTGATGCCTTTGAACGGTGCAGCCATGGCCGCAGGAACTCTTATCTTCGCCGACGAGACGGCTCGCACCATCGTTCCCATCTACACTTTCAAGGTTTTGGCTGTTGACACTGTAGCCAAGACCGTCAAGGTGGAGAAGTACGAGACTGGCAGCATTGCCAAGGTTGGAATGAAGCTTCTTGTTGTTGGTGACGACCTCAGTCAGGCTGTGACCAACATCGCCACCGTGACAGCTATTGATTCAAGCAATGCGGGTTACGACCTCTTGACGATGGATGAGGTTGTCGCAGACAGCCACGCCTTCATTGCAGAGGGTGACGTACTTGCAGAAGCCAAGTCGGACGCTGTAAAGAAAATCAAGGCCATTCCCAATGGTCTCACCTATTGCGATAACGTACTTGATCCCGATGCCTATGCCATCGACATCGACTACGTTTGGAACTGCATGGAGAAGCCCGTTTTGGAGCGTCGTATGCCTCCTCTCACATCGAGTCTGAAGAAGGCACTTCGTGACAACGAGTGTTATTTCCGTTTCTCAAACCGCAAGTAAACAGAAAGGAGAATTAGATTATGAGAGACACAAATCTTTACGGTATCAGCGGTCTTCATCAGTATGTTGACTCTGAAAGCTTTGGTCTGATCCTCGACAATGTGAACGCCAAGTACAACGGTGCGTTGTGGCGTCAGTTTGCTTCGTGGGGTAAGCCTACCAACGAACGTGAATGGAAACAGGGTATCAAGAAGACCCCGATTCTGGTGCGTGCCAGCGTTATCGGTACTCATTCTGGTAAGCCTCAGCGCAGCACTCAAGGCTGGGAGTTCTACGGCGGTACTCTTCCGCAGGTTGGTCACGGTTTCAACGTGACGAAGGATGACCTGATTGAACTTCGCCGCGTGTCAAAGCTGAATGACATCACCTTTGGCGAGTCTCTTGTTGACTGCTTCATCCAGAACTCAAGCAACATGCTTGGTGGTGTTCACAACGAACTCACCTACATGGTCATGCAGGCCATGTCAACTGGCGAGATTCACGATGTTGCTGTTGACGGTGCTCGCTACGACTTCAAGTTCCAGATTCCCGATGAGAACTTCGTCCAGCCCGACGCAGGCAAGAATTGGTTCAACACCGATGGCACAGCCAACAGCAGTGCCGACGTGATTGAGGACTTCATCACCTTCCAGCGTTACTACACCGACACGCTCAGTCTTGGTGTTGACCACTGGAAGCTCTCGAAGAATCTGCTCGACAAGATTCTCTTGCACCCCAGCGTCCTTTCGGCTTACAAGGCCAGCAAGAACTACTACAATCCTTCCAATGTGAAGGTTAACCGCAGTGAGGTTCTTGAATGGCTTCACAACGACATGAAGATTTGGCCTTTCCAGGTCATAGACTTCAAGTCCCGCCACGAGGAAGACGGCAAGCCCGTTGCCGATGCCCCCGCCTTCGACGAACACAACCTTGTTGCTGCCAGCCGTGCATATCGTTTGTTTGAAATGAAGTGCATGAACAGCATCTTGGTTGACCGTGTGAAGATGGGCGGTCTCGACCCCTCTACCCGTTATTCCTTCGTTGAAGGTCGCATTGCAGTTCGCAACAGTTGGCAGGAAGACCCCATCATGAATGTGGTTGACTGCGAGCTGTATGCAGGTCCCGTGTTCAACAACGTCCATGACTACGGAATCGCTACGGTCTGGACTGAACAGTAACCCACAAAGTGACTTGATACTATGCCGATAGCATGTAACTACACGATAGAGACCTATCTGAGAGGCAAAGTCCGTAACATTGAAGTTACGGACGATGCCATTCAGAGTATTCTGGCAGAGTTGGAGATTACAGAGGGTACAGAGTTTTCCCGTCTGAGTCAGAAGCAGAAAGACCTTGCTTTGGCAGGTTTGTATGCTTGGATATGGACGAGTCCAACTCAGTCCGCAAAAGTTTCCGATGAAGACGGTGACTGGTCTCATTCTGAGGGTGGTGAACAGATGTCGGCATCCGCACTGGAACGTTATCTGCGTATGGCCAATGCCATCTACAAGAAATATGATTTGCCACTGCTCGGCAGCAACCGATGGGGCTTTAAGGGCAGTGGTTTTCATAAAATCCGTAAATATGAGACCTGAAGCTGATGCTTCGGTCACGGTAGCTGAAAAGTTATGGCACGAATCAAGAACCCACGCTTTCCTCATACCTGCAGGATAGTCCGATTCAGCAATGACAACCCTCTGGTTGACCAAGTTGTTGACGAAGACGATCCTATGCAGGATGAAGTCACAGATAGTCTCGACGGCGAAACCGTTGAGCACACTACACAAGAGACCGAAACTTCTGTTGGTGGTTCTGTGATTTACGAGGGAGTTTGCCGTAGTGACAACAAATCCGTTACGTCGGACAATGGAGAATACAATGTCTCATATAGGACGCTCGCGTTGCCTCTGAAACAGGACGAATGGACTGAGGGAACTCTACCGCGTGAGGGTGACAGGGTTGAACTTCAACGCATCGGTTACAAGGAATACGGAATTGTGGTTGACAAACGCCCAAGCAATTTAGGAACTCATATTCTCTGGAAGTATGCCCGGAACTAACGCACAGATTGTTCACAATGCCATTGCAAACTATAGGGTAGCTATCTTCGATGCAGTTGAAAAGCGATGCCGAAAGTTTTGCACAGACTTGTGTCAAGAGGCGATCAATGCGCGCAGAAACGCAGAGGGCGCACATAACTTCACGGGCAATCTATTGAACTCAATAGTTGTTTGCCTTTACAGGGAGAAAGAACCTATCAATGCTTACTACGCAGCACAGTATGTGCCGAAAGCCATTCAAGTAAAGATGCGCAAGCGTACTCGCAAACATTATCGTTTCAATCCCGATTATGATGGCGATAAAAGTCATTACCTGCCAGAAGTTCAGACCAATGGTGGTTGGGGAGAAGACGATGCGCGTCATTTCTTTCAGGACTATGTTCCTGCCGGAAACAACTTGTTTGACATTGTTGTCGCCTATCCCGTTGAATACGGAAAGTGGGTAGAGCAACATCGTGCCACGACTGGTATCTTGCAGTCATACGCCCATGCGGAGTCTGTAGGTGTTCAATATTTGAAGTTGATAAGGAAATAATATGTCAGTTACAAAGAAACCATTGATATACCTTATTTACAATGACCTTGTAAATGCTGTTAAGGGCATCGGTAAGAAGACTTTCCTCGGTCGCCCCGAACCTATTGGCGAGGACATTGCAAACTTTATCGTCATTGACCTTCCCACGGAACTCCGTGGCATGGTAAAGGGCAGTTGCGATACGATGGTAGATAGCTATGGCACTTTCTCTGTATTCTGCAAATCGAAGACCGACCGCACTTTGAACATCGTTTCTCAGAGCGAACTCATCCAGAAAGTCTTAGACGTGTTTCCCGTCAACGGAAAGAGTGTCACCGCCAGCAATCCTCGCGTCTTGATGCAAGGTTTTGACGAGACAGGCTATCAAGTTACATCAATCTCTTTCAAGCTACGAACGAAGTTCAATGCGCGAGAGAGGTAACGGAAATTGCGCGAATACGCGCTTCACTCAAGCATTCACACAAAACAAACACAACCATAAAAACTTAGACAACTATGGCATTTACGAAGAAAATCAACCTCCAGAGCGATGTCTTCAGTGGCATCAGCTCTGTATTTGGCATTGCTGGCGGTCTTCCCGAAGGTCTTGACTGTTCAACCTCGGATGGTGTAGAGTTTCCCGTCTCTGACGATTCGGGCTTCAACTTCGACACAGGTCAGCCCAGCATCAACCACTTCAAGGTCAAGGGTCTGAACACCGATTGGGTCAACACCTTCACTCCCGGCGACGGCGAGATCAAGCTGGAAGTCCCCTGCCACAACACGAACATTCTCCAGTTGGTAGGCATGGAAGGCGTTTCCGCCGCTCCCAAACTCCCCGCTGGCGTTTCTGCTGTTTCCGCAGGTGCAACCGTAGGTACAGGCAAGTCCTATCCTCTGACTCAGAAGGCTGTCTATCTCGGTCTGCTCATTCTGAATGACACCGAAGACATGCTTCTGTTCATCAAGAAAGCGAAGTTCATGGCTCAGGTCATCTTCGACGGCTCTAACAAGCCTCTGTGTGTTGTACTTACTGGTGCTATCGCCAATGGTGCATCCACTGATGCCTTTGGTATCTGCACCCTTGCCGCTGTATAGGCAGACGAATAATCCTTGCTTGCAAACCGCAAGGCACACTGAATGGCAGTGGTAGTGAAAGTGCTGCCACTGCCTTTTTTCTAATTATCGCGCGAAAGCGCGCTACACCTAACCATATTAACGGATATAAAAGTTTATGGAAAACAGCAATACAGAAAACTTAGAGCCGCAGGTTGATCAGCCTTCAATTGACATTCAGCAACTCTATCTCTCGTTGGTCAGCAACGACCCCGATGAGGTAGAGATACTGAGGACGAATAAGAAGTATAAGATTCGCTGGTTGAAGAATGGTCAGTTGGAGAGACTGACAAAACTATTGATAGGGAACAGACCATCGGCTAACGCCACTGGCACGGTTGCTGGTGATGTGTATGATGCCATCTTGGAAGACTGCAAGCTGGCTTGCAAGGCAGCAGCCATAATCATCCTTGATGGGTATTGGAAACTGAAGTTTCGCTATTGGCTGTTGTGGCGTTGGTTCTACTATGTTAAGCAGTACGACAACATTCAGCTTATCAAGATTCTCGAAGTTGGCAAAAAAAAAGTTCCGCTGAAACAATTCTACGGTACTATCACATCGTTGACCGAGGCAAAGGATACGTTGATGAGGATGCGGACAGAGGAAGTAGAAGCTATCCTTCAAGGACAAAGTTTGGTGGAGCGTTCTCAGACCGCAAACAACGCCAATGGCTCGTAATGCCAAGGTATCTCTTCTTTGGTCTGTACCGCATCCCCATGTACGAATGGTATTGGGGGCACACAGCGGCTCAGATTGATTTGATAGACATAGACGCTCCAATCGTGTGCTATGAGAAGCATGACAATAACAAAGGTCTGAGGCCCGGCGACAAAGGCTACGTTCCAAATCCGAAGAAACTTGATGCCGCCGTCAAGAAGTGGGAGCAGCGAAAGGCGGCGCGTGAGGCAAGGGGGTTCCGCTTAGACACCCTGCTTGCCACTGGTGAGAAAGTTCCGGTAAACAGCCAGTCGCAATAACAATGCGACATACAGAACAGAAATGACAACACAAACACAAAATAGAACATATAGATTATGGCTGATTTAAATCCACTAAAGTTCCATGTAGCTATCCAAGACGAAGCGACGGGACAGCTAAACAAAATAGAGCAAGAGCTTCAGAAGCTCAAAGACAAGACCATCAGCGTTAGGGTTGATGGTCTTACCGACCTTCAAAACCTTTTGTCCGCATTGCAGCATCAGCAAGTTCAGAATATCGGAAAGGATGTTGCAGCAGGTTTGAAGGAGGCTACCTCTGGTTTGCAACAGGCAGCACAGGATGCCGTTAGGGAATCTTTGCGCAGGTTAGCCGAAGACCTCACTCTCATCAAGACCTCTATCCAGAACGACAACTTCACGTCTTATTCCAAGCGCATTGAGAAATGTGCAGAATCCGTGAATATCCTCAATGAAGCTTTCAAGAAGTTTCAGGTCACGATAGGGAGTGACGAGGGTTTGCGTAACTTTATGACGGGTTTGGGTGAAGTCATTCGTAATGTCCGTACAACGATGAATCAGTTGAATGGCTTTGGTCAGATGAATACATCTCCAGCAAGCGTCCATTTGCGTAACGTTGAGAAGATGGAAGATGCCCTGTACCGCATACAGGAAGCCCGTGCGAAAGTCAGCATAGCCATCAAGGAAGCGACAGACTTAGGCATGAATGTTCATGGCATGAAGTTTTACTTGCAGCAGTTGGATGCTTATGAAAAGAAGTTGCAGGCCATCAAAAATGACAAGGATATGATGTATAGTAGCGGTTGGCAGACTCAAACTTTCGGTACGCTATTCAAACATCTATTAAGCAATGCAGGTGATTTCCAGAAGTATATTGACAGCTATACAAGGAACCTTCGTCCGGCTGTTACTACCGCAGAGAATCTTGGAAAACTGATTGACAAGTTAAATGCTCAAAAGGTAGATTTCCGTGGAATGGATATGACAGCACTTGACGGTGCAATCCAACGCATCCGTTCCATACAGCAAGAATTGCAGCACTTTGCGAAGACTGGTTCATCTGCCTATGGTTCTTCTGCGAATGAGATAGTGAGGAATATGGGTTTGGCCGATGCGAACAAGTCAGCCTCCAATGCACTTCAATCGCTACGTAAGGAAGTCAGTGAAACGTCGAGAGAAGAACATCGTTTGCAGAATGAATTGAGGAATAGTTTTGAGTTGTCTTCGACCAAGATTGCAGAAGTTTCCATCAAGATAGACAAATATCGTCAAGCCTTATCCAATGCCGCAGGAACTCCCATTCCAACAACAGAACTGGATGCTCAGAAGGCAAAGGTTGAAGAGTTGAAGACCTTGCTGGAGCAGATACGCAGGAATGGCGGTCAGACAGATAGTGGTCAGAGTTTGAAGAATGTGATGCGCGAATACGGTCAATATATCAAGCTGGCCGACTACGCGATGAGCAACCTTAACAAACAAGTTCGTGAGCATCGTAAGAATAGTGCGAAAGATCCCGCTATAGAGGCAAAGAAGGAATATGCTTCTTTGCTGAAACAGATTTCAGCCATGCAACGTACCGAAATCAAGGCTAATGGTATCGGTCTTGATACGAACCAGTTGCGTCAAAGCATTGAACTACTTAGCCAATACCGCCGAATGTTACAACAGATTGTAGAATCTGGTGGTAACTACAATGGTCTAAACGTTTTCAATATGCGCACTCCCAGCTATCTCAATGCGCGTGCTACAGGTGCTGAGTTGCGTTCCCGTGCTGATGCTGCATACCAGATAGAGAAAGCCAACCAAGCCGCCGCAAAAGCAGCCTCTTCCTTGACCGCAGAAGAACAGCGTTTGTTGCAAACGATGAATGAAGTCAGCCATGCAGGTAGTAATCAGAGTCAGGTGTTGAGCGACTTGAAGAGCATGGCGATGCAGTATTTGAGCGTATGGGGCGCACAGCAATTTGTGAACAGTATCATTGAGACTGGTGGTTTGCTTGAACAGCAACGATTAAGCATCGGTGCTATTCTTGGTGACATGGAACAGGCTACGACGTTGTTTGACCAGATCAAGGCATTGGCTATTAAGTCGCCATTCGGTGTCGTAGAGTTGGATAAGATGTCAAAGCAGTTGACTGCTTACGGCTTTGAATATAAGGAACTTTACGAATGGACGAAGCGTTTGGCCGACATATCCGCTGCTACTGGTACGGAAGTCAGCCGTTTATCGTTAGCACTTGGTCATGTACGTAGTGAGGGCGCATTAAGTGGTTACACGTTGCGTCAATTTGCAATGGCGAATGTTCCCGTCTTGAGGATGCTTAGTGAGAACATGGGAATTTCAGCCAAAGAAGTGCGTGAGCGTGTGCGTAAGAAAGAAGTTTCTTACGACGATGTAAAGGACATCTTGGAGCAGCTGACGAATGACGGTGGTATGTTCTACAATGCGCAGGAAACGATGTCCGAAGCCCTGAATGCGAAGTTCAAGAACCTGCGTGATGCCTTTGATATCATGTATGGCGAGATCGCAGAAGGTGGTGTTGGCGACGCATTGAAGTCTCTTGCCACGACGCTTACCGAAATGGCCAAACATTGGGAGCGCATAGGAAAGGACGTTTTGCTTGCCTCAGTTTCCTTCGGTGCTATGCGCGCTGCAACAATTCTGACAAACACCGCCCTTGGTCAAAATACAGTAGCAACCCTTTCGACAATCAAAGCAACCGTAGCGAGAGAACAGGCTAATTTGCGTCTGGCTCGCGCATCTGGTGTTGTGACAGAGGCAGAATACAGACAACTTACCACTAACCAGACTTATACTGCTTCGAGTTTGAAGGTTGCTATTGTCGAAAAGAAACTTACGATAGAAGAGTTGCAACGTGCCGTAGCCTTGGGTAAAGTCGATAAAGCCGTTGCCGCAGCCGCTGTGAGTCAGGCAGGTTATGACGCAGCCCTTATCAACAATGTGCGTGTTTTGGGTTTCTGGCGTAGGAGTTGGTTCTTGGCTGGTGAGGGTATTCGAGCTGCTGGTACAGCCTTGAAATCTCTATTTGCTACATTGTGGCCATTGTTAGCAATGACGGCTGTTTTTGAAATGTTTAATCGTTGGCAGGAGAACAAAGAAGCCACCGCCGAGACAGCCAAGACCGCCGCGAAGTACAATGGTAAGTATCAGGAGTTAATCGACCTAACCAATAACTTAGCCGATGCCAATAAGTTGTCTGATGAATCTTTGCGCGATAATATCAGTACAATGACAAGTGCTTTGCGTACTGCTGGTGAATATACTGATGAATTACATAAGCAAGTAGAAGCAGCTGACACTCTTGCGGCGAAGTATGAATTATTGAAGAACGCCATTGGTGGTGTTGCCTCGAAACAGGAAGAGACCCGCCCTGTTGTTGAGAATCTTATCAATGATGGCTTGGGTCGTGGTTCATGGTTTGTGTTTGGCGAAAATGTTAGGACGGATATACAGGATTACCAGAAACGCTACGATGCTTATATGACAGAGATAGCGAAGAATGGTAAGCAGATCAAGCAAGCTATCCTGAAATGGAAGCAATGGAATGGTTTAACGTCAGAAGGTGACGATTTGAAAACGGGACGTGAATTGTTCCTTGGACTATCTTCAGAGCAGCAACAGCAATTCTTGATTTTAAGTAGCAGTCATTCCGATGCTGCAACGCGAAACGCCCTTAAAGACATCGTTCATGCCCGTAGTAAGATGCTAATTGCCTTGCAGGAGATTAGCGATTCGAGCCAGATGGAATCTGCCGCTATTGATTTCCAGCAAGCTTTTGAGACTGCTTTCAACGTTGATTTGAGCAAGGCTACCGACGCTCAGAAACGTGAGTTTGACAAGTTCCTTCGTAATCTTTTCTCTTCTATTGAGAACACGAGCAAGGAGGCTCAGGACAAGGCTCGCGAGACAGTCTTGAAACTTACGTTTGGTGTTGTTATCGACTACGAGGTAGAAGATGATAAGTTCAGCGAGTTTCTTGAAGACTTCAAGAGAGAGAATCCGCTTGGTTATTACGAGTGGGAAAAACATAGTCGAAATGGAGCGCAAACTGCTGAGGAGCAGCGAAAAACTGCTGAGAAGTATAAGCGTACATTCAGCGGTTTGGATGCAAGTAATGTTGGTAATGAGGGAAAGAAGAGACTTAAAGAAATAGATGAGGAACGCAAGCGTCTGTTAAATGAACAGAAGTCAGACTTTTACCGTAGTGATGCCGAAGAAAGAGCGCGTGTTGACTCTCGCTTGAAACAAATTGCAGAAGAAGAAAAGATGCTTCGCCAATCCCAGAAAGATTCCAATCAATATGGCGATGCCGACAAGGATAAGGGTGGCTATAAGGATAAGGAGTCAGAGGTGTGGCAGCAGCGTATCAAGTTGATACAGGAGGCTCGCCGTGAGTATGACTATTGGGAAAAGAAGATAGGCAAAGATGCGGCTCAGGCAAAGGTCAAGGAACAATTCGCGAATTTGGTTGGTGTTGACAAGGTGTTGAAGCCGGGCGACCTTGACGATTTGGAGCACTATGCCAACGCCTTGAAGCTGATACGTAAGGAGATAGATGCCCGTTATCAGTCCGACAAGAAACTTCCGAATGGCAAGCAGAAAGACACGAAAATCGCGAATGACATCAAGAACTTACGCGAGTTGGCAAACGCCTTGAACTCCATTGAAAAGGGCGAGTTTGAGCGTTCGAGTACGGCATTTATCTCTGAACTGACAAAGCAGATAGAAGACCTGACTTACAGATGGGATATTTTCAATAGTGTCCGAGATGCTACTGGTAATGTGTCTTGGTCTTCGCAGGTTGCAGGTTTGGGAACTACGGAGTCTGGTATGCGTACTTCTGCAGATGCGCTGAAAGATGAATTATTGCGTCAGTTACGTCTTGCTGGCGGTGAACTTGCAGCAGGTATTTCACTTGATGTTCATATAGATGAGGAAAGTCTGAGAAGAAAATTAGTTGGTGCGATTCCGATGGCTGATGGCATCGAGCAGATAGAAACGTATAGGACAAAGATAGAAGGTTTGCTGAAGGCTTATAAAGAGTGGCAGAAGTTACAGCTACAGGTGATCAAGGATGATGTGACATCTTTTGCCAAGTTGATAGGTTCTGTTGTGAGTTATGAAGCTCAGTTGAGGAAGATAGATGATGAGTTGAAGAAACAGAAAGAGTCAAATCAGTCTCTCGTCGGGAAAACTGACGAGCAGACAGGTGTGATGATAACTCAGGAAATGGCAGACCTCGCGAATGATATAGCAGAAGTCAACGCCATGACAGAGAAGCTGAAACTTTCTTCTGGTTATGTCAATCTGATGAATAACTCCCTTGGTATGACGCGCCGTGAAGTTTATTCTGCCGCCGATGCCATCAAGAACAATCTGAATGAACGTTTGCGTGTAGGTGTTATTACAGCCAAGGAATATGCGGAAGAAATGAAGAAACTGGATGACATCGTACAAAAGTTTGACGAGAGTAGTTTCTTTGGAAAGAGTACGCCCTTTACATCGTTCATGAATGGTGGTCTGAATGGTAGTCAAACTAAAGTCAATGAGCGTATTTCCGCTTTGCGTACAAAGCAAAACTCAGAAGATGGTCTTACCTCAGAAGAAGCGAAAGAACTTGAACATCTAACGAAACTGCAATCCAAACTAACCTCTGCTGTTTCTGTTCTCAATATTTTCCAAACCATACTGCAATCCGTCAATGGTGTTCTTGACGGTTTCCAGAAATCTGCAAAGAGTTTGTCTGAAATGTTTGAAGCTTTAGGCAATCGTAGTGCCTCAGATACATGGAGTGACATCGCCGATGGTATTGGTGCTGTAAGTTCTGTATTCACGCCAGTAGGCGATCTTGTTCAGAATGCTCTAAGTGGAAACATTGGCGGTTTGGTCAGTAGTGCTATAAGTTCTCCTATTGAGATGATTGTAAGTCCCATTACAGCTTTTGCGCATTTGTATGACAAGAAGAACCAGCGTCACATAGAGGAACTGGAGCGTAATGTTTCCGCGTTGGAGGCGAATACTTCCGCTATCAAAATGTTCCGTGATAGGACTCTGGGTTATGATACGGGTCAGTTGCGCAAGTATCTTGCATCCACCTATAGCGGTTTGGATGCCGCGAGCAAGGCGATGAAACAGTTCTATGAACAGAATGGTGGCGGCAGTGGCTATGCTCAGGAACTTGCCAATCTCCGTGCAACCCGTGATGCATATATGAATATGTATAACGAAGAAGACGATAAGAAGAACTCTTCCGAGGAAGCATTGTTGCAATATAAGCAGAAGATAGCCGAGTTGGACGAGCAGATCCGTTTCTTTGCCGAAGACATTGCCAAAGAGTTGTGGGATATTGATGTCAAGAGTTGGGCAGACCAGCTAAGTGATGCCTTATGTACCGCATTTGAAAATGGCGAGAGTGCGGCGAAGGCATATCAGGACACCGTGAAGAGTATCTTGCAAAGTGTGATGAACAAGATGATGCAGATGGCAATACTTCAACCGATGTTTGATAATCTGGAAAAGAAACTGTTTGGATATACCGACGAGAATGGTCAAAAGCATGATGGTGTCTTCAATGTCAAAGACCCAAAGAGCAGTGCAGCTGCAGTAACCCAGACCGTCACAGACTTTTTTGGAAAAGGTGGTGAAGGCGAGGAAACCATCACGTCAGCTTTGGCGTTTATGAACTCTTTTGAACGTGGATTGAACAACGCTGGACTTTCCGTGATGAACGAAAGTGTCAATACTTTGAGTAGCGGCATACGTGGTACGAGTGAAGAGACGAGTGACTTGCTGGCAGGTTATGTGAACACTTTGCGCCAAGATGTTGCCATCCAGCGCATCCTCATGAATCAGTTTGTAGCACAACTTTGGCCGGAATACTATTCTGCGTTTGTGAATCATGTGCGAGTCGTGAATCACATAGACAGCAACGTTCAGGCGATGATGGAAATGATGAGGGATGGTCGCGGTGCTATGTATGATGAGATACATAGTCTGCGTTCGCGTATTGACAATGTGGTTAACGGAATAGAGACTTTCGCAATGAGATAAGATTAGTTGCTATCAAATAGCAACAAACAGAACCAATATAGATAAGATGAAAGGCGGCTATCCATCACGGACGGTCGCCTTTCTTTTCAGAATTATGAATCAGAAAATAGTATATTTTGTGTTTGTGTTGTTCGCTATTTGAGGTAGTCTAATTCTTCTCGAACTTTGACGTTTTTGTCTGCAATGACATTCGCCTTGATGGAATGTTTTATCACTACGATTTGAGCCTTGTCAAATTGTTCAGCCGTGAGGCTTGCGTTTTCATAGAGGTGTACTATCACGAAGCTACGGTTGCGTGCCGTCAGTTTCAGTGAAGAGTTATCACGTATGTGTATATTCCCGTGATTCCATGTGTTGTAGCGTATGGTGATATCCGATGTACCGAGTATAAGAATTTGCTTAGGATTCAGTACGCTGTATTTGTCGTTGACGAATATTCCAGCATTACGCAGAAAGTCTTTGTCGAAATGTTTCAGTATGTATTCGTTTGCAGGAAAGTGGAACTTTAGGCAGAAATCGAGTCCACGAAACATCATTTCCACCATCTTCTCTTTGCTCCATCCTTTCTGCCAGAGTTTCTGCCATTCGTTGCATAGTCCGAGGTGTATTGCCTGGTTTCTCAGGTCTTTGTTCAGTTCATTCATTTTTCTTGTCTTTTTCATCGCGGTAAACCACGAAGTGCATTTTTTGAGCGCAAAAGTATATGTTTTATAAGCAATATCAAAACTATAAACAAGTCAAATCATTCCGATTGACAAAGATTTCCATTTACTATGCTGTAATCTACCCGCATTCGTAAATACCTTTGCAGAAAAAATTATTACAAAATGACCATATACAACACCTACGTTATGCAGCTAAGTTTTGACGGCACGTCTTACACGAAAGGCAGTGTTGTTGATTTGTTTGAAACGTACAATATCATCTGTCAAGACTTTCCTTTCATGAAGAATCCGAAGCCGAAAGAATTGCCTACCCGCGATTGGGCAGGCGAAGATGGTCTTGATGTCTATGTTCCAACCACTTTACCAGTGAAGCATTATGACATTGACGTGGAGTTTCTGTATGTCGGAACAATGGCAAACATTCGCAGTGATATATCTTCTTTCATCGACTATCTTTATGGTCGTAATTCAGGAGCCGTAGGTAGCCGTCTTGCCATCTACAACGAATACACGGGTATTGGCAGGAAAGACGTAGTAGTTTCAGAGGTCAATAATGAGATATTCTACCTCACGGATAGCGACCCCGACGCTATTGCCAAGTTCAAGATCAAGTTCACCGTCTATGACCCCGTTACCGATGTAACTCCCGTCACAGGCATTTATAGCGGTGTCACCAAAGTAACCAACTTAAACTTTTCGTAAGGATGAGCAAGATAGCACTCCCGATATACTATGATGAGAACAGCGAAGCGAAACTTCGATGCACAGTAGACAAGTGGAAGTTTCAAGACTCGATGATGGGCGAACAGTTCATCACTTTTACCGTCACTTCCGAAAGACCTATTCCTTGGGCGATAGGTGACTATTGTGTGTTCCGTGGCGAGACCTTCACTTTGAACTATGTTCCGAGCGTTACTCAGAAAGGCCGTACCAACGACCGTTTAGATGCCTATACGTATGAAAGTGTGAAGTTTGAGGGTTATCAGGAAGAGCTGACCCGTATTATCATGCTTGACATCACTCCAACTACAGGCGACTATGTAGCTGCTTTGGGGACGAACTACACTGGTAGCAGTAAGTTCCAGCTGTTCTGTGGCGAGACCATTGCCAATGGTGATACTTTGACGGCTGTCTGCGCGCTTGCCGCCAAGATACAAGCCAACCTTGACCGTGCTTTCACTACTAATGTCTGGAAGATATTCGTTGACACTACTTCTACATACGTCAATGCCAGTGGCAGAACCGTTCTTGTTACTCATACCGAGGATAAAGTTTTGAGCTTTGACAAAAACACCATTGCACAGGCATTGGCAGAAGTTCACAACACCTTTGACCTTGACTATTGCATCAGAGGTAGAAACATCTATATCGGTTATAACCTCAAGAACCTAACGAGCGACAACGACAATGAAACTTTCGTTTTTGGTTATGGTAAGGGTTATCCAACTCGCGAAGACTCTGGCAAGGCATTGTTTCAGATTAAGCGCATTGCCAACAGCCAGCAGAAGATTGTTACACGTCTGAGGGCATTGGGATCAACGAAGAATTTGCCTTATCGTTATTACAATAGGAAGTATAACCTTCCTCAGACGTTGTTTCCAACCAATCTTCAGCTTCCAGACACATTTTCCACGCCATCCGTCAAGAACACTCACAATGCCACGCGAGACACGTTGTATGGCATCAATGCCCTTACCAATCTTCCATATATTCGTCATGTCAAAGGTGACACCAACGACGCATATATTGACAAGAACGACGATGCTGATACATGCTCAGATGGAATCAGAGAAGATAGTGCTCGTTGGGATGGCAGCAACAGTGACCTACCAGAAATCTACCCCACTATCGAAGAGGCTACTTTTGGTGATTTACGTGGTGCATCAGTCGCAGACCAAGACGGCAATACTGGAAACGGTTCATTCCCAAACTACGGCAATGATGAGCGCATCGACAAACTGCTTGCTGTGGGTTATAATGACGGCAACACCCTTGTTGACGATGCCAACCAAGGGGACGGCATTTTGCCGGAAAGCGGAATCTCATCGAAGGGTGTTCCATTTTCAGCAAGCATCGGTTCTACCTGTCTCTACTACAACACCAGCACCTACGGCAGTTTCAATAATATTGGCAATATGTTTGTTGCCCCTGAACGCACCTTGTTTACACAGAAAGGTGTCATGCCTGGTAAATACGGACTATCACCAACGATGGGTGCGGTTATTTATGGGTTTCAACTCTCCTGTCACCGTGACGGTTGTAGCTGTTATGTGGGCTATATCATCAAAGTAAAGCAGAAGAATGTTCTGACAGGCTCAGAAACGACAATTGCAAACTATGAGTCCTATTATGTCAGCATCGCGCGTGCAGACGGCATCAAGGAGGTCGAGATTCCTGCCATTCCCGGTGATGTCAATGCCACGCAGAATGTAAGTGAGATACGTGTCACCGCATTGTCTGACATCACCATCACTTTCGCTCCAGTTCTCCGTAATATCACCGTCCCAAGCGGATTCACTGATAATTTTGCCATTGTCTATCAGCTTGGCAACTCCCGCCTGAACCATGATGTTACCAACGAACCTGAAATAACATGGTTCCCCGTAGATGATTCCAACAACATTGTTGACCGTTTCCATGTCTTTGTTCAGGACATGGGATTTGATTTTGATGCTTGTTGGAGCGACGATACTCCTGTTCTTGCTATGAAGAGTGGCAGTTGTGTCGGTAGGGAGTTTGAGATATTGGAAGACGTGGAGAAGGTTACTTATGGTAATAAGAAAGGATATATGCTGACTCTGAAACGTGCCGAAGACAGCAGCTTGGGTACTTACTATCCGAGTCAGACAGATCCAATTGCCGCAGGCGACCACTTTGTGCTATTGGGAATCCAGATGCCCGATGCATACGTTCAGATGGCTGAGGTGCGTTTGTTGCGTGCCGCGAGCGACTATCTTTCCGACAACAGCGAGACGCAGTTCACATATCAACCCTATATAGATGATATATACCTGCAACGCAACTATGACAAGATGGTTGAAGCAGGTACTCCAGAGAAGAGTATTTTCTGGCGTTTGTATGCAGGTTTAAAGTTTACCTTCCGAGGTATTCCATCCAGTGCGAATGACCCATTACCCTTGGCCGACCTTACTATTAAGCAGGTCACGATCAGTATGGGTGATGGTTTGACTCCGAAGGTTGAGATGACCTTGAACGACGATGTTCAACAAACAACTTTACAGAAACTAACCACCAGCATAGACCGCATTTATAACGGCAGTCTATTTAGTAGTGGTAGTGGCGGTGTTGGAACAGGTGCTAACGCTGCTGCCTTGCTGAGTATTCTCCAGAGTGAGGGCGGCAAACTCTTCCTCTCAAAGAAGCAAGATGATGTTGCTGAGGGCAAGATTACCTTTAATGACGTTGTTACGCACCAAGCCGTGTCAAAGTTCAAGAAAGGTCTAAGAGTAGGAAACTTCAATTCCCGACTGTTAGGCAGTGGTGCTCTCATCGACGAAGAAGGAAACGCAGAGTTTGAAAGCATCTACACCCGAAACTTCATCTCAACTCCAGAGTTTCGCTTTAATAGGATTGCAGTTACCGATGGCGAGCAGTGGTGTACGAATGGCTACGGAACTATTCAGGAGGTTGAGATTACCGATGCAACCACAGGTTACATCACCTTGAAGCTTGAAGAGAATGACTACGCGAGTATAGCAGTTGGTGATATATGCCGTGGAATCTACAACGACATAGCCAACGAGTTTGAGACCGCAAGCCTTGATGATGACAGCCCGCTTTATGCAAGTCAGAGCGAGGGCGACGGTTTTGGTTTCTCATCGAAGGCAGGTTTCTTCACGTCATACTTCTGGGTAAAGGCCATGGTAGTCAACAGACGTGGTGAGTGTAAGTTCCAGTATGAGTTGCGCAACACGAATACCCCGCATCCCTGCGTGTTTATGAAGTTTGCCCAATACGGTTCATTCACCAACGCCAACCGTCGCAGTAGTTCCTACGCCACAAGCATCGGTCACTACTATGAAATGGTATTGGACGGTGTTAGCACTTGGAAGATTCAGTCTGCCAATGTCGTTTACCGCAAGGGGTATCTTGGCAATATGACCGTAGAGTTGCACAATGGTCGTGAAGCTCAGTTGCAGGGTTATGGTCTGTATGTTCAGGACAATGTGTACTTCGGCAATGCCGTTGTTCAGCTTGACCCCGAAACTCTTGCCGAGTTGGAAGAGTCGCTGAAGAGCTATAACATTGACTTTTCTGGGTATGTAGATGTGATTACCGTCGATGATGTTGGGAATTGCATAGGTGGTTTGTGGACGGCGAGCGGACAGAATGGCGAATACCGAAACTACCGCATCCATTCAGCTATCAGCGTAAGAAAGAACGATACCCTTTTGACGATAGCTGCAGACGATGAAGATGCAGGCGAAGGCACATATAAGATTTATGCAGAGCCTCATGGCTGTACGTGTATAATCGAAAACTCCACCATATACATTACAGGTATCACAAACATCAAAGACGGTGTTCCGGGTAGCCCTGATGATGCAAACTTTGACTATGATGCCATGCGTGCAATGGATAGTTGTAGTGTTGACATTATCATCGACTGCGAGGGTAATGGCAGTATTCAGAAGAATTTCCCAATCCGCATCAAGCATGACTCCCAGCCATTTGTCAATGCCCATCTTGATAATATGTTTAGTTCTGTTTCTTGGAACACCAAGACACAAGCCTACGTAGGTTTACCTATCAGCACAAATATGCGTATGTGGCACAATGCTGATCCTCTTAATGTAACGGCAATTTCTGTCAATGGTGTATCAGGTGCAGACAGCACACAAACAACAAAAGTAATCACAGTGAGTGTCAATGGTGTTAACATCACCATGACAACTTCCCTTGTAACCATCACAGAGAATGGTTCATCGTATGTTGTTGGTCGTGTTCAAATAGCCTCTTTGCCTGCTTCATTGTCACTTGTAACCAATCTCAATATCACGACTACAGCATTGTATTCTGGTGTGTCATACGAGCGCACGTTGGTACATACTATCAACAAGAGTACTGACACGAATGTATATTCACTGCTCCCATCTGTTGGTGAAATTGTCTATGACAAGAACACGAATACACTGAGTGCTAATAGTGTTACTTGCGATGTTATATGTGATTCATCAGATGAAAATCATTATATCATTCCTGGTTCTACCTTCTCGACTCATAAATTGTCATTGGTGTATCGTAAATACTATGTAGATGGTACAAGCGATGCTAATTATACTACTTATGTCGGCACGGCCGTCCCTGTGACCAGCAGTGTTAAAGAGGTCAAGTTTACTCTATATGGAATCACAAACGGTGTCATTGACACGTCTATTGTTCACGACACCCAAAGTGTTTATATCCTATCAAACGGAGAGGATGGTGTGAGTTATATCATCGAATCGTATCAAGATGGTGATGCCTGTGACCACCTGTCTATACTGAGTGACGATGCCAGCGTTGACCTCTATCTGTCTCTGAAATTCTTCACAGAAAAGGGTGGTGTACGCAGTTCTTTCTCCTGTTATTCTCAGGTCTATACCCGTAGCCATGCAGGTACTTTGTCATTACTTTATAATGGAACTTCCACCAAAAGTTCCATGTATAGTATTTCCCGCACAGGTTCCCATGCCATAGGTTCGGATATCGCCGCAATCGTTGTTTATATAAGCAATAGTAGTAGCAATTTGACCGACAGTTATCTGTCTTTCAAGGAAATTCCAGTTATCAAGCATGGTGACACAGGTGCTCCTGCAGTTGAATATTTCGTTGAATGGAAAAATCCTTCCTGTCAGGTATCAGTCTTGGGTTGCTACGATAGCGGTCAAGCAAAGAGTTTGCCATTATATGCAACATTATATCGCAGGGAAGGTGATGTAGCGTCCATTTATACTGGTGGTGGTTCTGGGAAACTTGTCTGTGTTAATTCCTCCGGCGTAGAAAGCGATATGCCAAGTTCCGTGACAGGCAATGTTTCAAATAGTTTCTCTTCTGGAGATAATATGTGTGTGTATGTGAGCACTACGGATAGCGCAGCTCAAACCGCTCTCACTTCCTCCGCTGTAGTTAGGGCAGAATTTGTGATTACCGTGGATGGTGTTCAACGCGCCATCTCATCAGAGTTGCCCAAATCCCTTGACGGAAATTCTGGTTCCGATGGGTCAGACGGCGTATTTCCCCGTGACTGCGGCATGTATGATGTAGATATAGCTACACATCAGACATACGGATATGCAGGTTACATCTACAGAAAGGTGAATGACATGGTTATCCGTGACAAGGTTAATTATGAGATAGGTGGTGTGATGTATGGCTTCTTGGTGAAGAGCCGTTCTCAGACAGCCCTTGTTACAGCAGCTCCAACTTCTGCCAACGGCGATGACAATTGGGAGTCAGCTGGGATAGTACGTACGATTATCGCTAACACCATCTTTGGCACAAATGCGAATATCGGTGGTTTCATGGCGAGTTCCCAACAACTCATCTCTACGTCAATGGATAGCCAGAACAATCCGAATCTTCATCTGAATGGTTCTACTGGAGAGTTAACGGCTTTAAAGGCAAATATCAAGGGTACAGTCTATGCCGAGTCTGGTGTGTTTAGAGGTTTTGTTTACAAGAAGAAAGTCAGATTGTCAGACTTGAATTTGAGTGATTATCTTGTAGCAAATGAACTTGGATTTTATGAACTTGATTTAGAACTTGTTGGTGGATTTTTATACTTTGAAGGTAATCTTCAAACAGTATCTATTATGCTTCCATCCATATATCCAGATGTGACCACATATAGTTCTGCATACAAGGAGCGTGTTCGTAGCCTCATTGGAAATACCATACTTGTTTACAATGCAAGTGCTGGTAACATTACTTTGACAGGTAGATTAAAAGCCTCTCCTTCTTCATCACCTGTTAGTATTGTTCTCTCCCCCAATGAATGTGCTTGTTTAACTTGTCAATTCATGATTACGGGCGGGTATGAAGACATCTATTGGCTATTTGAGAAAGGTAATATAAGATAAAGTAAAAAAATATAATGATATGGCATTAACACAAGCAGAAGTATTAGACCTATTCAGTCAGGTATCGGCCATCAAGAACAGTGACCAACTACTGCTGATTACGGCAAACCAAAATGGCACAGTGAGCGCTACGAAGATTACCGCCGAGCTTCTTCGCGCCTACCTCAATGCTGGTTTCTCCATCACGATAGACTCTGACGGTTATCTTTGCATCGGTGGTGTGAGAACAGAAACAATGGCAACAAGTATGCAGATGGTTCAACAAACAGACACGACGTTGAGCATCAAACCTAACGTGTTGAATGTATGGGGTGTTGTTTCCTCTCTGGCAATAGACTTTGTTGCAGGTGCAACAGGACAGGTCAACGAGTATATGATTCAATTCACATGCCCCGTAGCATCGGGAACAACACTGGCTTTGCCTCCGAGTGTGAAATGGGCAGATGATGATGTGCTTGAGCCAGAAGCGGGCATGACCTATCAAGTAAGCATCGTAAACAATCTTGCGGTGTATAGTGGATGGGAGAACTAATAATGGTTGCGTAGAAAGCGCAACATACAGAACAAAATAAAAGAAAGATATGGCAAAAAACGAAAACATGAGAACTTTCAGGATTGGCAACGAGATACAGATACGTTGGCCAATCTTGACCAATGGTGAGGAAGTCAGTCTTGATGGCCGAAAGTTGAGCCTTTACCTAAGTGACCAATGGGGTAACGACAGGAGGGTAGAAACTTTCGGCACAGAGGGAAACGTCATTGTCTTCACATTCTTTGCTTCTGAACAATACAAGACTGGTGTTTACAGTCTTACTCTGTTTGAGAACGAAGGTGTGGCGCATCAGACTTGTTGCGACTACTGCTTTGCCTTCAAACTTGTTGAGCATAGTTGTGACATACCAACCGACATGAGCACCAACGAACTTCCCTTGGACTCTGCTGACATGGTTGTAGGCATCCACGGATTGAGTGCATACGAGATAGCAGTTAACTATGGCTATGAGGGCAGTGAAGAGCAATGGATGTCAGAGTTTCGCACAGTTCTTAGTTCGACACAGATTGTTGTGGAGAGCGTTGAGCGCGCTGAACACGTTCTTCAACAGACCGAACTATTGATGGAAGAAGTTCGCCCAATTGCCGAACACGAACAAGAGCGCATTGAGCATGAGCAATCGCGTGTTTTGGCAGAGACCTCCAGAGGTGACAACGAGCAGCTACGTCAAATCCATGAATCGGAACGCGACCGCCAAGAACAAGCCAGACAACTTGCCGAACAGCAAAGAAACGCCGCCTTTGGTGACAGCGAGAACTCACGTACCGCTTCATTTAATCGTTCCGAGGCTTCCCGCCAAGAAAGTTTCGCAGCCTCAGAACTGCAACGTCAACAGACCTTTGCTGGTAGCGAAGCCCAAAGAACAGAGAGTTTTGGTGAAAGTGAAGCCGCAAGACAAGACGCATTTGAGACCAACGAGGGTAGGAGAGAAAGCCGTTTGACAGAAGTTATCTCCGACGTTACCAATGCAGAAAGTCTTCGAGTCCAAGCCGAATCAGACAGAGAGGTTGCAGAAGGTGAACGTTCTTCGAGCGAATCCACACGCCGTTTGAACGAAAACACCCGTCAAGCGAGCGAGACAACCCGTAACAGTAACGAAAGTTACCGCAGACAACAGGAAACACGTAGGGCATCAGCAGAGGATGAGCGCGTTCAGAATGAGCTATTGCGTCAGCGTGCAGAAACGTCTCGTTTACAGCAAGACGATGTTATCTCTGAATCTGAAAGTTTACGTGTAGCCGCTGAACAGCGCAGGGTCAGTTCTGAAAACGATCGTGTTGCAGCAGAAACTTTACGAGCCAATGCCGAGCAACAGCGTGCCGCAGCAGAACAACAAAGACAGCATGACACCCAAGCTGCCATTGACGGCATCGAAGCACAGATTACTGCGAAGCATGAAGAGTATCAGGAAACTCTTGGTCAAGCTGTTTCTGATGCGCAGGAAGACGTAGCCGAGGCCATTGCGGACTTCAACAGGACAAAGATAGTCTTACAGACGGAGAACGAAGTTGTGATAAATCCAAATGTCAAAAACATTTGGCGCACTCCTATATCTGAGTTGACAATTACCTTTGCCGCTGGTAATCCGAGGTATGATGATGAGTACATGATACAATTTACGTGTCCTACTGATTCTGCAACCGTTCTGACATTGCCGTCTGGTTTGAGATGGGCAGATGATTACGAGTTAGAACCTCAACCGGGTTATACCTACCAGATCAGCATTGTTGACAATCTTGCAATCTATGCGGAATGGGAGGCCGCTACGGTATGAGTACTTTCAGACGTAGGATTATGATGGCAGCAAAGGAACTGCTTGAAAGGCTCTCTGACTGGTTCAGGAGTGAGGGATGGTTCAGAAACGATCCTTGGTAACTAAAACAGAGCATCGAAATGTTCTGTACACTACACAGAATAAAACTTTTTTAACCACAACATAAACACAAAACTTTATGGCAAAAAAGATTAAAGACGAGACCCCTATTCAGAACTTTGAAGACGATTGGGGTGGTACTTATGCCAGTGGTCCAAACGCTGGCAAGGAGTGGGGTAAGACGCGCGGTGAAGTCGAGCGTGTTATCAAAGCGAAAGTGGCTACGATGGAAACAAACATTGGCAACAAAGTTGGTGGTGTGCTTGTCAACAACAGCGAAGTTGCTAAGGATGCCAACGGAAAGGTGAGTATCACCATACCTACCGTCAGCACCGATGTTACCAATGCCAGCAATCCAAATGCGGCACAAGCTGGAGCAGTTGCACAGCAGGTCAATGCCATCAACAGCAACCTGATTGCTGACATTCAGTTGGGTGAGACCAGTCAAGACGGCTCCATGGTGGAATTGCTCTTCTTCAATGCAGCTGGTGACAAGCTGGATGATTTGACGGTTATGATTCCCGCAGCGCAGGAAATCGGCGAGATTATCCAGCCCGTTATCACTACTGAGCTATTGAGTGCGTCGCGTATCAAACTTGGTAACAGCATTAACTTCCGATGGGGTTATGACTGTCTCAGAAAGTTTGAGGGTGCTTCAGAACGGGTGAACTATCCAGCACAGACCGTAGTCGTGACGGTGAAGATTGGTACGACCACCGTCTATACCGAGACTCACGCACAGGTAGCCCCAGGTACAACGAACACACTGACGTTAAGCCCCGACATTATCAACCAGGCAGGTACTGTTAGTGTCAGCGTCGTTGCATCGACTCCTATTGACGAAGAGACTAAGACAAGTCGTGGCTCGAAGTCTATTACCGTCATAACGATGGATTTGGCAACGACATTTGACCCTGCATCACAACTTTCGTTGAGCAATGGTTATACCAATGCCGCAGGTCAAATCGCTATTCCCTACACCTACACCGTTCCTACAGGTACAACGTTGCGTATATGGGTTGACGGCGTTCTTGACGCTACTGAAACCATCAGTGGCACAGGTCGTAACTACGTCTATCTCACGGCGAGCAACCTTGCCGCCGGACGGCACAACGTGCAGTTAATCGCCGAGAGTGCCGGATTGTTGAGTAATGCCGTCAGCGTTGACGTATTGAAGGCAGGTTCAACGACTCCCTATCTTGGTCTTCGACTGAATACCGATGTCAGTCAGTTGTCCGATATGCCGTTGACTTACGCATACGGTTCTACCGCCTTGCCTCTTGCTGTGAACCAGTTTGAGGAATTGACGTTTGACCTTGCAGCATGGAACGAAGATTCCCTTACGAGTACGATTGTGATTGCCGTTGACGATGTAACGACACAAACATTGACAGCCGACCGCACCATGCAGACTATCAGTCAGCGTTTCGATATGTCTGGTAGCCACACCATGACTATCACAAACGGTACATCTGTACGCACATTCGCCGTTACCGTAACCGCAGCAGCAGGTGTAACCGAGACCGAGACGGTTGGTTACAGAACGAAACTGACAGCTCTTGGTCGCAGCAACGGCGAATCCAATCCGGCAGATTGGGGTGGCATCACCACGTTCACAGGTATTGACTGGCGCACGAACGGCTGGAATCGCGGTAGTGACGGTGTTGATGCCTTGCTCTTGACGAACGGCGCGAAGGCACTCATTGATGTCAAGCCATTCGTTCAGGACGTTTCAGATGGTGACTATTCTATCCAGAACCGTGGCATGACTCTCGAAATGGAGATAATGATTTCTCAGGTCATGGAGCGCGGCGCAACCGTCATTCACTGCCTCTGTGACAACGACGGAAACGGATATCCGATGGGTATCAAGGTCACGACCGAAGAGGCAGGACTGTTCTTTGGTGGCGTTGAAGAAATCAAGACCGCTGAGAAAGTTGTTGATCCAGAGGGCAACTACATCAGTTTCTCCGAGGTTACTGTTACGTCAGGTACGGACATCTCTTCCTCTGGTTACTACGAAAAAATAGGCGACCACTCCTATTCACTCACTTCTGACACGACAGCAATCAGCGGGAAGACGTATTATGAAGCCGTTATAGAGTCAGACAGCGACGATGCAGAAGACCTCTATATCGTGCGTCCTCACAGCACGGCAATGAACATAGCCATTGACAAGTGGATTCATCTTGCTTTCGTTGTGCAGCCAGTTACTAACGGTCGTGGTCTTGCCATGCTGTTCATCAACGGCGTATTAAGCCGTGCAAACACTTACGTCAACAGCTTGCGTCAGACAACACCCGTCGGCATTTCCATTGACTCAGACAAAGCCGATGTCCGCATCCGCAGCCTACGTTACTACCGCACTCCGTTGAGTTCAGACGAAGCCTTGTCAAACTGGATTATCGACCGTCCGACTGCAGCCATGATTCAGAGCACTCATACCCGCAATGCCGTAGGTAACATGAACAACACCACCGACTCTGACGGTAATATCGCCATTGACCACGATACGTTGCTGAACAAGGGTCGTGGTATTCTGACTATCATTCGTAGTACAGATACCGCCTCCGATGGAGCAGCCGCAGGAAGTGGTACAGGTCTGAGTCAGATGTTCCGTTGCAAGGATAAGAAAGAAAACTTCAAGGCCGACCTTGTGAAATGGGAACCTCCTCTTGACGATCAAGGCAACACCATTGGTGATGGTTTTGAAGCAAGGAACGTTCGCATGAGGATTCAGGGTACATCAAGTGTGAAGTACCCATACAAGAACCTTCGCATCTACCTTACCACACAGCAGGGCGATGCAGCCCGTTCCTTGGTCATTGGCGGCATTGATGTTACTGACACAGCAAGCGGTTATGCTCTTCGTGGCAGTGGCAACAGTATTGCGCAAGCCGTTCTTTGCGCCAAGACCGACTTTGTTGATTCCTCGTTGGTTATGAATACTGGTGGCGCACACCTGTTCCACAATATCATGCACCAGCTACACCTTGACACACCACCTCAAGAATACGATGCAAAGGTTCTCCAAGCCATTGATGGTATTCCATGTGATGTCTATGCCGGAACAAGCGAAAACGGCACGTTGACCTATTGCGGTCAATTCGTGTTGAACAACGAGAAATCGAAGTCAGATAAGATTTTCGGCATGAGCGGTGTCAAGGATAGCGGTGGCAACACCGTTGACTTCCGTGCTTATGAGAACCAGGGCACAGATGAAGAGCCAAACATGGTTCTTGTCGGTCCTGATACCAAACCTATCTCCCTTGAGGCATTGAACAATGCTTCTCCAATGACGTTGTTCCAGCCCGCAGGTTCCGCAAATAGTACCGCTTTGGCCAATCAGTTGGCAGCAGAATTTGACAACGGTTTTGAGTTCAACTATCCAGAAGATGCCGTTTGGTCAACCATCGGCACAGGCAAATATGCGGATTGGGGTGGTGCGCAGACTGCAATCAAGCGTTTGATGGGTTGGATTTACGACTGTGTTCCTTCTGCCATGCGTAGTAACCCCGATTACGGTACGCAACAAGGTTGGAGTGATGTGTCAAAAGCCAAGTGGGTCTCAACGAAGTTCAAGAATGAGGCAAACCAGTACTTCAATGTCAATCACTTGTTGACCTATTATCTGTTCACGGACTATTGGGCATCAGTTGACCAGCGCGCTAAGAACATTATCTGGCGTACATGGGATGGACTGATATGGTATTCAACCTATTACGATGGTGATACCGCCATGTCAATCCGTAACGACGCTTTCATGGTATATCTCTACAACGTTACCCGTGACACTTACGACTCCGAACGTGCCAAATACGCATTTGAGGGTCACAGCAGTTGGTTGTGGTGTCTCGTTTTGGCAAACTTTGAGGACGAACTGAAGACTTGCGCATCCAACCTGCGCAATCAGTTGACCACGGAAGTTATGCTGAATGAGTTCAACGTGAAGATGCAAGGAAACTGGAGTGAACGCCAGTACAACAAGAGTGGAAAGTTGAAGTACATCGACACGATTGATGACATGAACTACGTCTATACTCTGACTGGTAACAGGGAGTTGCACCGCACTCAGTTCTTGACAGACCGTGCTCGCCTGCTTGATGCCCGCTATGGTGCAGGAAACTACAATGGTGACGTGATTACGTTCACTGTTGTCCGCAACGCGAATGATACACCGTCATCAATGACGCTGAAGAGTGGCGACCTGTATTATTTCGGCTACAAACTCAACGGACTCTGGCTACAAGGGCCGGATAGAGCCGCCGCAGGTGAGAGTTTGACGCTCAACTTCACTCAGACGTTGGCAACCAATGACCCGTTGATGCTCGGTGGCGCAAGTTGCATCAAAGAACTTGACTTCACCAACATGGGTAGCCAGTTGAACGGCACTGTCAATCTTTCGCTTTGTGCGATGCTGTCGAAACTAACGATGCCAGCAACCAATGGTATTGCAAATGCGCCTCTGACTTTCGGAAATACGTCAAAGTTGGAATATGTGGACATAACTGGTCAGACCGCCGTCCACACAGGTACAGCAGGAGTCTTTGACATCAGCAAGCATACCCGTTTGACCACGTTGCTTGCAGGTGGCACAAGTCTGACAAGTATCATACTTCCCGAAGGTTCTCCGTTGCAGACTTTGGTTATGCCGTCAACGCTGCAAACTCTTACGTTGCGTTACCTGCCCAACTTGACACATGCCGGACTTACATTGCAAGGTGCGTCAAATATCACAGCCTTGAACTTCGCCGAATGTCCGAATCTGAGCTGGCAGACCCTCATCGCCCAATGCCAGAACATTGATCACGTCCGTATCGAAGGAATATCTGGTCGTGTCCGTTCATCCGTTCTTCTCCCATTCATGTCCGGCTATCGCGGTTTGACCGCACAAGGCACGGAACAGACCTATCCCGCACTTATCGGTAAAGTTCAGTTGATAGATGTTATTAACACAGTTACGGTAGGTGGTGTTGAGTACACCTTTGCACAGGTGAAGAGTTTCTTTGCTCAATGTGGTTTGGAATTGGAAGAAGCTCAGTACACGGAATACATCTTCCACGATGCTGAAAGCGACCCAGCGAACATCACCAATGAAGACAACCAGACTGGCTATGACTATCGTGTAGAAGGTCAAGAGTATGACGTTGCTAATCCAAATGGCTACAACAGAAGTGGTCATGTGAAAGTTATCCATGACAAGTGTCAGCCTGTTTTGGGTATGGTTAGGAATACTACCGACCCTGACACTGGTGAGTCGAAGAGATTGATGCACTTGACGAAGCTGTCAAAGTCTAACTACGGATTGTTTGCCGACGGGACAAGTGCCTCCAATGCCATCACCGATAACGATGGAGTTGGTCAAGACGCTTTCCTGTATGTTCCAAAATATTTCTATAAGGGCGTGAACAACTATCTGGAAGCCAAGAAGCATCTGTTCTTGTCTGGTATGGAAACCAAGCCTACAAATTCTTCAACGAGGGAAACTCTCGTTGCACTGACAGACTCTGGCGTTACGAAGTATGAGGGAAGGTGTCTGGATATATCCGGCAGTTGGCTTGACATCACTGGCAGTGGCGAAATAGCTGTTGGCAGTTCTGTTGAAAACTGGTTGGGAACAGCAACACTTTACAACACGTATCGTGTGAATGTCAGCAGCTACAAGCAGGTGAGATTCCCCGGTCTGAAGCATAGTTTTGCAGGTTTTGTCTTTGCCGATGTCGATGGTAAGACTATCAGTGCGCAACATTTCACCATGACGGACTATTCAGGAAACCCCGGTGACTTCGACAATGAGATAGGTGATTACATCTTTACAAATATCCCTGTTGGTGCTGTCTATCTGTATTTCAGCACCCTTGCGAGCGTTGAGTCATTGTTCACCAACGGAACGGCTTTCGGTGCAATGCCGATACCCGATACTGAAACACCAGGCACGGTGGCTGGTTATGCCGCTATCCTTCTCACGGATTCCGTTGAGACAGAAGCTATTGAGCCGAATTGGGTAGAACACAAGGCAGAACTTATCGGTCTGTATCAGGGTCATGCAGTAGGTGTTACTACTGGAGGTATTGCTACTTCTGGACTCCGTTCATTGAGCGGCAAGAGCACTTCGAGAGGAAACGGTACTTCCACGTACAACAACGACTGGTCGTATGACAGCGACGGTAATCCAACTGGCAGCATCCCATCTACGACGTTGAATGGTACGGCGCAAGACTTCTACAATCTCGCCCGCATCCGCACGTCACAGACGAATGTCGATGATGGTGAGTACACTACCGTACCTTATGAGACATCAAAGGATATGGCAAACTTGATAATGGCTTGGTTTGGCACTCGCGATGTTGAAAGCATTTGCGGTAAAGGTTCTATGTCATCGTACCAGACAGGTTTGAGGAATAGTGTCGGTATGGGTGACACCCGTCTAAGTGGAGGTTCTTCATCGGACACCAATGGACTAAACAAGATGTGGGGTCTGGAAGCTTGGACAGCTTCAATGTACGAGTGGACGGATAACGGCTGCTTTAACGCCCCGTCGTTCGCAGTCTTCTTGAGCACCCACCGTGTCGAGCAAAGTTCATGGGTTGTTGACTATACCTACAACATCAAACAACAGGACGGCAACGAGCGTCGTGTCAAGGCTGCAACTGCAAATGCCGCAAGCAATGTCGCCCGTGTCCGTTTCGGTCGTTACTGCGACATTGTTGTTTCTGCCTATGCAGGTGATAGTGTCTATGCCACTGGATATGCCTGTTATCAGTCATCTAATTCAAGTAAAGGCCGTGTTCTCGGTCGCTCGGGCGGCTTCGCGAACGCGTACGTGGGTGTCGCCTATTCGAGCACGGATAACGGTGCATCGGTCTCGTACACGCTCTACGGCGGGCGGCTCTGCTTCTTCGGAAAGTTCGATAACGAGGAAGATGTACTTTGAAAATCGGAGAGCGGAGGCGGCTGCAAAGCCGTCTCTACTCCCCGTCATGCGATAAACGCCAAACGAACAACGAAAGCGTAAGGCGTAATAAAAGAAAAAAGGTAGAAAATCCCATCGGCCGTGTTCTCGGTCGCTCGAACAACAACGCGAACGCGAACGCGGGTGTCGCCTATTCGAACACGAATAACGCTGCATCGAACTCGAACACGAACAACGGCGGGCGGCTCTGCTAAATCGAAACTCTGCATCTGAAAACTTGCTCACGGGTTGGGCAGACCTTCAGACACAATCGTTGCTACGTCGAACACCTACGAGATAGGTGATGGAAGCCAGCGAGGGATTTGAGCCTCGGCAACAGCGCAGAAATGCGGAAAGCCGGAACATCACAGGGTGCGGTCTATTATGGTCAAGTAGTTTCAGCAATGATGTCGAAAGCCCTATGACCGCATGAATCGAAGAAGAAAACTTATCCAAGATTATGTCTAAAAGATATGGCTATTTGATACCTAAAATTGTTGAACGTGCTAACATGGATAGGGCGTTCAATGAAGTCGTTGACCAACTTCCCGATCGCGAATTGGTGCTCAAGAACGGTGAAAAGAAAGTTGTGCCTGGTCGCAGGAGTTGGTACAGGAAGCATCGTGAAATAATCATCGAACGTTTAGTGAGACAAATCAGCGATGGAACGTTCCGTGTTGATCACTACAATGAAATGTGGGTTACAGACGGTCCTAAAAACAGAAAGGTGCAGAGTCCGTGTGTAGAACACCGAATAGGTTGCAATGCCATTATGCGCATTGTAGAAGATGTGCTGTACCCAAGTGTTATCAAGACAAGTGCTGCGAGCATCCCCGGAAGAGGTATGCACCGTTTGTTTGCCAAGATGCGTCATGACATCGAGCATGACCGTGATGGAACAGCATACTTCTACAAGTGTGACATTCGTAAGTTCTTTGAGAGCATTGACCAAGACCTGATGTGGGATTGTGTCAAGAGCAAAATAAAAGACCCCGTCCTTCTTCCAATCCTTCATAGTTTTGTGACGATGATGGATAAAGGACTCAGCATCGGTCTTCGCTCATCGCAGTGTTATGGCAATATATTCCTAAGCGGTATTGACCATTTCTTCAAAGACTGTCTCGGTGTGAAGTATTACTATCGCTACTGTGATGATATTGTCATTCTTGCTTCGTCGAAGACCAAACTCTGGCTATTGCGTGACATCATTCACGAACAGGCTGCTGGGATAAAACTTGAAGTGAAACCAGACGAATGTGTGAGACCCATTAGCGAGGGTATAGACTTTCTCGGATATGTCTATGACGGAAAGAAAGCGCGTCTGCGCAAGAGAACGAAACAGAAAGCCGCCAGAAAACTTCACAAAATCAGGAGCCGCAAGCGTCGGCAGGAGATAATTGGTAGTCTGAAAGGCATGGCAAAATGGTGTAATTCCAAACATCTATTCAAAAAACTAACAGGAAAAAATATGGAAACATTCAATGAAATCGCGAAGAAGATGCGTCAAGAAGGCATCAACTTCACAGGAAAAGACGGAAAGCGTATCTTGAACGGTCAGGTAGTGGCTCTTCGGACGCTTATTAACACTCACATCGTCATTTTGGACTTTGAGCAAAACGTACCTACACAGAACGGCACACGTTATGTTGTTCAATTCCAGAAGGACGATGGCACTATCGGTAAGTACCTTACCAATGACTCGGAACAGAAGTTCTGGCTTGATAAGTTCAGAAGTGACGGACGTTTGCCCTTTGAGTGCAAGATTATTCCAGAATACTTTGCTCAAGGTAAGGTGCGGTATATGTTCAGTTAAGTCAAACATTTAAAAAATAGAAATTATGGAAAAGACTTTTGGAGCAACCGAACGACATGACCAATTGCTTGTTTTCGGTACGAAACGCGCCATGCTCATCTACGGCTATGGCGAAGAAGATGGTCAAGGCTATGACTATCGGCATGTTTTTACACACATTCCAACCAAGGATGAAGTTCACAGCGTCCTCATTGCCCACATCAATGAGTGCGTTGACGAAAAGATTCTGAGAGGATTCAAGTGGAAACCCGCCGATTCTGATGATACAATTGCTGTATGGCTCAGTGAAGAGAACCAGCGTAACTTTTCTGAGGCTCAGCGTGTGGCGATGATTACCAATGGTTCAAGTTTGCCCATGACATTCAAACTCGGTGAGGATGGAGATGGTAATCCGACTTACTACCAGTTTGAGAGTGTTGAGGAACTGACAAGGTTTTACCTTAGTGCCGTCTCTTTCATCCAGCAAACTCTCGATGAGGGCTGGCAGGAGAAGGATGGTCTTGACATGAGCGTATTCGGTTATGAGTAGTCTGGTTATCATTGCAATGATTGTCATTGTCGCGTATGTCGTGGCCATGGCCATCGTCACGAAAAGCATCCCGGAAAGCATTTCTGCCACTGTGTATCAGTTTTCGCGGAAATGGGAATGGGTGTTTACTATCGTGATGTTTCTCGTCTCATTCGCCATTGTGCCTATGTTGATGGAGAAGTCTTCCGATGCTACACGTTTCCTTGCTTTCTTCATGGTGTCAGGAATCATGGGTGTCGGCGCATTGCCTCTTGTAGCAAAGGAACGAAACACTATTCATTATGTGTGTGCAGCCGTCGCAGGAATCACTTCACAATTGCTTGTGGCTTTTAATCAGCCTCTTATCCTGTTGTTGTGGTTCCTGTATATCGGCTACACTCTGTTTGAGAAAGACAGCAGCAAGAACTTTTTCTGGGTAGAAGTTTCTTGTATGCTGACAATCTTTGTGTATTGTCTAACTTAACAAAATATTTTAATATGGAAACAACAATCTTTGATGGTCTCGGACTCATGTGTATGGTCAGTGTTATATCCATGCTAATAGTCATTATTGCGATGGCTGTTGACTTGGTGAGTGGTTGGCGTAAGGCCAAACTTCTTGGTGAAGCCCACACTTCCTACGGTTTTTCGCGTACACTGACAAAGTTCCTCATCTATGAGGGCATCCTTCTGATTGCCCAATGTATAGATGTCTTACTGCATTTTGGTCTCTATCTCTTCATTGATAGAAGCTATGACGTTCCTTGTGTAGTCATCCTCATGGGTATCATCCTATGTGGTGTTGAATTGTGGTCTGTATATGAGAAGGCCGAAGACAAACAACGCCGCCGCATGGCGAAGATAGCCACTACTGGTGCTCAACTTATCAACAAGGAAGAACTTGCATCCATCCTTGCAGAAGCGTTGCGCCAATACACTACAGGCGACGAAACCCCGGACTTGGACGATAACGTAAACTTTGAATAACACATGCGACTTATGACTACAAGTAATGACGGACTGGCTCTTATCAAGACGAGTGAGGGTCTTAAACTCAACGCATATAAGTGTCCTGCAGGTGTCTGGACGATAGGTTATGGTCATACAAGAGGTGTCAAACAAGATATGACTATCACTCAGGAGATAGCCGATAACCTGCTAATTGAAGACATTAAGCCATGCGAGAAGCTGATTAACGATTTGAGGCTGAATCTTCGTCAAGGACAGTTTGATGCTCTTGTGAGTTTCATCTTCAATGTAGGAGAGGGAAATTTCAACACCTCAACCTTGAAGAAGAAAATTCTTGCTTGTGCGAAGGATGAAGAGATCGCCGCTGAGTTCAAGAAATGGAACAAAGGGCGTGTCAACGGTAAGCTCACTGTGTTGCCTGGTTTAATGCGACGTAGAGCAGAGGAGGTTAAGTTATGGATGCTTTGAAGAATCTGCTTTGGGTCGTAGGACTGATTGGTCTTATGTTCCTTTCCAGCTATTTTGGATGGCGTGCTGGTGTCAGTCAAGGAGGCAAGCCATCCTTTCACTCTGACACTTCGTATGTCACTGTTGTCGATACCGTAACTTTCTACCAGCCTATTCCACGGGATAGTGTTGTCGTGAGGTATGTTACACGGGTGCTTAAGGTTGCAGAACCAGACTATGACGCATCTGGAACGGTTGCTATTGATACTCTTTTCGTGGAAACCGCAGAGAACCAACTTGTGGGAGATAGTGTTTTGGTAGAAGTGCCTATTATGCAGAAAGTTTACTCTGATAGTTCCTATACTGCATACGTTAGCGGTTATGAAACGAGACTTGATAGTATCTTCATAAGGCAGAGAGAAGTTACAATGACTATTGTCAAGACCGAAACTATTGAACAAAAGAAGTTCCGGCGATGGAATGTCGGAATCATTGGCGGTTATGGTTATGGATTCCTCTCCAAGCAGTTTGAACCGTTTATAGGTGTTGGCGTAACAGTTAGTCTGTTTTAATCTTATTTGCAGAGTAAATCCGCTGCCAGTTTAAGTTGTTGACTGACAGCGGATTTTTATCTTCGCAGGAAATCATGGGAAATTAGAGGGGAATTTCCCATGTATTGCGTCTTCCTTTGCTAATTCAAGCAATGTACGTTCCATTTCCTGATACATTTCAAAAGTAGCAACTGGCATATCCTTTATCTTTTCATATAGAGAGCCTTCGTATGAGTCAGGGCTGGCGTTGGCCATTCTTTCCTCAATAAAGGCTTTTAGGCGGTTTTCACCACCTCTTACGGAACAGAGGTCTCCACCTGCATAGTTACCTTGCTCTTCGCCGATTGCATAGATGTGACCATCGAAGACAGAAGCGTACCAAAACCATTCACCCCTTGGACTCATTGCTGTTTTTGAACGAATCTCTTGCAGATGTTCTTTTACCCATTTGTCGTGCTTTTTATATTCAACTCCATTATTTTGTGACAGTATTGTATCATGGTCGTACCCGTTCATTGTACTCATTATGATTTTCCAATATTTTTCAAAAGCACGGTCTTGATGAACTTTCTTTCTGTAGAACAATATAAGGTCGCAAAGAATTATGGACGAACATTTCTTGTTAGATAGAGTGATTCCGATGCTATCACAAAAATCAAAGACCTGTTTGTAGGTTGGGCAAGTACAGATATAGCCAGAGAATCCAAAATTATCAAAGATTGGAAAGTTATAATGGTTATTCTGAATCCAAGGTTCACCCATAGACGGAACAAATCTGTCACTCTTATTGAAGTCGTAATGCTTAAAGTTCCAGAAATTGTTTTGTCTCATTGGGAATGAACCAACTATTTTTCCTGCTTTGACGTAGTAGAACTTGGATTCTTTTCTGAACCCAAGTTCTCTAAGTACGTGTGCAATCTCAAAGCCGAAACTTTTGTCTCGCAAATAATTCTCTTCCATAGTTAAGGATGCAAAATTATTCTATTCTGTGAGAAAAGCAAAGAACTGCCCCCACAATTTCGTGAAACGCTTTCCGCACTCGCTTGCGAGTTTTTCCGTTTTGAAGCAGAGCCGCCCGCCGTAGCTCGCGCTCGAGTACGATGCAGCGTGACTCGCGAACGAACAGGCGACACCCGCGTGCGCGCTCGCGTAGTAGTACGAGCGACCGAGAACACGGCTTCGCTCTTCCTCTGTCATGGCATCAATCTCTTCCTGAGTGTAGAGGTAGAACCAAGGATAGTATCGGTATTCGTCAGGCGTAAACTTCGGGAACTGGTCGAGTTGATCAGCCTTCAGTTCGTTGTAAGCGGCACAGATGATACGGAGTTTTAGCATTGCCTGTACGTCAAGAGGCAGTTCGTCGATGTTGTCCGGCAATGTCATTCCAGTTATGGCAATGGCATCCTCAACGGTCTTGATTCTCTCCCAGATAGGGATTTTGTCATTGTAGATGAATGGATTGGGCTTGTTACTGGTGTCGATGTCACCTCCACACTCTTTGACTAAAGCAGAAAGTTTCTCTGCAAAAAGTTCAGCCTGATCGTCAGGCACACATAATTGAATATGTTTCATAATGTTTGAGTTTTATTGATAATAAAATACTATTAGCCGTAATCTTTTGGATCAAGAAGTTCTGTTTCTCCCATTTCTTTCAACATATCATTGAACTCTTCTACCGTATTGTTATTTGGCAGGAAATATTCTTTTACCATGCTAAATGGTTGAATGTGGTTTTTAAGAACGTCACGGGCTTCTTCCCTTGCTCTTTCGGCACACATTTCAATATATTCTTCTTCTGTCATATTGATGTGTGTTAAAGTATCGACAAATGTTGAGAATCTGCAATACTTTCCGTTTGGCTGTTTTGAAATAAACGCTCCCATATCTATCTGCTTTCAACGAAAGTTATTTCACCTTCAAAAACTCCAAATCTGGAATCTTCACGGAATGTCTTTGTCTTCGGCACGTAGTCGGAATCCATTGGCTCTGTGAGATACCACAAAGAAGCCTCTTTCCAAGTCGCTTTGAGAAGTTTTTGACCTTTTGGCAAAGTGATCGTCATTTGACCGCCCCACTTTCTTGCCTTTCCATGTTCGGTGCATCCACAAAGGATAGCACCTACGATTGCTATTGCAAGTATGATTGCAATATACAGAACTGTGTTTGCTGTTACTTTTTTCTTCATATTCTTTACTTTGTTTTCCAAACTATTTGCGTTTTCGAGATTGCTTTTGTATTCTACGTTTTGCCTTTTTCTTCTTCCAGAAGTCCTTTGGAAACGTGCGGTCGTGATACCTCTCTTTTGGTATGTCTTCCGTGTCAACATCTACAATAGACTTTTGGCAGATAATATCCATCAACTTGTCAGCAAGTGCAAGATTATCTGTGATAGGTAACTTTGCCGTCACGTATTCCGTTGGCTTGCTTTGTTCTAAATCTGTATATGCTTTAATTGTTGCAATAGTTATTCTCCTTTCTGTGCTTTAAGGCCAAGTTCATAGAAATGCTTGGCGATAGGGTAGATGTCACATGTATGGTTGAAAGTGCTTCCGTTATAATAAAAGATTGCACAATCATCATCTACATAGGCATTTTCTCTTTCAAGAAAATCATTAAACTCTTGGAGTAAATCAACCTCCAGCTCTTTCTCCAAGTCCACCTCTTTCACTTCAAGGGTGTCGATTTTATACAAAGCATCTTTATACCCAATAAGTCTGCCCTCTTTTAATCCTTCTTCATAAGAGTTACGAGTTGGGCATTTTTTATAGGTATTTTCCAAATTCTCTATCTCTGCTACTAAAGTATCTTTGTCAATGTACTGTATCATAGTCCAATTTATTAACTATTACAAAAAGTTGAATGAAACCAATTATATGCTTTATCAATAGCCTCCTCTGGAGTATTACCGTCAAAGTCTTTTATACCATCGCCTTCTTCACAACTAATCCAGGAAACGTGCCACATTGTATCAAAGAAATATAGATTTGGAGCATATCCCCAATCTTGCAATGTGGATTTTAAGTCTCCGCTGATATGCTGCAAAGATTTGAAATTCTCCAAAGAATCATGTTTCACTTCAATGGTGTTGATGAAAGAAAGTAAGTCCTCGTAGTGGTCTTTTAATATCTTTGTTACAACCATACCTTGACCACCTTTTGGGTAAAGGTTCTTTATTTTTTTCTCTATCTCCGCTACTAAAGCGGATTTTGGTATATACTGTTCCATAATTATTTATTCATTTTTAAGTCGTTCTAACACCCAAGATAATGCTTTAGTTTGCCCTACGTTCATACCGTGATTAAAAGAATACTTACCTTCTTTTACATACTTAATGTGTTCAGCCCCCAGAATCACAAGTTTTTCTGCTATCTGTTTTGCGAGGTCTGATTTGTATTCACCTTTTACATGTTCTATTACTTCTTGTAATTCCATACCATTACTCTCCTTTCATATAGTTTTTGAAACTTTTTATAAATTTTGCCTTAGTCTGCGATGTATAACCATCGCATCGCATATTATTGGCAATATAATCTACAGCCTTCTCAATAAAGGCATCAGTGCGGGTGTATTCAATATCCGTGTCAGCACACTTTTGCATTAAGCCAATAAAAGGGTTAGACCATTGTTGCTGGCCACTGAAATAGATTTTCTCTGGCGCTTCGTTTGCTTTCATAAGTTTATTATTTTAGTTTCTTTAATTGTTCTAAAAGCTCTTGTGCATTCTTTTTACAAGTATCAGAAGCACTTTCTGGAATATTTGCCAAGGTACTTAAAGCCCACATTTGCTCATCACTTGGCTTCCAAATGTTCTGAGGTTGTGTATTTCTCGTTTTTAGATACCATATTGCAGCACTCCAACCATCATCAAATGAAGGTTCTCCACTATGATATTCAATTTTGTCAAGAGCATTGTTATAAGCATCTTTCTTTGCTTGGGCAAGTTCTTCATCAGTAACAATATTATTCTGAGGCTGCACTCTTTCTTCGAGAGATTTGAGCCAATCTTCTATTTCTTCCGTTGATACATCAAGTTTTCCTGAATTATTTATGCATTTAATTGCCTGACCAAGCATATAGGAATCTTCTTCATTCCACTCATTTTTTGGTTGAGGTCTTAGGGATTTGAGCCACTCCTTACAACCCTTTGCTACAGTTGGAGTTGCTATTATCATATCAGGATGATTTAGGAAAGCAATGCAATGGTTTCTTTTTCTTTCATCCTCTTCACTCCATTCTTGCTTTGGTGCCATGCTTAATAGAAGGTTTGCCTGCTCTTTTATTGCATTTGTATCATTCGGGTTTAATCCTGCATTATCTCCAAAGAAAGAGCCTCCTATGTGCATCATTGCATTCTCAAAGTCAGTCAAATCACCTGTATTTTCTGTGTTATGTTCGGAGTCAAAAGTAGGATTCATAATCGGTACGACTGCACCATTATAGAATCTCATGCCCTGTTCTTGTAGTGCGTATTCTATTGCGACTCGCGCAGGCTCGTTAGCAGTAAGACGAGAAAGCAAATCCTCAATGAACTTCTTTTGGTTTAACTTTAATTCCATACCTTATTATATTTGTAGGTTGTTCCATTCATTGCCATCCATGTCAACGGTACGGCTAAGAATCTTCTGCCAATCATCACCAGGCATTGCATTTCCTAAGAAGTTGCGGATGCTCTGTTTGAGATAGACAGTACGACCAGCGTTTCTAATAGCAACAGTAAGAGAGTTTACTATATCTGCAGTTTCTTTGAAGTCGTAGTAGTCACGTTTGACACCGCTTCGCAAGCCAATCTTGTAGTGATCACAACAGCCTAATGTTTCTAAGACCATTTTTGACGATGATTCCCAATCAATGACAGGCTCAATACTCGCCCAAGTCTTAAAGCCCATATCGTGAAGCCGTTTCATAGCCTTTATTCGGTCAGCGTTGCTTGATGCCATAGACTCCATATCGTCACGACCTGTAAGAGTGAAACCGAAATGCACTAAATCCCTTACTGCATTTGACTTGTAGTTCAACTGCATCCGTTTGTGGTCAACGAAAGAAGCATCCTTTGTCAGCACTTTAACAGGAATGTCATTGTAAATGCACATATTCCATGCAGACAATGTGAGACCTATTGCCTCTTGAATCATTGGATCGGTAGTGAAAGAGAAGAATACGCCCGTCTCTTTGAGGTGGTCTATATGCTTCCGAACCTCTTTGCAAAATACTTCGAGAGCGTCCATTTCATCCTTGAAGCACTTCTTCAGTCGAACCTCTTTACCTCCAAGTTGCTTCGATGGTGCGCCACGTTTGAGGTAACAATATTCGCAATCATGCGGACAGCCAATGTAGAAGTTACAGCCGACACGTCCGTATTCCAATGCAGCACCTTTCGGTGTATATATTGATTTTCCGTTTATAATCTTATAAGATTCCATAATCTATTTTCTAATTCTTCAAACACCCGTGTTAGGTGCTTCCGAAAAGTTTTGCGTTAGCCTGACAAATAAGGTCGTATGAAGTCTTAATTTTCATATACTCTTCACCAGAAAGAGTTTCTGGCGACTTCATCACATCATTGAGTTGCAATCGAAGTTCTTTGATGCTTTGCTGTGATTTATCCAATATGTATTGCTGTAACTTTGTCATAATCGTTCAATGTTTGAATCTCTTGAATATGTCAAGAAAATCACTTGGAGGCATCCTTGACTCGTTGGTGAAAGCTGAAACGCGCCTTACAATCCCTTTCACTCGGTCGTTTGTGTTGACGGCTCTTGCCATCATCTTGTCAATGATATTCTCATCTCCATTGACCGTGGTGAGAAGTTTCTTGTTCTTCCTGTCATAGATGATACAGAATGACACAAAGTCATTGTTGCCTCCAAGTTCTTTTTCGATGTTCTCTAAATCTGTCATTATAACAATTCTTTTGTGAAGTATGAGGAAATCCACGCGAGAAGTTTCAGTACGATGTCGCTCTTGCACAGCCAATATGTAGTACCATTGATGCTGAATTTCACGACACCGATGCGAATGTCATGCAGCATAGAATCGTTGGCATCACACATCGTTGGCAGATTGAACTCTCCGAAGAAAGTGATGTAATCTCCGTTGATACTTGAAAGTCCTTTCTCCAGCAATTTCTCCACAACTGGCGATTCAACAGGTCTGATGTGCGCTGAAAGATTGTCGCAAGGTGGTGTCTGTAAAGCATACCGATACGGGTTCTTTTCCGATGGATTAAGGGCGATTATCTTTGAGAAGAGTGGATATGGAAGTCGTAGGCTTTCGATGCTGAACTTGACATCTTCTGGAAGTTGCTGTTCTTTCTCCTTTGCCAGAGCTTTTGCGGCATCACGTTCTTTCTGCCGTTCACGATTCTGTATGCTCACTTTGTTGCGAATCTCGATGGCACGTTCCATCGTGATTTCTCCTTCAGCAACGTTGAACTCAAAGAACTGCTCTTTGGTGAGGTGTGTCACTCTGTATCTTTTCGAGAGCTTACCTATCCCGCTGAGGTCTTTTCGTTTCTTGTAAGAATCCTGCAATGCACACAGGTACTTACGATAAGTTTCATAATTGATTTTCTTAGTCATGTTGTTACTTGTTAATTATTTAAAATGGCTTTTTCTGTCATGTCAACAAAGTCTTTCACGGTGGTAGCGTTGTCAGCTACATCGTCCGAAACACATACGTTGAACTCTTTTTCAATGTTCATGACCAGTTCCAGTCGATCGATAGAATCCAGTCCGAGGTCATTTTCAAGGTCAATGTTGTCATTGATGATTGATACCTCGCAGTCTGCGAATTGAGCGATAAGTTCTTTAACTTTTGAATCTATTTTTTTTCTTTCCATAGTTATAGTGTTTAATTGTTTGATATTATCTTTGCGTATTAGTTCTGGATTCTCGAAAGTGTTTCCAAGCACTTCATAAATGCTGAATACAACAAGGTCTTCGAGGAAGTTGTTGATGGTGTGCAGCTTGAATCTCAGAGCTGACTCGTCATATTCGACATATATAATCTGAAAGTTTTAATTACCAGAGTTTTGTTCGATTAGATGTTCCATTTTTACGTTTCTTATGTCTTCACCAAATTCATTGTTAAGTTCATCGAAATGTGTAGCGCATTTCTTGATGATGCCCTTTACGATAGGGTAGCGTATCATGGAGAAGACTATTTGAGCTTCGATATTTACAGGATCACCTCCGATGGTGAAACAATTCCCATCGTCGCCGACAAAGAGGAAAGAAGCATCTTCTCCTTGCAGCCGTTCAAGAATAGCTTGAACCATTCTCTGAGTCTTCTTGATTTCTTTCTTATCCATACCATACGTTTTTTAAAGTTCATATTCCAATAAAAGTCCACCATTCAGTACATGCTCTTGAGCACCATCACTGAGTTTCTGTAGTTGCTCAAATGTAGGGCGTACCCAGTTGTGAACCTTGACGTTCATAAGTTTTGCATTACTTTCCGAAATTATCGTTACGTGGAAGGCTGTACCATGATTGCAGTTGCGGCATTTTATGGCAGAAGGTGTTACGCCTTTGTCCTTATATCGCGTACAGAATTGGAAACCACAATCTTCACACTGGTAAATGTCAACGCCTTTGTCACGACCGTCAAACATTTGCGCTGATTCTATTTCAGCAACAAGTTTGTCGTACTTCTTTTTAAGTTCTTTCTTATTCATAACATGGTCTGCTAATTGTGAACATTACAAACTCACTGATTTTATTTAATATCACAAAAATATGATATAAGTTATTTTCATTCCGTTCTTTTGCAACTTGGAATGTTACTATCCATTGCTTATTGTGTTCTCCTTATTGCTTGTTCGAGATCGATTCTTGCGTTTCTAACAGACTTGTTGTATATTCTGGTAATGAGCACAAGCGAGATACTCTTTCTTACGTGGTCGAGTCTTTTGACTTGGATGCTTACGCCGTCTTTCGGAGAGAGTGCAAGAGGTCGTTTGAATCGTCCTTTGAATGTTGTTCTGATGATATTCACCAAATCTTCTTCCTTCTCAACACCAACCACACTCGTTCTTTGGCGGTTCCCAGCACGCGAATAGAATATCAGATAGGTAGTAGTACGATTTTCGATTTCCATAATACCCTATTTAATCGTTATCTTCTGTGACAATACAATGCCGTAAGCAGTATGTGAGTTGTTCCACATTCGCTGTGCAATTCTCACGTAATAGTGCTTTTGTGGGTCAAAAGCAACTTGGAGATATTTTGCCAGATGCTCAACGAACTTCTTGCTGTTGATACATTTTATGTTCGTTGAGTATTTGCTGACGTTGTACTGTAGCCCTTTTCCGAAGACCAGCACCATTCTGTTGGTGTTTGCATCAACACTGATGCCCATTGTGTCAAAACTGGCATTGTCTAAAATATGAACGAGTATGTTATTGAGGACTACGCAGTTCTTTTTAAATGTGTTGATACGTATTTCATTTTCGTCTGGCATCGGCTGCTTGTTAGATGACCACGGCCCAATGTCTATAAGGTTTAATCCGCTCCAGTCGTTGCTAACAATTTGCACTTCTTCCTCTTGCTTCTTTTCCTGCGCTGCGTACTCTTCCTGTATTGGCATCTCGAAGCCCTTTCTCTCATCGTTGTTGTTGATAAAGCCACGCCATTTATTGTCAAGGTCATTCCAATAAGCCATTCCAAACTCTGACTTTTGGAGTGAAGACAAGTCGAATGCGTAGGCAATCGCCAGATTCCTTGGTACGGAAACCAAATACTGTTCTACCGATTCTGGATTGTCTGTGTACCGATGTTGTTTGTAGAGTCCCACAAACATCGTGTTCACACCGTGGTTCTTTAAGAACCTCTTAAATGCGGTGATATCTTTCGCGTTCATAATAAATAAAATTGAGGGCAAATGATTCAGCAGTCATTTGTGGCTCTCGACTGCCTCCTCAAATGTCCTCAAATATCGTTCTTGTTTCCCGGAGAGCCACCTACGGGTCTTGGATTTCGGGTGCAAATGTAGGGAGAATATCTTAATATCAAAAATTTTTTCTGATATTTCTTTTGTGCGTTTAAATAGTTTAACTTTCATAATGTTGCAAATTATTTTTCTATTACATAGTAATAGTTCAGAAATGTCGTGTTAAATTATCATAACCGATGATTGGATATTCAGATATTATATTTACCTTTGCAGCGCAATTTGGGACGAATTGCATGAAATGAAGGCTGTTCAGGATGGTTTTACCTCCCTTCTGTATATGCAAAGACCCTGCAAAGATCGTCCCACTTTGCAGGGTTCTTTATACCCATTTTGCCGTCGGGGTAAGATCGCATGACGATTAGACATTGGGCGGCAATCTTAAAACTTGGAACAAGGGGTGTGCGCACCAAGAAGTGAAGACGAAATCCCGACCACTTGCACCAACGTTAGCGTAACGAAAAAGAACGGGAGAGGTGGTTAGACGCTTGAATCCACCCAATGTACGGCGACCGATATGCGGGAGTTTGACATTGAATAGTTTGCCGACTGCCTTTGTCGGGTAAGGGCAAACTATACTTCAACGGCTCACTCAATCGGGAGTTTGGTTTTAACAAGAATATATTAACTTCCAATATTGGTTAAAATAAATATATATGTATTATGGAATCAAATTTTTCGCAAAATTTTGGTCAAAAATTGTCTGAAGATGAGATTAGGGCTAACATGTCAAATCGAAATCTTCAACTGACGTTGAAAGGTGAATTGCAGCGTCTCAGAAAGGTTATTGAAGAGAAAAATGCTATTATTGCCAAGTTCAAGAAATACGACGAAGAGCGCAAGGCGTATTATAGCAAGTTTGAGAAGAACTACAAACTGATGCAAGAACGCTTTAGTGAACTTGCAGATGCTGTCAACGACTGCGATGGTCTTGATTATGGAACAAAAGAATTTTTCCAGTCCGTTTTTGAACGTCTTAGTCGTGGTAAAATGTCAAACGACAATGCGCGAATGGCTCTTCTGTCTTCTATCAAGAAATTGATGAAGATGCAGGATAGTTTCTCTGACATGGAGGCTTGCATCCTTAGTGTTTCTTCTGAACAGGACAAAGAAGAATTGTTGTTTGTTCTGCGTAAGATGAAGGTTCGTTACGACAACATCACATCTTCATTCCAGAAGAAAATGAACGAACTAAAATAGAGAACAATGAAAAGTTATTTGAATTTACTGGAACACATTTTGAATGACGGTGTTCAGAAGGGCGATCGCACTGGCACAGGTACTTTGAGCGTTTTCGGCCACCAAATGCGTTTTGACCTTTCAGAAGGATTCCCGCTACTGACGACAAAGAAGTTGCACATGAAATCTATCATCTACGAGCTGTTGTGGTTTCTCAAAGGTGATACCAATGTTAGGTACTTACAGGAACACGGTGTTAGGATATGGAATGAATGGGCTGATAAAAATGGCGAATTAGGGCCAGTTTACGGGCATCAATGGCGGTCATGGCCTGACTACGATGGTGGAGTCATTGACCAGATTGAGTACGTCCTAAACCAGATTCGTACAAATCCCAATTCCAGACGCATGATAGTGTCGGCTTGGAATGTCGCAGAGGTCAACAAAATGGCATTGCCACCATGTCATACCCTCTTCCAGTTCTATGTCGTAAACGGCAGATTGTCACTACAGCTCTACCAAAGGAGTGCTGATACATTCCTTGGCGTACCGTTCAATATCGCGTCCTATGCCTTGCTCTGTATGATGATTGCACAGGTGACGGGATTAGAACCAGGCGAGTTCATTCATACGACAGGAGACACACACCTTTACCTGAACCATCTTGAACAAGCCAGACTGCAACTGACACGCGAACCACGTCCGTTACCGACGATGAAACTCAACCCAGACGTGAAGAGCCTCTTTGATTTCAAGTATGAGGACTTTGTTCTGGAAAACTACGATCCATGGCCGCACATCAAAGCTGATGTTAGCGTATGAAATGCCACTACGCGAATATAAAAGGTGTAGGCAAAGTTCTGATACCGGGCTGCATGGCTGTTGCTGTGTCACAGGACATTGACATGTGTACTTGCAGCCCAACCACGATACGCCAGTTTGAGACACCTACATATAAGAAGTACGTGGAAATGCTAATCAAGAGAATACGCGAACTGGAAGAGGAAAACGACTTCTACGCGAAAGTTCTGGCAGAAAACGAAATTGAGAATCCATATAAAAAGAGCGAGTAGGAAATGACCTACCCGCTCTTTCTCTTAGATAATGGCATCGAGTCTGTCAAACTCTTCATCCACAGACTCCTGTAGTACCTTTGCGTAGACCTGTGTTGTCCTGATGCTGCTATGTCCCAAAACCCTTTGCAAAACCTCAATAGGCACTTTGTTTTTAAGTGCTATTGTAGTGGCAAAGGTATGTCGCCCTACGTGTGACGTTATTCTTGTTGTAATGCCAGCCCTGTATTGAATCGCTTGTAGGTTGCGGTTGTAGAAGTGCATATCCTGAACTGGCAGGTTATACCCACACTCTTCGAGAATGGCTATTGCAGGTCTTATGAGAGTGATGTTATATTCCTCATGTGTCTTAACGCGAAGTCCGCGCATACGCAATTTCCCGTCCACTTCTTTTACATTAGCCATGTCAAAAAGCCTCATGTCGGAATATGATAGGCTTGTGTAGCATTGAAACAGGAAGCATAGCCGTGCTTCAATCAGAGCCTTCTCCGTTAGTTGAAGTTCTTTTATTTTGTCTATCTCTTCCATTGTGATGAAGCGGTGTCCTGACGGGTTATCTCGTTTGAACTTCATGTAGTCGTATGGATTGCGATCGATGTAACCAAGCATAACGGCTTCTTTTATATATATCTTCAAGACCTTATGATAGCTCCACACACTTTTAGCTTTCTGTGCGTTCTTTCGTGCCAAATCATCCCATAGTTTGATGTTAGCCTCCGTAATGTCACTGAATTGCCGGATATGCCCCCACGCTTTCAATGTCCTATGAATAGAGATATGCCCTTTTCTGGTTGATTCTGCAATAGGTCGTTCCATTATCTTTGTGAGCATGAAGCGAAGGAAAGAATCGCCATTGCCACATATCCTTCCTTCCATGTACTGATGGAGGTTGTCAAGTGAAAATGTTTCCTTTGCCTTTACCTTCTCGTTGATATAGTTCTCGATGGTGTTACGCAGGTTGTTAATCCGTTCCTGGTATTCTGCCATCTGCGCACAGTTGATTACCTTCCCATCCTTGAACTGATGAGAGCAAACTTTGATTCCCGTGTTATAGAAGTTGCGAACACGGTCATACGAAACTTCAATGTAAATTGACGCAGCCACTTTCTTTGTGGCCTTGTGGTGTCTGTCAAAGACAACCCTTGTTTTTGCTATCTTCATATTCTCTTAATTAAGTTTCTTAAAAGTGGTACACACACTTGGTACGAGATTGGTACACAAATTCTGCGTAGTATTGCGCAGTATTGCGTATTTCTGCGTATTTAAGTGGTACACGTTATAATGTCACTTAATCGTAGAATACCTAATACAATAACTAAAAGAATACTAACCATTTAATGAAATAGGCATCTTTCTTTGATACCTATTTCATCCTTTTTTCGTGATTCCGTCGGGATTTTGTAGGCATCGTATATCTGTAAGTTATGATTAGGTGGTACGATTTTGTGTCGCGGTTTAGAATGAACGGAGTGAGCCGATGACTTTGAAGATGCGAAAGATGTCTGTCTTTCTTATGTCCTGATAGTCGCCGTATCGTGGGTCTTTGTTCTCTGGAACGAGTCGAATCATGCCTGGTTCTGGTGAACGTGTGACCCACTTGACGGTGCGCATATCATTGACGGTGATGATGGCGTAGATTTCTCCGTAGATTATATCGTCAACGCTGTTCACTGGCTGTATGCAAATCTTGTCCCCGCTATTGATACGCGGTGACATGGAATCTCCGACGATGTTGCACCAAACGTTACCCTTCTTGTTATATGGCTGGAAGTTGATGTAATAGGATGGGTAGATTGACTGGTCGTTGACCCTATCGTTGAATCCACCAAGGAAGTCAACGTCATAGTATGGCACGCCGTCGTCTGTTTCTTCATCAAAAATGACGGGTTCTGTGAACATTTCGCCTTCGCCTGTCCTCAACCATTCCAAATTGACGGCTGGCCATGCCTCGCCAATCTTCTTGTAAGTACTTTCTCGCAGGGACTTGTTTTCCTGTTTTTCCGATGTGCCGAAGTAGCCGCTCCCTAATCCTAATCTGCGTAGGATTTGCGATTCATTGGTCTTGCACTTTGGATCGTTGACTTGTAGCCACTCTCTGAGCTGAAGCAGCCTTTCATAAGGAGTTGATGTTTCATTAACCATAACTTAAAGATATTTAGACGTTAATAAATAAAAAGTGAATATTGTAGGTCAAATTATGAATGTAAACGCCTGTTAAAAATCAAAGATATTGAGTAAATATCTTAGAATTTATTTTGATATTCGGATAAAACGCCGTACATTTGCAAGCGAAATCCAAGAACAGGCGTTGAAAACGCAGATAAAACGGTCATTTGTCTCACGACAATTTGATTTTCTGGTGCAAATATACGCATAAAAATTGGATTATTGGTAAAAACAATAGAAACATTAAGGTCAAAAATGTCAGAAAACGCTTTTTTAACAATTCAGACCGATAAAATCAGCACAGAAGCCATCATGGATATGGTAGAACGTCGTGATTTCAAGGTGCGGACGCTCGTATTCCCATCGGCAGACTTGCGCAAAAAGGCGCAGAGTACGACAAGTTGGCTCAACAAGACCAAATTGCGTCAGATAGGTTTGAACCTTGTGACGAAGACTGGTGATGCAGACAACAAACTATTGGTAAAACTGGAGGAGTTCAACAATGGGTAAGGAAACTTACATGAAGAGCAAGGATGCCGCTGCTTACATCGGAGTTTGTTTCAGGACGTTGCAGACTTATATTGCAGATGGAATCATCCCATGTACGAAGCCTGCAGGTCGCTGGCTCTTCAAAAAGCGAGACCTTGATGCTTTCCTAAACAACGATAATCGGTAAAACGATATAAAGACATAGCGAGCAAGAGAAATGGCAGACGGTCGTGTACCGTGCATCCAGACAATTGCCTACGTGATAGGCAACCGATACAGGAAGGACTTGTATTATCTGTAAGTCTCGCACACTCGGAAGAGTCGGTCGCAGCCCTTGCGTCAGCCGAAAACCAGTCAAAGGTGAATAGTAGGAAAAGGGGTTGGCGGGATAAAGCCGCCTATACTGAAGGAGGTATTCTCCTTTCTGGGAAACCGAAAGGCATGGTACTCTCTGTGAAGAAAAGTTGAAGGCTGAATACGAATTTTAGCCGTGGAGTATGTCTCCTATATATATACCTATATTATATATAAAAGATACTGGTAGCGCAGTACGCGGCATATCTCAGTTTGTAGCTCAGTTGGTTAGAGCACCACACTGATAATGTGGAGGTCGATGGTTCAAGTCCATCCAGACTGACAACGTAACTTGAAGATAACCTTACAGCTTGTGAAAGTAGTTGGTTATAGGTAAAACGGTAATTCATTATATTTCATTAAATCATTTTATCCAACCAGTTTGTGAAAATAGGTTGGTTTTTAACATTGCGGGGTGGAGCAGTTGGTAGCTCGCTGGTTTCATAAGCCAGAGGTCGCAGGTTCGAGTCCTGCCCTTCCGCAACAAGGGAGAGTAATTCGACGTAAAGGAAACTCCCTATAAAACACTCAACGTCATGTTCGTTCGATTCGCACGGGGTCGTTTGGTATGTCCATTAGAAGTTCTGCCATACATTTACTATCTGCTTCATCACGTCTGATTGCTCAAGAATATGTAGCATGACGATCGACTATTGCAGGACGAGAGAGAGTGGTAGCGCACTTCCACGACCCATTTTCTCAAAACTTTTTTTAGGGTGTGTATTCAGATTCTCTGGCAAATGGCCAGACAATCGGTGTGCCGCAGCCCCATCACAATACGGTGGTGTGGCTATTTGTATGAGCTATCGTAGATACACGATACATAACTGATGAATTTTTAACCACTGCGTCCACTTGTTTGTGAAAATAGGTGGACTTTTTCTTTGTTCTATTATGAGTTACACTAAACAACATTTGATATGAACTGGAATGAACAAGCAACCCAGATTGCCGAGGACATCTTGGATGAGATTGAAGACGGTATTGTATGCAGTTATACACGCGATGATGTGAAAGCTGGATTGAAAAAGGCTGCGTATTTGGGTATGCAATTTGAGTGCGAAAATTGGGTATTACGACGCAGGTAAATACAGAACGATATATAATATGAAACATGAACAAGTGATATTGGGCAGTGTACCGAGCAAGAGTAACTGCTATAGGATTATCACCATTGGCGGTCACGCTTCTCTTGGAAAGACCACCGCAATGAAGACTTACGAGAAGAACTTCTTTCTCCAGTGTGGTGCTTATAGGAATCGTAACATTCAAGGTTTCTTTGAGCTTTATGCCGATGTATATTTCCAGAGCAACCAGCCTGACTTGGATAATTCGTTAAAGGGATTACTTGACTGCTTGCAGGGTTGCAAGGCCATCAAGAATGACAGAAACTGTGTGAAGATTGTTGCGAACAAGTTCATTGACAAGAACAATCCCAGGATAGAGTTCACACTTGTTGAGGTTGGCGGTGTTGAGCGACGAGATTCCCAATCACCCAGCCTCTTTGATTAACTCCCGTTTCTATTCTATACATTCTTAACCATGTTTTTTTTAATTAGACGTTACAAAGTAATTTGTAGGAGGTCAGCTTAGTCGTGAGATTAGGCTGACTTTTTTTGTTCTCTTTGTGCATACATGCGCCATAACCAGATGATGATAACAAAAGACAATCTTATACATTATGCTTGTTCTGCTGAACGATACTTCATTCAGCAGAACATTGAGCAGTATGTTTCGGAATATAGAACTATTGAGGATATAGAAATCATGGCTATATCCGCTTGCTGGCTTAACATAGGTGTTCGCAGTGAGGGTGTCACTAATGCTATGTGGGCATATAACAAGTTCAATGGAAATCCTCTTGGATATGTCCTTAACAAGAGCAAGAACTGGACTCGCTTTCAGCAGGTCTATAACAAGTTCACGACCAACCACACCCTGCATAGCTGGTGGCAGTTGATGGGTAGGCTTTACAAGATTTACTCCAACGGAAGCACCATTCTTCAAGAAGTTTTGTCCGGCATCAAGGAAATGGAAACTACCGATGTTCGTGACGCAACGCTTGAAGTGCTGTGTGATATGTTCTCTGGCATTGGTCAGATGCCAACATCTATTGAATACCTGCCAAACAAGTTTGTGCGTTTCGTGATGATGATGGTTCGCCCACGTCCATTCGGTACGGCTATCTGGTCAGAAACAAAGCCGGAAGTATTCGATGCCACAAAGACCTATATTCCATTGAACAGCGAATTGCTGAAGACAATCTCCGACCATGAACTACTTGAAAGTCCGAACATGTCTTGGAAATTTGGAAAGTCTTTGTATGAATACTTTTCAAATGTGTTTCCAGACGATCCTGCAAGGGGTTATTTCTCCATTCTCGGACTGACAGATTATTCACCAATTAAATAACGTTATTTTTATGGCAAACAACACGCAGGTTGCGACACAGCAACCAAAGAAAACGGTATCTGACATTATGGCGATGCCCGCGATGGTGTCAAAGTTGAACGCGGTGTGGGGTAATCCCAATATCGCCGCCAGTTTCTCATCGTCACTTATCTCTATTGTCAACGGAAATCCGAATCTGAGGAAGTGCGATGCTATGTCTGTTGTAGGCTCGGCCATGGTTGCAGCGACCTTGCAGTTGCAAGTTGTCCCCACACTTGGTCAATGCTACATCATCCCCTACGGTGCAAAGGCACAGATACAGGTTGGCTACCTTGGACTGCTTCAGCTCTGTCAGCGTAGTGGTCAGTTCAAGCGCATTCTTACCGTTCCCGTCCATGACGGTGAACTTGTCAGTGGTGACGAGTTCAACGAGGATTGGGTGTTTGACAAGTCAAAGAAGAAGTCTGACACCGTTATTGGCTATTATGCTAAATTTGAACTAATCAATGGTTTCGTAAAGTGTGCTTACTGGACGAAAGAACAAGTTGACAAGCACGCGCAGAGGTATTCCCAAGCCGTACAGAAAGGATGGACTTCGCCTTGGAAGACAAACTATGACGAAATGGGTTGCAAGACCGTCTTAAAGTCTATCCTCAAGTATGCACCGAAGTCCATTGAAATGGTCAATGCTCTTAGGTTCGATCAAGCTGCCGTCAAAGTAAATTCCGACAATGTGGAAGACTTGAATATAGACTACTTTGCTGCTGACTACGTTGACAACGAGCCATCCATTCAGGACGCGACCGCCGAAGAGGTTGACCCAAGCAGTGATTTGTTCAACCAACCACCCGCTGATGCGGCTGGCACAACGGCTAATTGATTATGGCAAACGATTTGCAACGAACGCGAGAGTGGTATCTTGCCAGAAAAGGCAAAATCACAGCATCGGAATGTTACGTATTGCTGAACAATAGCAAGGTAGCAATGACTGATGACGAACTTGCAGAATGGAAGAAGACCAATCCTAAGAGCCGTGTCACCACGAAAGAAGTTCCTTTCAGTTCTGGAACCTACACTTATCTCGACGAGAAGATTGCCGAAATGTATATGCCGGAAAACTCTTTCATCGAATACATGGAAGAGTGTAAGTTTGAGACCAAGGCGATGCAGTGGGGAACTTTCTGGGAAGAGGGCGCAAGGAACAGATACAAGGAAGTAACAGGATTTGAAATCCTCGACGCACCTTTTATCGCCCTAAAAGATTTTGAGAACTTCGCAGGTGGTTCGCCAGATGGCGTGATTCGTTTAGGTGGTGATTCATTGCGGGAAAACAACGATGCGCAAACAGATGGACGAACAAACGGAATCATTGAGATTAAATGTCCGTTCAATCCATCCGTACACATGCGTCACTTCCTGTTTGAGAAGCCAGATGACTTGAAAGAGGACAACCTCCAGTATTACGTCCAGTGTCAGTACAACATGATCTGCGTTGAACGTGAGTTTGGCTACAATGTTGATTTCTGTGACTTTATCAGTTACGACCCTCGCACCTCGAAGTCGAAGCAACTGAAGGTGCTGCGTATTCCTGCCGAAAAGGAAATGCAGGAACTTCTCTTGGAACGCACGAAACTTGGTGTTGACTATCTCCGTGAGCAGATTAACCGCATAAACAACATGCCGTCTATCATTAACGAATACAAGTAAAAATGGAAGCAACTGGAAAGATTATAGCGATATTGCCAGCGAATAGTGGCGTATCGCAACGTACTGGAAATCCGTGGTGTACTCAAACATTCGTTCTTGAAACCATTGAGCAATATCCTAAGAAGATACCTTTTGAGGTATTTGGAGAGGATAGGCTTAAACTGTTCAATATCCAGATTGGCGAGACCGTAACTATCAGTTTCGATATTGACGGTCGTGAATGGAACGGCAGATGGTTTCCGAGGATTTCCTGTTTTAATGTTACAAAACATGGTTCGCAACAACAGGCACAAACTGTTGTGGCACAACCTCAACCTACGGTACAAGCTCAACAGGTAGCAGCACCGCCACCTCAGCAGAGTGCATCACCATTCCCCCCACAACCTCAAGGACAAGCACCGCACGGTGACGTTGGTGCGGAAGTTCTGCCATTCTGATTGACAACCACAATTCCGAAGGTTAATGGATAAGAAGCAGTCCGTTGATGTAAGATTTGGCCACACTGCGGAAGACGTGGTTAGTCGAAAAGAGTATATATGTGTGATAGCCGATGAATTTGTTGTTGTTACTGGTTTCAGTAAGTCAGACGCATATTCATTGGCTCGCACACTTGGCTACAACGGTAAGTTGAATGATATTAGGCTCATATAAAAAGATGAACATACATGAACGATAGGATTATAGACACACGTCATAAGATTGGTGGTCGTATGCGTAATGAATGTCCTGATGGTTATGAGGATTTCAACAATGATTGGTTTCTTTCTCCATCGGGTGATATGTTCAATGCCTGGTCAGACTACGTTATTGAAAGTGATCGTCTTGACGAGGATGATTGGATTCTTCATTGTATGGGTAAGCGTTGGTTCGACGCGAATACCTTTATTCCTGCCTACTTTGAGGCTTGCAGGAGAAATGGTTTGAAAGTCGTTCAACTGCGTATTGATTACTGAAAGGTGTCCGACCAAAGACGCTATCACTCAAGTGCCGTGTGATTGGTTTCGCACGTCACTACTAAATTTGAATTGTTTTGAATAGCAAAGGTTATATGCTTATATCGCGTGAAATAGAAAAGTGGGGTTGGTATCGTGATGCCAATACGTTCCGTGTTTTTTTTCACCTTCTATTAAAAGCCCAAAATCAGGATGGTGAATATATGGGAGTGAAGGTATTGAGAGGACAGGTTGTAACAGGAAGAAAACAACTATCTTCCGACTTAGGTATAAGTGAGCAAGGAATACGAACCGCCATCGACCACTTAATAAAAAGCGGTGAAATCAACCAGCAATCAACCAACAAGTTTAGTGTTATAACTATCTGTAAATATGATAGTTGGAAACGCTCTTCGGAAACGACCACCCAGCAATCAACCAGCAATCAACCAGCAATCAACCAGCAATCAACCAGCAATCAACCAGCAACATATAATGAGAACAACCACATACAAAGAATAAAAGAATTAGAAGAAAGAATAGAACAATTAGAAAAAGAAAAAGAAGAACTTGCTATCGCAAGTAAGAAGAAATCGCGGTTATTTGTGCCGCCAACGGTAGATGAGGTGCATTCCTTTATTCTTGAACAGGGATTTCACTTCGATGCCGATGCTTTCGTGAACTTCTATGAGAGTAAAGGCTGGCTTGTAGGGAAGAATAAGATGAAAGACTGGCGAGCTGCTTGTAGAACATGGGAGAGAAAACGATGCGAAAACACCAGCTCCCCGCAAAGCAGGGAGGAAATAGGTGTCATATTGCATGGTAACAATACTGGAAAGTATGATAGTATGGATTTATGGAAATGATGATGGAAGATATAGACCTGTTCGGTCAGAAGAACGATCCAATGCGTATCAGCGTGGATAACTCAAAAGAGCTTATAGAGAGAGGTCTGAGATATTTTTTTGGTGAACATGCTGAATGGCTGCAGGAATACGACTGCGTTGCAGACTGGCTTTCCGACAATAAAGGCAAAGGGCTACTCTGTATCGGCGATGGCGGTCGTGGCAAGACTTTCATTTGCGAGAGAATCCTCCTTCCAATTATAGAGAAGACATATTCGTATGCAAAAATCGGAAAGATTAGGGCATATTCCATAGCAAGAGATTACGACGAACTGTTAGGCACTATTGTATTTGTCGATGATATAGGTGTTGAATATGACACTCGAAACTTTGGCGAGCGGCGAAATGTCTTTAATCAGCTTGTGGATGATTCAGAACGAAATAATTGGATATTGATTGTCACGACCAACCTTTCCATCAACGAAATAAAAGAGAAGTACGGAGAGCGTACATTAGATAGATTACGTGCATTGACAACACCTGTAGTCTTTAGAGGTGAAAGTCTTAGGAATAGACAATGATTAACGAGAATACCCTGCGTCAATGGTGGCATGTCTTCAAGAACGATTCCGAGTTGGTTGAAATCAGAATACTTGGAAAGTTCCAATATAGTGGCTACTATAAAAATATAGACAAGCTCATAGAAGACATTAAGCCTTACGAGGAACTGCCAGATGAGCAAATCTATTTCACGCTCAACGACATTGACGAAGGGTGTTACGGTCGCGCACAATGTGAGAAGATATTGAAGTCTCCAAAGACTACGACATCGGACAACAATATCACACATCGATCTTGGGTATTGATTGATTATGACCCTGTTCGCGTGGTTGGCACAAACGCTACCGACGAAGAGTTTGAACTTGCTCACAAGAAAGCGCAACAGGTATTCCTCTATTTGCGCAGTGTAGGTTTCAGTGACCCCGTAATCTGCAAAAGCGGCAACGGCTGGCACACCATTTACAAGTGTGATATGCCGAACACAGAGGAAGTGAGAGACATGCTTTCACGATTCCTCCAGTCGGTTTCATTGATGTTTACCGATGAAAAGGTAGATATTGACGAAGCCGTATTCAACGCAGCAAGAATATGCAAGCTATACGGTACGACGGCAAAGAAAGGTGCTAACCTTCCTGAACGTCCGTGGCGAATGTCAGAAATCGTCTATGTGCCGAAAGAGATAAAGGTCAATGACATTTCGCTGTTTCAGGCAGTAGCGAAACTTTTACCGAAAGAAGAGCCAAAGCCCACAACGCCCTATCCCTATCATAGCGGTGGAAGCAATGAGTTGTTTGACTTAGAGAAGTTCCTTAATGAGCATAACGTCCAATATAAGAAAGAGAGTTGTGCGAAATGGACGAAGTACGTATTAGACCACTGCTTTTTCAACCAAGAACATAGAGGTAAGGATGCCGCAATCATTCAGATGGCAAGCGGCGCAATCAAGTACACATGTCTTCATAACTCCTGCCAACAGCACACATGGCAAGAGGTAAGGCAGATGCTTGACCCTAACGCATACGCACCGAGACATAACTATCAGCAGACATACCAACCACAATACAGACCGCTATCCTTTTCGGGTACACCACAAGTAGCACCACAACAGGTATCACAGCCGCAACAGCCAGTTATCAAGCCTGAAACGCCAGAGTTGGGTAAGAAATGGTTTTCGTTGAAAGATATTCAGAAAATCAACATCAACGACATTGAACATTTCAAGACTGGCTTTACGGAGTTAGACAAAGCCATCAAGGGCTTGTTCTTCTGTGAATTGACAATAGTTAGTGGCTCGAACTCTTCCGGCAAAAGTTCTTGGCTGAATACTTTGATTCTTAATGCCATTCAACAGAAGTACAAATGTGCATTGTGGAGTGGTGAGCTTCGCCCCGATGTGTTGAAGACATGGATTCAGATGGTGGCTGCAGGAAAGGAATGTCTTCGTCAGTCATTAAATGGTCAGTACTGGTTTGTTCCGAACGAGATTTCTCACGACATTGATAACTGGCTTGACGGAAAGTTTTATCTCTACAATAACGAATACTCAAACAAATGGGAACAGATATTTGCCGACATGAAGGAGCTGCTTGCAGCAGGTGTCAGAATCTTCATCCTCGACAATCTATTTTCACTTGACATAGACATCTTCAACGGTGACAGCAATAACAAGCAAAAGGAACTGATCAAGCAGATATGCGACTTTGCCAAGAAGGAGAAAGTGCATATCATTCTCGTTGCCCATCCACGAAAGACAACAACATTCATCCGAAAGAATGACATTAGCGGTACTGGAAACATTACCGATGCGGCAGACAATATCTTCATTATCCATCGCGTCAACAACGACTTCAGAAAGACAGGTGGAGATTTCTTTGGTGTCGAATACATCAAGACATTCTACAATTTCGGTAATGTCATTGAGGTCGCAAAGAACCGCATGATGGGAGTCCAGGACTTCTTGTGTGGTATGTATTACGAGATAGAAAGCCGTCGGTTCAAGAACACGAATGAGGAAAAGGTAGTATATGGTTGGAGGGGAGATATTGGTAGGCAGACGGTGATGTTTGGTGAGCCAGCGACTAACGCCACTGACACGGTGGCTACTACTGATGACCCTTTTGGACCGCCTCCAGAAGGTGAAGTCCCATTTTGATTTGTCACATTAACAGGAATAAGCGTGATGTGTGGCTTGTAAATACCAAGCCAGACCCTAATTCCCATTACGCAGTCTATCCCGAAGAGCTTATCATACCCTGCGTCCTTGCAGGTTGTCCGAAAGGTGGTATCATTCTTGATCCGTTCATGGGTAGCGGTACGACTGCAAGGGTAGCCCGGACATACAACAGGAACTTTATCGGCTATGAGCTGAATCCAGATTACATCAAGATTATCAACCAGAAGATAGTTGTCACGCCCGATATGTTTGCGTGACGGATGAGAGTTACTAAGACATAGTAATATACTGAACGATTATGGCAAGGAAACTTTTATATATCGACCTGTTTTGTGGCGCAGGTGGTACATCGAGTGGTGTAGAAAAAGCGTTTGTAAATGGTGAAAAATGTGCCGAAGTAATAGCTTGTGTCAATCACGACCCAAATGCTATTGCCTCTCATGCTGCCAACCATCCACATACCCTACACTTCACAGAAGACATACGCACGCTTGAACTTTCGCCTTTGGTATCGCATTTGGAGAATAAGAAACGTGAGAATCCTGACGCATTAGTTGTATTGTGGGCCAGTTTAGAATGTACGAATTTCAGCCGTGCCAAAGGTGGTATGCCGAGGGATGCAGACTCTCGTACTCTCGCAGAACACCTATTCCGATACATTGAAGCATTGAATCCTGACTACATTTTGATCGAGAATGTAGAGGAATTTATGTGTTGGGGTGAGTTAGACGAGAACGGAAAGCCTGTTAGCAAAGACAAGGGTCGTTCCTATCTCAGATGGGTACGTCATGTACGGCAATATGGGTATGATTTTGATTGGCGTATTCTCAATGCTGCCGACTTTGGTGCATACACAAGTCGCAAGCGTTTCTTTGGTCAGTTTGCCCGTCACGGACTTCCAATAGCATTTCCTGTACCGACTCATGCGAAAGAAGTTGAGGAAAACAGTCTCTTCCAAGTCTATGAGAAGTGGAAACCAGTCAGAGAAGTCTTAGACCTCGAAGACGAAGGCTGTAGCATTTTTGAGAAGAAGAAACCTTTGTGTGAGCGTACTTTGGAACGTATCTATGCCGGACTTGTGAAGTTTGTCGCAGGTGGTAAGAAACGCCATGAGAACTATCTGATGCGTTACAATACCGTCAATCCAAAAGATACAGTGAAGTCTATTGAAGAGCCTTGTGGTGTCGTTACTACTGAGAACCGATTTGCGAAGGTAAAAGTAAATTTTCTGTCAAAGCAATTCAGTGGTCGTCCAGAAGACAAGAATATTTCCATTGACAGACCAGCAGGTTCTATCACAACAGTTGATCACCATGCTTTCATTACTGCCTACTACGGCAAAGGATTCAACAAGACAATAGAAAATCCGTCGCCTACGGTAACGACGAAAGAACGATTTGGATTGGTTAAGCCTAAGTTCATTGTAAACTACCGATTCAACAACACAGGCAGTTCCATTGAAGAGCCAGCACCTACCATTTGCACAGTCAATCAAATCGGTATTGCTAACTGTCAGTTCTTGGATAATCAGTACGGAAACGGCACACCTTCAGAAATTGACAGCCCATCTCCATCGGTCGTTGCCACTCCAAAGCAGAATCTCGTATCTGCTCAGTACCTTATGAATCCTCAGTACCAGAGTGAAGGTGGCAGTATTGATAAGCCATGTTTTACTTTGATAGCAAGAATGGATAAGATGCCTCCATACTTAATCAGTACAGAGAAAGGCATTGGCATAGCTATTTATGACGATGATTCTCCTATGACGAATAAAGTCAAGGAATTTATGGCAATGTACGGTATCGTTGACATAAAGATGCGTATGCTGAAGATTGTGGAACTTAAAAGAATCATGGGATTTCCAGAGGACTACACTCTTATCGGCACACAGGCAGAACAGAAAAAGTTTATTGGCAATGCTGTTGAGGTGAACATGAGCAGGGTATTGTGTGAGGCTCTGTATGAGGAATTGCAAAAAGTAGCATAAATGTTATGGAACAGAAATATATCAAAGCAAGTGATGTCGCCGAAATGTTTGGCGTGACCAGGCAGACAATCAGGAATTGGGTCAAGAAAGGTATTCTGAATGGCGTTATGATAGATGGCACTCAGTTTATCCATCGTGAGAGTTTGCAGAAAGTTGAAGACTCTATAAACGTCTTCGTTGTGATGGAAGAAAGCATCAAGAGTTACAAGAAAAGACTGAAAGAGCTTGAAGAATATTACAGAGAGAGCATTATAGAACTCCGTAAATGTATAGAAGGTAACAATGCATTGGTCAATAGTCGCAAGGCTCTTCTTGATGTTCTTCCAGTGCTATACGATGTCATACAGCCAGATTCCTCAGAAACAGATAGCGGTTGTAAGGTTCTCCAGATGTTGCTTGCAGGTGATGATATAAAGACCATTGCAAAAACCTTCAACCTTACGTCAGAGCGTATCAAGCAACTAATCCGCAAGAAACTTTTCGACATCAGTGTTCACATTGAAAGTTACAGGGAATTGAAAGAAGAACGTGACAAACTGCTTGCGGAAGTCGATGCCCTCCGTCTAAACACAAGAACCCACGAAAAGATTCAATGCGAAATCAAGCAAAGTGAAGATGTTAGACCAAACATATTAACCATGCGTTTGTCTCAATGTGACCTCAGTGTGAGAACGCTTCACTGCTTACGATCGGCAGATATTTATACCATAGGAGACTTGGTTTCCAAACGTAAGTCTGAACTGTCGTGCATACGTAACTTAGGCAAGGTGTCGCTGATAGAACTGGATGATTTCATTCACGACTTTGGATTGGAATGGGGTAAATACTATTTCGTTCAACCAGACGGCTCTGTTGTAGAAGCCATCGCAAAAACATAAACATTATGATACTTTTCAAAACATTCAAGAACTGGAAGAGTTATTGTCTCTCCGGCGTATGTGACTTATTCGAGGGTTTGACCCGCATCTTTCTTTCACTCATCTTAGGCATTGTAAGTATTGCCTTCGCCATGTGGAAGTCCGTCAATGCTTTCTGTCGGCGTGAGTTTCGTGCATCGCTGATAGTTGCCATATTGGTCTGTATTATCTTGTTGTGCTGGTTTATCACTTTTGCCAAAGAGCGTGTCGCAAGGCTTCATGCGGAATATGAGCGTGATAGTTTGTCACTTGTATTGTCCGAGAGAGTTTCCTATGAGACAGACACCACCTATTACTTCAATTGCCATGAATAGGAAGGATGGGGAATACTACTATGCGCCACATGGTAGTTTGTGGGGTATTTGGCGTTGGCGTGATATTCCCATCGCTAATGCGATGCGCACAGTTGTTGTGACTGGTGGAGGAGAAGGTTCTTTTGTCAAGGACTGCAAGACGAAGGAAGAAGCGAGAGCGGAAGTTTATCGTTTGAACGGATGGGGGACACCAAAAAACAAGAGAATATGAAACAGAAATACCAGAAACAGAATTATCCGAGACTGGTCAACGCCATCAAGAGAGTTGTCAGTGGAGTCCATGAGCAATATGGAGGTTATTGCTATTATTCCTACTCCCCTTATTATTTTGGAATGTCCGTATTTGAAATAGCTTACAAAGCTGACAAGTACGATGTACTCAATGCAATTCTTCCCGGTGCTCAACATGAAGTTGTCTTCTATGCCCGTGGGGACATCAGGCATCGCCGACGATACGATAACTATTCTCTATTATTCTTGTTAATAATTACACTTTTTGTTATCTTTGTAGTGAGCACACTTGTTTTATACTGAAAAGCTTTGTACGAATATGCGTCACACACAACCGAAAGAATATGTTCAATCATTATATCATACCAAAACATGTCACATTTATCAAGACGTTACACTGACTACTTCTACAGAGTAGAGAAGAAAAAGAACAAAACACATCTTATCAAAGTTCCCTACATGAATCGTTATGAATTTCAGAAGATGTACCCGTTAGTACCGCTACCTGGTCCAAACGCTGTATTCCCATGTGAGCATGAGCATCGTGACTTCCTACCCCAAAAGGGGAAGAAGAGCAATCACACTCATGCACGCTGGAAGCGCAGAAACAAGGCGAGAATCAAAGCACGCAAATAACCTTTCGGGAAAACCGAAAGACACCAACTTTAAGTATAACCAATAAAAAAAGAAGAACAATGGCAAATTTAAGAAATCGCAGCGGTTTTTGGATGGAGGCTACTATTGCTTTCAACGAAACCAATGAGAAAGGTATCTCTAAAGAGTCGAAAGAACGCTATGTCGTTGAAGCCGCCACCTTCATTGACGGTGAGAAGCGCATCCGCGACGAAATGACGTACAACAACCGTCCTATCAAGGTTCCGGCCATGATCAAGCCTAAGTACGGCACTATCTGTTTCAGCGACGATGCCGAAGCCGAGAACTTCTACAAGGTCAAGGTCTGCATTACCGAGGAGGTAGAAGTTCGTACTCGCAAGGGCGGCACACGTACCAAGACGAAGGTACAGTCACACTTCCATCTTGTTCAGGCATCCAATGTTGAAGGAGCACGCAAGGCCATCAAGGATGAGGTCTATAAGGACTCCAACGCAGACTACGAAATCGCAGACATTGTGAAGACCAGAATCCTTGATGTTCTGGAAAACGGCAAGCACCTCCAAACTCTTTCTGCTGAGAAAGACAAGGATTGATTGATTGCTGTGCAATCACAACATACGGAACACTTTATTTATTCACTTTACCTTTGGTGACAGTCCTGTTATCTTTGTGATGGCAGGGCTGTCCTTTTTATCCGATGAAGAAATACGTAATCACATTGTCTCAGGTCTTTCCTGTGACGCATATTCGCAATGGTGAGCCTACTGGATTCAAGGATAAGTTTCTTGCAGCCATCGGTAGGTCAGATGGTGACTGGCTTAAACTCCATACCATCCGTGCCAACTATGAGTTGTGGAAGAAACGATTTGACGAGATCAATGCTGGTAGGGCTTGTCTTTGCATCAGACAGTGGACTGGCAAACCCTACTGCAGTAAGCAGGTTGAGATTGCTGTTCTGACGAAAGAGGACGGTATCGGTTTGCAGAGAATGACAGTTGCGGGATGCGCAATTATTCATCCGATATATGTTGAAATCTGTTCCGTTTCTGCCGATGTACTTGCACATAACGACGGACTTACTCTTGGTGACTGGCGCAACTGGTTTTCGAGATACGACCTCACAGGGCCATTAGCAGTTATTCACTTTACAAAATTTCGCTATTGATTATGGAAAAGACAGAAATATTGGCAATGTTCAACGCAAAGTTTGGAACGAGCGTTGACAGACGATTGGTAAAACTCCGTGAAGAGTATGGCGAACTTATGGAAGCAGCCGAAAAGGACATCTTTAATGACAAAGAGAATCTTGACGATTTCATTGACGAACTCGCAGACCTCAACGCAGTTGTATTCCATATCGCAGGTATTCTTGGTTTGACCCAGGACGATTTACTTACCATGGCCGCAGACAAAGTTAAAGGTCGTGAGAAAGACCCGAACTATAAGCGTAAGCACCCACATATATCAAACCATTAACCCAAACTACTATGAGCGGAGGTAAATTCTCTTACAAGCAATGGCACATCGAAAACATTGCAGATTAGATAGAGCAGGAAGTCATTTTGAGTGGTAAACCCATACCTAAACAGGAATGGAGTTTCTACGAAAGGCAGGAGTTTGAGGAAACTCACAAACAGCCAATGAACTATGCTTTCCCAGATCCGATTCTGAGAAGAATGGAAGAAGCTGTTTACGCTTTACGTCGTGCTGCCATCTATGCTCAGAGGACAGACTACCTTATCTGTTGTGACGATGGTGAGGAAAGTTTTGAGAGGAGACTACAAGAGGAACTTGCAGAACTTGATTCCAAGTCGAAGATGGGCGAAAACGGAGTCATGTACTATGTCATAGATCGCAATGTTGACCCCTACGCCGAGTACGATGACTGACCTCGCGTAAAATCGCATGGAACGGCGGCAAATATATTGAATGAATGAATCAAAACTATCTCATTTCGGTATTTGTTTGTGGCAAGAATGTCAATTCGTATTACTCAGAGAATCTGGACGATCTCATAACCATCAAGGCACTTCACAAGGATTGCGATATTAGCGTCTTTGACATGCAAAACTTTGAGAGCCTTACACATGAGCAGGTAGAGAAAGAGATTATACGTTCTGGCTTACGCTGGAAGAAATCAATCGAGCGTCCCCGCAAGTGTGAAGTCATCAAGGAGACGTTTATTGTCAATAAACCTAAGAAGGTAAAGCCTAAGAAGTATTGGGAACGTCCAGTGATGTGTGTAGAGACGGGGCAGGTGTTTGGTTCCATCAGAGAATGTTGTGAGCGATTAGGTCTATCTCACAAGTCACTTTGGAACGCCATCAATAGTGGAAATGCGAGAAACGGCTTGCATTTCATCAACGCACCAAAGCCATAACTATGCCCATTTGCTTTGTAGAAAAAGAGATAGAAAGCGAATTAAATAGAAGTTTTAGCAATTATGAATGAATTGGGAAAACAACAAATTCAAGAAATTAACGTCCACATCAAGGATGGTATTGAACAATGGGCTAAAATCTGTCTCATGGCAGATGCAGACCGATGGTCTTACGATTTGAACTATGACAAAGAAGACGTGATGAATGTTGCCTTGCTCTTCAATCATGTGTGTTCAAACATCGGTATCAAGGAAGGTCGCATCCGTGAGAAAGAAGCGTTAGAGTTTGGTGAGCGTATTCGTCAGTTGATAATCGACATGACGGGTATTGATCCGCACCATGTGTATGACAAAGGCGAAAAACGAAATGACGAATGAAGATTTTGCAAAAGTAATTCATTTATAATATAAATCAAACTCTTTATAGCACAATGGACTACCTACAATTCTACTGCAAGGAATGTAAGTGGCATGGCTATGACGCATTTGCGAATGGTGTTTGCTATCATCCAGACGTTAATAAGCCGATGAATCCACATTTCCGTGCATGTTTCCGTTTCAAACTACCAGATCAAGTAAATGAGATTTAAGTGCAATCATTGTGGGCGTATCTTCAAAGAGAAGTGCGCCCACGACTGTAATACAGGATTCCGTAAGCGGAATAAGGATTGGACTATAGTTGACCTTGATAACTTTGAAAAGTTTTATTTGAAAAGTCTGAAAGGATTTCTTGACACAGACTTGATACCCTTGTTTGGCGGTCGCACTTCCATTCGCGAAGTAAGCGATGAACTTGCCCGGGTTTTGATGTAGAATACTATGAACAGAGAACAAGCAACGAAACTACAACGTGACTGGCTTGACGCTTGCATGTCGGCTGGTATTCCAGCCATCACTACCGATACGAGTGCGAGAATCATGGCTATTGTATATGTGTATGGTGGCGGCGAGGAAGAAATTGTACTTAACCTGAAATTCGTCAACGACGTTCGGTATATACAAGACAGGTTCGGCATCCAAGGCGGTGAGACACCAGACAGTGACTTTGTGGCATTGCTCCAGCACTATGTGAAGGAACTGGAAAGTTATCTGAATGAGCATAAGACAGACAAGACAAGTGTTCCCGAATGGGCGCACAAATTGATACTTGACCGCTACGGCATGAAACTCCATTCGTAATGACAGAAACCGTTTACAAGCCAGTGAATAGTGTGCCTGGACTTGAATGTAGCCGTGACGGGCATTTCCGATATAATGGTAAGCCGAAGAAGGCTATTGTTTGCCATACCATTACAGGTCGCAGGGCTACGGTAAGGCTTCACATTATGATGCATGGGAAACTCCATTACTGGCAAGCCGCGAGGTTGGTAGCCGAGACTTGGTTGCGAGGTTACGAAGCAGGTGACTACATTACCTACCGTGACGAGAACTGTCATAATATCTGTGCCGACAACCTTATTCTTGAAGACAAGAAAGGCTATTGGCGTTATATGCAGCGACACTCAAGTCCGAAGCCAGACACCTTAGAGGAAAGGAAACGGAAATTGCAGTTGGTAGCCGACGAGAGCCTTATGACCTTGCACTACTTTGAGACATTGAAGATGGATGAAATAAACCACCATGTGCAGAACTATCTATATCCATGTCTTATGAAGTACGCGATGAAAACCCTGCAAATGGGTGAGCGCAAGGCAATGGAATCCGTACCAGAAGTGATCGGCTCCATGTATGAGAAGATAATGAATGGTATGTGTCTTTACAACTACGAGCGTTTCTGCAAGAAGATGCTAACAGACATCAAACGTAAGGGAAGATACGGCGAATACTGGCACAAGCTGGTAAAGCCTATCAAGATAGAAGTAGAATCATTAAACTTGGATCGCTTATGGGAAAGGTACAAAGTGACAAAACTCAGATGACATCTTCACACAGGAGGGGCGTAACTGCCTCCCCTGCGTGGGACCTGCCGAGTTCGATGGTTGAGAGTGCCGAGATCAACGGTGCGAGAAAACTTCTGTGCAAGTTGCAGCAGTGTTTTGAGTTTAGCATGACACCGAGTGTTCCGATGAAAAGCAGAGGCAAAGTTTCTGGCATTGAAGGTACTGATTATTTCCCTCTTGACAGAAAGTATAGAAAAATGGCAGGTGAAGCGATGATTCGTTTTCTTTTAGAGAGCAAAGACAATGTACGTCTGTGGCTCTACGAGGACTGCCAACTTATTGCTTTCTACGAGCGAGACAAGAACGGGAAAGTCGTAAGAATCAATATAAAAGCAGAGAGAACTGCTGCTGCAATGTCATTGTAGCATACGGAACAAACATTATAGCGATAATGTGGCAATGAATATCGGGCTAATAGA
>Ga0256407_10000398_pt1 | contig 105614 bp, 65 predicted proteins | sample RumenRJG_04DNA_FD_193489 | JGI IMG/M metagenome (GOLD analysis project Ga0256407, IMG submission 193489) | Bovine rumen microbial communities from Lethbridge, Alberta, Canada - RJG_04 | ecosystem: Host-associated > Mammals > Digestive system > Stomach > Rumen | place: Canada: Alberta... | reverse complement strand
AATCCAATGGATCTTTCTGATTAAAAATTAATGCATCTTTGTATTTCTCAACAATATGTTGATACTCTTCTTCTGTATGAACAGTAGAAATCTCATTCATCGCATTTTCATGCAAATCATACAATGACTCGAAATGTCTGGAATCAAGAAGACTTTGAAGGGAATCTTTATCAAGAGTGGATAAATAATCCACATACTTGAAATAATCTTCATATGTAGAGAAACTCAAGATGTCAACATCAGACTTATTCTCTTTTGTGATAACAGTGTCTGACTGAGAAGTGAACCACTCGGCATCTGTAGTACATGAGACATAATTTATTCAAAGTACAACTATATGACCATGATTGTCAAATTTGAAATCTATAGTTTCAATTTGTTCTATCGGGTTACCCCATTCGTCTCCGCAATCACCTGAGATAAATACTTCTTTATAATGACAAATGCCATTGTCATCAATAACAGTTTGAGCATATATGATGTCATCTACTAATTTATAATAGAAAATTTCGGATAAAGACCTCACAATATCATCTTGAATATTCATTAATAATACTCTTCTATCTATCCAGCCGTATTTATCCGTTATATTTTTGTCTTCCATCAAAAACAGAAAACTATCAAAAGACTTTGAAATAAAGGTTTGGCCACAATAATACAATTTGAAATCTTCCTTTATTTGTTTAATGACCTCTTCTTTTGTAGTGTAATACAATTCGTCAAAGGATTTTTGTAGTAATGACCAATAATTAACAACATTGAATTCTGAGAAAACGTTGAATACACTATCTGGCACAGAATCCTTTGAGCTAAAAGCGACCAAACATGTATCTATTTTAGGGAGTTCCACCTTATTTTTACTTTGTAGTTTTAAATCCTTGATATAAGGAATCAGAACGGAATCACTAAACACAACATTGTCAAATACGAATATCGAATCGCCAGTATTCAGTACTTTATCATGCAAATCTATCTGAAACTTGTGATGATTGATGGCGAAAAGCACAATACCGACAGATAATAGTATTGAAACCAAAATCGAAATTATAATGGATATCTTTTTCATATAAAAGTAAATAAATTAGTGCGCAGCTTAGTACCATCGGCCGCATAGATGTACCCTATGCTGCTGTGGTCATGTCTTTGCACAGCTTCGCAATGGCGCGTCACGAAGGAATGGCTTGCCATCTTTTTGCTACTGCATACACGCTCTTCTGAATGTCGCCGCGGTGCAAATATATGTAATTTTTTCATTTTGACAAACATTTAATCCAGTTTTTCTTCGATTGCATCTATGTTTAAATCTGTAAAGTCACTAAATGCAAACTTTTTTGGTTATTTCTAAGGCGCGGCACCCAACGATGCCGCGCCTTTGGTTTTATTGGATAGAGCGAGAAAGGACTGACTAATCTATAGCCTGCCGAGGAAATGGTCAGGTTATTTCAAGGCAAGACAATTACGGATAAACAAATAATGGCTTATACTGGTTCATGTCAAAATTGTCATCCGAAATCTTGTAGATTTTGAGAACATTTGAATCATTGGGCAATTTATTTCCATCACGCTCATAAAGCTTTCTTGAAATGCAAATATATAGGGTATCAATCTTCTGATATTTGAAAAAACTACCCCAAGTGTCGTCAAGCCCATAATGCTGAATGAAACTCTCTATTGTGTCCGAAGGGAAGAAAAGCTCACCCTTTCTCAAGTAGCTTACTGCGTCATTATTTCTGTCATTAATACTATGACTATAAACTGTATAGCCTATAGTATCGGCTGAATTATTCACTATGGAAAACTCTAAAAGAGCGGGAATTGGCTCACATGAAGACATTATGCCTAAGAGGCATAAGCAGGAACAGATAATAAACTTTTTCATACTGTTTTATAATTAATCGATAACGATGCTCATTCAGATGCATAACACTGGAAGTGCACTGCATAGTAAGTTAGATAAAGTGGTATAGCAAAAAACTGAAATTATTTGAAAAAATAACAAGGACATGGAAAGGAAATACTAATAAGGATATTCAATCGGATACTTTTTGTAGTCCCAATAATGGTACAAACCTTTAAAATACATATTACCTCTATAGCTTGCATCCCGTTCAAACCACTTTAAATCATGTTTTGTATATCCTTGTCCAATAAATGGAATTAATGATAGAAGTAAAAGAAGCGAGTGTTTCATAATTGCGTTTTTAATAGGTTATTAATGGCATGAATTTATGCTGCAAAGATAGATGGAATAGTTCAGAAAAGGGCAAAAAAAGTCTGTGCAAATTTTGTGCAAATGCAATGCACAAAAAATGCACAAAGGTGTAAAATTGTACAAATCGTTGATTCTTAGAGGGAATCTATAAAGTCTTGCCAGGAATTAAACCCAGAATCATCGTGGAGCGCCTTTTTATATAGGCGAGCCCTTAGCGAGTAAATGGCATCGTTGGAGCGACTTACAGCTACTGCTATATCGTTGACGGAGAATCCGAATTTCATCAACAGCGAGGCTCTCCATTCTATTTCAGAGAAATCATAAACGCCTTTCAGATTAGACAGGAAATCGGGAAGGCACTTCTGAAGTGTCTGCTCGACCATCTTCCATTCCTCAGGTTTCAGCTCCTTTCCATTCTTGCATTTTTCAATGATCATTTGATAAGTGTCGGAACTGCGAAGCGCACTCATTCCGGCATCAACCACTCTTTGGCGTTTTTCCTTGTCTGCCTGCATGGACGCAAGCAGATATTGCAGTTGTTCGTAGCGAGATGCCAAGTTCCGACGCCTGTTCGTTTCGTATCGGAAAACGTAAAACAGAACAATTACCAAAAGTGCAGCAATGATGGATAGATATCGCAACCGCGATTTCAATGCTTCTTGCTTTGCCTTAAGCCGCAGGTTCTCCTGCTCTCGCAAATTATAATTATAGAGGGAATTAGTCAGTGCAACCACCTCTTCGTCACGTAACTTGCGAAGCTCAATTTCGAGATTGGAGAACTCTGCCATATAGCGGAGTGCTGCCTTGGCATTACCACGTTTTGTCTCGTAGTCAGAAAACCAAAGTGTTGAGTTCGACCGAGCATAAATGGACCCCATTTCATATAGTTTCCTAAAATAGGGAACTGCCTTCTCGCTCTCTCCCATCTTCCAATAGTATTCTCCATACATGGTACAGATGGTTTCAAAATTGCCACGAGTAATTCGAGGCTGGAATGATTGCAGAATAGTTGCTACCTCATCAAATCTTTTGAGTCTTATTAGGCAATGGCATTTCTGCGTAATTAGATTATCAAGATTGATAATATCACTATATTCAGAGGCTAATTGTGCTGCTAAATCATATAAGTTAATGGCTTCTTCATTGTCTCTTGCAGTAGATAGAACACCTCCCAAATCCTTCAAACACAAAACCATTCCTGTAGTGTCATGGTAAATACTATCGATTTTATATGCCTGTTTGAAGCTTTCAAGAGCCTCTTGATAAAGATGTTGTCCCTCGAGCAGATATCCCTTCTGTGCCAAGATGGTACCTTTCAACTTCTCATATCGCTTGGCATTAGCCGCGGGTAGTTTTCGGAAATCGAGTTCATCCAGTGAAGTTTGTGCTTTCTGGAAATAATCGATGGCCTGAGGAGCATCGCCAAGTTCACTATAGACGCGCCCTGCATAATAATAGGCTTCGGGCAGCTTGTTGGGGTCACCCCCGTGCTCATAGTATTGCAGGATGTCGAGAATCAGGCTGTCGGAAGTCAGGGGCAGGTCTGCCTTGTCCTGCGCCTTCAGAGTCATCAGATCATATAAATGACGAACAGCTGGCTGCGATGCTGTCATCTCAGCCTCCACACTTCGAAGCAATGCCACCGCACTGTCGGGATTGACATACGCCAGGCTATCAGCAGTCTCGAGAACCGCAGGATACTGCGGCCCTCGGCTGCATGAAACAAGAATGATGGGCAGAATGGCCGTGGTCAGTAAAGAAAGATGCTTGTTCACTTCTGATGGATGATGTCTTCGATGATGTCGAGCTGTTCGGCGCTGAACGACTGGGAGTCGAGCACGCGAAGGTCGTCCTCGAGCTGGGCGACGCTGCTGGCTCCGACGATGACGGAGGTGACCTCGGGGCGACGCAGACACCAGGCAAGTGCCATATCGGCCAATGACTCGCCGCGCTGTGCTGCCAGTTCTGCCAGGTCGCGTATCTGCTGGAGGAGGGTGGGCGTGAGGTCGTCGGGTGTAAGCGCTTCGCGACGCGACATGCGGCTACCCTGCGGGATGCCGTTGAGGTAACGATCGGTGAGCAATCCCTGCTGCAAGGGACTGAAGGCTACGTAGCCTACGCCTGCATCGGTGGCACTGGCAAGGATGCCTCCCGTGTCGTCTTCCTGATAGAGGATGTTGTATTTGCCCTGATAGCAGAGGCAGGGCACATCGCGCTCACGCAGGTAGCGATAGGCGAACTCGGCGGCTTCGAGCGGCCAGCGCGAGATGCCGACATAGAGCGCCTTGCCTCGGCGCACGATATCGACGAGCGCTTGCAAGGTCTCTTCGAGCGGTGTGTTGGGATCGTAGCGATGGCTGTAGAAGAGATCGACGTAGTCGAGGCGCATACGCTTCAGACTCTGGTCGAGCGACGATATGAGGTACTTGCGCGAACCCCAGTTGCCATAGGGGCCGGGCCACATGTCGTAGCCTGCCTTGGTGGTGATGAACATCTCGTCGCGATAGGGACGGAAGGAGAGGTCCATCATACGGCCGAAGGTCTCTTCGGCGGTGCCATAGGTGGGGCCGTAGTTGTTGGCAAAGTCGTAGCACGTGATGCCGTGGTCGAAGGCATAGTGCATCATGGCCTTGCAGTTGGCGAAGTTGGAGATGCTTCCGAAGTTGTGCCAGAAGCCGAGGGAAAGCGCCGACATCAGGATGCCGGAACGTCCGGAGCGACGATACTGCATCAGACCGTCGTAGCGGTCGGGGTTGGGGGAGTAGATGGGGTCGATCATGGGATTGAGGGAGGTTATTAGGAGACCCCCTCAATCCCCCTGCTTAGGGGGAGGACTTGATTGTCGGTGTTTGGTTCTTCCCCCTAAGCAGGGGGATTAGAGGGGGTCTGATTTATTTGTTTTCAGCCTTGGCGGCGGCGGTGTCAGCGTGGAGGGTGGGGTAGGCGATGCGAGCGTGGTTGATGGTGATGAGCTGGGAGATGAAGACTTCTTGGCACTGCTGGAGCTCGTGCAGGGTGATGTCGGCATCGTTGAGACGACCATCGGTGAGGAGTTCGTTCGTGAGGCGCTCCACCAAATCGCGAATGCCCTTACGGGTAAGGTCCTTGAGGGAGCGGGAAGCGGCTTCGATCTTGTCGGCTATCATGACGATGGCCTGTTCCTTGGTCATGGGGTCGGGCCCAGGATAGGAGAAGAAGTCGTGGTCGGGCTCCTGGTCGGGATGCTCGTTGCACCATTTGATGTAGAAATATTTCACCTGCGAGCGTCCGTGGTGGGTTCGGATGAAGCCCAGGATGTCTTCGGGCAACTTCTGCTTTTCGGCGAGGCGGATGCCGTTGGTGACATGCTTCTTGATGGTCTGCACGGCATCTTCGATGGACAGTTCGTTCAGCGGGTTGTTGAGCTGCTGATTCTCGGTGAACATGTTCGGATTGGCGAGTTTGCCGATGTCGTGATAGAGGGCGCCGGTGCGCACCAGGGCGATGTTGGCACCAATCTCCTTGGCGGCAGCAGCCGAGAGGTTAGCTACATTGAGCGAATGGTTGAAGGTGCCGGGAGCCTCTTCGGAGAGGCGGAGCAGCAGACCTTTGCCCATGTTGCAGAGTTCGACCAGCATCACGCCCGACGTGTAGCCGAAGATGTTCTCGAAACTGTAGATGATGAGGTAGGACAGCAGCAGCAGGATGGCATTGAGGACCATCATGGTCGCGATGGACGGTGAGATGCTTGCCAGGGTGGCCTGATTGGCAAGGGTAAAAATAAGATAGGTACCCAAATAACCGATGCCGGCAAAGAGTGCGGTATGCATCAGTTGCTTACGGTCCTGCAGACCATCCTTGAGGCTGAACACGATGACCATGCCTACGATGCTTTGGATGATGACGTATTCGAAGCGGGAGGGCGCAATGAAGGAGCAGAGCAGCACCATAACCATATGGCAGAAGAATGCCGTGCGCGAGCCGAAGAAGGTGCTGATGAGGATGGTGACGATGCCGATGGGCACCAGATAGACCGAATTGATCTCCATGTGACTGGCGATGGACGTCAGGATGGCCATGATGGTGATGGAGCCGATGATGACGAAGATGTTGGCCTGGCGGATATAGATATGCCTGCGATAGAGCCCAAGGAAGACAAGGATGCTGCTGAGCAAGAGAGCGACAATGGAAAAGCGCCCTATCCATTCCCAGGCAAGGCCTGATGAAAGGCTGCGACGGTGCTGCTGCTCCTTGCGATAGGAATTGATGATGTCGAAGGTGCGTGGGGTGACAATCTCGCCGTTGTCGATGATACGGCTTTCGGCAAGTACTACACCGCTGGTGTAGCTGACTTGCTGGCGCAGACGCTTGTATTCGAGGTTCATGGCTGCGGTGTCGCTGACGAGATTGCTGCTCAGGAGCCGCTGAAGGGGCAAGGTTTCGTATTCCTTGGCAAAGAGCGAGTCGCCGCGCAACAACTCATAGGCCTGCATTTCGGTGAGGAGCGTCTGCTTGGGTACGGTAGTGACCACGTCGCCATCGATCAGGATAACGTCGGCAGAATGGATTTGGGCCAATCTTCCCTGCTCCTCGCCGGTGATGACACCCTGGCGATAGATCTGCTCAAGCGTCTGCTGTAGATGGGTGCTGGCCTCGGCAGGAAGTTTGCCACCCGTCTTCTGGAGCTGACGTAGCGCATCCTCGCTCACCTTGTTGTCGAAGGTGTAGCGGGGGATGATCTGATTGCGGATACTGTCCTCGATCTGCATCACAGCGGAGTCGCTGCGGAGAATCGGGAAATCGTAGGGCGCGATGAGACGGGCATAACGCCACGGCTTGCCCACTTCATACTCATAGTGGAAATTCTCCTGACGTGGAAAGCACCACGTGATGATGAAGATTGCCAAGAGGAAGAAGAGGGTGCGGACTACGATCTGGCGGGTAGTTAGTTTTTGCTTGGGCATAGAGGGGGCTGATGAGGGCAGCCAAAGATGACTGCCACATAGACAGGGTTATAAATCCAGGGTTTTCTCGATGTTGCCAGGCTGACCTGCGGGGCGGGCCTTGGCGGGCTGGCGGCTGACGGCGCGAAGTTGACCGAGGTCGGAGAGCTTGCGGTTGTAGGCGGGCAGATGCTCGAGGCGTTCGATGAGTTCCTCGTTGGTGAGGTCCTGCTCGTCGAGAACGTAGTAGGCCTTGCGCGTGTCGTCGAGCAGCATACGGTTGGCAGTCTCTTCGCCATAGAAATGACGGATGGCCTCGATACCGTCGATGGGGTCGGTGGCTGTGCGTGGTGTGGGAGCAGGTGGCGTCACAGGTGTAACTGGAGCAGTTGGAGTAACTGGGGTTACCGGGACTGCCGTGGCTGCAGGAGTGACAGGTGTAGTCGGTGCAGCGGGTTCGGGCTGGTCGAAGAGGGTCGGCTCGGACGAGGGAACGGTCGGGGAAACAGGAGCAACTGGAGTCACTGTAACTGCCGGTGCTGCCGGAGTTACTGGTGTAGAGGGGGGTGTCGGAGCAACGGGCGTAACAGTTGGTGTCGGTGTTGGTGTCGGTGCTGGTGCAGTCTCGGGTTGAGCGACACGGAAGGAGGTCTGGCGGAGCTGCTCTTCGAGGGCGGCAATCTTTTCACGAATCTCGCGCTCCTGCTGTTCGAGTTTCTTGCGCTCGATTTCGGCTTCGATGGCGCGGATGATCTTGAGTTTCTTGTCGCAAGCCTGCTGGTAGGCTATGTCGAGGCGTGCGATTTCGTCATCGAGCGAATCGTCGATGGTGAAATTTTCGGCCTTGACGGCAGCATCACGAAGGGCAGTAAGCAGGATGTCGGCAGCCTCCTGATAGCCGTCGAACTCGCCAACCTGGTTCTTGTGTTCGGCGATGGCTGCACGCAACTGCTGCTGCAGTTCCTTGACCTTGTCCTCGAGCTGGGCACCGACGATGATGTCGCCGGTGTTGTGGTTCATGGCGAAGCCGCTGGCAAGAAGGATGATGCGCACATCCTCACCAAGGTCGTCATCGTACATGGCACCCCAGATAACTTCGATGTCGCTGTTGAGGCCATCGACAAAATGGTTCATCTCGGCGATCTCGGCCATGGAGATTGGGTTCTGGTGGCTGAAACAGAGTTCGAAGAGCAGGTGCTTGGCATCGGTGATCTTGTTGTCCTGAAGAAGTGGGGACGTCTTGGCTGCCTCGATGGCCTTGCTGAGGCGGTTTTCGCCGTTGGCGCTACCGGTGGAGATGAGTGCCACGCCACCGTTGCGGAGGGTGGTGGAGACATCGGCAAAGTCGAGGTTGATGTATCCGCGCTTGTTGATGATGTCGGAGATGGACTTGGCGGCAGTGGTGAGCGTATCGTCGGCCTTGCTGAAGGCGTTGCCGAAGTTGAGGTCGGGGTAAATGTCGATGAGGCGATTGTTGTTGACCACGAGAAGGGCATCGCACCACTTTTCGATGGACTTTACACCTTCGAGCGCCATGAGGATCTTCTTCTTGCCTTCGAACTTGAACGGGATTGTGACAATGCCGACGGTGAGGATGCCGAGTTCGTGGGAGATCTGTGCCACGATGGGTGCGGCACCGGTACCTGTTCCGCCACCCATACCTGCGGTAATGAAGACCATCTCGGTGCCATCGGACAAAGCCTGGCGGATGGTGTCGGCATACTGCTCGGCGAAGTTGCGAGCGATTTCAGGCTTGGCACCTGCACCGAGTCCTTTTTCGCCGATGAGGAGCTTGTTGGGGATGTTGGAGCCTTCGAGTGCCTGCTTGTCTGTATTAATAATGAGGAATGAGACATCCTCGATGCCGGTTTCATACATATGCTCGACGGCATTGGAGCCGCCGCCACCTACACCGACCACCTTGATGATGGAGTGGTTCTCTTGGGTAGGCTTGAAATCGAACTCGAGAGCTGCATTGTTGATATCGTTCTGATTTTCCATATATGCTGAATGTTAAATTATTTCTGACCAGTGAAAAGATCCTTGACGAAGCGTCCGACGAATTCGCCAAAGGTGGTGGAGGGACGTACCTCCTCTTCGGTTTCCTTCTCGCGCTGGGATTGTGACTTCGGCTGGGATGTGGTTTCGGGTTGCTCTACCGATTCGTTTTCGGGCTCGCGATCGGGGATTTCGAGCGTTGGCTCGTTGTCGTCGGTAGGAGCAGTTTGTGGAGGAGTAACGGGACGAGTGACAGGTGTCGGACGTGGCGTCTCGACCACAGGGGTAACTTTGGGTGCCTGGCAGTCCTCGGTGCAGAATGAGAGGAGAGACAGGAGGTTGGTGAGATCTGGTTTACGGTCGCTGTTCAACAGGGCGGGCACGTGAGAGGCACGGATTTCGACCTGCGGGATGGAAAGGCGACGCAACAGGAGAGTGGTGATGCCGTTCTGAGAGGCAGCACCACCAGTGAGGATACAGCCTGCGTCGAGCTTGTCCTTGAAGCCTGATGCTTCGATCTGATGTTCGATGTTGGCGGCAATCTCCTCATAGCGGCAGAGGGCGATGTTGTTGAGCTTGCTCTGCGGGATGGGGAGCGCCCTTTCGGCAAACATGGCGCTGGGAGCGTTTCCTGCGGGAGATTCGGGTGTCACCTCCAGCGAGACATCGCTCCAGTCGCGCTTGATGCGCTCGGCATCGTCGTAGTTGCAGCCTGCCGACAGTATGTCGTATGTGACACATTCGCCACCCAATGGAATGACGGCAAGGTGCTTGAGTTCACCGTCCTTGTAGATGGAGACGGTGGTAGTGCCAGCACCCATATCGACAAGGATGCAACCATCCTGGCGTTCGGATCTTGTGAGAATGTTGGCTGTGGCGATGGGTAGGACGATGATATCGACGATGCGGATGCCGGCGCGGTCCATGGCGGCACGGATGGACTCACGGATGCGTTTCTCACCAACGATGAGCTGATGCTGGTTGTCACTGATGGGCTGGGAGTTGAGCACGTCGTAGTCGGGAATCTTGACCGATGGTTGCTGAACAAGTGAATGGAGCGACATGCCGCCTACGCCGACATAAGCTGCGGCGATGGGGGTGCGCATGCGATTGCCGAGTTTCTGTATGAGAGCGCGGATGTGCATGGCCGTCTTTTCGATATTGACAATACGGCCATGGCTGATGCAGTCGGACGAAACCTCGCTCTCGATCTGTATATTGGTGAGGGTTCCGTTCGACAGATCCTTCTCGGCTGCGATGGCCAAGATGCGTGAAGAGCCTAACTGGATGGCACAGGTAAGGGTGGACATGGAGGGGGAAAGGGTTAAGAAGAGTTCTGAAGGGTTAAGAGGGGTTCGAAAGGATTATTTTTCTCCTACGACCTGGCCATGGAACTTGACGTTGATGGTTTTGTAGAAGTTCCAGCCCTTGCGGGTGAGGACCTTGTCGTAGAATGTACGTACATTATCGAGTTTTTGCTGGGTGTCGTCGAACGAACCGATGAGGATGGTGTGGTCACCGATTCGCGGGATGAGTTCGGCATCACCGTTTTCGCGAATATAGATCTGCGTGATTTCGGCCGACCAGAAGTCATCGCCCTTTAGGAAGAGGGCGAAGTCGTGGAGGGGCTGGATATGGCGTGTCTTGACAAAGCCCGTGACGAGAGGCAACTGGATGGCTGTGCCAAACTGGGCAGGCATCATGGCGCCATCGCGATCGATGTAGAAATCGGACATGGAGTGTCCGTCGCCGGCATTGACAAGCGTCGAGCTCTTGACACGCATGATGGGATTGCGCTGTTCGATGTCGATGCGCAGAAGGCTATCGGGCGTGTGATAGCACGAAGCATGGCGCACCAGACGGTTCTTTTCCTCGATGTACTTGGCAAGTTCAAGAGTATTGACCTCGGAGTATGGCTTGCCCTTGAAGCGGAATCCCGGCTTGCCTTCGACGAGCTGGCGAATACTGGCCTCCGTGACGAAGTGGGCATCGTCGCTCGGATAGTCGATGGTAATGAGTATGCCACGATAGCGGGGTTCGTTGCGCCAGAAGCCATAGAGGTAGCCGGCTCCCAGCAGGTAGCCTAAGAGGAGGGTGATGCCTATTGCCTTGAAGATGGTTTTGACCATATTTATGTATTAATATATGTGGCAGCCATGGATGGCTGCGGCATTGACAGAAAAGAGAGGGGCGGTTCAAAGAGAACGGAGGGCTTCGGTGGCGGGAGCAACGAGGCGCTCGATGTCGACACCGGCACCCATCATGACGAGGACATCGAGCTGGTGGGCCTTGCGGAGCGCGACGAGATGGGGGACAAGGGCGGATATTTCGACCAACGACTTGTCACGACTGTCAATCTTGTCGAGGAGCCACTGCGAGGTGACACCTGGCATGGGTTGCTCGCGTGCCGGATAGATGGGCAGGAGAATAGTGCGGTCGGGGATGGCGAGCGCCGAGGCAAAGCCATCGACCAGGTCGTGGGTGCGACTGTATAGATGAGGCTGGAAGCAGAGGGTCAGGTGACGCCCTGCAAAGAGCTGTCGTACGGAATGGAGCGATGCACGGATCTCGTCGGGATGATGGGCATAGTCGTCCATGACGACGAGGTCGGGGCGCTTGATGTAGAAGTCGAAGCGACGCTTGGCTCCGCCGAAGCTCTTCAATCCCTTGCGCAGTTCATCTTCGGTGCAGCCATTGAGCCAACAGATGGCGAGGGCTGCTGTGGCATTGTCCACATTGATGGGTGCGGGGACACCGGGTTCGAGGTCGCGGAAGATGTGTTGTCCCTCCTTGATGACAAAGTCGAAGAGGATGGTACCATTACCGATGCGGACATTGGTGGCAAAGAAGTCGGGGAGTTCGCTATCATCGAGCCCCGAAGTATCAGGCACGACGTCGTATTCAGCATAGCGCACTTCGGCATTCGGCCGGCAATCGACCTTGATGCCACGATGCTTAAGTAACAGGCCTCCAGGTCGGATGAGTTCGGTGAAATGGGCGAACGACTCGCGATAAGCCTCTTCGGTGCCGTAGATGTCGAGGTGGTCGGGATCGCACGAGGTGATGACGGCCATGTAGGGTGAGAGCGTGTGGAACGAACGGTCGAATTCATCGGCCTCGATGGCTACCAGGTCGCTCTTGTCGCTAAGCATGAGGTTGCTGTCGTAGGGCTTGAGAATGCCGCCGAGGAAGGCGTTGCAATCGACATGGCTCTGCTTGAGCAGATGGGCTATCATCGAACTGGTAGTGGTCTTGCCGTGGGTGCCAGCTACACAGAGTCCGCGCTTCTGACGCGTGACGATGCCGAGCAACTGGCTGCGCTTCATCACCTGAAAGCCATTCTGCTGGAACCAACAGAGCTCGCCATGGTTCTTAGGGATAGCGGGCGTATAGCAAATAATGCACGTGGCAGGATCCTTGAATGCAGGATCAACGGCATCGATATTGTCTTCGAAATGAATGTCGATGCCTTCGCTGATGAGGGCATCGGTGAGTGGAGAGGGCGTCTTGTCGTAGCCGCCCACCTTGTATCCGTTGGCATTGAAATAGCGCTCAAGGGCGGACATGCCAATACCGCCGGCGCCTACGAAGTATATGGATTTCATTTGTTCTTGGCTTCTTGGATTACAATCGCTGCCACAGCATCGGCAGCTCCGAAGTGTGCCATGGCATGGGCGTTCTGCTCCATCGTGGCGATGCGCTGCTTGTCGCCGACCAGCTGGATGGCTTCGCTGACAAGTCGGGCAGGAGCCTCCTTGTCGGGGATGAGTATGGCGGCATCGCGGTCGGCGAGGGAGCGTGCATTGGCCGTCTGATGGTCTTCGGCTGCTGTAGGTAGAGGAACGAAGATCGCGGCCTTGCCGATAAGACTGACCTCATTGACGGCACCGGCACCCGAACGTGAGATGACGATGTCGGCGGCACGATAGGCTTGCGCCATGTCCTTCACGAAGACAGTGGGATGGATGAGGACAGGTTCGGGAGAACCATCGGCACCCACTGGGTGCATGGCAGCTACGGCGCGTTCCCACTTGTCGCCATCGGCCTTGCCCGTCTGCCAGAGCACCTGCACACCAGCCTTCTGGAACTGGTCGAGTCCGGCGCAGATGGCATTGTTGATGCTGCGGGCGCCTAGACTGCCGCCAGTGACGAAGATGGTGGGCCGATTGGGGTCGAGCCCAAAGGCACGGCGTGCCTCTTCGACAGTGGACGTGCACTCGAGGAGGGCCTGGCGCACAGGATTACCGGTGACGACAATCTTATCAGCGGGGAAGAAACGCTCCATGCCGGGATAAGCTACGCAGATGCGACGCGCATCGTTGGCCAGTTTCTGGTTGGTGACACCCGCAAATCCGTTCTGCTCATGCAGGATATAGGGCACGTGAAGCGCAGCAGCGGCCTTCAAGGCTGCTGCACTGGCATAACCGCCCACGCCGACAGCGGCATCAGGTTTGAAGTCGCGGATGATCTGCTTGGCCTGACGAATGCTCTTCCACAGGTCGAACAGCACCATGAGGTTGCCGGGATGGAAGAGCGGACGGATGAAGCCGCGCACCGGTAGTCCGATAATCTTGTAGCCTTCGGCAGGCACCTTTTCCATTTCCATACGGCCCAAGGCTCCGATGAAGAGTATCTCGGCATCGGGTTGCGCCTTGCGGATGGCATTGGCTATTGAGACAGCGGGAAAGATGTGGCCACCCGTGCCACCACCGCTAATGAGGTATTTCATTCTGTTTCGGTATTTATGTTAACGGATAATGCATTCTCAGAGAGGGAGGCTGTTTCGGCTTCCAGTTCGGCACGCTCCTGCTGCTCCTGACGGATGAGGCGGCTCAAGGCAAGGAGGATGCCGAAGGAGATGCTCGTACCGATGATGCTCGAACCACCACGACTGATGAGTGGTAGGGGCTGTCCTGTGACAAACATCGCCCCGGTGCAGACACCAATATGGATGAGAGCTTGGATTACTATAATGAGCGGCAGGCCTAACATCATAAGCCGAATGTAAGGACTCTCGGTGCGTCGCGACAGCACATAACATCGGATGAAGAGGGTGAGATAGAGCAAGAGCACAAGGGTTGCCATAACCGGGCCACCCTCTTCGAAGATGATGGCAAAGATATAGTCGGAGAACGCTTCGGGGAGGAAATCACGCATCTTGCTGTTGCCGATGAAGCGTCCGAACGGATAACTGTTGGCAATGGCCATGTGGGAATAGATCTCCTGGCTCTTCTTGCCATTGATATCCTCTTCCCAAAGAGGCTTGCCGGAATGGTCGTAGATGCGGTTGGACCATGTGATGACACGGCCCAGGACCTTGCTGTTGGCGATGCCGCTTTCGGCCTGTTCCATCTCGGCGGTTCGGGCATTGCGTTCGCCACCATGGGTCTCATAGACGACACGCAGGGCAGCCAAGCCGATGACGGCAACGATGACGGCAACGATGATGGTCCCCCAAAGGTAACGTCCGTTGACACCGCCCAGGAACATGATGCCGAACGATGCCATACAGATGATGAGGGCACTCGAAAGGTTCTGCGTGGCGATGGGAAGAGCCACCAGACCGATGATGAGCAGATAGGTCCAGAATCGGCGTATCGGTGTGCGGGTGCGGAAAAACGGGATGATATGGAACGTGGCATCGCGAGCTGTGACGAGGGCGCAGAGCACCATCGTGACACCGAGTTTGCAAAGTTCGACAGGCTGGAGTCCGGCGATGGAACGAGCAGCGCCCTTCTGCTCCGTACCCACGAAGATGGTGGTGATGCAGAGACAGAATCCTAAGAAATAGATGAGTTTGTCCCAAGCACGGATGGCGGAAAGGCTCATGCTCTGCGAAATAAGCAGGAAGACGGCGCCGGCCAGCAGGAAGGTGACATGGCGAACCGCAGGGTCACTGGCGTAGCCCCCCCGGAAGGTGAGCTGGCTGGTGGCACTGAAAATTTCGACCACAGAGATGCAAAACAGGAATATGTAAATACCCCATATCCAGTAATCGCCTCTCATGATGCTGCCCAAGAAGTCATATTGGCTACTTGTTTCGACGTTGGCAGTGTCTTGTTCTTGCATTCGACAATATATTTTTTGAAAAAGATGATTGTTATTGCTGTTGCCATTCCTTGACGATGGCCTTCATCTGGTCGCCGCGGTCTTCGTACGACTTGAACAGGTCGAACGAGGCACAGCATGGCGAAAGCAGCACGACATCGCCGGGACGGGCGAAGGCTCGGCATTTTTCGAGGGCCTCGCGCATCGAAAGGGCATCGGCTACAGGTTTGCCCATGCCATCGAAGAAGGCGTGGAGCTTCTCGTTGTGCAGTCCCATATAGACGAGGGCTGTGCACTTGTCGCGCACCAGTTGCTCGATTTGCGTGTAGTCGTTGCCCTTGTCCTTGCCGCCTAGAATGAGTACGGTAGGCTTCTTCATCGACTCGAGTGCGTACCAGCAGGAGTCCACATTGGTGGCCTTTGAATCGTTGACGTATTCCACGCCATCGACGTAACCAAGGTTTTCGAGACGATGTTCGACACCCTTGAAAGTGGCGAGGGCTCGGCGTATGGCGTCCTTACGAATACCGCTGAGGCGTGCAGAGAGCGTTGCCGCCATCGTGTTGTAGAGGTTGTGCGGGCCAGGCAGAGGCAGTTCGTCGAGCGGAATCTCGGTGGTGTCGGCCGAAAGGGCAGCATCGAGGACATTGATGACGAGGTTGCCGTCCTTGACGTAAGCACCAGGGACGAGGGGACGGTTGCCCATCTGCTTCAAGGTCAATCCTGTGAACGGGACAAGCTGTGCCTTGAGCGGTTCGATGTGTCCACTGAAGGGATATAACCGGGAGCCATCGGCAGCCTGCAAGTCAGGGCGCTCGTTGTTGGTGCCCGTATAATCTTCGCCTCCTAATGGAGCGTGCAGACGGCGTTCGAGTTCTCGCATTACTGTCTTGTCGCCATTCCAATAGATGACATGATCGGAAGAGGTGAGGTTCTGGACGATGCGGAACTTCGAGTTGATATAGTTCTGCATCTCGTGGTCGTAGCGATCCATATGGTCGGGAGTGATGTTCATGATCACTGCGATGTTGGCGCGGAACTTGTACATGTTGTCCAACTGGAAACTCGACAACTCGATGACATAGTAGTCGAAGTGCTCGGTGGCCACCTGCAAGGCAAGCGACTTGCCTACGTTGCCTGCCAGTCCGACATTGAGACCGCTGGACTTGAGGATGTGGTAGGTCATCATCGTGGTCGTGGTCTTGCCGTTGGAGCCGGTGATACAGATCATCTTCGCATCAGTGTATCGACCCGCAAACTCAATCTCGGAGATGATGGGTGTGCCTTGCTGCATGAGTTTGACGATGAGCGGGGCAGTGAGAGGCACGCCTGGGCTCTTGATTACCTCGTCGGCATTGAGGATGAGTTCCTCGGTGTGAGGATGTCCATCCTCGTAGGGAATCTGGTACTGCTCGAGCAACGCCTTGTATTTGTCCTTGATGGGCGACATATCGCTGAGGAATACGTCGAACCCTTTAACTTTTGCCAGGACGGCGGCACCTGTGCCGCTTTCCCCGGCGCCTATGATGGCTATTCTTTTCATTGCTTTATATTATCTTACCTTGAGTGTCATAATGGCAAACGATGCCAGGATGATGGTTACAATCCAGAAGCGGGCGGTCACCTTGTTCTCGTGGAACGAACTCTTTGGCCACTTCAAAATAATCTTGTCCATAGAGCGTAATTGTGTCAATTGCTCGGTCTTCAGACGGAATGCATCGTGGATGGGTGCGCGGTTGACGAAACGATACTTCTTGCCGATGGCATTGCCCCGGCGTGCGACGAAGTTCTGTCCCATAACCGAAATGCTTTCGATGAGGAAGATGAAGCAGATGATGGGCAGGAGCAGTTCCTTGCGGATGATGATGGCCATCACTGCAATGATGCCACCGATGGGCAGTGAACCCGTATCGCCCATGAAGACCTGGGCAGGGAAAGCATTGTACCAAAGGAAGCCAATCAATGCACCGACAAACGCGGCGCCGAAGACAACCAGTTCCTGACAACCTGGGATGTTCATAATGTTGAAATAGTCGGCAAAGCCGGCATGGCTGGAGAAATATGCCAGGATGACGAGCGCGACGCTCATTATGGCCGAGTTGCCAGCGCAGAGGCCGTCCATACCGTCGTCAAGGTTGGAGCCGTTGCTTACTGCCATGATGATGAAGGTGGTAACGCAGACGAAGAAGATCCAGCCTGCTGCCTGTTGCCAACTGCCAAGGAACTCGAAGAATCCCGCATAGTCGAGGTTGTGGTCCTTGACAAAGGGCAGTGTGGTGAGGGTGGACTTGATGAGATGTCCGCCTTCGCGCATCACAGCATCGGGAGCTAGCCATAGGGTGAGACCAACACCCAGTCCGAGCAACGCCTGCCCGAGCAGTTTGACGATGGGACGCATACCGTTCTTGTTCTTTTCGCGATAGGCAGGCGAGGCGCCGCTGAATTCGCTGATGGCCTTGAGCAGACGGGGCATACGATCGAATTGCTTGCTATGACCCTTGAGGTAATCATCGAGGAATCCGAGCATACCGAGCCAAAGAGTTGTAAATAGCATCAGGAGCATATAGATGTTGCGCAGACGCCCCATCAGCAGGCAAGGAACGACGGTGGCTACGATGATGATGATGCCGCCCATGGTGGGGACACCGACCTTTTCGACTCCATAAGGGTCGATTTCACGATTGCGCTGCGCTTCGGTTCTGTTCTTGCGACGCATATAGCGGATAAACCATTCACCGAACGACATGGAGATGATCAGTGCCAGGATGAGTGCCGTGATGGCACGTGTCGACACATAACTCCACATGCCGGCTCCCGGCAGGTCGAAGGTGTTGTTGAGATATCGAAAGATGTAGTATAACACTTGAGTAGAGGATGGGTTTAGTAGTTTCGTTAATTATATCATTTTTCACCAGTTGGATTCAGGCCCATGGCTTCGCGTACCACTTCGTGATCGTCGAAGTGGTATTTTACGCCCTTGATGATCTGATAATCTTCGTGTCCCTTGCCGGCCACGAGAATGACGTCGTCGGGCTGGGCCATCATAACGGCCGTACGGATGGCCTCGCGACGATCGCAGATGGTGATGGTCTTCTGACGGAGTTCCTCGCTGTCGAGACCTGCCTGCATATCGTTGAGGATGTCCATAGGCTCTTCGAAACGTGGGTTGTCGCTGGTGAGGATGAGGCGATCGGAATGGACGGCCGACTCATGAGCCATGATGGGACGCTTGCCCTTGTCACGATTGCCACCGCAACCCACCACGGTGATGACCTTGCCTTTGGCCTTTGCATCGAGAATCTCGCGGATGGTGCCGAGCACGTTGACCAAGGCGTCGGGGGTGTGGGCATAGTCGATGATGGCCGAAAAGCCCTTGGGCGAACGGATGGACTCGAATCGTCCGTTGACGGGAATGAGTTCCGACATCTTGACGAGCAGGTCATGTCGGGTGATGCCTGCCGTAAGTTTCCTGACATTCTCGTTCTGCAGAATCTCGCAGGCTGCGCCATAGACGGCGATGAGGTTGGAGGCATTGAAGCGTCCCACGAAATTGGTCTGCACCTCCTGTCCGTCAATGAGGAGAGACATGCCTTCGAACGACTCTTCGATAATCCGGGTGGTATAGTCGGCCATGGTGCGCACACTGTAACTGCGATGACGAGCCTTGGTGTTCTGCAACATCACTTCACCGTTACGATCGTCGAGGTTGGTGATGGCAAAAGCCTCTTTCTTCAAACCATCGAAGAACCTCTTTTTGGCATGCAGATAGTTCTCGAACGTCTTATGGTAGTCGAGGTGGTCGCGCGTCAGATTGGTGAAGATGCCGCCATCGAAGTCCAGGCCGCCGATACGTTGCTGATCGACGGAGTGGCTAGACACCTCCATAAAGACGAAGGCGCAACCGGCATCGACCATCTGCTGGAGCAGGTTGTTGAGTTCCTCGGGATAGGGAGTGGTGAAGGAAGCGTGGACAGGGCGGTCAATCACGTAGTTGCATACGGTCGAAATCAGTCCGCAGGGATATCCGAGCTTGGAGAAGAGCTTGTAGAGAAGGGTGGCGATGGTGGTCTTGCCGTTGGTGCCAGTCACACCGACGAGGGTCAGCTGTTCCGACGGATAGCCGTACCAGGCAGCGGCAAGAAGAGCACGTGCCAGATTACAATCTTCGACAACGATGAAAGCAGGTGCATTTTCGAGCGAAGCCGCCAGTTGGCGACCTTGTTCGTCCCACCATGGTTTGTCGCACACAATAGCTACTGCCCCGCTCTCGATGGCCTGGGGAATGAACGAGTGCCCATCGACGGTAGCGCCATGTACGGCAATGAAGAGTGCGCCTGGGGTGACTATGCGGTTGTCGGTCACGACGGCGCTGATCTCGATATCTTTTGCTCTGGCGCCTTCAAACTGGTAGGAGAGGCGTTCCAGAAGTTGACTGAGTTTCATTTTGGCAATAATATAGACTTGTTATTTCAATGTTATGCTGATGGTTTGTCCCTTGGTAAATGAAGAACCTGCAACGAGCGATTGGCTTGTGACCTTACCGAGCCCCGAGACGTTGACACGCAGACCTGCATTCTCGAGCATGAAGAGCGCGTCGGCGGCACCCATACCTTGAACATCGGGCACGATACCTGGTGTCACGTTGTTAAGATTCACATAGCGAGCGTCCAATTTTTCGAACACGTTGTCGAAACCTAATTCGTTGGTTACTTCCCGGGTGGGCAGCTCAGGACCGCGTTTTGCCTTGGGAAACATACCGTAATTGGCGACATTGGCTGAATCGGGCTTAATGTCGTTCACTGTGAGGTAAATGCTATTGGCATAAACCTGCTCGGCAAAATTACGGAAGACGGGTCCAGCCATATAGCCACCGCCGGGACGGCCGAAATTGCCACCGGGACGTGCATCGATGACGACGATGCCGGTATATTGTGGATTGTCAGCCGGGAAATATCCTGCGAACGAGACATAATGGCCATTTCCCACGTAGGTACCGTTGGCATAGCGCTGAGCAGTGCCTGTCTTGCCGGCAATCTTCACTTTCTTCGAATAAGCACCTGGCAACCATAAATTGCCATGAGCGGTTCCGTGTTCAACAACTCCTTCGAGGGCATGGCGTACGGCCTTCAGTGTGGAATCCTTGCAGATGCTCGGATTGATGACTTCGGGTTCGCGATGGTAGAGCACCTGCCCGTCTTTCACAACACGGTCCACAATATATGGGCGCATCAGTTTGCCATTGTTGGCAATGGCGTTGTAGAAGTTGAGCATATACATACCAGGGATGCGCGTCTCGTAGCCATAGCTGATTTGTCCGAGCGAAACCCTGCTCCAAGTGGCATCACCGACCTTGCGGTTACGGGGACGCTGGGCACCCTGGAACTCTACGTTGAGGTGCAGGTCCTCGAAGATCTTCATCTTATCGATGAGGTCGAGATAACGCTGCGGATTGCGGTCGTAAGCCCCTGTCGTAAGCTTGGCCAATGAAATGTTGGATGACTGCACCATGGCTTCGTCGGCTGTCACCTTGCCCACAGGATGGTCGTCGCGTATCTCCTTGCCATGATAATTCCATGAGCTAGGATGGTCATGGGTGTTGCCAGTATCCACCTCAGTATCGGGAGTGATCTTTCCATCGTCGAGGAGGACCGTGTAACTGACAGTCTTGAATGTTGAGCCTGGGTCATAGAGGTCCATTACAAAGTGATTGTAGTCCTCGACGCAGTAGTCGCCTCGACGCTGCAGGTTCGAGATGGCCTTGATCTTGCCGGTCTTGGTTTCCATCACTGCGGCCCAACCTCCTGCGGCATTCAGTTCGAGGATGCGCTTGTTGAGCTCGAAGTCGAGGATGCGCTGCATCTCCATGTCGAGAGTGGTATAGACATCGGCGCCATCGACAGGCTCTCGCTGGACGATGGTCTGTCGATAGAGTTTCACCTTTTGAGTGAAACCGATGCCAGGTTCGCCATTGAGCAGGCTGTCGAACGTTTGCTCCAGGCCATTGCGCCCGTGACCTTTCATGTTGCGGCGCACACCGTTTACGATACGGAATGTATCGGTGGGGAATACTCCACCAATAGTTGAGGCTGCCATACGACGCTCGCCATAGGGGCGCTTGCGGTTGGGGCGGTCTTCGCTGAACATACCGATGTGGTTGCGGTTCTTCGAAAAGAATGGAGCCTTGTTGCGGAGTTCCTTGTATTCGAGGTAGGAGATTCTACGCAGGGCAAGGTAGCGACGGTTGCCTTCGCGATAAGCCTTCATCATGCCGAGGGCGTGTTCGGCAGCAGTCTTCCTCGGGTTGAGCTTGTGCATCCATTGTGCAGCAGGACCGTTGGAACCAAAATAATACTCCATCGTATCCTTGGGCAGCAGTTTGGCTGTTATTCTAATCTTCTTATGCTTCACCGAATCGTAGATCGTCTTGTACCACTCCTGATCCTTGTTGCGGAAGTCGAAGAAGATATCGTATTCGGGAGCTGAGGCGGCAATCATATCGCCAGTTTCGCTGTAGATCACGCCACGAATCTGCGGGATGCTGACGCTGTCGCGCTTCAGGTTGCTGACGAGCCGCTCGTAATGAGGCCGATCCACCATGAAGGTTTTTGTGGCACATGCAATGATGGCCAGGACGTAAAGCAGCAGTACGCCCAGCACGATGCCGAACCTTGTGCTGAAGGATGGCGTCCAACCTAAGAGATATTTGTTGATAAGTTTCTTTAGGAACCCCATGGCTTATTTGATGATTACTGCAGGTTCGTCACTTTCGATTAGGTTCACATCACTGTCGGCCACCTTTTGTTTGATGACTTCGGGGCGATTGCGAAGTGTCAGGTCGCCCCATTTCTCGATGCTGGTGTAACGCACGTCATTGCGCTCGTTCTTCAGACGGGCGATGGCGATGATGTGGTCCTCGTATTCATAGCGAAGTTGGATATAGCTTATCAGCAGAATAATCACGACAATAATCTTTTGGAAATGCTGTTCGTAGAACTTCTTGCTGAAGAGCGGGTTCTGGTCATCGCTGATGACCTTTCCTGCTTCGTCGATGATGTTGAATTTCTTTGCCAAAGTCTTTGTGTAGTTATTTGTTTGCCAATCTCTCCGCGATGCGGAGTTTTGCGGAACGTGCACGTGGATTGCGTTCCACCTCCTCTTCCGATGCTTCGATCACCTTGTTGTTGACGGCCTTGAGGGGAGCGATGATCTTTCCGTAGAAGTCCTTCTCAATCTCGCCATCGGCCTTTCCCGAACGTATCACATTCTTGACAATGCGGTCTTCGAGGCTGTGGTAGGTCATCACGACGAGTCGTCCACCTGCGCGCTTTTCGGTGGCCGGTCTGAGAAGGCCGATAGCTGCCGTCAGCATCTCTTCGAGGGCCTGCATCTCGTGGTTCACTTCGATGCGTAGGGCCTGAAATGTTTGGGCGAGTTCTTTTTTCTCGGCTTTCGGACTGATCAGGGGTTTGATGGTCGTCATCAGGTCACCCGTGGTGAGGATCGGTTGCTGCGCACGACGTTTGACGATGGCTTGTGCCAAGCGTCGAGACTGCTTCAATTCTCCGTAAAGGGTGAATATTCTCGTCAATTCCTTATCATCGGCCTCGGCCAGCAGGTCGGCTGCTGTGCGTCCGGCTCGCGTATTCATTCGCATGTCGAGTGGAGCATCGAAACGGAAAGCGAAGCCTCTTTCGGCATCATCGAGGTGGTGGCTTGAGACACCGAGGTCGGCCAGCAGTCCGTCAATGTGATCCACGCCGTAGTATCGCATCCAGTTCTTCAGATAGCGGAAGTTGGAGCGTACGAAAGTGAAGTTTGCCGACGTACCTCCGATGTTTTGTTCGGCATCAGGATCCTGGTCGAAACTGAAAAGATGTCCTTTGGGGCCAAGTTTTGAGAGGATGGCGCGGCTGTGTCCTCCTCCGCCGAATGTGACATCGACATAAATGCCATCCGGGCGGATTTGGAGACCTTCCAGACATTCATTCAGCATTACGGGTACGTGATATCCTTCTATATTCATTTTTCCTTCACATACGCGCGAATACGCGATTTTCGAGGCGCTAAATTACACTTTTTTTTCTACTAAAGCAAATAATTCACGAAAAAACAATCAAAAAACGCACTTTTTTTCAATATTCTCATGCATTTTGTTGTTTGGAACGAATTTTTTTGGTAATTTTGCAGCCATTATTATGTGTTTTCATCTCTTGTCGGAAAGCTTATTGAAATGAGTAATAAAACAACAGTCAACCTCGGAAACTCTCGCGCAACATTTGGCACTCGACTAGGTGCCTTGGCCGCCGCTGTGGGTTCTGCCGTGGGTTTCGGTAATATCTGGAGATTTCCTTACATGACTGGTCAGAATGGTGGTGCAGCCTTTCTGGTCATCTATGTTGTCAGTGTATTGATATTGGGTGTGCCGTTGCTGATTGCCGAGTTCTGCATCGGCAGGTCTGCCCATCGCAATGTGGTAGGAGCTTTCCGAAAGGTCGCTCCCGGCACGCATTGGTATCTGGTGGGCATCTTGGGGTTGCTTGTCGCTTGTCTCATCCTGGGGTTCTATGTCGTACTCTCGGGTTGGACCTTGCATGCCACTTGGCAGGCGCTGACCAATACGATGAATGGCGATGACTTCCATAGTTTTGTCAGCAGTCCTGTTGAACCACTTTTGTGGACTGTTTTGGCCATCATTATCAATGTGGCTATTCTCCTTGGAGGTGTGCAGAAGGGCATCGAACGAGCCTCGAACATTATGATGCCTATCCTTGCCGTGCTCCTTCTTATCCTTGTGGGTAACAGTTTCTTCCTTCCTGAATTCCGCAAGGGTATGGAGTTCCTTTTCGTGCCCGATTGGGATAAGGTGAGTGGACGCACGTGGATTGATGCGATGGGGCAGGCCTTCTTCAGCCTTTCGGTGGCCATGGGTATTATGGTGGCCTACGGTTCCTATCTTTCCGACAATACAAAGATTGGCAAGACAGCACTTCAAGTGGCAGGTCTTGACACGCTTATTGCAATTCTTGCGGGTATCGTCATCTTCCCTGCCTGTTTCTCGTTCGGTGTGGCTCCCGGCGAGGGTTCTGGACTTGTCTTTGTCACCCTTCCCCAGGTCTTCAACTCCATGCCTTTCGGCTGGGTGATGGGTTTGCTGTTCTTCCTGTTGGTAACCTTGGCAGGTCTTACCTCCTGTATGAGCATTTTCGAGGTGCCAATCTCGTTCCTACAGGAGGAGTGCCATGTATCGCGCCGAAGTGCAGTGATTATCAGTGCCATCTGGTCGTTGTTGCTTGGCATTGGCTGTTCGCTGTCGATGGGCATATGGAGTGGCTTCACGATAAATGGTGATGTACTCTTTGATTTCCTCGATCATATCACGGCACGTTACATGATGCCTGTCTGTGCATTCTTGACGTCTCTCTTTGTGGGCTGGTGGCTCGAGCGGGAAATCATACGCAATGCCATCACCAATTGGCGCAATGATTCGGGCTGGTATCTGCGTCCTTTGATTATCCTGCTGCGTACGGTAGTGCCCATCTGCATCTTGCTTATCTTCCTGAGCGGTTTGGGCCTGCTTTGATTTTTTATTATTCATTTTTAGTAGTATTTGATAGTTGAGTAACGAACGAGCGTTATTTGTAACCAAGTTGGGTGGAATCCTGGCTGCTGTCGGTTCGGCTGTCGGACTCGGCAACATTTGGCGTTTCCCTTATGAAACGGGCCAAAATGGAGGGGCAGCCTTCCTCTTGATCTATGTGCTGTGTGTGCTTATGTTGGGTACACCGCTGATGCTTGCCGAGCTCACCTTGGGTCGCGCCTCGCACAGTAATGCCGTGGGCGCATTTCGCCGACTGGCGCCTGGCACTTATTGGTGGGTGACTGGGTTCTTTGGAGCCGTGGGTGTGCTTATGATTGTGGGATTCTATTCAGTGGTGGCAGGTTGGACGCTGCATTATACGGTGGTGTCGGTGCTCGATCGACTTACGGTGCAGGATTTCGGTGCCTATTCTCAAGGAGCGTGGTTGCCTTTCCTTTATATGACTGGCTTTGTGCTACTCAATATGCTGATTCTCATGGGAGGAGTGCAGAAGGGCATTGAGCGCTGGTCCAACATCCTTATGCCCATTATGGGTGCACTGATGTTGGTGCTTTGCATCAATTCGTTGTTGCTTCCAGGTGCTGTCGATGGCCTTAAGTTCCTGTTTCATCCCGACTTCAGCCGCATCACGGGTAAAGTCATTCTTTCGGCTATGGGACAATCGTTCTTCAGCATCTCTATGGGTGTCGGCACTCTGCTCATTTACGGCTCCTATCTGCCCAATAGCACGAAGATGGGTAAGACTTCGCTTTTCATCTGCCTCGTCGATACGCTCATTGCAATCTTGGCTGGCATCATCATCTTCCCTGCTTGCTTTGCTTACGGTATTCAACCCGATGCAGGACCAGGTCTTGCCTTCATCACTTTGCCCAGTGTCTTCGTGCAGATGCCGGGCGGCTACGTTTGGAGCATCATCTTCTTTGTTCTGTTGGCTATTGCTGCACTTACTTCGAGCATCTCGATGATGGAGTGTCCCATTGTCATTCTGCAGGAACAGTTGAAGGTAAGTCGTCGCCGTTCGGTCGTCATTGTCACGTTGATAGCATTGGTACTTGGCACCTGCTGTTGCTTGTCGTTCTGCCCAGAGTTTGCTGATAGCCTGACCTTCTGGGGCCTGTCGTTGTTCGATATCTTCGACAAGGTGACTGCCAACTTCATCTTGCCGCTTGGTGGACTATTGATGGCTGTCTTTCTTGGTTGGAGAATGGATCGTCGGTTGTTGCACGACACGCTCACCAATTTTGGCCGCGATCGTGGAGGCTATATCCCTCTGTTCTTGTTTGCTGTCCGCTATTTCGCGCCTATCTGTATTCTGCTCATCTTTTTGAGCGGTTTGGGCTTGCTCTAATGTTGGCTTGGACCACTCAAATTGTAAATTATTAATTGTTATTTGTTAATTGTTCATTGACCTTATGGAACAATGGCTTGTCGAAAATCTCGGCTCTGATGGTTCCCACCTTTCTGGGGGTATTAGACTGCTGATTGTGCTAATTATCATCGTCGTCTCATTCATCGCTTATTTTGTTGTCAAATATGCGGTTATCCCCATCATACAAAAGATCGTCAAGCAGACCGAGACGCAATGGGATGATATCCTGCTCTCCGAGCGTGTATGTCGTTCCTTTTCTCACATCGTTCCTCCCGTCATCATGCTGATAGCCTTGCCTTACGCCCTCAAAGGATCCTTCGAGGTGATTGTGGTGCGTCTGTTGCAGGTCTATATCATCTTCGCCGTCTGCTATTTCATTGCAGCGTTTATGCGTGGCATCTTCGACATTTTCGTACATGTGAAGGAGCACAAGGCTGGTTCGCTGAAAGGCATACTTCAGACGTTCCAGATCATTGTCTGGTTTGTGGGCATCATCCTAATGATAAGCACGCTGATGGGACGCTCTCCGCTATATCTCATCACTGGTTTGCTATCGGCCTCTGTGGTGATGATGCTGATATTTCAGGATACCATCAAGGGCCTTGTAGCAGGTGTTCAGCTTGCTATCAACGATATGGTGCGAGTAGATGACTGGATCACCATTCCTGCTCGAGGTGTGAATGGAGTAGTCACAGAGATGACGCTCAGTACCGTCAAGATTCAGAATTTCGACAAGACCATTTTGACAGTTCAACCCTACACACTGCTCTCAGAGACGTTTCAGAACTGGCGTGGAATGAAGGATAGCGATGGTCGCTGCTTCACCCGCGGTATCAATGTCGATGTAGATTCGGTGAAGTTTCTAGATGCCTCGCAAGTTGTAGAATACCAGCGGTTGGGTTATCTTCCCTCGACAGCCCATGCTAACGAAGCTACCAATCTAGAGGCTTATCGAGGCGCCATTTTCAAATACCTTTCAGAAAAACCGGAAATCAACAACGAGATGACATTGATGGTTCGTCACCTGCCGCAGACAGCCGAAGGTATTCCCATCCAGATTTATGCCTTCACTTTCACCAAGAAATGGGAAGACTTCGAGGAGATTCAAGCTCGTATGTTGGAATATATGCTCGCACGTGCCAAGGAATTCGGTATAAGACCTTATCAGCGGAGGAGCGACAAGCATTGAGCAAAAACGTCACGCGGGCATTCCACTGCAAGCCTGGTGTTCCTCATTTTGTTGGCCATCGAACAAAAATAGCCCGGAAAATTTGGAGTTCCGGGCTTTGTTGTGTACCTTTGCGCCGCAATATTGCAAAATAACTCACAATGATTGGTAACCATTGAAAAAGTTGCCGATGATTGCTCAACCATCTAAAAAGTTGAACTACTTATTCACTTCCGAATCGGTGTCTGAAGGACACCCTGACAAAGTCGCCGACCAGATCAGCGACACTGTGCTTGACAACCTTCTTGCCTGGGATCCCTCCAGCAAGGTTGCCTGCGAAACTTTAGTTACCACCGGCCAGGTCGTACTGGCTGGCGAAATCACGACGAAGGCCGATGTGGAACTTCGCGAGGCTGTGCGCGCGACCATCAAGCGTATCGGTTATACCAAAGCTGAGTATATGTTTGATGGAAGTTCTTGCGGCATTTTCTCGGCCATTCATGCACAAAGCCCAGACATCAACCGCGGCGTGGAACGCCAGAATCCTGAAGAACAGGGCGCCGGAGACCAGGGCATGATGTTCGGCTATGCAACCAACGAGACTCACAACCGCATGCCACTCACCCTCGAGCTCAGTCATCTGCTCCTCATAGAATTGGCAAAAATCCGTCGTGAGGCCAATTCACCTATGCCTTATCTGCGCCCTGACGCCAAGAGTCAGGTTACCGTGGAGTATGATGGTGAAACCAATTGCCCCAAGCGTGTTCACACCATCGTCATCAGTACACAGCATGACGAATGGCTCGATGACGATGAGGCTATGCTGGCACAAATCCGTAAGGATGTGCGTGATATCCTTATCCCACGTCTCAAGGCTCGTCTTAACGAGTTCGAAGCATCTCTCTTCGACGACAAGTTCAATCTCTATGTCAATCCGACAGGTAAGTTTGTGATTGGCGGTCCTCATGGCGACACTGGTCTCACGGGACGTAAGATTATCGTCGATACCTACGGTGGCCATGGAGCCCATGGAGGAGGAGCATTCTCGGGCAAGGATCCATCGAAGGTCGATCGTTCGGCGGCCTATGCTGCCCGTCACATTGCCAACAACCTCGTGGCAGCTGGTGTCTGCGATCGCGCTTTGGTTCAGGTGGCCTACGCCATCGGCATTGCCAAGCCTGTGAGTCTCTATGTCAACACCTACGGCACTGCCAAAGTTGCATTGAGCGATGCAGAGATATCGGACAAGGTCGGCAAGATCTTCGATATGACGCCTCACGCCATCGTGCAGCGTTTGGGCCTGCTCAATCCCATTTATGAGGAGACAGCAGCCTACGGTCACTTTGGTCGTCCTTGCGAAAAGGTAACTAAAACGTTCACCAATCGCCTTGGCCAAACCAAGACCCTCGAAGTGGAGCTCTTCACTTGGGAGAAGCTCGACTACAAGGACCGGGTTCGAGAGGCATTTGGTATCTAGTTAATAGGTGGGAGCCAGGTCTGGCTCCCACTTTGTCTTCGTTGGGAGCCAAGCTTGGCACCCGCTTTAATGTTTTTTCCCATGAAACACTGTCTTCTTTCCCTTTTTTCGTCTTTAACCCTTCTTGTCCTTCTTCCTTCGTGTTCGCGGAACCCTGAGCCAAGTCCTATGGAGCAGATTGTGGCTGGTATTGCACGTACCTCTTTCCCCGATCGCACTATCACAGTGACCCCCGCTCCTGATATCGATGCCTTGCCGATGTTGCAGCATGCCATCGACTCGTGTTCACTCTTGGGTGGTGGTAGTGTCGATGTAGCAGCTGGCGAATATCTGCTTTGCGGTTCGCTGCACCTTAAAAGCAACGTGAACCTTCATCTCCAAGAGGGTGCAACCCTGCGATTCAGTGGAAAGGCAGATGATTTCCTGCCAGTGGTTTTGACTCGTTTCGAAGGAACTGAACTTTATGGTCGTTCGCCTATGGTCTATGCCTATCATCAGCAGAACATCGCCATCACCGGACGTGGCACGATCGACGGGCAGGCTGGTGTCGAGATGGGCTGGTGGGGATGGGACCCTGCTGCTCACGAGACAGGGACAGCATTGCATGGCACGCCTGGCGAATTGCCCGAAAAGCCTTTCGTTGCGCTTTTGCGACAGATGGGCGAAGATCTGACTCCCGTAAATGAGCGTGTCTTTGCCGAGGGCACCAAGTTACGTCCCACTTGTGTCGAGACGTTCGGATGCTCGCGCGTCCTCATCGAGGGCATCACCATCAAGGATTCTCCTTTCTGGACCATTCATCCGCTCTATTGTGACAACGTCATCGTGCGCGGCGTCACCATCGACTCGCATTTCCCCAACAACGACGGCTGTGACCCCGAGTCTTCGAGCAACGTGCTGATTGAGGACTGTCTCTTCCGTTGCGGCGACGATGCCGTGGCCATCAAGTCGGGACGTGATGCAGATGGGCGCCGGGTGGGTCGTCCCTCGGAGCGTATTGTCATCCGTCGATGCGATTTCCAAAGCGAATGCAATGGTCTCTGCATCGGTTCGGAGATGAGCGGAGGAGTGCAAGGAGTCTGGATGGATAGCATTCGTATTGGCACGGTGAAGAATGCGCTCTATTTCAAGTCGAACAAGGATCGTGGCGGCTTCATACGCGATGTGCATGTCAGCAACGTCACCATCGAAAAGGCTTTCGGTGCCATCCTTCGCTTCGAAACCAATTACTTCGGTTATCACGGAGGCAACTATCAGGCTCAATACGAGGATTTCGATATCAGTCATGTTTCGGCGGGTGAGGCCGAAAGTTATGCCATCTTCTACGATGGCAACGATGAGAAGCCTATCCGCAACGTCAAAGTGACCGATTTCCATGTCACAAAGGCACTTCATCCCTGGTATCTCTACCGTACCGACGATTGCTCGTTCGTCGATTGTACGGTGAATGGCGAACCCGTACCCGAGCACCCTGCCGAGAGTACCGAACGCCAGACTTGTGATGTATGGTAATAAGAAAACTCCCCCATCTTTCCGAAAAAGGAGATGGGGGAGTTTCATTTCATAAATTAGTTTTTCTAAAAACTCTTTAGCCAGTCGGTCAAATTCTTGAGCATAGCATCGTGATACTTGAAGGTGTCCTTGAATCCGAAACCATGTCCTCCCTTGGGATAGACATGCAGGGTGGCAGGGATGCCTTTCTTCTTCATCGCAAGGTAGTAGTTCACACCGTTGGGCGAAGGTACGGCGCGGTCGTCGTCGGCAAGGAGGATGATGGCGCGTGGTGTCTGTGCGTCAATCTGTTTCTCGTTGCTGTAGAGGTCAACGAGGTCCTTACCGGCATAGCGCCCTATTAGGTTGTCGTGCGAACCGCGGTGGGTAACAAGTGTGTCCATCGAGATGACGGGATAGAACAGAATCTGGAAGTTGGGACGCACATCTTTGGGTGCACGGGTTGCAACTGTTGAGGCCAGGTGACCGCCGGCCGAGAAGCCCATGATGCCCACGTCGTTGGGATTGATGCCAAGTTCGGTGGCATGCGCCTTAAGGTAACGGATGCCGTCATAGACGTCGTTCTGCGGTATCTGGTCATGGCCGTAGGGCATGCGATAGGCGAGCACCACCAGGTTGATGCCCAGTCCGTTGAAATAGGGCGCCCAGCTCGAACCTTCGTTGACAAGCGACAGATGGCTGTAACCTCCTCCGGGCAGGCAAACCACGGTGCGCGCTGCCGCCTTGGTCTTGTCAGCGCGATAGATGTGCATATAGGGTTGTGCGGTCCATCTTTCGGTGGTGCGAGGATTGTCGTTCTCGTGCCCGTTCAGTTCCGGGAAGTTGCCATCGGGATAAATCCACACTTCTTCGTAGTCCTGTGCCTGCATGGGTGAGAGCATCGTGCAGGCGACAAACAATGTCGATAAGAATTTTTTCATTGTGATAGGTGTTAAAGAATATCAATAATAGGAATAGGGTTCATAGTTGTCGGCGACGTATAGCTTCAGCCAGTCGCAGGATTCGTAGATCGGGCTGTCGCGTTTGGTCTGGTAGCGTAGCCACTTGTAGGCTTCGCGCTGCGGTCCATCGGGAGAGAGGATGTAGTAGCGCTTCTTGTCGTTGTCGTACCGAATATACGTTTCCTGTCCAGAGGTCGGATTGGCCGCCAACCCGAAATAGCATTTGACTTTCATGTCGAAGTCGTTGGTACAATCGAGGGCGAGCTGCAGGTAGTGTTCCGCCTGGTCGTTCAGCTGGTTGTAATGATAGTCGGCACCCGACCAGGAGTATTCCGAGATGGCCCAAAGGTCGCCGGCATAGGAGGCTTGGAAAAGCATGTCGGCCAGGTTGAACGCCACCTCTGCTTTCTCCTCTCCCTTGGCTTTGTTGAGCCATTCCTTCATCGAAATCACTTGTAGGCAGAATTGGTATTTGATATTATCTACCTCGGTCGTATTGGAATCCCAGTTCTCAGAGCGATCCTTGCGTTGGAATGGCGTATCGGGACGATGACGATGCATCAGGTAGGGCGTAATGCCTAGATTGCGAAGGTGATCCTCAGGCACTTTTTCGAGGAAATCCCGGGCCTCTTCGAAGTTTCCTTCACGAATAAGTTTGGTGCCGATGAGTTCATTGAAGAAGTTCTGGCCAAGGGCACAATATTTGACTAAACATTGGCCCAAGGGACCGTCGCCTCCGTGCTTGATATAATGCTGTAATTCCTTCACCTGCTGGGTTGGCATATCGTGGTCCAGTTCCCAATAATTGCCGTTGATCAGATTGCGGGTGAGGAAGGAAAGCGAAGGATCCTGGCGCTGATTGACGTAGGCCTGCAGTCGCTTGTCGATTTCGTTGCCCCAAAGACCTTGCACCACGCTGCGCTCGGGATCGCTGAGATAATATGCGAACTCCTTGTAATTACGTATTTCCTCGGCCACATATTCGTCGTATTGGGCAGGTTTATTGTCCAACGACAGCGATGCGGCGAACTTGTAGTGACGCAACAGACTCTTCATACTATTTTCCCCCGGTAAATCCTCGGCTTTCACAAATGACTGATAAGCCGCGTTTTCTTGACCTGTGATGAGTTGTATGAAGCCGACGAACGTCTGCCACATACGCAGGTCCTTGGCCTTGCCTTCCGCCACTACTTTTTCGGCAAGGTCAACCACAGCTTCACGATGACGGGTCACTTTGGTCCAGATCTTGTAGTCTTCGTCATCCATCTCCCAATAGTCGTGTTGCGAAGCGTGGTAGAAGTAGTTGGCATAATCCTCGAGGATATAGCCCAGTATCATGGCATTTGGATCCTTGCGATAGACTTCCTCGATGCTCGTCGAGTCGAGCATGCGATTCACACAGAGGCTGATGCTTCCACCATCGCGCAGACGGAAGTAGATGGGCAAAGCCTTGTCGTAATCGCCTTTTCGGAAATAGATACCTGCAACATAGCCCTCCATACGGTCGCGTATTTCGCTGGGCTCCCAACGGGAAGCCTCATCGGTCCACAGACGCATCATCGCATCATCGGCATTGAGTCGGGCAAGGATACGCATTTTGAGGAATGTCAGGCGTTTGTTCAGATCCTTGCCAACCTTGAGTGCGTTCGCCTTGTCGAGGACTTGCTGGTATTCCTCGGGGGTCACCTTCCTGTACTCCCAGAACTGGGTGGATTCCACCAGCTCGTTGAGCTCGGTGTTGATCTGCAGCAGGGCGATGGCATCGGTCTTCCCCTGTTCGCGCAAGGTGGTGATCAGTAGATTGGTAGTCGGCTCTTCGGAATCCTCGAAATCGTCAATGCGGAGATAGCGCACGGCGCTGAGGAGAGCATCATCGGCGGGCAGACCTGCATATCTTGCCCAGAATTGGGCGGATTCGTTGGTGTGCTGATCGGCAAGGTTGGGCAATTCCTGCGTGCAATGGAACAGGTCGTAATACGAAGGATCGTCGCCGTCCCATCCGCAAGCCAGACTGGCCGAGGTGGTCATCAGGCCGAGGCTAATGGCCAGAAAATAACATTTGAAGGGTTTCATTGCTGTATTGTTTTAACTGGTTTTCATCGAGGTGATAGAGAATAACCTGGTCACATATTTCGGGACGAAGGTCAGTAAGCGTGCGACGCACGTCCATCAGGACATCGGCTGGTACAAACTCATGTCGCACAATGTCACCTGGGAAAATGCGTCCTTCGCCCCGCATAGCCACCCCGGAGGGTGGGATGGGTTGGTAATCGACCGACAGGAAGCGGCTCTCGTCGATGGGCTTGAATCGGGCTGTGTCGCCGATATCTACGCCGCGCAGGATACAGTTGAACTTCTTATCGTGGAATAGCAGATTCCAACTATAGACTGGCAACGCCGCACATAGAGGCAGACTGTAGCGCGGCAAGTAACGCAGATAGGGCTCGATGCCTCGTTTGGTGAGGATGCTGCACTCCTCGTCGAAGTCAGTCAGTTTGCCTACATTATAAACCATCAATGCTCCGTAATCGACGGGCGGTGCCTCCATGCCGAGCTGATGCAGTCGGATGGTGGCTGATAGTTTAGAACCTCCTTCTGCCTCGAAAGCCTTGCGTAGTTCGCTTAGGAAGTTGAAATAGCGTTCCTGATTACGCCGTGTCCAGTCGAAGTCAATTTGCAGTTCGGTAGGCTTTGCCAGGCCATTCTGCTCCATCATCTGCCGAACACGCATTGCAATGAGTCGCGGCAGTGTCGACAGGCCGGTGGTATCGTTCATCACATTGACTGCCAGGAAGACAGTGGGAATCACCTCTATCTGTGCAGGCAATGTATCCGTAAACGTCAAGGTGGTGGAAGGGATAAGTTCTCCGTTTCTTCTCACTACATCAAAAAGGTGCAGATATACCTTTCCTACCTTCTGACGATTGATGAAAGAGCGTTCAGCATCGTTGAGTTTCAGTTCCTGTCGCCAGTAATACATCGCATTCTGAGGGTTGGGTATCTCGCTTTTCTGCCTCGTGCAACCGCATACCGTCCAAAGCAGGATGCTCAGGCAGAACATCTTGCAGAAGTAGGTGAGGAGAGGAGTCAGTCGTGATTGCATAGTGATTACGATGTTTTTCCGTACGATATCGCGGCAAAGTTCGTAAGAATTCTTGACATTTGCAAGTATTTGGCAAAAAAAAGTTGGTGGTTTGAAGAAAACATCCTATCTTTGCCCTGAAATCTTGAAAAGATGAAAAAGTTTTTTTCGACTTTTGCGCTTGTCCGTCGTATATTGGATGAGAGCAAGATGCAAGATTCAGCATGGACATCATTACTAATGACATAATCGAGCGATGCCGATGCGGCGACCAAGCCGCCTTCCGGAAAGTGGTGCAGACCTATCAGCAGATGGTCTTCACCCTGGCTTTTCGCTCGCTGTGCGACGAAGAGGAGGCGAAGGACGTGGTGCAGGAGACGATGATCCGGGTGTGGGTCCACTTCGCATCCTACAACCCCAGGCAAAATCTGAGAAACTGGATCTACACTATTGCCATCCGGCTCTGTTTCGACCGATTGAAGAGCAAGGCCCCTATCGAACCGTTGCCCGAAGACGAAGATTATTTCTCCCAATACGTTTCAGATAGCGATACGGAAAGGCAACTCGAAAACCGCGAACTCATCGGCGTGATCAAGACGCTGACGAGTCGTCTCAGTCCCAAGCAACGCATCGTCTTCACGCTGGTTCATCTGGAGAACCTCGACACGGAAGAGGTGGAGCAGATCACGGGACTGGATGCTGCCAAGATCAAGAGCAACCTTTATGTGGCACGGAAAACGATACGCGAACAATTAAAACAGTTAGGATATGGAAAAGATAGATGAAATCACCCGACGGCTGGCTTCGCAACAGCCCATGTTATTCGATGCGGATGCTTTGACCGATAATATCATGAGTAATCTGCCTTCGCAACAGCGGCCTTTCGGCCAACAATACTTGCGAGCAGTGCAATGGATCTCATCTGTGGCAGCTATCTGCCTGTTGGTCCTGTTCTATAGCCAACGCCGCAGCATTGTCGAGCGTCCTAACGACATCGACTACGGCCAAAGCTTACAGCGGTTTCAGCCGGAATATCTGCAAATCCTTGACAACCTACCTCCTCGTGAAGCGTTTTGCCAATTCAATGAAATGAAGCGGTCCAGGGCCTCCATTTCCCACATTAAGAGACATTTTACCTCACTGCAATAATTATCGGCATGCCCTGCTCATGCCCAACTAAAAAAATATCACTTTATGAAAAAGTATCTTTTTCTTTTCGCTATGCTGCTGGTCGCGCTTTCAGCTTGTGAGAGCGGACCTATCGACATGAACACCATCATCCATGCCGACGGCACCTGTCGGCGCGAGATTTGTTTCAAGGCCGATACTGCGGCTTTGGCCAATGGTTCCATCAAGGCTCATTCCAATATACTGGACATCCTGAACAACGACGGCTGGACCTACGAGGTGCAGGATACGTTGCGGGTCAAGGCCTACCGCGACTTCTCGTCGCCCGATGAGATGGCCGAGGCCATGCCTCTGCAGGTGGCAGGTCGGCAGGTCCGGTCGAAGGCTAAGCTCGAAAAGCAGTTCCGCTGGTTCTACACCGACTACGTGTTCACCGAGACGTTCGAAAGCATCGCTCCCACATTTGTTATCCCCTTGACCAATTATATGGAGAAAGACATGGCTGACTTTTGGCTGACGGGCACACCCGATGTCATGAAGGGATATAGCGGCCTGGAGATGAAGGACTATTTGGATTCGATGGAGGATGCTTACATGCACTTTGTCAATGCCAACATTCTCAATGACCTTATGGATGTGCTTGCCGAGCATTATGACAACATTCCCAAGGCTCCCGTCAGCAAGGAGGAGTTCCTTGCAAACAAGTCGGAATTGATAGAGCAAGCAGATAAGATTTCAACTGATGTCTTGAATTATGAACCCGAGAAACTTCTCGCAGAGACTTTCAAAACAGAAGCATACAATCAAGCGCTGAAAGAAGACTCTGTGATATCCGAAGCATGGGAGCAACGCCAGAATGTCTATGTGTCGCTGGTGATGCTCGATGTCGATTATCAGCTGACCATGCCGGGGGGCATCATCGAAGTCCTGAAGTGCGGCGACGGTGTCTTTCGCGACGGGGAACTGCATTACCGGTTGAATGGCATGCGGCTCCTGGCTCCCAACTATACCATACGGGCTACATCGAGCGGCAAGAACAACTGGGCTCTCTACCTTTCGCTCCTCATCGTCCTCCTGGCTGTCGGTTCGGTCATCTGTTTCCTGTTCAAGGGCAAGGGACGTAGAGATTCCTCGAAGATGCCGGAATGAAATGACTATTCTTCCCAAATGACATTGTGACGTGGAGAATATGTAACTCCATGCTCTATGTCTTCGCTGATCGGAATCTCAGAGGTAGCAATGATGTTCAAATGATTGAACACTACGACATCGAATTCAGGCTTTGTATAGGTCTTTTTCATTGTTTTCTGATTTTTATTTCATTTTTTTTTCGGACTTCATATCCAAAATCCTTTCTTCGATCTCATTCCCTGTTGACCTTCTTCTGGCCGTTCTCGATGAACATCTGCGAACGCACTCCATCCTTCAGCTGACGGCCCTGGATGTCGAAGAACAGTTTGACAGAACCATCTTCCTGCTCAACAAATTCGATGCCGTTTGTATCATCGCTGATTCGAAGGGCAGTATTCCTTGGGGCACCATTATTCTGGAGCCAACCACGGAAAGCCTTTACAGTAAGGGTCTTGGTGATTCGATGGAACTCATCATACATCAATGCGTATGCCTGCATGCTGCTCACGTCTATTGTCTCAGTGATGTACGAGCCTTTCCATAGCCAGTTCTCAATCGCGTCGGCGACAATAGTGGGCGTCTCGGCGGCGAAGCCTGGAACAAAACCGACGTTGGCTGCATTAACGGCAAAACCGTCGCCGGAAACCTTGAAGACAAGCGGAGTGTTGGGCTCGGCGGAATCCAACTTGTCGAAAGACATGGCAGTTTCGCCAACTTCCGTCAACTTGTAGAGCTGGAAGCCTTCGGCAGATTCCACGGCGAATGGCAGACAGAGCGTACCCCATTCGGATGTCATCGCGCGGCCATAGCTGATGGCATCGGCTGTCACAATCACGTTGTCAGTGCGCAATTCAGCAGGATCTTCGGACAACTCACTAACCTCGGTCAAGTCGATGGTTGCGCCTTCGGGAAGTGAAGCTTTCAGTAACTCGAATCCTTCTGTTTCGCCATAGTTGCCGTGGAAAGCGGCAACGCCATCAGTAACAGTCGCCTTTGGTGCATCACCCACAAAAACCTCAGTAGTATAAGGAGCTACCATGTAGGTTTCCCCGAACTCGTCGGTCATTTGAATGTTCTTGATTTTGATGGAATAGACGCCTTCGGGCAGGGTTCCTTCCTCATTCAAGATGCCAAACGTGACAATTTCGGTGTCTTCACCTGCAGCAATCTTGTTCCTTGATCTTCGATCAATAGATACATGGACTATACCTCCAGCATCCGGTTCGTCTGATACAGTAAAATTCCTCCCAAGAAGGGTTTCGATAAAATAATAATAACTATCTTCATTCACGTCCACCAGTACTTCTGGCATTTCCAGATCGAATGCAATGTTCGTGATGGCAGTAAGATTATCCAACGAGAAGGAAACATCACCTTCTTCTCCAACGGCAAAAGGAAGAAAATCTATCACATAGCCCTCATCGTAATTGACATTAACAGCACCGACTGTCAGTGTAGCCTCCACCTGTTCCACTTTGTAAGAGTGGGCATCGGCATCACTTATTGCTATATCTTTAAAGATAATCGGATAGTCGCTATCGGCCACATCTGATCCGATGTTAAGTTCGATGGTACATACTTGTCCAGATGTTCCTTCGAAAGTATAGCTCTGCGTCGAGCTGCACATCACACGGATAGATCCGTCGGACTGAAGAGCACTACTGAAGGTGTCGGTCTTCCTCGATGTTGTGCGCGTTTCACTAAGTTCGATGAGATAGAAGCCATCCTCATCGGTGGCGACTGTAATGCCATCCGGCAGGACGATGTCAAACTGGAATCCGGTTACCTGGACGGTGTTGTTCATCTCAACCGATACAGTTACAGTTGTGCCGGCTTCGCCCGTTGTCGATACAGGAAACACTACGTTCTCATACTTGGATACATCGGTATCCTCTGCCTTGGCCATTAGTCCAAGGCAGAGACAGAATGTTGATAGGAAAAGTTTCTTTAACATAACTTGTTTTTTATTTTGTTATTATCTTGCCATTGATTATATAGATGCCCCTCTGAAGGCTTGACACATTGCCATTACTCTTCAGCTTTTTACCCATAAGGTCATAGACCAAATCATTACTGCTGGCTTCATCAAACAGGGTGCTTATGCCCGTGACTTCATTTTCGATAGCGACGAGGAACGAGCTATTGCGCATTGCACATGAAGAAGCATTTGCGGAGACGAAGGCATTGTCGATGTCTATATTGTAGGAGCCTTCGCTATCTGCGACAAGAGTCAGGTTTACCACAGTGTTTTCTGCGGTTTCTCCCGTCGCGGAGGCACAAAGCACACGCAGGGTGTTGTCGTCTATCATGCCGCTCATGAACACGTCAGAGGCTTTCGTCTGTCCATAGACATCTTTCACCGTCATTCCTTCGGGCAGAGTAACATCAAACTGATATCCCGAGTATGTGTAATTGCCGTCGATGGTGACTGCTACGGTGAACTCTTCATCCGAGTTTGCGGTAACGTCGTTTGCACCAATGTTTGCATATTTGGCAGCAGCATCGTTGCGTGCCTTGGCATGTGAGGCATTGGGAGATACAGTTCCGTGAAGGATGAGGTTTGCCACACCGGTCAGGTCGGCAACGTTTATCTCGTCATCGACATTGACATCGGCGGCCTTATCGACAAATGAGGCAGGAGGAGTACCCATGATGTAGTTGGCTATAGCAGTGAAGTCTGCAACATCGATGCCACCATCGTTGTTGGCATCGCCAAGGGTATAAGTGTGTATGGTAAGCGTTGTCTTCACGTAATCGACATGGTAGGCATGGGCATTGGCATCTGATATACTAATATTCCTAAGAATGAGCGGATAGGTTCCTTCCTCCATATTTGGATCGATATCAACCATCAGATAGGCCACCTCGCCCTCATTGCCGCTGAAAGTGAAGCTATTTGTAGAACTGCACATGAAGCGCAGACCGCCGTCGGGCTGCATTACACTGGCAGAGTAGTCGGTCTTTCTGGTCGTAGTGCGTTCCTCGCTGATGTCCATCAGGTAGAAGCCGTCCTCATCCTGCGCTGCCGTCACTCCTTCGGGGAGATAGATGTCACATTGGAAACCTGTAGAGGCAATCGTGTTGTTCATCTTCAGCGAGAGTCGGATCTGCTGGCCGACTAAAGCCTCCGCACTTTCGATATAGACTATATTATCGTATTCGGAGATGTCGGTGTCAGGCTCTTCGCTAATCTCTACGATGTTTTCGAACTCTTTCCAACCTTCAGCGTTCTCGTATGCCTCCTTCGTGCCGGCTGGCACGTAGAGTGTGCATGCTGACTTGTCAACATTTTCAAAAATAGAACTCTCAATGGCCAATGGATTAGTCCATTCAACAGTAACCGAAGTTAGACCTGTGCAGTTATAGAAAGCTTCTTGTCCAATTACAATCACACTGTTAGGGATGTCAATTGAGGTTAAACCTATACATCTAACGAAAGCTCCATCGCCGATGAGTGTTACACTATTCGGGATATCCACCGAGGTCAGGCCTGTGCAGCGGCCGAAAGCGCACATGCCAATGTTCGTCACGCTGTTCGGGATAGTCACCGAGGTCAAACCTGTGCAGCTATCGAAAGTATAGTGATCGATGTACGTAACGCTATTCGGAATCTCCACCGAGGCCAAGCCAGTGCAACCATAAAAAGTTCCTTCGACAATTCTTGTCACGCTGTTAGGAATCACCACCGAAGTGAGACCTGTGCAATTAAGGAAGGCTTCAAGTCCGATTTCAGTCACCGCATAAGTGTTTCCTGCGTATTCAATACTTTCAGGAATAGTGATGGAACCCGAATAATTCTGGTCCGCTATTCTTTCCACTATAACTGTATTGTCGGAGATATTATGACTATAGAAGAGATTATCAACTAATACAGGAGATTCCTCTATGTTTTCGAAATCACTCCAATATTCTGCGGTTTCGTATGCCGACTTGCTTCCAAAAGGCACATAGAGTATGCAATTAGATTTATCGACATTCTCAAAGGCACTATAAGGTAAAGATATTGGAGTTGCATGCTCCACGGTGATGGAAGTTAGGCCTGTGCACCAACAAAAAGCATGATCGCCAATGCTTATCACGCTACTCGGTATGGTCACTGAGGTCAGATTTGTGCAGTCCATGAAAGCACAGGAGCCGATACTCGTCACGTTGTTTGGAATGAAGGTGTTGCCACAACCTGCGATTAAATTGTTTGTAGATGTTTCTATTATAGCATTACAATTGTCTCGCGAGTCGTATGTTTCATTGTTGGCATCAACTATGATGGTATTTAAGCCGGTGCAACGTTCGAATATACGCTCTCCGATGCTGGTCACGTTCTTCGGTATTGTCACAGAACCCAGGCCTGAGCAGCGTACGAAAGCAAGCATTTCAATGTCGGTCACATTGCTGGGGATATTCAAAGCTGTCAGGCCTGTGCAATCTTCGAAAGCTGCATAACCAATTTTGTTTACACTGTTCGGAATATCCACCGAGGTTAGACCAGTACAGCCAGAGAAAGCAAAACTGCCGATTTCGGTCACGCTGCTCGGAATGACAGTATTTATACAACCCTCAACTAACGTGTTTGTTGATGTTTTGATTATTGCATTGCAATTATCTCGCGAATCATATATTTCATTGTTAGTATCAACGATGATGGAGGTCAGGTTAGGACATTGACCAAAAGGTGTGCAATCAAATACTTCTATATTGGTCACACTACTTGGTATAACAATTGAAGAAAGACTAGAACATTTGACAAAAGCACAATCTTGAATAGTCTTCACGCCATTTTCTATCGTCAAGGATGTCAAGTTTGCACAATCAATGAAAGCACCTATGCCGATCGCGGACACACTACCTGGTATCTTTATCGAAGTCAGACTTGTACAATTACTGAAAGCCCATTGTCCTATGTTGGTTACACCATCTTCTATAATTATCCTTTCAATGGATTGATAATAGGGGAACAAAGGTTTACAATTATTATCACACCTAATTGTTCCTGTTCCCGATATTACCATCGACATGTCCGAATAAACGATGTAAGAAACATTATCGCCGCAGGAGCCAGAGGCTATAATCGTACGTTCTTCTATGTCGCTGAAAGAATTCCAATATAATGCGTTTGAATACGCCGACAAGCAGCCTTCGGGCACATAAACTTTGCAGGTGGCGTTAATACCGAGAAACGTGGAGGGGGTTATCGTTGGAGCAGTTGTCCTTTCCACAATGATTTCCGTAAGTGAGGAACATCCGTAGTATTTAGAAGTGATTGATTACCAATTATTTGCAGTTAATACGGTAGAAAAGTGGATTGGGAGTTATTTGTGGATTTACGGAAAGTGAAGATTTAACGATTTTAACTTGCTTTTACATGCAAATGTTAGGTTTGGATGACAAAATGAGGGAAGAAAGAGAAATAAAGGGATGCAGTGAAAAGAGAAAACAGGATGGGATGCTGTTGTAACGATACCCATTCTCATATATGGATAGACAGACAACTTTACTTTATTGTCTGTATATATATAGGTATAAAGTCAAGTGGATTGCGGGTGATGGTGTACTTTGAAAGTACCTCATCTGCTTGTATTGACTTTGGTTGATAACTTCACTTTATTGTCTGTATATATGTAAGAGGTATAAAGTCAAGTGATGCAAAGGGGATGGGTTGGTGATGTGGCAGATCTTTTCTTCTTTTCGCTGCAAAAAGATTATTCTATTAATATTGATGAGGTGGGTACAAACCACCCCATCTTTTCTTTTTTTCGGCAGTCCCTGTCTTCGTCATCGTGTGCTCCACAATGGTTCGTCCTGCCAGTCGCCTGAGGGAAAGCCTAATGCACGAAGGTCAACCTCGGGGTATTCGGCGAAGAGTGACTGCATCTTGGAGAGCATGTCATTGCCCGGAGATATGATGTCGAGGAAGTACTTGATGATACACATGTCAAAATAGATTCTGAGTGTATCCGTGGGCAAGTTTATCCATGCGCCTACAATGATGTTTGGCATCATGGGACGCAGTGTGTTCTGCTTGTTCCATATACGAGCATGATGGCAACATAGATTTCTTGTCAGAGTGACAATTGTCATCCATGACTCGAATGGTGCTATCTGCAAATTGAAGGACTGAGATATGCGCTTCTTGATCTTCTTGTTCTTTATGTTGGAGTAGATGTTCGTAATCACTCCCAATGGCAGTATCTCCGAGAGCATCCATGCTGGAGGATATGGATCTGAATAGGTATCCTTGAAATGAGTGATGAATTCCTCCTTGGAGTGGTTCAGCTCATCATCTATGAGATGTAGGGTCTTGTTGAATTTCACAGGATTGGAGAAATTGCGTGGGTTGGTCATCCAAAATGTATCGCCAGTAACCTCACATCCATGCTTGACAACAGCACTTCGCACTGCCACTTCTATCTTTTCTATCTCGTTGAAAAGGAGAAGACGGAGCTTCTTGTCGAAACGATACAACATCATCACCTTATCAAATGTGGTCCCCTTTTTGTATATGTGCTGTTCTTTTGGGGTGCACAAGAGAGGGTACATATAGGCAGACAAACGATAATAACCGATGTGGGTAAGGTAATGCTGAGCCTTGCTTTCATCGGTTATGGACAATCCTCTTGACTGAAGCAAAGCTATTAGACTGCTTTCTTCTGTATATGACTTGCTATATGGTATTTTTGTTGTCATGGCAATAAAAAAACGACCCGCTCATTTGAGCATCGTTGAGAGGCTTGGCGGGTTCTGGTGCTGCAAAGGTAAGACATTTATTTGGATTGTGCAAGGATTTTGGAAGAAAAGTGTGGAAATGGAGGTGATTTTTAACAGTTGTTGGGTATTGGAAATACAAAATGAGGTATCTACAAACCCAATAGGGTCATCTACAAACCATATTGGGCGGTTCGGAGGATTGGATGTAATTTCGGGAATCATCGGGGACAGGTTCATCGACCCTAAAACGATGATTCTTAGGTCGATGAACCTGTCCCCGATGATTCGATTGCGGTCTCACTCTGATTTCTCAGAGTGAGACTTTTTGTTATCTTACAGGACGGATCACGAATTTGAATGCATAGTCCTGATAAGGAAGCATATATTTCTCAATAGGTAATGCACCCCATGTATTGATACATCCCAATCCCATCTGTCTCTGACTAATGTGTACAGAGGTAAAGTCTCGTGGTACAAGATCTCCAGAATGTTCTTGATTCTTTACCGGTCCGCGGTAAAGATCTGAAGTCAGATAGTTCAAGCTTGAACACTCCATTGGCTCATTGGAGAAAAACTCCAGACCTTTATTGTCTTTTGTCAGAACCTTCCAATATCTTACCTGCGTCTTGTTGCCAGACTCCTGTGGACGGACGTATGGATAATACTGATCCTTTACCAGCTGGGTAAAAATGCCCAATCTGTCAGAATTGTTACGGTCTGCATAATTCTCGTTAGGACCCTTTCCGTAGAATTCAACTCTATCAAACTCCTTAGGCATCTGCAATTCCATTCCATAGCGCAGAAGATTTGGCTTGTTCTCCGCATCAGGATTTACCTTCAGATCTTGTTCAACAGTCAGTTCTCCATTATTATTCAATGTATAGGTAAGAGTCAGTGTAGACTCTGTTTCTTTGAGATACAACTCGGCAACAACAGAACCATTCTCCTTACGGGTAAAATTCTTCAGTTCCATACTTGGCTTATTCCATGCTGCACTTAATGTAGGCATATGTGAACCAAAATCGTTGTCTGTGCATGCTCTCCAGAAGTCTGGAGTCAAATCAAATCCTCTTACAAGCATAGGTGTTTTGTCAACATCCAAATAAGAAACAAGTCCTGTTGCCTTACTGATGGTAACATCCACACCATTGGCAGAAAGAACGAGATACTTGGCATGATCTACAGCCTTGACTTTGGCTGTTTCAGAGGAATTCAATACAGGGAACTTATAGTCGCTAATCACAAACTGCTGGTGGGCGATTTCTTCATCCTTACTTAGAAGAAGTGAATCACTGTTCAATTTGTACGAAAGATTCAGTGTCTTTTCCTTTCCTCTGTACTTCTTGTCTGCAACTATCTTTGCATATCCAGGAATTGCAATGGTCTTGCTTGCCTGAGGAAGAATATTGTATTTGCCAAGGTTGATTAAACCATTTGCCATACTTTTTCCCTCCACCTCTATTGAATATACGAGATTTACGTTATTCAACGGAACAAAGAAGTTCTCGTTGAATACAGAGACAGTACCCTTGACCTTGTTCTCAAGTTTGCTCCAGATGTTCTGATGGAAGTATTTCACTTCGTAAGCATGAGGATTTGGTATTCTGTCCGGACTAACCAAGCCATTGTTGTTGAAGTTCTCGTCAGACATAGGGAAACGACCATAATCACCGCCATAGGCATAGATCTGATTACCAGTTATCTTGCTCTTGTCGCGCAGACCCTGATCTACAAAATCCCAAATAAAACCACCCTGATACTGAGGATACTGACGGACCAAATCCCAATACTGCTTGAATCCACCCATAGAATTACCCATGGCATGGGCATACTCCTGCTGAAGAAGAGGTTTGTCACAATAGTCCTTTTCCAGATATGCTCTACAACTGTCGTAATCAGCATACATAGGACAGAAAATGTCAGTCTTGCCAGCCTTCAGGCCAGCCAACTCGTATGACTCAACAGGACGGGTTTCATCATGCTTGCCTGTTGAACATGCCATTTCGTATTGTACTGGACGAGAACTATCATATGCCTTCACCCAATCGTAGGCATCCTCAAAGTTCTTGCCATAACCTGCTTCGTTACCAAGACTCCACATAATGATACAAGGATGGTTTTTGAGAACCTTCACATTGTGCATGTTACGCTCAATATGTGTCTTGTTGAACAACTCATTTTTAGCCAGAGTCTCTTTACCAAATCCCATTCCGTGGCTTTCCAGATTTGCCTCAGCCATGACAAAAATACCATATTCATCACACAAATCATACCAGCGTGGGTCATTTGGATAGTGGCTGGTGCGTATAGCATTGATGTTTAATTGCTTGGCAACCTTTATGTCACGAATCATGTTCTCAACACTGACAACATATCCTCCATCAGGATCTATCTCATGACGGTTCACACCCTTGATAAGAACAGGCTGTCCATTTACCAAGAGCTGTTTTCCTTTGATCTCGATCTTTCTAAAACCGACATTTTGGCGAATGACTTCCAATACTTTATCTCCATCCATCAGTGTCGCTCTGAGTGTGTACAAATTCGGTGTTTCTGCTGTCCATTTGGCTACATTCTGAATGGTTGACTCTACTGTTGAACTGCCACCCTGTAACTGTTGCTTTCTTTCAAAAACCGTATTGCCAGTTTTCTTGTCTATCAATTCTACCAGAACATTCTTTCCATCACATGATTCTGTAGAAAAATGAATGGCAAAGATACCGTCTTTATAATTATCGGACAAGGAAGAGGTTACGTTCAAGTCCTTAATATGTGACTTCGGCTGAGCATAGATATAGTTCTCTCTGGCAATACCGCGAAGTCTCCAATAGTCCTGATCCTCAAAATAAGAGCCATCGCACCATCTCATCAGCTGCATGGCTATCAGATTCTCTTTTCCTGGTTCTACATATTTAGTGATGTCAAATTCCGCAGCAACCTTATTGTCTTCAGCATAGCCAACAAACTTTCCATTTACATATAGGTTGATATTGCTGGAAAATTCTCCGATGTGCAGTATTATATTGTCACCATTCCAATTCTCAGGAATTACAATCTTACGTCGGTAAGATCCTACGTAGTTGCCAAGATCCTGCACATAAGGAGGATTTGATTCCCATTCATTTTCCCACTCATATTTTATGTTGGTATAGACTGGTACGCCATAGCCATTCAACTCCCAACATCCAGGAATTGGCATCTTACCCCAATTAGAATCATCAAGATTGAGAGAATAGAAATCTAAAGGACGCTCATTGGCATTCTGCACCCAATTGAATTTCCAAATTCCTTCAATAGACAAGAATCTCTTTGAAAGCGTCTTGTCATTTCTGTCAGACAGTTCTTTATTCTCATAGCCGAAGAAATCAGAAACAGGCTCGTTACGATTGATGTTGTTCACCAAAGGGTCATTCCAGGGTTCTGTCTTCTGGGCATATACATTACCTGACAAAGCCATAAAAAGTGCCATTAAATTGCATAATTTATTCATAATCAATAGGTATTTATAGTTTTATACTTGCTCCAAACTCAACAGTGAAAGGACGAAGATAGCGTCCGGACATTACGTAGCCATTGAATCGCTTGGCTTCTTCCGGACCAATAAGCTCTGAGCCGGATATTGTACCGCTGGCACCTTTTTGGTTCAGGAAGTTGACTACACCAAGGTTGAATGATAATTTGTTGGTAGCATTCCATTTCACACCTGCGAAAGTTTCCCAATGGCCGTTAAACCAAAGGGCATTTGAAAGGTTAGCATACGTTTTTCCAAAATATCTGAAACTGCCCCATACAGTCATCTTATCCTTGTAAAAGGTATAACTTGGGTCAAGCTCAATCAGTATCTGTGGTATTTCCTTTACAATGTTACCAGTGGCGTTTAAGTCTGCGGTCTCACCATCATCAAACTTTACTGTCACAGAATAGTCCTTGTATGTTGGCTTCTGATAGGTAAAGAGGGCATGAAGATGCGCACCCTTGAAAGGATCAAGTTCCACATTGGTTGTCCATCCCACTGTCTGGATGCTGTAATTCAAAGACGTTGTTTTTGAAATATTGGTACCAGGTTTGGTTATATCCTGCTGGTCTGTATTGTTCGTCTTCTGAATCCAGGTAATCATTGATGTGACATCAATCCACTTATTGCGATAGTATATACCACCACGGAGCAATGGAATGCGGAGACGCAGGTCCTGTGGTCCCATATTGGCATAATCTGTCATGCGAGGAGAGCGTTCCATTTGAGTGAAGTCAGCGGTGAGTCCCATACCTTTATAAAAGGACCATGTAGCCGAAACTGTAAATGCATAATTGAGCTTATTCTTTGTTCTGTGCTGTGGTGTAATGGTTACACCGTCTGCATTGGTTGCACCGACATACATGTCTGCAAATCGTGCATAAGGCAACTGGTCTACAGACATACGACACCACTCCAAGCGTGCGCCATAGAAGAAACGAAGGCTTTCAATAGGACGCCATTCGTCTGTGAAATATCCTGCTAACTTATTCTCATTACCGATAGCATAGTCTGTAGAAATCTCATTGAACCCATAATAAGTTGTTCTTGCAGTCGGGTCTGAAACCACGGAATGTGACAGAAACTCTGGATACTCCTTTACAGTGGCATCCCATTGTGTTGACGCAGACCAGTAGTCTAAGTCAAAGTTCCACTCGTTGAGACCTATTTTAAGATTATGCTGGCCATAGTTTCTCATCACCTCAGAGGTGAGAAGGAAAGATTTTGCCTTTGCAGTATGAAACCAGATTCTTCGACCATCCATCATACCTGTATAAAGCATTCCATTCTTGTCATAATACGTATTCGTATTACCCTCAACCTTTCCATCTTTGACATTCATGATGGAACTGCCGCCAAAGTCGACATAGTTAGCATCAACCCAGGTATATTTAGCCTTTGTATCCAAGTTCCATGCATTACCTAAATCCCATTTGAATAATACAGCAAATTCGTGAGATTTGCTTTTGTTCCAATCATTGATAGTAGTGTTTTTCACTTCACCTGTCTTCATATCACGGTACATGAAGTTCTGAGAAGCTGGAACGTATGAAGATGTACCCAATTTAAAGCCATCCAATTCTGTCACATCACCATCAGTGTGATAGATAAATGGTGCAAAACAGGTTACGGTACCCATACGCTGACTGTTTGAGAACTTGTAGAGAAAAGACAACTGACCTCTGTTTCCCCAATGCTTTGTCAGGGCACCCTTATAAATCTGGGTACGGTCATTATAGTTGGTAAACTTCAAGTCAAAGGTTCCTGGATCAAAGTTTTGATACATATTCAAGGCATAAGTCCAGCCTTTAGCCAGAGGTCCTGAAACGTTCAAATCAAACTGATGCATACCATAATGGTTGCCTTTGTAATTCAAAATACCCTTGAACGTATTACTGCCTAAGTCGCTGAAACTGTTTACAGAATAAGCGATGTTTCCTGTAGCTATGGCAGATTCCTGCGGGTTCATCAATCCTACTTCAGCCAAGCTTCCGTCACTTCTCCAATGAGCAGATAGAGGATGGATGTAAGAAGAATAAACGACAGGTAATCCGTTCTCGTACACATTTACATCTTCACTTGGAAGACCTATCTGAATGTAACGAGGTGCATTGGCATCGGATGCATTGAGCATCACATTGCGTTCTGCTTTCTTTTCTACCATTGTAGTGTCTGACTTCTCTTGAGCACTACAAATGCTTGGGATGACCACGCAACAAGATAAGAGTAAAAGTTCTCTTCTCATGACTTTAAAAAAATTAATAACGCTAAATACATAATGGATTTATTTCAACCATACATGCAATTACGTTTTATGTCCAATGCACCTATATGGACCCAAAAAAATTACCAAACACATACATAAGGGAAACGGTGTTGGTGCAGTACGAGCTACTCAGTCAAACAGTCCTGAACTCCTAAAACATCCTATACCAGCCAGTAGTGGAATACACTTTGTCACGTCCAAGATAATTGTGAAATCTTACTATACATTATATACTACTAATGGAACTATTCTGGTGTAGCTGATAATAAGTTTTCTATTTTAATAATCTATTGGGCGGTCCGTAACTGCCTTGTATATTCCTGATCCTGATTTGATATTATAGAATCCAAGTGTATGTATAACCAAGTGCGCTTGTAAACGCCATTTCCAATATGCTTGTCCTATAAATAAAAAAGCGTGGAACCTGACATTTGCGTGTACCACTTCTCTAGGTTCTGGACTACCCGTGTTTGTTGAACAGGCAACGCAGAACCCACGCAGTGGAGTTTATATAATCTTCTATAACACATAATGGCAGACCATTGGAATAGTCCGCTTTTCGCGCATAGAATCATGTATAAACACTACATGAGCATCTACCGTTGCTAAGTTCCGACAAACACAAGAAATTGTCCAGATTTCGAGAAGTCAGAAACAAAGCGCATGAAGACGCTTTCCCATAAATAGAGACAAATGCGGAGCCAAACACTATTGACTCAGAAGCCCAAGCGAGTTGGGCACCTTGCAAAAGTAAATATGCAAAAGCTCCGTCGTCGATGATTGTCACGCTATTCGGAATCGTCACTGAGGTCAAGCTTGAACAGCCATTGAAAGTTCCTAGGCCGATTCTTGTCACGCCGTTCGGAATTACCACTGAAGTCAGACCTGTGCAGCTACTGAAAGCATCATCATCGATGCTGGTCACATTGTTCGGAATATCAACCGAGGTCAACCCTGTGCAATCACAAAAAGTCCCACTGCCGATGCGTATCACGCTGTACGTACTGCCCTGATAAACGAAGTTGGCAGGGATATTGATGGTGCCAGAATAATAATCTGGACTAGAAACAACTTCTGCCGTCTTGGACGACGTGTTCAACTCATAGTAGATGCCATCGATCTCAACCGATGCCCATACGCTGCTTGGAATGAGCCAACATACAAGAGCGATTAAAGCAACTGCCAAAGAGTGGTCTTGTAAAAAAATAGCCTTAATTTTCATAGTAAACAAAGTTTATGGGTTATTAATATTCATATATATTAAAACGGCATGTCAATTCAGGACACAAGCCTTCCCGGCTTGTATCAAAACTAGCATTGCACCTGAAGGCCATGTCGATAGCTATCGCCCCGAATGTCATAATGCACGAGCGCATCTGACCTACGACAGCTTTATTTTTCATTAAATCGAATTTTTAATTCCGACAAAACTCCGAACTCGGTATTCCTATATAAAAAAGACGGGAGCTTTCTACTTGCTGCTTACCCGGTATCGAGGCTTCTCGCATTGCCCTTCCAAAGGATAAACAACGTTGAAAAGCCCACGTCCGGATGATATGCATATACCAACTCCCGCCCATCACGGACGTGGAGGAGGTGATGTACATTTCACCGCCATGGACGCTTCAAGCGTTGCATTATCTTCTTTGGAGAAATTTTGCGAGAATTTCGATACCGAAGATAACGACGTTGTAGCGTCTTTTGTTTACAATAAAATCACTTTACGAGGCAAAGCCTCGGAATGATGGGGCAAAGATAGGAGATTATTTTGGATTCTGCAAATTTTTAATGGAAAAAATGAAGAACAAGGGTAAAAAATGATTCTAATGCTAAATAAATGGCATTTATTTTCAAACTGAGCAACAACAAGATACAAAAGCAGTTCAAATAAAAGGAGACAATTGGCGATAGTCAAAAATCAAGATAGCTTCCCAAAAACGGAGTCCATCGTCCATCCGTCCATCGCGTTCTATATATATACGCGATGGACGGATGGATTATGGATAGGCTCCGCAGCGTATAATTCTCAATTATTGAGAAGGCAAGGAAAGCTCACTGTTCATTTGCATTACTTGCGCACAGATAGTACTAGATTGCCGCAATATTGCATTAACTGCGGACAGATAGTGCAGCAACTCTCGCAATATGGTACTACTTGTGCACACTTGATACCATCTCGCGGCAAGATTGCACTGCCTGTGGGCAGATAATACAAGATACATCGTGAGATTGTACTGGTCGTGTACAAGTAGTACAATCTCACAGCAATATTGCACTGCCTGTGGACAGATAATACAAGACGCATTGTGAGATTGTACTGGTCGTGTACAAGTAGTACAATCTCGCGGCAATATTGCACTACTTGCGTACAGTTAGTACAATCTCATTTTAAAGAGGGATGAGCGGGAGTCCAAGAGGTCTTACTACAAACTAAGCATGACCTTTTTGCGCCAAGATTGGTTATTCTCCTAAAAAAGTATGACCATTCTTGGCCAAGATGGGGTATGGCGCGAATAATAGCATGACCATTCTTGGCGTAGATCGGTCATGGCGCGATTAATGGCATGACCTTTTCCGGCATAGATTGGTTATGGCGCGATTGGAGCATGACCTTTCTTGGCATAGATTGGTCATGGAGCAGTTGGAGCATGACCATTCTTAGCGCAAATTGGTCATGGCGCGATTGGAGCATGACCATTCTTAGCGCAAATTGGTCATGGCGCGATTGGAGCATGACCATACTTAGCATAGATTGGTCATGGCGCGATTGGAGCATGACCATTCTTAGCATAGATTGGTTATGGAGCAATTGTAGGCATAACCATTCCTGGCGCAGATTGGTCATGCCGTAAATTGAGATAGTTAATTCCTTATTCGGATTGGATTTTCCACTCCGTGATATTGCGTTCCTTGGAACTGAAGCGTTGTATTAATTATCGTGTTTTCGCCTTTTCGGTGATTTGTGACGGTTTCGTTCGGTGATTTGTGGCGATTTTGTTCGGTAATTTGTGACGATTTTGTTCGGTTGTTTGTGAAAAATGATAGGGGCTGCTGAAAGCTATCCGACGCGAGAAGACGTATTCACTTCTCTGTCTTGATTTCTTTGAATCGGCTGAAGGAGGGATTGCGCCGATAGCTTTCTTCTGAACCTCTTGGGACGAAGATGGTGATTTTTGAGGGGTCGAGCGAAGTGCGGTCGCTAAGGATGGTATCGGGTTGCGGGTGTTCGAGGTGGATTTCAGTGAGGCTGATGCAGTCGTCGAAGGCATTGTCCCTGACTCGGTTCACGGTGCTGGGAATCCTGATGGATGTGAGGGCTGTGCAGCCTTCGAAGGCTTTGAGGTCAATCTCGGCCAAACTGTCGGGGAGCTCGATGGAAGTGAGGCCGGAGCAACCGCTGAAAGCAAATCCTCCAATCTTCGTCACGCTGTTCGGGATTTTGATTGAGGTGAGGCTGGAGCAGTCGTTGAAGGCACCCCATCCGATAGTGGTCAAGCCATCGGGGAGCTTGATGGAAGAGAGGCTCGTGCAGCCATTGAAGGCAAAATCGCCTATTTCGGTCACGCCGTTGGGGAGATTGATTGACGTGAGGCTCGTGCAACCGTTGAATGCATCTTCCCCAATCTCGGCCAGATGGTCGGGGAGGTCAATCGAAGCGAGGCTTGTGCAGTCCCAGAAGATCTTCTTGCTGAGCCTGGTCACGTCGTTGGGGAGTTTGAGCGACTTGAGGCGAATGCACCCCGCGAAGGCAGCTTCACCGATTGATGTAACGCTGTTGGGCAGTTTGACTGTGGTGAGATGGTTGCAGCCTTCGAAGGCGCTTGCGCCGATGTCGGTCACAGTGTTGGGCAGCTTGATGGAAACGAGTCCGGTGCTGTCCTTGTAGGCATCTTCCTTGATTTCGGTGATGCAGTAGATTGTCTCAATCTGATCCTGCTTAGAGGTACATCCAGCCAGTATGGACACAGCGAAGCTTGCAACTGCAAACGCAGTGGATAAAGATGTGTTTCTTCTCATATAGATAATATTTGTTTTCAATCAATCGGAAAGGTCGCTGCAAATATAGAGGATATTTGTGAGACTAGCAAATATATTGGCAAAAAAATCTACAAATTGTCAACCTTCATAAATCTCACCATGTATTAGAATCCATACACCAAATATTTATGCTACGAAAAATAAGGCGCTTCCCCCTTGGAGAGCGCCTTATATGTTTTGGAAACAAAGTAATCAAACGAAATTCAGACTACACCCTGTGCCATCATTGCGCGAGCGACCTTCATGAAGCCGGCGACATTGGCGCCCTTGACGTAGTTGACGTAGCCATCGGGCTGCTTGCCGTACTTGATGCACTGCTCGTGGATGCCGTGCATGATTTCGTGGAGTCGCTTATCGACATCGGCAGCACTCCAGCTGATGTGTGCAGCATTCTGGCTCATCTCAAGGCCCGAAGTAGCTACGCCACCTGCGTTGACGGCCTTGCCGGGAGCATAGAGCATCTTCTTCTCGATGAAGAGGTCGATGGCTTCGGGGGTACATCCCATATTGGAGATTTCGGCCACGCACTGTACACCATTAGCGATGAGCTGGGCGGCATCGTCACCATTGAGTTCGTTTTGGGTAGCGCAGGTGAGCGCGATGTCGCACTTGCGTTCCCATGGACGCTTGTCGGGATAGAAGGTAGCCTCGGGGAACTCGTCGGCATAAGGCGCAACGATGTCGTTGCCCGATGCACGGAGTTCGAGCATGTAGTCGATCTTCTCACCGCTGATACCTTCGGGATCATAGACATATCCATCAGGACCCGAAATGGTGATGACCTTGGCACCAAGTTGTGTGGCCTTGGTGGCTGCACCCCATGCTACGTTGCCGAAGCCTGAGATGGCGACGGTCTTGCCCTTGATGTCGATGCCTGCATCCTGCAGCATCTCATGCACGAAATAGAGTCCGCCGAAGCCGGTAGCCTCTGGACGAACCAATGAACCACCATATTCGAGACCCTTGCCGGTGAGCACACCGCTGAAGTCGCGTGTGATGCGCTTATACTGTCCGAAGAGGTAGCCGATTTCGCGTGCGCCAACACCGATATCACCTGCGGGAACGTCAATCTCGGGACCTACATAACGATAGAGTTCGGTCATGAACGACTGGCAGAAACGCATGATTTCGGCCTCGCTCTTGCCACGGGGCGAGAAGTCAGAGCCACCCTTGCCGCCACCCATGGGGAGTGTGGTGAGTGAGTTCTTGAACGTCTGTTCGAAACCGAGGAACTTGAGGATCGAGAGGTTAACCGATGCGTGGAAGCGGAGACCTCCCTTGTATGGGCCGATGGCTGAATTGAACTGCACACGATAACCGAGGTTCACTTGCGTCTTGCCGCGATCATCTACCCAAGGTACACGGAAGATGATGATGCGTTCGGGCTCGACGAGGCGTTCAAGCAGCGATGCACGCTCGAATTCGGGGTGCTGGTCATAAACGTCTTTGATTGAAATCAGAACTTCACGAACGGCCTGAAGGAATTCCTTTTCACCTGGATGCTTTTTCTCCAGATTGGCCATAAATTGATCAATGTTTAACATAGCGAATGTTGATTTGGTTAAATCTTTGATGATTTGTATCTGTCATTTTGATAGCAAACCGCGTGGGTAATGGGTGTATCTCATGGGCGCGGCTAACAATTTGCTGCTGCAAATATGGTAAATCTTCCCGATAATTCCAAATATTTTTCCAAAAATCTTTGATTTTAGCACAAAAAACCTAAAAAATATGTTTTATAATATTTTTTCTTCGCATTCTATGCCGTTCAAATCGGATTCTTAATAGATTCTTAACCTGAAAATTTGGAATTGTTGAAAATATGATGTATCTTTGCGGCCGAAAAAAGAAAAATAGAATGGATAAACGCAAGAAATACCTCGAAATGGCTCTTTCGGTCGATGATCCTGTCGTCATCGCGGGTAAGGGACAGAACAAGATACCCGACCCCGAGAAAGAGCCCTTGTGGAAACGCTACCTTGAGAAATTCAAGGATCCTCTCATTATCATTCTGCTTGTTGCGCTCTTTCTCTCGTGCTTCGGATCTGGTTACGAAATAATGACTACGGGCAATTGGCGCCTGTTGTTCGAACCTATTGGAGTGTTGTTTGCCATCCTGCTTTCGACGGGCGTGGGTTTCGTCTTCGAAGTGAAGGCCGACCACGAGTTCGATGTGCTTAATCAAGTGAAGGATACCCAACCTGTGAAAGTACTGCGCCGTCCCTGGAGGGATGCACACCCTCAGATGTACAGCATCCCGAAGATGGATGTGGTGGTGGGTGATGTGGTCCGCATCGAAAGCGGAGACCAACTTCCTGCCGATGGCCTGCTTGTGGTTGCCAATGCGCTTAGAGTGGACGAATCAATCTTCACCGGCGAACCTTATCAGGATAAGTTCACACCCGACCAGAAGGACTATCACAAATACTCCGAGTCGGCCTATCCTGCCGATCGTGTGCTGCGCGGAAGCACAGTTATCGAGGGCAATGGTGTCTATGTGGTTGACAAGACGGCTGTGGATAGCGAAGAGGGACGTGGCGTGGCGTTGACGCGTGAAGGTTCGGAAGTGAAGACACCGCTTAGTCGTCAGTTGGACCAATTGGGCCGATGGATTTCGTATGCAAGTTTTACCATCGCCCTGTTGATCGTTCTGGGTCGTCTGTTCTACTATTTTGCATTCAGTGACATGCCCGACAAGATGGAGCCGATCGTCATCTTCGGTTTCGTCCTGCAGTCATTGATGCTGGCTATTACGCTGATTGTGGTGGCAGTGCCCGAAGGATTACCGATGAGCATCACCGTGAGCCTTGCATTGAGTATGCGCAAGATGCTGAAAGAGAACAATCTGGTGCGCAAGTTGCATGCTTGCGAGACGATGGGTGCGACAACGGTGATTTGCACCGACAAGACGGGCACATTGACCCAAAACCGTATGTCGGTGGTCGAGCATCGTTTCTTTGGAGACTATGACCGCGAGGAACTTGCCCTTGGCATAAGCGTCAATAGCACAGCAGCGCTCACCGTGGAACGTACTCCTATCGGCAACCCGACGGAAGGTGCCCTGCTGATGTGGCTCGACACGATGGGCTTCGACTACCAGCAGTTGCGCGACAGCGCCAAGGTGGTGGGTCAACAGCCTTTTTCGACGCAAACAAAATACATGCTCACCCGCGTCGAAAAACCAGACGGTACGGTTGTGAAGTACGTCAAGGGTGCTCCCGAACTGCTGCTCGACCGATGTGAAGAGATAGCAGGCGGTGTGACCAAACACGAGGTGGAAGAACTCCTTGCTTCCTATCAGCAGCGAGCCATGCGAACGCTGGGCTTTGCAATGCAGCAGGGCGAGGGACCGCATGTCTTCCTCGGTGTAGTGGGCATTGCCGACCCCATTCGTCCCGATGTGGCCCAAGCCATCCACCAGTGCAAGGATGTCGCTGGCGTAAAGGTGATCATCGTAACAGGAGACACCGTAGGCACTGCCAACGAGATTGGGCGTGAGATAGGATTGCTGAAGGAAGGCGAGCTGGACAAGACCTTGCAGGGCCCCGACTTCGCAACCCGTTCGGACAAGGATCTGCGTGAACTGCTTCGTGATTACCGTATTCGCATCATTGCACGTGCCCGTCCCGAGGATAAGGCACGCTTGGTGACACTGCTGCAGCAGAACCACGAGGTAGTGGCTGTGACAGGCGACGGCACAAATGATGCTCCTGCACTGGCAAAGGCACAGGTGGGATTGTCAATGGGCTCTGGCACATCGCGTGCCAAGGAGGCTTCGGATATCACCATCATCGACGACTCGTTTGCGTCGATCAACAAGGCAATCCTTTGGGGACGCAGCATCTATTGGAACATCCGACGATTCATCATTTTCCAGATGACCATCAACGTGTGTGCGTGTCTGGTGGTGCTGTTGGGTGCCATCACGGGCCTCGATTCGCCTTTGAATGTGACACAGATGCTGTGGGTCAACCTTATCATGGACACGTTTGCCGCAGGCGCCCTGTCGTCACTTCCTGCCGACCCGAGGGTGCTGCACGACAAGCCGCGTTCGCCCAAGGCGCATATCGTCAATCATCAGATGGGCTGGCGCATCGCCCTTTGGGGATTGGGCTTCTTCGTGGTGATGGTGGGCATCTGGCAATTGCTCTACCATACGGATGTTGACGAAGTGTCCGACCTCTTCAACGTGGATGCGCTGAAGACGTACTTTACGGGCTACTTTGAAAGACACCCAGGCAAGCCTTTCCTGTCGGCCTACGAGCATGGCATCTACTTCACTTTCTTTGTGGTGCTGCAATTGTGGAACCTGTTCAACGTGCGCTATTACCGCACCGATAGCAGTATGTTGCTCGAGATACGTCATTTCTTTACCGACCGAGAGCGCTTCAAGCAGTCCTTTAGTTCGGGCTTTGTCCTGGTGGCAGCAATAATATTAGTCGGGCAGTTCGTCATTGTCGATCTGCTGCCCGACTTCTTCGAAGTTGATAGGCTAAGTCTTAAGGATTGGGGATTGATCCTGCTGGTGACCTCTCCCGTCTTTATCGTTCCCGAATTATCTCGGTCAATTCGTTTGTTCGTGCGTCATTCGAAGCATTGACATCAGCGACAAGCAGCGGTGCTGAGGCCTCGGTTGCGGAGCAATGCCTCAATGCCGGGTTTGCGACCGCGGAAGTTGATGTACATCTTCAGGCCTGAGTCGATGCCGCCAGGTTCAAGACAGGTCTTGCGATAGTGCAGGGCAAGGTCGGAGTTGAAGATGTCGCCAGTCTCCTTGAAGGCTTCGAAAGCATCGCAGTCCAGCACTTCCGACCAAAGATAACTATAATATCCGGCAGTATATCCTCCTCCCATGGTGTGGCTGAAGTTGGTCACACGATAGCGGGGGAGGATTTGTCGTGGTATGCCGCGTTCCTGCAGTTTCCTGGTTTCGAATTCGATGACGTCAAGGTCCTCAGGGACTTCGGTCAACGTATGCAAGTCCATATCGACGAGCGAGGCGGCCAGATACTCCACGGTGGCAAAGCCTTGTCCGTACTTGCTGCTTTCATCAAGTTTCTTGACGAGGTCCATGGGGATGACTTCGCCCGTCTTATAGTGCTTGGCATAGACCTTGAGCACTTCGGGCTCGGTGGCCCAATGCTCGTTGAGCTGGGAAGGCAGTTCGACGTAGTCCGACTCCACATCGTAGGTGGCATTGTAGTGCACGTCGTGGAGCATGAAGTGCATGGCGTGGCCGAACTCGTGGAACATGGTGGTGACGTTGTCGATGCTCTGCAAGGCAGCACCTTCGGCATTCGGGCGTGTCATGTTGCAGACGTTGATGGTGATGGGAATCTGTCGTACTTCGTTACCTAACGAATCCTGCACGTAGGATTGCGGACGCAGATCGGTCATCCATGCACCGGCACCCTTTCCGTCGCGTGGGAAATAGTCGTTGTAGAAGATGGCGACCAGTTTCTTGTCGCGGTCATAGACCTCCCAGGTCTGTGTCTCCTTGCTGTAGGTAGGCACCTGGCCGGTGATTTCCTTGAAGGTAAGTCCGTGCAGTTTTTCGGCAACATAGAAGATGCCTTTGAGGACGTTGTTGATTTCGAAATATTCGGCAATCTTTTCTTCATCGATGGCATATTTGGCTGCCTTGGCACGGCTGGAATAGAACATATAGTCCCAGCCCTCCGGCTCGCAGGTCAGTCCGTCTTTTTTCATCTCGACGCGGATGTCGGCAAGTTCCTGGTTGGCCTTCTCGACTGCAGGTCCCCAGACGGCATTGAGCAGGTCATAGACGTTCTCCTCATTTTCGGCCATGCGGTATTTCAGGATCTGTTCGGCGCAGTTCTTGTAGCCGAGCAGTTGGGCGCGTTCGAGGCGCAACTTGACGAGCTCGGCGCAGATGGCCTTGTTATCCCATTCGTTGCCCTGGTTGCCACGGTTATAGTAGGCATCGTACACCTTGTGACGCAGTTCACGATTGGTGCAATATTGGAGCACAGGATTGCACGACGGGCGCTGCATGTTGAACATGTACTTGCCCTCTTGTCCCTGTTGCCTGGCCATGTCGGCGGCACGTTGGATGTTCGCCTCTGGGAGGCCGTCGAGTTCTTCCTTTGAATCAACGATCACGTAGGTGTTGTTGGTCTCGTGCAGGAGGTTCTGGCTGAACTTGGTCTGGAGTGCGCTTATGCGGGCGTTGAGTTCACGCAGTTGTGCCTTCTGCTCTTCGCCGAGTTCGGCACCACGTTTGGCAAATGCCTCGTAGGTCTTTCGGAGCACCGACATCTCTTCGTGGTTCAGGATTTCCTTCTCGGCCTCCGGTTGCTCGATGCCCATCTTGTAGTGCTTGTCATAGACGGTCTTTACGCGGTCGAAAAGTTGTGGGTTGAGGTAGATGCCGTCGTTGTGGGCGGTCAAGGCTGGCGAATATTTGGTCTGCAATGCCTCAAGTTCCGGGGTGGAGTTGCTCGATGTGAGGTCTTCGAAGATCAGAACCGACTTGCTTAGCAACTGTCCGCTCTGGTCGAGGGCAGCGATGGTGTTGCGGAACGTTGGCTCTTCCGGGTTTTCACAGATGTCTTTTACCTCGCGCTTTTGCTCCTCCATACCCAGTTCGATGGCCTCGCTGAAGTGTTCGGGCGTGATGCGGTCGTAATCGATGATGCCATATTTGGCGGTGGGTTCTTCCAGAAGCGGATTGCCACTTCCGCGCTTCTCTCCATTGGTCGAACAGGAGATTGTGATTGCACTGATTAGTGCCATGATGCTTAGTGATTTAGTTTTCATTCTTCTTGTGGTTTGATGGGTACAAAAGTACTCATTTTTTATATAACGGCCAAAAAAGAACCGACAAAAGTGCAAAAATAGTGTGAAAATGAGCTGAAAAATTGGACTTGTTCAAAAAAATCTGTATATTTGCGCCGTTATACCATATATATTTATACGCATGAAATACGAAGTTATCCTTCTCTCCTTGGTCGGAGTGCTTGGTTTCACAGCCTGCGAGCAGGAGGAACCTGTGGCCGCGAACAAGTTGATTCTGCATTACAGTCGTCCCGCGCAGTACTTCGAGGAAAGCCTGCCTATCGGCAACGGACAACTCGGAGCGCTGGTCTATGGCGGCGTGACTGAGGAACGCCTTTCGCTCAACGATATCACGCTGTGGACGGGTGAACCCGACCTCGTCCCCTGGACACCCAATGCCTACAAGAATCTGCCGAAGGTACGCGCCTTGCTCGACAATGAAGACTATCGTGGGGCAGAGCGGGAGAACATGAAGATCGAGGGTCACAACAGCGAAATCTATCAACCGCTAGGTTCACTGCTTATCACCGATCTGAAGGCCGCCGGCGAACCTGTATCCTATTCCCGTTCTCTCGATTTGACCAAGGCGACTGCATATGTCACTTACGAGATGCCCGATGGCAGTCGCATCGAGCGCGAGAGTTTTGCGTCTGCTCCCGATTCGGTCATTGTGGTTCGACTGAAGTCGTACAATACGTCCTTGAACCAGCGCATTCGTCTGTCTTGCCCCCAGCCAGGCAGTGTGACCACTGTGGAGTCAGGCAAACTCTTCACCGAAGGATATGTGGCCTATAGCACCAAACCCGAGAAGGGCAAGGAAGAGTGGTTCCATTACGATGCGAACCGTGGTATCCATTTCCGCACAGAACTGCGCATTCAGGCACCCGAGGGGTGCATCGCAGTGGAAGGTGACACTGCCCTTGTGATTAGTGGTTGCGACGAGGCTGTCCTTTTGCTCACCAATGTGACCAGTTACAATGGTCCTTACAAGAACCCCGTCACCGAAGGCCGCGACTACCGCTCGGCAGTGGCCCAGCGTCTCGCCGAAGCCGTGAAGAAGGACTACTCAACCTTGCAGTCGCGTCATCTTGAGGACTTTCAGCGCCTCTTCTGCCGCGTGAGTCTTGACCTGGGACAGACGTCCGATTCCATCTTGGCGCTCGATACCGATCAGCAGTTGCTTCTCAACGACGACCCGGACTATTTCAACCCCGATCTTGAGGAACTTTATTTCCAATACGGACGCTACTTGCTCATTTCGTCGAGCCGTACCGAGGGCGTGCCTGCTAACTTGCAGGGCCTTTGGAACGAACGTATGACACCTCCTTGGAGTTGCAACTATACGGTCAACATCAATGTCGAAGAAAACTATTGGCCTTCGGAGGTCGGTGCCTTGCCCGAGATGCACAACTCTATGCTGACGTGGATCAAGCGTCTGCCCAGGAGTGGTGCCATCACCGCGCAAAACTACTATGGTGCTACCATCACTGAGGAACAGGGTGTGCCTACATGGCTCGTCTGTCACAACAGCGACATCTGGTGCATGACCAATCCAGTAGGTTATCGCAACGAAAGCCCGATGTGGTGCTGCTGGCCCATTGGTGGCGCTTGGGTATCGACCCACTTGTGGGAACATTATATGTTTACCCAGGACCGTAAGTTCCTGGCTGAGGCATATCCTGTGATGAAGGGTGCTGCCCGCTTCCTGATGCAGTGGTTGGTCGAGAAGGATGGTTATCTGATGACTTCTCCTTCGACGACACCCGAGAACGAATATCGCCTTGCCGATGGTTTCGAAGGTGCCACTTTCTATGGCGGTTCAGCTGATGTGGCCATGATTCGAGAATTGCTCACCGATGTCAGACGTGCGGCCAATGTCCTCTATGGCGAAGCCGTGACCGAGAGTGATGCTGCCTTCCTCGAACAGGTCAACAAGACATTAGAAAAACTTCTTCCATATAAGATTGGTGCCAAGGGCAACTTGCAGGAATGGTACTTCGACTGGGAGGACAAGGATCCGCACCATCGTCATCAGTCGCATCTCTTCGGGCTCTATCCCGGACATCATATCACGGTCGAAGATACTCCTGAACTTGCCCAGGCTTGTGCCAGGACTCTCGAGATCAAGGGAGATAAAACTACAGGTTGGAGCGCAGGCTGGAGAGTCAATCTCTTTGCAAGGCTTCGAGATGCTGGGGGTGCCTACCACATCTTCCGCAAACTGATGACCTTTGTGCATCCTCAGGATTACCGGGGAGAGGATCGTCGTCGTGGAGGTGGCACTTATGCCAATCTCTTCGATGCCCATTCACCATTCCAGATCGATGGCAACTTCGGTGGAACAGCTGGTGTGATGGAGATGCTTGTCCAAAGCCGTTGGATCAGCGAGGGCGAGAGCGAGGCCATTGTCCTCCCCGCATTGCCCGAGCAGTGGAAACTTATGCGGACATATCAATGGCGTGCGTCTGCGTGGCGGCTACGAACTTAGTATGGAGTGGAAGGGTGGCAAGGTAACAAAGCTCGACGTCACAAGCCATCGCAAGACTCCGGGCAAACTCCATGTGAAGTCGCTCGATGGTCAAACTTGGGAATTCTAACGATTTATAACCATTATAGTCACTATAATTTCTATAGCTACTATAAAAGAAATCCTTATGAAAAAAACATTATTTATAGCCATTATGGCCACCCTGACTTGGGCAGCACAGGCACAGGATTCCCTTCGCGTCACCATCTTCGGTGACAGTTATTCCACTTTCGAGGGCTGGCTTACTCCCGATACCAATGAACCCTGGTATTGGAGCGCCGACAGTCCTCATCGTCAGAAGGGCAACGACGTGACACGCGTCGAGCAGACCTGGTGGTGGCAGGTCATCGACCAAATGGGTTGGAAACTCGAAATGAACAACTCTTACAGCGGAGCCACCGTAGGCTATGCAGGCTACAACTACGACAACTACAAGCCTCGCTCGTTCAACACCCGCGTGGAGAATCTCGGCAATCCCGACATCATCCTTTCGTGCTGCATCACCAACGACTCGTGGACGGGCGAACTTGTCGGCGATTACAAGTGGGCCAACTGGACCGATAACGACCTCTGGTTCTTCCGTCCTGCTATGGCGCGCCTCTGCAGTGTCATCAAGCAGAACTATCCTATGGCCCGCATCTATTTCATCCTCAACACCGAACTCAAGCCCGAGCATGCTGAGTCAATGCGTGTCATCTGCCGACATTACGGTCTGCCCCTCATCGAACTCCACGACATTGACAAGCAGTGGGGTCATCCCAGCCAGGCAGGCATGAAGGCTATCGCCCAGCAGGTGATGAACTTCGTTAAGAAGGATCTTGAAAAATAATTATAGTTACTATAGTCAATATAGTCACTATCGTCATTATAGCCACAAAAAATAATACTCAATAAGCCTTATGAAAAATATTCTAATTGCATCATTGTCGCTGCTCTCAGTCCTTCTTCTCACTTCATGTGGTGGAAAGGCCGTGAGCCAAAAGGGTCAGCAGGTTACGGTTCGCGTCGAACAGACGACCACCGATGGCCCCAAGCTCGTCCGTCTCGAAGTGATGGGCGAGAAGATTATTCGCGTAACGGCTACGGCCGAAAACAAGTTTGTCGATCGCCCTTCTCTCATCATCGTGCCGCAGGACCAGCAGGTCAAGTACGAGACCATCGAGCGTGGCGATACAGTGCAGGTCAAGACTGCCTTCGTTGTGGCCAATGTACTCAAAAGCAACGGCCAGGTGTGGTTCACCAACCTCAAGGGTGATGTCATTCTTGCCGAACAGGCCCAGGGCAGCAAGACCTTTGCGCCCTATAGTGCAACGCAGACTGTCTGGACAGCCAATGCCGACGGCCCTGCAGAAGTGCCCAATCCAACCACTTGGAAGGGATGGTCCACTCGCGTTGTCTTCGAAAGCCCTGCCGATGAGGCATTCTATGGCCTCGGTCAACATCAGGCTGACGACTGGAACTATAAGGGCAAGAACGAAGAGCTTTTCCAGTACAACACCAAGGTGTCCGTTCCATTCATCGTTTCGAGCCGCAACTATGGCGTGCTTGTTGATAGCTATTCGCTGATGCGCTTTGGCAACCCCAAGGATTATAGCCAGCTGCCCGAACTCTTCGACCTCTACGACAAGGATGGGGTAGCTGGTGCACTTACTGGTACCTATTCCGCACCAGGCGAGGAGACACTCGTTCGTCGTGAGGATAGCATCTATTTTGAGAACCTCGCTTCGGCCAAGAACCTGCCAAAATATCCGCTCTATAAGGCACAGGTGACCTTCGAGGGCGAGATTGTGCCTCGTGTGACCGGCGAATACAACTTCAGTCATTACTACAGCGGCTATCAGAGGATCTACATCAACGACCGCAACGTCTATACCGAGGACGTGCAAGGCACTGGTGTCGAGGGCGACCAGACCATCTGGCGCACAGCCTGGAACCCCAATGCACGCAAGTTCGCTGTTCGTATGGAGGCTGGCAAGCGCTACAAGTTCCGTCTCGAATGGGCCCCCGATGGTGGTGAAGCCTATTGCGGACTTCGTGCCTTGGCTCCCGTCCTTCCCGAGGAGCAGGCCAAACTCAGTTTCTGGAGCGAGATGGTGCAGCAGCTTGACTATTACTTCATCGTAGGCGACAACAGTGATGAGGTGGTCAATGGTTATCGCACTCTTACCGGCAAGGCGCAGATTATGCCGAAGTGGCTTTTCGGCTTCTGGCAGAGCCGCGAGCGCTATAAGAGCCAGCGCGAGATTCTCGATGCCCTCAAGGGCTTCCGCGACCGCAAGCTGCCTATCGACAACATCGTCATGGACTGGAACTACTGGAGTCCAGACTCTTGGGGCGCATTTACCTTCGACACCCTTCGCTTCAACGATCCCAAGGGCATGATTGACACCATCCATGCCCAACATGCCAAGATCATGATCTCCTGCTGGCCCAAGTACTACCTCACCACCGACAACATGAAGGAGCTTGACCAGATGGGCAAGATCTACCAGCAGAGCATCAAGGACTCGCTCTACGACTGGCTGGGCTTCAAATATGCCTTCTATGATGCCTACGACCTTGATGCACGCAAGGTTTTCTGGCGTCAGCTCTACGAGAAACTCGGCGTCATCGGTATGGATGCCTGGTGGATGGATGCCTCCGAGCCCAATGTGCGCGACTGCACCGACCTGCCTTATCGCAAACTGCTTTGCGGTCCCACCGCCCTCGGTTCGAGCGACGAGTATTTCAACGCCTATTCCATCGTCAATGCTGAGGCCATCTATGACGGTCAGCGTGGCTACGAGACAGCTGTTGAGCGTCAGGGCATCAAGGCCGACGATTCGCAGGCACTTCAGAAACAGGCTAAGTGGAACCAGTACGGCTTTGGTAACGAAGATGCCTTCTCGCCCGACAACCAGCGTGTCTTCCTCCTCACACGTAACGGCTTCGCTGCCGAGCAGCGGTTCTCCACCGCCACTTGGTCGGGAGACATCGGTACACGTTGGGAGGATATGAAGACACAGATCACCGCAGGTCTCAACTTCTCCATCTCGGGCATTCCTTATTGGAGCCAGGACATCGGCGGTTTCTCGGTTGAGAAGCGTTACGAGGCAGCACAGCACTTCTTTGATGCTACTGGACGCGAAAACGAGGACATGCGCGACTGGCGCGAACTCAATGTGCGCTGGCACGAGTGGGGTGTTTTCACACCCATGTACCGCGTACACGGCCAGTTCCCGTTCCGCGAACCTTGGAACATCGCTCCCGAGTCGCATCCCGCCTACAAGGTCATCCGTTCCTGCATCGAATTCCGCTATCGAATGATGCCCTATATATACTCGTTGGCAGGCAAGGTTCATTTCGACGACTACACTATGCTGCGTCCCCTCGTGATGGACTTCGGCTACGACCCCAAGGTGCTCGACCTGGGCTATCAGTTCATGTTCGGTCCCTCGTTCATGGTTTGCCCTGTCTATCAGTACAAGGCACGCCAGCGTGACGTCTATTTCCCCGAAGGCCGCATCTGGTACAACTTCTATGATGGTCGCATCGCCTCCGAAGGTGGCGAGACCCGCATCTGTGCCGCTCCCTACGAGCAGATTCCCGTCTTTGTGCCTAGCGGCTCCATCATCCCCTTCGGTCCCGCTTTGCAGTATAGCGACGAGAAACCTGCTGGAACCATCCGTCTCTACGTCTATGAGGGTCAGGACGGCGACTTCACCCTCTACGAGGACGAAGGAACCAACTATGGCTATGAGGCTGGACGTTTCGCCAACATTCACTTCAGTTACAACGAGGCACAGAAGGAACTCACCATCTCCGACCGCGAAGGCGAGTTCCCTGGCATGCTTCAGAAGCGCACCTTCATCGTCGTGCCTGTCGGAGCCAAGCACATCCAGGGCTACGATCCCGAAGCCAAGGGCATCGAAGTGCAGTACGATGGCAAGGCTCAAGTCGTGAAGCTATAATTCCCCATTTGTTCTGTTTTAGTTGGCAGCCAAGTTTGGCTGCCAAACATAACCTATCCTAACCCCATATGTACTCTCGTCTTACATTACCCATCCTCCTGGCCACATTAGCCACTACTGCTTTGGCGCAGCAGGTGGTGATTGATCCCTATGAGGCCCAATCCACTCTTTTTATACCCACCTATTCCCTCAGCACCCAACCTATCGAGCAGCGCATCAAGGATGCACTCAGCCAGATGACGCTGGCCGAGAAGGTTCGTCTATGCTATGCTCAGTCGAAGTTCTCTACCCCAGGTGTGCCACGTCTTGGCATTCCTGAGGTGCGCTATAGCGACGGCCCCCATGGTGTGCGCGCCGAAATCAACTGGAACGATTGGGGTTATGCGGGTTGGAACAACGACTCCATCACCGCCTATCCTGCACTCACTTGCCTTGCCGCCACCTGGAATCGTGACCTCGCTTTCTCATACGGCTTCAATGTAGGACAAGAGGCACGTTATCGCCGCAAGAATGTCCTGCTTGGTCCTGGTGTGAACATCTATCGTACGCCGCTCAATGGCCGCAACTTCGAGTATATGGGCGAAGACCCCTGTCTTGCTTCGAAGATGGTGGTACCCTACATCGATGGCATTCAGCGAAACGGCGTAGCTGCCTGTGTCAAGCATTATGTCCTCAACGATCAGGAGGAGTTCCGCGGCCATGTCGATGTCAAGGTGTCCGATCGAGCCCTTCACGAGATCTACCTGCCGCCTTTCAAGGCTGCCGTCGAGAAAGGCAAGGTGTGGAGCATCATGGGTTCCTACAACCAGTATCTCGACCAGCACGCTTCGCACAACGAGGTGCTCATCGATGAGATATTGAAAGGTGACTGGAACTTCGATGGTGTGGTCATCACCGACTGGGGAGCTGCCCACAATACCGACGAAGCCATCTTCAATGGTCTCGATGTCGAGATGGGAACCTATACCAACGGTCTCACCTCCGAGGCTGGTGATTTCGGCTATGACGACTATTACCTGGGCCGTGCCTATTATGAGAAGTGTCTGCGTGGCGAAGTGCCCGACTCAATCATCAATGACAAGGCTGCACGTATTCTTCGCCTGATATTCCGTACCGAAGCCAGCGCCGTCACCGCCTATCCCAATGGTCGTGTAGCCAGCGACGCCCAACTTGCCGCTGCTCGCCGCATAGCCGACGAAGGCATTGTCCTCCTCAAGAACTCCGCTCCTGCTGGAGCGGGAAAGGGTGAGACTTCCCTGCTGCCTCTTCGTCCCGAGCGCTATCGCCGCATCCTCGTTGTAGGCGAGAATGCTACACGCAGCCTCTGCATGGGCGGAGGTTCGTCGGAACTCAAGACCAAGGTCGAGATTTCGCCTTTGCAGGGCATCCAGGATCGTTTTGGCGACAAGGTCACCATCGACTATGCCGAAGGCTATCGTTCGGGAGGTGCCTTCTATGGTCGTATCGAACCCATTGACGATAGCGTTTATGCCGAGTTGCGCGCCGAAGCCGTCAAGAAGGCACGCGAGGCCGATCTTGTGATCTTCGTGGGCGGTCTGAACAAAAATCATTATTCCGACTGCGAGGGTGGCGATCGACTCTCCTACGATCTCGATTTCCATCAGAACGAGCTTATCGATGCGCTTGCCGCTGCCAATCCTCGCATAGTCTGCGTCATCATCTCGGGCAATGCCTTCCGTATGCCGTGGCTCAGCCGTGTGCCTGCGCTCCTTCAGAGCTGGTATCTCGGCTCGATGGCGGGGGCTGCTTTGGCCGACATCCTTTCGGGCGATGTTTGTCCGTCGGGCAAGACCATCTTCACCTATCCTGCCTCGTTGGCCGACTGCCCGGCTCACCAGTTGGGCCGCATCAGCTATCCCGGTGTACGTCCCGATGAAGTGCCTGCCGCCTGGCGCTATCAACCCAATAAGAATCCTCGTTCGGCAGACTTGCTTGCCATCGCTTCCAAGAGCCCTACGGCCCTGCGCGATGCCGCTCGTAACTTTGATCCATCGCTCAAGACGCTCAACACATCCATCGATCCCTCCTCCCATCGTGGTGCAGGCGACGAAGTGGAAGTCTATGCTGAGGACATCCTTGTAGGTTACCGCTGGTACGACTATCACAAGCTCAATGGTGTGGGAACCTCGAGCGTAATTTTCCCCTTCGGCTATGGTTTGAGCTACACGAAGTTCGCTTATGGTATACCCACCATCTATGCGGGCACCGTCAGTGTCGAAATCACCAATGTCGGCAAGGTCGAAGGCCAGGAGGTGGTGCAGTTCTATGTCTCCGATAACAAGAGCTCCGTCGTCCGTCCCAAGAAGGAATTGAAGCACTTCGAGAAGGTCAATCTCAAGCCTGGGGAGCGCAAGGTAGTGAGCTACGTCATCCAGAATGACGATCTCTGCTATTATGACGAAGTGGAGCACCGTTGGCGTTACGAGACGGGAGACTTCACCGTCTATGTCGGATCCTCCTCGGTCGATATCAGGGGCAAGGTCGATATCACCCGCTGATAAATCTTCCTTCCTTGCTCTATTCGCTGAAATTGAAGGTGCAGCATCGTGGGGTGTTGCACCTTCACAATATAATTTATTGTTCTCTTTTATTTGAAGAAACATCTGTATCCCTGTCTCGTCAATAAAATATTATCATGAAACCTCGAAATATAAATAAAGGCTATAGGATATATTCGCGTCAACCAAATGGTCAGAAAAAGAAGGAAAGCACTAATTTTTTCTATGCAATTTTATATTCAATTTAGAGATTTTATGTCATGATTGCTTCATTAGCTATAGGGTTGGGAAGAATATTCACATTTTGTTTACCTATAGAATGGCGAACTAAGGCGAACCATAATTATGATATGGCACAAAAAAAAGCAATTACCCCAAATGATAATGGAACTGCCACAAATATTGCAATTAAGATCATGGGTTTTTTATTAATGAGCGATTTTTGTGTTTTTTTGGGACCTATTGTAAAAGTGATTAAAAAGTTCGGAATAAGTAGCTATATAGCAGCAATCATTGTCATTGGAATGTTTGGTATTATTATTTTTAAACTTAAAGTTACTTTTTTTGATGATTCTCATTACAGCAAGTATTTCATAGAATATGAAAAAAGGGAAACTTCATGGAAAATTTTATGGGGTATTATTACATTTATTTACATAATATTCTCTTTTGGTTGTTTATTCTATGGTTCAGAGAGTTATCAAAGTATAGAATAAATGAAGCGAAATTAATCAATATAAGAATCAGTCCTTTTACGTTCTTTTCTCTATTAACGAAGGCGCAGCGTCGTGTGTGTCGCGCCTTTAGTGTCCTTGTTCTATTTGTACACAAGTAGAACTGTATTGCAGCAAGATGGTTTCAAGTGTCCACAAGCGGTACTGTATTGCGACGAGGGTTGTACCAAGTGTCCACAAGCAGTACCGTATTGCGATGAGATTGTACCAAGTGTACATAAGTAGTACAATATTGCGATGAGATTGTATCAAGTGTACACAAGCAGTACAATATTGCGACGAGATTGTATCAAGTGTACACAAGCAGTACAATATTGTGGGAGCCGTTGTACTATCTGTGCACAAGTGGAGCAACATTGCGGCAAGATGGTATCATCTGTGCACAAGTAGTGCATCCGTGGACTAATCTGCCCTTTCTCTAAATCAACAGATTTGGAAATCGATTTCGCGAAGACAATTTGCACTTTTGACGCGAAAATAATGAAAAAAACAGGCCAATTAGATTGAAGAAACAAAAATAATACATATATTTGCAGCGAAATACTATGAACTCGCCTGCTATACGACATAGTAAAAAACATGGGCAAAGCCTGTCCGTCGTGTCATGGCTTGGCGAAGCTGTGAAGATCGGTCAGCCCTCGATGTGCTTGTTCGATGGTGGCTTCGCCTCATTCAATGCAAATGGCGTGGTCGATGGCTGGCATTACTATATTCAGGACTATATGGGAAATAATCGCATGGTAGTGAACAAGAACGGTACCATAGAGCAGGTTACCCACTATTATCCGTATGGTGGAGTTATAGGCGATATCAGCACGAACGAAAACGTGCAGAAGTACAAATTCGAAGGCAAGGAACTTGACCGCACCTTCGGATTGGACAACTATGACATCCATGCGCGGCAATATTTTGCCATGATGCCATCGTGGGACAGGATTGACCCATTGGCAGAAAAATACTATGGAATCAGTCCCTATGCTTATTGTGGGGGAGATCCGGTGAATTTTGAGGATTATAATGGTCAAGATACGTACAGTGTAGATTCTTTGGGAGTCATTGGCTTTACCGAAGACAAAAATAAAACGACCCTTGTATCAAAATCAAATGAAAATAGTATGGAGTTATCCGATTCCCAAGCAAAAATGCTTAATGATATTTATAATTCACAGAAAAGTAATGGCAAAGGTCATGAAGCGATTGGATCTGCAAACTCTGCAAAAATGAGTAAAAAGTCAGCCTTGCAATTATTCGAATTTCTGTGCGATAATTCAAAAGTCGAATGGAGTTTATATTATGTAAGAGTCGATGGTAAGAGTTATTATTTAGGAACGTCAAATAATGAAATTGCAGCTCCTCGATATAACGATGTAAGTACTCGGATATGGGGCGCACATTATCATCCAGATGCAATAAATGGTACTCCAGGAGCTTCGTATGCAGTATATTATCCTACAAACGGCAGGTATTCTGGAGGAGATATGAAGAACATAATCGATGATTATGTAAAATGGACGAGAGACTTAGGTAAATCGCCATATATGTTTCCTCCAAATTATATATACCATAATAAAAAGTGGTATTCTGCTAGTCCTTGGAATAATTCTATTTTAGTCCCTAATGGTATTAATGATATTGGTTCATTTAATCCTATTTCTAAAAAATGGAAATGAAATTTTTATACTTTTTTCTTTTTGTCTTGTATTTTTGTTATTCAAATGTACTTTGTTCCAAACCTTCTGAGGGTTCAACCGACAAAGGAATTCTTACAAGACTCATTAATAATTATGATTCTATCATTGCGCAAAGCAGTCGATTAGGTTATATGCGCTCTGACACTCTCTTTTACAATTTAGCAATCTATTATGACGAACTAGACCATGACACTCTTATTTGTATAGATGGATCACATATAGAAAACTATCTGGGGATTAATGAGCCTCCACCAATTCCCGGTACTAAAGTAAAGTATGATTCGAATGAGACATTTATGGATGTCATCGGCACCACGATACTATGCAATAAAAGAATTACCATCTATGCAGATAAAAATATAAGTAATGATTATATACGAAAAATCATAGGTGAAATGGATCTTATCGATACAACAAATCGTGTATTAGAATACGAATGTCCGGTTCATTATGAGCCATATCCTTGTACATTTCGACTTTTTTCTAATGGCGAATTCCGAATAGTGTCGAATGGCAAGCCATATTTTCATAAATGACTCCGACGATTTTACGTTTTATTTTGAGTTGACTAATCTGAATTTAGAATCTCAAATTAGATGTGTAGAAGAAATTTCACGTCTAAATTATAAGTTAAATAATTCCAGATGAAAAATAATCATTCTATCTTCGCCTATATTTTTCCCCTTTTATGTGCATGTGTTCCATCCCAAGAACATAATGGCAATGTTGATAAAGAGAATTTCATCCTCGATACGATTCCATTAGATTTATCAGTATTAACAATGGATACAATATATTTAGATGATGAAATCCTTGTATTTCCTATGCCAAAGGGCTTTATAAAAAAACATGAATGTAATTCTGAGGCTATGTATTACTACTATTATTATTTGTTAACCGAGGAGCCTGTAAAAATTGGTTCAATTTTAATGATAGGTAAAGGAGGGCTACATAGCTTTTTTCCATGGGACACATTGAATTATTCCCAAAATTGGACTACAAGAGATGTCTTATGTAGAAAAACAAACACAAGTATAGGGGTATTTCGCAAAGACACTGATGGGAAACGTTATTTTTCATATTATGGTTATATGCCAACATCTTGTGAACTTTATTTTGATAAACTCTTAGATTCTTTGGCAACCCAAAAGTAAATTATATCAACAAGTATGGCAAAAAACGTCACTCCGAGCGCATAACCTACGACAAGAACAGCAACATAACCAGCATTGAACGATACGGAATGAACAATCAAAGACAATACGGACTGATAGACAGCCTCGTCATCACCCGCAACGGCAACCAATTGAAGACTATCGAGGACCATGCCGAGAAGCACCTGACCTATACGGGGGCTTCGGACTTCTATGATGGCTGTACCTACAGCAACGAATACTACTACAATGCCAATGGAGCGTTGGAGAGTGACCTCAATCGCGACATAGACCTGATTCAGTATGATGACCTCGGCAACGCGAGGTGCATCTATTACTTCGAGCATGACCAGATTGAATACATCTATGCTGCCGATGGTACGAAACTAAGAACTATTCATCGCCCTGCAAGCTCAAGCGCCCTAACCGACTCTATCGACTACATTGGTAATCTAATTCTAAAGAACGGTCAACCCTCGATGTACATATTCGATGGTGGATACGCTTCATTCGGCATCAATGGCGCAGTCGATGGCTGGCATTACTACATCCAAGACTATATGGGCAATAACCGTATGGTAGTTAATAAGAATGGTACAGTTGAACAGGTGACGCATTACTATCCCTATGGTGGTGTGATTGGTGATATCAGCACGAATGAAAACCTCCAGAAATACAAGTTCGAAGGCAAGGAACTTGACCGCACCTTCGGACTGGACAACTATGACATCCATGCGCGGCAGTACTTCGCAATGATGCCGACGTGGGACAGAATTGACCCGTTGGCTGAAAATACTCCGCAGTTCAGCCCTTATTCCTATTGTGGGGGAAATCCAATTAATTTTGGAGATTATAATGGAATGGATTGGTATGGATACAACGATAGCATTGAAATTAATGGAGTAATGACCGAAGTTTATTCTATTAGATACACAGAATATACTTCCCAAGAAGAACTGGATAAAAATAACATCTCTGGCGATTATTTGGGCGAAAGAGTTGTATCTATTTTGGGGTCTTATAATGAAGTCTTAGGGAAAGGTGATATCATTGATGGAGAGAATTCTATCTATGCCAAAGCGAGAGTTTATATCAATCAGGAAGATGAAACAAGTCCGTCAGAATATACTGCATTTACAATGAGTTCAAATTATGATTTGTATGGTGCAATCAAAGATGGAAATTATAGTGTTATTTACAGGAAAAAGAGAGGAAGTGGTAAAATTCCAAAACATTTTGTAATTAAAGATCCTGTTGATTGTATTGATGACAGGAATTATGCTTGGTACAATAAACTGAAAGATACTAAACCTTTTTCACGAACTCAGAAAAACGGGATTGCAGTTCATCAAACTGGGAAAGAAGGTTGGGCTGGTGGCAAGGTTTCTACTGGATGTATTCTAATTGACTCTAGACAATGGAATAATTTTAAAAATCAAATAGGGGAAAATGGTTTTACTTTAGTTTTAAGAAGACGATGAAAATTAAACTGATTATTATTTGGATGATTATTTCTCTGCAGATACTTAATGCAGAAGAATATAAAAAAGTGTATTTCCCAAATGTAAATTTGGGTGAATATTTCATGGGTGATTTGTTCTTTTATAAAGCAGGCAATCATCAGGTAAATATTTATTCTTTGCCCGAAGGAGATTCTATTATTGCAGTTATTGAAGATGATAGTATTCAAGAATTGTGGTCTGAGATAGAAGTGGTTACAAGAAGTGAAAAACGTTTTTATGGAAAGATACGCACTTCATTTTACCTGCGCATATTGAAAGGATGGATTAATTATGAAGATTGCGGAGTCTATCTGCTACCTTCGCCACGCTTCCCCGAAGAAGCAAATGATCGGATTGTACAAATCTACGAACAACCTGATGTTTCCTCACACTCAATTACCATATTAAATGAGGAAATTGCTGATTTAGAAGTTCCCATATTAGATATTTCAGGAGATGAAGGATTAGAGTGGGTAAAAGTGAAATGCAAGTTGAAATCAGGAACTACTATTGTCGGATGGACAACAGAGTTTTGTGGCAACATTTATGGTTGTTATGGGAGCTAATACTGTCTTGCCCTAAAATAACTTGACCAATTTCCACATCAAAACATAAAACCTCAGTCCTTTCTCGCTCTATCTTCAAAACCGAAGGCGCGGCATCGTATGTGCTGCGCCTTCGACATGATTATAAACCTATTCCTTGAAGAGATCTTCGGCGGTGATTACATTTTGAACGCTGAACTGATAAATGTTTTGCTTCACTCCAAAAGGAGTTATGAGGGTCAAATGAATGGTCGTGCGATTGTTTTTCGACTCCTTGAAACGCTCTGCCTTGTGCCTCTGATCGTCAACATCCGTCTTTTCGATGGCGTATTCACTGGTGGAGAATTTCATCTCACAGAGATTTATGACCTTGTCTGCACGATCTATTACCATATCAACCTGAGCGCCATTCCCTAATACGGGGTCATCTTTCACTCGCCAGGAGTAAACCTGTGAGGAAACGCCAGCTATTCCCAAAGCCTGCTTTATTTGGCTGATATGTTCGAAGCACACCCTTTCGAATGCCAACCCTTCCCAGGCATTACGAACCGGGGTATTCGTGTTCAAACTCCAGAAGTGCTCATCTATACCCGACCGCGAATGGAGAAACTTGTAATAGAATAAGGTGAAGTTGTCGATTAATTGGAAAACGCTTGTGCATCGATTGGATCCTTGAAAGCTATATTTCCGAATAAAGCCGCAAGCCTCCAAATCTTCCAATACCCTTGTCAGTTGGCCGTTGTTGACACTATCGCCTTCGTCGATCAGTTCCTCTCGGGTCATTCCCATCCTTTTCGTGCCAAGGGTTGATACGACATTGATATAAGGCTGTGAATTCTTGAACAAAGAGTTGTAAAGCTCGTCATATTCATGATGCAACTTCCCCATTCGAGCGAAAAACAGTGAGTCGATATTCTGGCTTACGCTCTTCCCTCGTTCCAGCAATGACCAATAGAATGGTATTCCACCCATCACCATATAGCATTCCAATATGTCATAACGACTCATTTCAAGTTGTCGGCTTCGGGCATATTGTTCACATTCATACAGTGTAAAGGGAGCGAGATTGATTCGATAAGTCACCCTATTGTGAAGACCTCCATGGTTCTTGAACACATTGTTGATGATCCAGGATGTGGCGGATCCACAGATGATGAGAAGCACATCCTTACGTGCGGATGCGTAACCATTCCAAAAATGTTCGATGGCTGAAACGAAATTCGAGCGCGGAGAATCCATCCACGGCAATTCGTCGATGAATACTACCTTCTTTCCTTCCTTCTGCCTGTTACAGCTACGAATTCAGAATACTCCGACTGATACGCCCGTATCAATTCCTGTTGTTCTTTTTTTCTTCCTATTATCATGGTTTCATTGTATTGTTTCCGGCGACAAAGATAAGCATTTTTTGTTTATAACGAGCTTAGAACCCGATTTTTTTTCGTTCTAAGCTCGATATAAACGATTTTTTGACGTTTTTGACCTCTTTTTCTTGTTTATTTTGCATTTTCAACGTCGATTAATTCTGTCTTGCCCCGATATAACTTGACCATTTCCCACATCAAAACATAAAACCTCAGTCCTTTCTCGCTCTATCCTCAAAAACCGAAGGCGCGGCATCGTGTGTGCTGCGCCTTCGGTTTTTAAACATCAGAAATAGAGGAAAAAACGAAAAGAATCGACTATCCCAAACCGAAATGGAGTGTCTGCGAACGTAGGCGCTCTATTTTCTGTAGAATGTTGCACGTCTGTGAACATTGACGCACCACATTATATGGAATGTTGCACGTCTGTGAACATTGACGCACCACATTCAGTGGAATGTTGCACGTCTGTGAACATTGACGCACCACATTCAGCGGAATGTTACACGTCTGCGAACAATGACGCACCACATTCAGTGGAATGTTACACGTCTGCGAACATTGACGCACCACATTCAGTGGAATGTTGCACGTCTACGAACATTGACGCACCACATTCTGCGGGATGTTGCACGTCTACGAACATTGACGCACCACATTCAGTGGAATGTTGCACGTCTACGAACATTGACGCACCACATTCTGCGGGATGTTGCACGTCTACGAACATTGACGCACCACATTCAGCGGAATGTTGATTGTCTACGAACATTGACGCACCACATTCAGCGGAATGTTGCTTGTCTACGAACTTCGACGCACTATTTCGGTTTTCGTAAAGCCAGTCCTCATCACAAATCCTCCATCTTCCACGTCATAGAGCATTATCCAGCGCGTCGGGATGCTTGCTACGATTGGAGAAACTCACGAAGCGACAAAAAAGAAGGGGCTCGGCAAGATTGTCGCCATTTGGGCATTGTGTCGTTATATCCCGAACAAAAAGAGGGGGAAAAACTTGCGGGAATGAAAAAACAGCTCTATCTTTGCAGTGTCAAAAATGATTCATTGGTTAGTTTAAGTTAGTAATATGTGTGTAAGAAAACACTCTGTTGGACGACTGGGTGTTTTTTTTGAATAATTGTTTCGTTATATCGGAAAATATGTGTATATTTGCGCCCACAAAAAGAAAACTGACACATTTACTATGGAAAAAATACCTAACATCCAATTGATGAAGATTGTGGCCGACACGACGGTCGATGGACCAGGTTGGCGCACGAGTGTGTATTGTGCAGGCTGTCGTCATGCCTGTCCGGGCTGCCATAATCCCGAGACGTGGTCGTTTACGGCAGGACATAGCGTAAGCATCGACGAAATCATGGAGGAACTGAAATTTGCGGAGGGTGATATTACCTTCAGCGGAGGCGATCCCATGTATCAGCCCGAGGCGTTTACGGAGCTGGCACGTCGCATACGCGAGGAACTGCACAAGGGTATCTGGTGCTATACTGGATTTCTCTACGAGCAGGTAGTGGCCGACCCGAGGATGAGCAAGATGCTGCCTTATCTGGAAGTCCTGGTCGATGGTCCTTTCATCGAAGCAAAGAAGAGCCTGGACCTGCTGTTCCGTGGATCGAGCAACCAGCGCCTCGTCGATGTCCAGAAGTCGCTGAAGGCGGGCAAGGTCGTTGAGTTCGACTATAATCCTTATCCGACGTTTGATTGAGAAGACAATCGGAGTATTCTGATTATTCGGAATACTCAGAGTATTCGGAGGACTCTGAGTACTCAGAAAAATCAAAGCTATGGAGCGAAACAAGGAAATATACAAGGTGACGTTGCTGGGTGGTGCTGTGAATGTGGTGCTGCTCGTCTTCAAGTTCGTGGCGGGCATCGTGGGGCATAGTGCTGCGATGGTGGCCGATGCCGTGCACTCGCTGAGCGACTTCGTGACCGATGTCATCGTGCTCATCTTTGTGCATATCAGCGGCAAGCCCAAGGACAAGTCGCACGACTATGGACACGGCAAGTTCGAGACATTGGCGACAACGGTCGTTTCGATGTCACTGCTTGTGGTGGCTGCGGGCATCCTGTATAGCGGCGTGATGAAAATCGTAGCGTGGGCAAATGGTGCACAATTGGAAGCTCCAGGGATGCTGGCACTATGGGCTGCCCTGCTGTCGATCGTACTCAAGGAAGCCACCTTCCGCTATTCGATGGTGAAGGCACATCAGCTCCATTCGCAAGCCGTGGAGGCCAATGCCTGGCATCACCGAAGTGATGCGATGTCGTCGGTTGGCACAGCCATCGGCATCGGTGGCGCCATCTTCCTGGGCGAACGGTGGACGGTGCTCGACCCCGTGGCTTCGGTCATCGTGGGTCTCTTCATCGTGAAGGTGTCGCTCGAACTGCTTTGGGTGGGCATTGGCGACCTGATGGAGCAGTCGTTGCCCGATGAGGTGGAAACGGAGATTCTTCGACTGGCTGCTTCGGTGCCTGGTGTGTCGGACCCCCATGAACTGCGCACCCGCCGCATTGGCAATCATTATGCCATCGAACTGCATATCCTCGTGAATGGTGACCTCCCACTGCGCGAAGCACACGAAAAGGCTTCGCAAGTAGAGGAACTACTGCGAAGCCATTATGGGGAAGAGACGCATATCGCGGTGCATGTGGAACCGAGGGAAGGTTAAGAGGGGTTCGAAAGGTTCGAGAGGTTAAGAGAGGTTTGAGGGGTTAAGAGGGCTTCGAGGGAGTGGCGTGATACATGGATAACGAATTACGAGCCTTTCGAACCTTTCTTAACCCTTCTTAACTTCTCTTAACCTTACTTCCATATGGAAGTGTACGCCTGATAACGAACCTCCTTGGCGGGTTGACTGAGAGTAACCTGGTCGTAGATGGTGGTTGGGAACACGAGGTTGGTAATGGCCATCGAGCCATTGCCCGTGAAGATTTCGACAGATGACTGATCGACGTAGATGTCGAGAACCAGATCATTACCCTCGCAGCAAAGCGAACCGGAAACCGAAGGGATGGAGTAGCTGCCGTTGAACGTGGCTGCTCCTGTTTTGCTGTTGCGACGAGCGATGATGCTGCCTGCCGATGGGCTATAAGTGATTTCGTATGCCTCCTTCTTGCTATTGCCCAAGGAGATGGTGTTGGCAACGGTGGCGTCGAGGGTAAGTTGCAGACGATAGGCACTCGGAGCGTTGATGCTGCCACCCGAAGTAGCGAGAGTGGACCAGTCGCTGGCGAGCTTGTCGAGTTCCTTTACAGGACGGCTGGCGAGCACAGGCTTGCCTTGATAATCGACGAGGCTGAGCTCGCGAGGCAGAGTAAATGCAGAACGCCAGGGATCACAAGGCACGTCGCCTGAATAGGACCAGTTGTTCATCCATCCGATGAGGATGATGCGTCCGTCGGGGGTGTTGCTCCAGGTAACACCTGCATAGTTGTCCAGACCATAGTCGAGCCAGAGGGGATAACTGAGGTCGTCGGCTGTGAACTTTTCGCCGTCGAAGTTGCCTACGAAGTACATGGTGCCGCTACCAATCACAGGACCGCCTGGGTTGACGCTGACGATGAGCACCCACTTCTCCTGACCATTGTAGTTCATGCGCAGCAGGTCGGGGCACTCCCACTGGCCACGCTTGCAACGACCTACCTCGGTGGTGAAGGTGCTGGCTTCGCGCCAAGTGCGCAGGTCGGTGGAGGTCCAGAACTGGATGCCGTACTCCCAACCCAAAGCCAGGCTCATGACCCAACGCTTACTTTCGACATGCCAGAACACCTTGGGGTCGCGGAAGTCGCCGCGAGTGGTGTTGGCGATGATGGGATTGCCATCGTACTTGGTGAACGTCTTGCCGCCATCGGTGCTGTAGGCCAAAGCCTGCTGCTGGTGTGCGCCTGCAGCAGTATAGAAGGCTACCATGGCTCCCTTGCCGAAGCCGCCGGTATTGTCGGCATCATAGACGGCCGAGCCGGAGAAGATGTCGCCCAAGGCATCGGGCACGAGGGCTGTGGGCTGTTCGGTCCAATGCACGAGGTCGGTGCTGGTGGCGTGTCCCCAGCTCATGTTGCCCCAACCGTTGCCGTAGGGGTTGTACTGGTAGAACAGATGCCAGGTGCCGTCGATATAGACCATGCCGTTGGGGTCGTTGACCCAGTTCTTGGCAGGGGTGTAGTGGATCTGAGGACGATAAAGCTCGTTGTAGCTGGATGATGAGGTGCCGCCTCCACCCGATGGGTTGTCGGTGCCACCACCGCCCGATGGATTGTCGGTGCCGCCTCCTCCCGATGGATTATTGGGATTGGGCTTGAAGGAGTCTTCGAATGGATCTTCGGAGCCGCACGAGGTGATGACAGGTGCGATGAGCAATGCTGTTGCGAGGGAAAGGATGGGGAATTTCATAATCAATAAAGATTTCGGTATTTCGTTATACCGTTATACCGGAATGACGGAATAACGTCAAAAAGGCTGATAAATCAAAACCTAAATAAACATGAGGGCGGGCGCACTTGCGTCCGCCCTCATGTAATATAATAGGGTAGTGTAATTAACGTGTCTTGAGGTACTCAAGAGCGTTCTTGGCGAAGGTGAGGATGTTCTCCTGGAAAGCGTTGTTGTGTGGATGAGCGCTGATGTCAGGAGTACCGTCGTCGTTCTTCATCGAGAAGTTGAGACCACCATTGCCGACACAGATCACGGTGCCCTGGAAATCGGTATCGCCCTGCTGAGCCTCCCAGACGTTGAGCTGGCTTACCCACCAGATCTGGCTGTCCCAAGTGCCAAGAGGATAGATGCCGAACTTGTTGTTGAGCATGGTGAGGCTTGCCTCGTCCTGGTTGCCCAGTCCGGTGAGGGCTGATGGGATGTTGAAGAAGAGGCAGTTGTGGTCCTCAGTCCAACCAGCGCCCTTGAAGGCGATGAGCTTGGTGGTACCATTGTCCTCTACTTCGAGGCCACGGAATACGGCATGGGTCGAGTAGTCCTTGACGAAGCCGCCGCAGTTGAGCATGCAGGCCATCTTCCAAACATCGGGGTTGTAGCCGCCAGGAGCAGTGTTGATGGCGTTGTCGTTGTTCTTGAGCATATCCATGTCGAGACGACCGAGGGTGCCGATGTAAGGAGTAGCGTGAGCCCAAAGGAGGAGGCTGCCACCATCCTTATACCACTGACGAACACCAGGAGTAGCGTTCATGACAACTTCGGGCATCTCCCATACGGAGCTGTTATCGTCGAGGTCGCGCATCCACCAGAGCACGCGGTAAGGCTCGAGTACGTCGGCCGAAGTGATGCTGCTGAATGGAACGAAGGTACCGGTTGGATAGGTCTCGTGGAACCAGAGCCAAGCCGAAGCATCGTCGTCGTCACCGTTGGCGATGAGCTCTTCAGGAGTATCGAATACCGAGAGATAGCCGATAGCGGTCTTGCCGATGCGGAGGCTGCTGGTAGCGGGGAGCGAACGGCCTTCGTTGTTTTCGGCGGTAAGGGTAACGGTCCAAGTCTCGCCCTGGATGACGTCCTTGATGGTATAGTTGGTCACGTTGGCCATCAGGGTCTCGTTGATGGTGCGGTCGGCCCCATTGGTGGCTACGAAGTGAGTCGTGGTTGCTGTTGGGTTCGGATTCCACTCAACGTAAGCGTCATAGCCGCCCACCTTTTCGAGTTGGCTCATCTGGATGCCACTGAAACGTGCAGCGCCCGGACGGGTGTAGTTAAGGACAACGCCCTCAGAGAAGTTGGTGCCATCGGTATATTTGAGCACGTAGCTGTTGGCCACGTTGGTCTCGACAGCATAGTGGGTATAGGTGCCGCCAGTGACAACCTCTGTGCCCGACTTGGTGCCGTTGGCATAGCGGGTCACCTGCATGTTCTGGTTGCCGGCAGGCCAGGAGATGACGTAGTTGTCACCCTGCAGGCTGGCTTGGATGCTGGAAGCATCGGGTTTGCTGAGAATAGGGGCAACGATGTCGTAATCCATATCGGCGTTGCAGGCACTGAGTGCTGCGACAGCAGCGATAGTTGCGAAAATATATCTGAGTTTCATATTATTAAGTTTTTGAGATATTTAGGGATATTTAGGGATATTAAGGGAAATGAAGGGACATTGCCTTAGCCTTGTTGAGAATGGGGACCCAAGAAACATATGTCCCTTAAAATTCCTTAAGATCCTTTAGAATCCCTTAGAATCCTATATAATCAATGAATCTTAGTTGTAACCCTTATTCTGGGTGTAGAGACCAGGAACGTAGAAGAGCTGGTTGTAGGGGATTGGCCAGTACTCGTTCTTGCCAGCGGTATAGAAGGCATCTCCATAGTAACCGGCGAAAGCAGTGCCGTCGTAGTTGCCCTCCTTCTCGGAAGCGAAGAATGCGTTGAGCGTGCTGGAAGCCAGGCCCCAACGACGGAGGTCGAAGTAGCGTTCGGGCTCCATAGCCATCTCGAGACGCTTCTCCCAGCGCAGGTACTTGCGAGCTTCTTCCTTGCTGACGCCCGACTGATAGTAGCCGAGGGTGCGGATCTGGTTGGCAGCATACTGGATGTACTTGCTCACGGAGTTGTTGGCACGGGCGCGAATCTGGTTGATGATGGTGATGGCACCATCGATGTTGCCGGTCTCAATGAGAGCCTCGGCACGCCAGAGCATCACTTCGGTGTAGCGTACTACGTAGTCGTCCATTGCGAAGCCCTGCCAGGTCGATTCGGTGTAGCTCTCGCCAAGGCTGCGCTGTGGCACCTCCTTGAGAGAAGTGTAGAAGCCATAGTTGGCGGGGTTACGGCTGTTGTCGGTGGTGAGGGTATACTGGGCCTCGTACTTGTAGGGGAAGGTTGGCATACCTACAGTGTGGAAGAGACGTGGATCCCACTTCTGGTCAACAGGAATACCATTGACTGGGTGGATGTTGTGCTCGTTGTCGTAGGTATCGAACATCGGGAAGCCGTTGGCATCAACCTTGAAGGCATTGACGAGGTTCTGAGTGGGCTTGTGGAAGTCCCAGCCCTTCGACCAGATACCCCAGCAGCCGTTGAGCATATTGCTCCAGTTGTTGCGGCCGAACTTGGTGTTGTCATCGATATAGTCGGAGTGCTGCACAGCGAAGATGGTTTCGATGTTGCCCTCGTTGTTCTCCATGAAGAGGTCGCCGAAGTCAGCCTCGTAGCCGAACTTGCCGCTGTTGGCGATGTAGCCGGTCAGTTCAACAACCTTCTGCATATACTGCTGGTTGATGTGGCTGTATCCGTTGCTGGCCTCGTAGCCGTCGCCATAAGCGAGGGTGAGGTAGCACTTGGCGAGCATGGCAGCAGCTGCATACTTGTTGACGCGAGCCCTATCGGATGGACTTTCGGGTACGCTGTTGTAGGCAGCCTCGAAGTCCTCGATGACCTTCTGCATCAGCTGCTCGTGGGTGAACTCGTCATTTCTGGTCTGCTCCTGAGCAGCTTCCTTGAGGACGACTTCGTCAATCCAGGGCACTTGATACCAAAGCTGGATCAGCTTGAAGTAGAAGTGAGCGCGGAGGAAACGGGCCTCACCCATGCGCACCTTGGCAGTTTCGGCGCCGAGTTTCTCTTCGCCGTACTCCTGGATGGCGAGGATGGCACGGTTGGCACGCGAAACGGATACATAGAGACGATACCAGAGTTCGTCCATGTGGTCAGGCTGAGAAGCGGTAAGGTTGGACCAAACCTCGACGGGGTGGTAGTTGGTGTCGGTAGTACCCGAACCGCCCTTCATGGCGTCGTCACTTGAGAGCGAACCATAAGGCCAGAGGTTGAAGGGGTAGTTGTACCAGTCGGCACCGAGCGAGGCGTAAGCTGCGGTGAGCATGCCTTCGGGATCGGAGAATGCAAGTTCCTCGTCAACGGTACCCGACGGCTTCACCTCGAGGAAATCATCGCATGAGGTGGCAGTGAGCAGGCTGGCAGCCACCATAAGAATCATATATATCTTTTTCATTTGACTATCTTTTTTTAGTGAGGTTTTGAAAACTGAATGTTAGTCATATCAGAAGCCGAGCTGGATGCCGAGGCTGACAGAGGTAGCGATTGGGTAAGCCCAACCTGGGTTCTCAGGATCAGAGCAGGTGAGGCTGCTTGACTTGATGGTCAGGAGGTTGTTGCCGCTTACATATACGCGGGCGTTGCTCATATGTGCCTTCTTGAGGAGTTTCTCCGAAAGGCTGTAGCCGAACTGGAGGCTGCGGAGCTTGAGGTAACCACCATTCTCAACGAAGTAGCTTGAGGTGCGGCCTTCGTCACCTACGTTCGAAGTGGTGAGGGCGGGGATAGAGCTGCTGGTGTTGCCGAGCGTCCAGGCATCCATCATACGCGAACCCTTGTTCGAACCTGGGTCGGTGAGGCTGAAGAAGTCGGTCTGGAACTTCTGTCCGTTGTAAACGTCCTGTCCGTGAACACCCTGCCAGAACATGGCGAAGTCGAAGCTCTTGTAGCCAAGCTCAATGTTGAGACCGTAGCTGAAGTCGGGCACTGGGTTGAAGATCCAAGTCTGGTCGTTGCTGTTGATGATGCCGTTGCCATCGAGGTCGGCATACTTGAGACCACCAAGGCGGGCATTCTCCTGACCGCTGGCGAGCACTTCGTCGCGCGACTGGAACAGGCCATCAACTACATAACCTACGATTGAGCCGTAAGGAACCTTGGCTTCTACGAGGTTCTCGTAAGCGGTGTGTGCGTAAGAACCGGTAGTGGTTTCGGGGAGATAGGTAACCTTGTTGCGGAAGAAGTCGAGGTTGGCATTGATGTTGTAGGTCATGCCGAATGGAGTCTTGTTGCGATAGCCAACGGTGAACTCCATACCCTTGTTCTCGAGAGAAGGACCGTTCTGCCAGCTGGCGCCACCTTCACCTACCGATCCGAGGTAAGCAGGATTGATAAGCATGTCCTTCACCTTCTTGATATAGGCATCAACAGTACCGTAGAGGCTGTTGCTGAAGAATGCATAGTCGAGACCGACGTTGTACTGAGTGGCAGTCTCCCACTTGATGTTGTCGTTACCGGTCTGGGTTACACGGTAGCCGCTGGGATAGGTGCCTGAGCCTTCAGCCTTGAGGTCGTATGCGGTCGAAGCATCGCGGCCCGAGCCGTAGTCGGCGGTGAGGATGGTGTAGCGTGCCGAGTTGGCGATGGCCTGGTTACCGGTCTGACCCCATGAAGCACGGAGCTTGAGGTCGTCGAGCCAATCCTGATGGAGGTGCTTCGAGAGACGATAACCGAGAGAAGCGGCGGGGAAGGTACCGTAGCGGTTGTTCTTACCGAAACGGCTGGAACCGTCGCGACGGATGGTGAAGCTTGCGAGCAAGAGGTCGTGCCAGTTGTAGTCAAGTTTGCCGAAGAGGGAAACGAGGGTGTAGCCGGCCTGGCCACCATAGAGTTTCTGAGTGCCTGTTGCAGCGGAAGGCCACATGTAGAGGGCGTTTTCAACAGCGAACTCCTCAGCGTTACCGCTGATGTCGATAACCTGCTGCTTGTAGAGTTCCACACCACCGAGTACAGTGAGGGTATGATCCTCGGGGAGCGGTACGAGATAGTTGGCGGTGGTTGACCAGTTCCACTTCAGGTCGTTGGTCTGGCCGACGCCAGTCTTTGGAGTATCTTCGCGTACGATATCGCTGACGAAGGTGTAGGTCATCGAGTGGATGAACGAAGCATTGTAGTCAAGACCGAAGTTCGAGCGGATGTCGAGACCCTTGATGGGCTTGAGGTTGATGTAGCCATTGCCGAAGAGACGCCACATGGTGAGGCGGTTGTCACGGTTCTGGTAGAGCTCGCGGAGTGGGTTCTGACGGTCGGACATACCACCGACAGGGCCACCGAAGGTCACACCGTCCTTCTCATACACAGGAACGGTAGGAGACATCTTGAGCGCGTTCTCGAGAGGCTGGCAATCCACCTGGTCGCTATAGGTAAGGGTGAAGTTCTCGCCCACGCTGACAACCTTATTGATGTTGTAGGTGCTGTTCATGCGGACAGCGATGTTTTCGAAGTCGGTGTACTTCAGGATACCGTTGGCCTTCTTGTAACCTACGCTGAACATCTGGGTGCTCTTGTCGGTGCCGTGGCTGATGGAGATGTCGTAGCTCTGGGTGAAGCCAGTGCGGCTGATAGCGTCAAGCCAGTCGGTGTCACTGAAGATCATGGTCTGATTGGCGTTGATGTAACCATTGTAGAGACCACCAACGGTGAAATTCACATTCTGACCTGTAGCAGGATCATAAGCGGTGATGGGAAGACCATTGGCGGCGTTGAGGTTCAGACCGTAGTTCTGAGCGTAGATGATAGGATCGAGGCCATCGTTGAGGGCGGCCTGAGCCATGGTGGTAGCATACTGATAAGTGTTGCTGAGCTTCATCTTCGACTGGCTGTTGTAGAACGAAGCCTGAGCGGAAGCGGAGAAGTCAACCTTTACCTTCTGGTCCTTCTTGCCGCTCTTGGTGGTGATGATGATGACACCATTGGCAGCTCGGCTACCGTAGATAGAGGCCGAAGCGGCGTCCTTCAAAACCTGCATCGACTCGATGTCGTTCATGTTGAGGGTGTTGAGGGCCGAAGTGGTGGGCACACCATCGATAACGTAGAGAGGATCCTGGTTGGAGTTGAACGAACCAATACCACGGATGCGGACGGTAGCGGTGGCAGCAGGCGAACCATTGGAAGTGATGGTCATACCGGCAACCTTACCTTGGAGGGCGCGCATCGGGTCGGTGTCGCTCGAGGTCTTGAGGCCCTTGGTCTGCACTACAGCAACCGAACCGGTGAGGTCGGCCTTACGCTGAGTGGTATAACCGGTGACCACAACTTCTTCGAGCAGCTCGTTATCCTCGGCGAGGACCACGTTCATGTTGGGAGCAGCTGCGAGGACTTGTGTCACATAACCCACGAAGCTGAACTGGAGCTGTGCGCCCGACTTGACTTGCAGCGAAAAGTTGCCGTCGAGGTCGGTGATCGTACCATTCGTGGTACCTACTTCAACTACTGAGGCACCGATGATCGGTTCGCCCAGTACATTGTCTGTCACTGTGCCGCTCACCTGCACCTGTGCCAATGTGCTCATGGTACAAAGGAGAGCCAGGACTAAACCTGAAATCAGAACTTTGAATTTCTTCATTGTGATTAAATATTAAAGATGTATGAAAAGTGTATTTGGAATGAAGTTTTTCAAATTTGTGGTGTTTTCGTGCGGCAAAGATAGGCTTATATTTTTATAAAAAATAGAAAAGAGGTTGCAACATATAAAAAATATGTCTCAACCTCTGATTTTGCAACATGTGTCCGCTTGTGAATGCAACATGTGTCCTGCTATGGGTGTAATATTCGTCTCTTTTCAGTACTTTTGTCTGTTCATTTCGTGTGGTGTGGTGCCGAAATATGCCTTGTAGCAACGGGTGAAATACGAAGCATCGGCGAAGCCCACCTGGGATGCAACCTCAGCCACACTGCCCTTGCCTTCGGCCAGCAGTTGGCGAGCAATGTCAAGGCGTGTGTTGCGCAGCAGTTCGACGGGACTCGCTCCTGTGAGCGCCTTGCACTTGCGGAACAGCTGGGTGCGGCTCAGGCAGATGTCCGAAGCGAGAAGCTCGATGGAGTAGTTCTCGTTGCTGAGGTTCCGCTCGATGAGCTGGTGCAGTTTTTCGAGGAACTCCTCGTCGTATTTCGATATGCGTGGGGGCACGGGGGCTGCGACAGGCTCCTTCTGGTCGCATCCAGGAGAAGGCTCCCCTTGGTCGCGTCCGAGGGAAGGTGCGGAAGTGTTGGGCCCCTTTGGTGATGGCTTGTCGGCAGCGACAGGAGCATCGGGCTTTGTGGATATGCTGCCTGTAATCGGGGCAACCGACTCCCTGACCCTGGCACGATTGCTGATGAGCGAATCCATCTGGGCAAGGAGCACGGCCGAACTGAACGGCTTGGCAATGTAGGCATCGGCCCCTTCCTCAAGGCCGCGCACGCGCTGTTCGTCCATCGAGCAGGCCGTGAGCATCAGCACGGGGATGTGGCTTGTGGCAGGCGTGGTCTTGAGCCTGCGGCAGCATTCCAGACCGTCCATCACGGGCATCATTACGTCGCAGATGATGATGTCGGGCACCGTCTCTTGTGCCTTGCGCAGACCTTCTTCTCCATTGGCGGCACTGAGGACACGATACTTGTCGGACAATAATGTGCGCAGGAAGAGACGGATATCGTGATTATCGTCGATGATGAGCGCGATGGGCTTGGGCTCGTCGTCGCTGGTGGTGAGGTCCTCCTGTGCTTCGAGCATGTCGAGGTCGAGGGCTGATGGGAGGGCATTCGGAGACCCCGGATTATCCAGGTTCGTCAAGTTGCTTAGGTCGTTTGGGATGAAAGGAATGGTCTGCTGGCCTTCGCCAATGGGTCTTGCGGGAAGGGTGATGGTGAAGACGGAGCCTGTACCCTTTGGCTGATTTTCGGCGCGAATGGTGCCACCGTGCAGTTCCACGAAATTCTTGGCGAGCGCCAGGCCGAGACCTGTTCCCTCGAAACGACGGGAGCCCACCTGGTAATAGCTGTCGAAAATCTTCTGGATATCGCTTGTGGGAATGCCCGGGCCGGTGTCGCCGATACACATTATATATTTATCGCCCGTATGAGCGAGGGAGACGCTGATGCTGCCACCATCGGGAGTGAACTTGAAGGCATTGCCCATGATGTTGTAGAAGATGCGTTCCATCTTGGCCTCGTCGGCCATGGTCTGGAAGTCCTTGCCCCGCGTTTCGTAGGTGAGCTGTATCTGCTTCTTCGCTGCCAATCCCTGGAACGAATCGGTCCATGCCGAGAGAAGCGAACTCAGGTCGATGGGTTGCAGGTCGAGCGAAGTTTTGCCGCTTTCGGCCTTGCGGAAATCGAGAATCTGGTTCACCAGTCGGCGTAGTAAGCCGATGTTCCTTTGTGCCAGCTGCAGGAGTTGCCTTTGCTTGGGATCCTGCAGGCGCTCGTCTTTCGAAAGTTGCTCGATGGGTGCGGAGATGAGCGTCAGCGGTGTGCGGAAGTCGTGGCTGACGTTGGTGAAGAAGTTCATCTTGGCATTGTTGGCCTCCTCGAGTTCGCGGGTCAGGGCAAGCAGTTGGTCGCGCTGTTCCTTGAGGGTGGCACGCTGACGGGTGAGGCTCTGGCCGGTGCGGCGACTGACGCGGTAGAAGAGGTAGAGCGTCAGTATGAAGCCAAGGGCGAGCACCAGGAGGGCTCCCAGTGAGCGGCTCAAGGCCTTTTCGAGGCTGTGGAGCTGCCAATAGTAATCCATGCGGCTTTTCAACGCGCGAATGTCGTCCGCTTCCTTGTCGATGGCACGTTGCATACTGCTGGTGAGCATTGCCTCCTGTACCGACGAGATGAGGTGGCTTTCGAGCAGCGTCTCCTTTTCATAGGGCTCGCCTTCGAGGATGCGGATAGCGGTCTGCATGATGATGTCGCCACCCGTTGGGTAGGTAGCAGAAGCATCGAGGCGACCCAGTTCGATGGCTTCGATGCCTTCGCCAGGCCCCACGATGCCATCGATGCCTGCAAAACGGATGTGGTTGCCGGGTTTCAGTTCGTTGGCCTTGGCCTTGGCAAATGTAGCTATCCAGTCGCTATGGGCGACGACGACATCAACATCGGGATAACAGGTTAGCAGGGAATCCATCATGGCTGCCGCGTCATCGCCCGACCAATGTACATCGACGGAGGCCAGCAGTTTCGCCTGGGGATAGTCTTTAAGTTCCTCGACGATGCCTCGATGACGCATTTGGGCAGGCGTGGTAGTCATGAGGCCCGTGAGTTCAAGGATATTGCATCTCTGGAAAGGGTTGCTCCTTTCAGTCGCGTCCGGGAGAAGCGATTGGCTCATTGCATAACGGGCCAAAAGACGCCCTGCACCTTCGTTGTCACCACTCACTATGGCGGTGTATTTGTCGCCGATGACCTGACGGTCGAAGACCACGATAGGAATTCCGGCATCGTATGCTTCGGCCACGGCGGGGGTGACGTCTTCGGGTTCGTTAGGCGAGACGATAATAAGATCGACCTTTTGATTGATGAAGTTATGGATGTCCTCGATTTGCTGCTGGCTATTGTCGTGGCAACAGATCAGTTCCATCGAGATACCATCGTGCAGGAGCAGTTCGCGTTCCATCTCGGCGTTCTGTTTCGCGCGCCAAGGTCCCTCGGAGCATTGCGACACGCCGATGCGGTATCGTGGTTCCCGAGATGAAGTGCAGGAACTCAGCAGAATGGCTGCAAATCCAATAGCGACTATAAATCCTATAGTTACTATATAAGATTTGGTCAATGTTGAGGTTTTCAGGGCAAACATTGTTTAGAAATAAATGGTCGGTGTTTTTTCAGCGCATTTTTGCATATTCCTGTAACGCATCGAGCTGCTTGCGGCTCACTTTGACGATGGTACCATGCTTGTGGTTGGCGGGCACGCTGATGCGTTCGGGGATGGGAGTGAAGGTCAGGAAGTCGCGGGTCGCTACGGCGCCGTATTCCTGCGGATGGTATTGGTCGAAGTAGATGATCCACTCGTCACCCAACTGGAGGGCGCAGGGTCCTTCGGAATAGGTGCGGCCGAAGGTCGGAGAAGGAGGGAGGTTCGAAAGGTTCGAAGGGTTCGAAGGGTTCGAAGGGTTTGAAGGGTGGAACGGGCCGTAGGGCGAGTCGCTGAAGACGCAGAAGAGGTTGCTGAACCCCGGCTTGCGGTTGTCCTTGACGACGAGGACATAGTCCTTTGGTCCGCGTCGCAGCAGATAGCCGTCGATGCTGTTGAACCCGGGGTCATAATAGCGCTGGGCGGGAGCAAAGGTCTCGAAGTCGCGCGTTGTGGTGTACCACATGCGGTGGCAACTGTTGGTGCCCAGCGTGTCGGCGGTGGTATAGGTGCGAGGATCGATTTGCGACGACCAGACGATCAGGAACTGTTCCTGCTCCTCGTCGTAGAAAAGTTCGGGAGCCCAGACGTTGTTGGTCGGGATGTCGCCCATCACGTCGATGACGCGCTGCTCCGACCAATGGATCAGGTCGGGCGACGAGGCATAGCCGAAACCGCGGCTGCCCATCCATTGGGTGGTCCAGACGAGGTGGAACGTACCATCGGGCCCACGGACGATGCTGGGGTCGCGCATCACACGCTCGTCGGGATAGTATTTCGGCGCCTGCACCTGCCCCGTCCAAGCATCGACGTAGGTGGTGTCGTTGCCCACCATCGGCCGAAGCCAGATGCCCGGCAGCGTGTCCCAATGCAGCCCGTCGAGGCTATAAAGGTACTGCAGACCCTGTGTGGAGGGTTCGCGGAACGAGGTGAAGACGTAGGCCGTCTCTTCCGAAACGGGACCTTTGCAACTGCTGAGCGACATCATAAGCCCAATGAGGGCCAAAAGTATAAGATGTAGGGTATGTTTTTTCATCGCCAAGGTCGTATATGTGCATACATTTAACGATGCAAAGATAACCTATTTGGTTGAAAAAAGCAAAAAACAGAGTCAAAAATCGTTATTTTTTTTCGACATCATGCAAAGTTTGAATAAAAATGATTATATTTGCAGCGATTGAAAGACATTTTTAATAAAAAATCATAAATCATGAAACATCAATTATTGCTATTTGCTTTGGGTATTTTGGCCACCGCAGCCAGTGCCCAGACCTTCAAGGAATGGCAGGACCCCGAGGTCAATGCCGTCAATCGTCTGCCCATGCACACCACTTTCTTCGGCTACGAGTCGGTCGAAGCATCGATGCTTGCGCCCGAGGCATCGACCCGTTACCTGAGCATCAATGGTGACTGGAAGTTCCGCTGGCAACGCGATGCTGTCGACTACCGGAGCGACTTCTTCAAGCCTGCATTCGACGACGCCAACTGGAAGACCATCCCCGTGCCCGGCTGCTGGGAACTCTATGGCTACGGTGACCCGCAGTACACCAACATTGCCTATGCCTGGGCTCGCCAGCATGAGAATACCCCGCCGCTTGTGCCCACCGACAACAACCACGTGGGCTACTATCGTCATGAGGTCATGATTCCTGCCGACTGGAAAGGTCAGCAGGTCATCCTGCACATCGGCTCGGCTTCGAGCTGCATGTACCTGTGGGTCAACGGCCGTTTCGTGGGCTATAGCGAGGACTCGAAACTCTCTGCCGAGTTTGACCTCACCCGCTATGTCGTTCCCGGCAAGAAGGCCCTCATCGCTATTCAGATGTTCCGCTGGTGCGACGGCACCTACCTCGAGGACCAGGACTTCTTCCGCTATGCAGGCATCTGCCGCGACAGCTGGCTCTTCGCTCAGCCCCGTCAGCACATCAGCGACATCCGCGTCACGCCCGACCTCGATGCCACCTACACCAACGGCATCCTCAACGTCGATGTCAAGACCACGGGCGGCAAGGTGAAGCTTGAACTCCTCGACCGCCAGGGCAAGGTGGTGGTCGATGGCATCGCTACGGGCAAGCCCGTGATGTTCATCGTGGACAATCCGCTCAAGTGGACTGCCGAGACGCCCAACCTCTATACCCTGCGTGCCACCCTCACCGATGCCGCCGGCAAGTTGCTCCAGGTGGTACCTGTCCGCGTAGGTTTCCGCAAGATTGAAGTCAAGGACGCACAGGTGCACATCAATGGCCAATCCATCCTCATCAAGGGTGCCGACCGCCACGAGCTTGACCCCGACGGAGGCTACGTGGTGAGCCGCGACCGCATGCTGCAGGACGTGCAGATCATGAAGCAGTTCAACCTCAATGCAGTGCGCACCTGCCACTATCCCGACGATCCCTATTGGTACGACCTCTGCGACCAGTATGGTCTCTATGTAGTAGCCGAAGCCAACATCGAGAGCCACGGCATGGGCTATGGCGAAAAGACCTTGGCCAAACATCCCGGCTATCACCTCGCACACCTCGAACGCAACCAGCGCAATGTGCAGGCACAGTTCAACCACCCGTCCATCATCTTCTGGAGTCTTGGCAACGAGGCGGGTTATGGACCCAACTTTGCCGATGCCTACGACTGGATCAAGGCCGACGACCCTTCGCGCCTCGTGCAGTACGAAGGTGCCGTGCGCGGCATCCGCGATGGGGTAGTGCCCCAGCAGGAGGCTAAGACCGACATCTTCTGCCCCATGTACGACGACTACGCCGCCACCGAAGCCTATGGCCGTAACGATGCCAACATTAAGCCCTTCATCCAGTGCGAATATGCCCATGCCATGGGTAACTCCGAAGGTGGATTCAAGGAGTATTGGGACCTCTACCGCAAGTACCCCAAGCTGCAGGGCGGCTTCATCTGGGACTTCGTCGACCAGAGCCTGCGCTGGACCAACAGCAAGGGTCGTCAGATTTGGGCGTACGGCGGCGATTTCAATGCCACCGACCAGCACGACGGCAACTTCTGCGACAATGGCCTCATCTCACCCGACCGCAAGCCCAATCCGCATATGTATGAGGTAGGCTATTACTACCAGAACATCTGGACCAGCGTAGTGGAGGGGGTGAACGGTTCGAATGGTTCGAAAGGTTCTGTTACTCTCGAGATCTACAATGAATATCGTTTCCGCGACCTTTCGAACTACCGTATGGAGTGGGAACTGCTCCGCAATGGTGAGGCAGTCTGCACCGGTACGGTGGGTCAGATCAAGGCAGCTCCACAGCAGAAGGCCCTTGTCACCATCCCGCTCGACGAGCTGGACGATCGTGCCGAGTGGCTCCTCAACGTGAAGTATGTGCTCAAGCGAAGCGAACCCCTGCTCAAGGCTGGCAGCGTGATGGCGCATCAGCAGCTCGCGCTCACCGGACCGGTCGAGTGCAGTTATCGGAATAATCCAAATACTCTGAATACTCCGATAACTCTGACCCACAACGAGACCGCCGACCGGCTCACCATCTCCGGTCAGCATTTCGTGGTAGGCTTCGACAAGCAGACGGGACTCATCGACCGTTATGAGGCCAATGGTGTGAAACTGCTTGCTGAAGGTGCACAGCTCAAGCCCAACTTCTGGCGTGCACCCACCGACAACGACTTTGGTGCCAACCTGCAGCGCAAGTATGCTGCTTGGAACAACCCCGAGCTTCGCCTCGTGTCGTTCGAGTTCGGCGAGGCAGAGGAAGGTTATGAGGTTCGCACCGTGCTTGAGATTGAGTCGGTAGCCGTCCGTCTTGCTCTCACCTATACCATCGATGGCGAAGGCGCTGTGCGTGTCGACGAGAAGATGACTGTCGATCCTGCCCAGCAGCGGCGTGTCGATCGCGTACGTTTCCAGCGCATCTCGCCGCGCGATGCCCCTGTCGCCGAGGGCGAACGCAGCACCGAGGCGAGCGACCTCTTCCGCTTCGGTATGCAGTTGCCGATGCCCGAGTCGATGGAGCTGATCCGATACTATGGCCGTGGTCCCGTTGAGACCTATTGCGATCGCAAGGACTCCGAGAATCTGGGCATCTATGAGAGCACAGTCACCCAGGAGTTCTATCCCTACATCCGCCCGCAGGAGAACGGCAATCACGTCGATCTGCGCTGGTGGCGCGTCACCGATGCAGCCGGTCGCGGCGTGATGGTGGTGGCCGACGAGCCTTTCTCGGCTTCGGCGCTCCACTACACCATCGAAAGTCTCGACGAGGGCTTCGAGAAGCGTAACCTCCATTCGCCCGATGTCGATCCGAGTCCCATCACCAACCTCTGCATCGACCAGAAGCAGATGGGTCTGGGTTGTGTCAACAGTTGGGGTGCCCTCCCGCGCGAAGAGTACTTTGTCAAGTATGCCGACCGCCGCTTCACCTTCACCCTCATTCCTTGCAGGCTCCGATAGGCGGTTGCCCTGGCTCTTCGCTCCCCTTCTATGCGTCCGTTTAGCACCATGAAGCAATTGCTCCCAATCCTTGCCTTGTTGTTGCTGCTGTCGGTTCCTGTCGAACTGACGGCAGTAACTTCGGCGTATGAGTATCGAACGCTAGCAACACAGAACCAGTTGCCCGTCAGCGCCATCCATTCTGTCTTTCGCGACTCGGAAGGATATCTATGGTATGGCACGGTAAATGGTTTGTGCCGTGACGACGGATATCAGCTTCAGATATTCCGTCCCGGTTTTCTTCAGGCACAGGATAGGGTGATCGGATGTATGTCCGAAGATCACGACGGGCATCTTTGGTTGGGTTCGGACAATGGACTCTATTGGCTCGACAAGGCCGACTATACCATTCGGGCGCTGGTTCCCGAACGCTGGGAAGGAGAACGCATTAACCAGCTTTTGCCCACAGAAGAGGGGTTTATTGTGCAAAGTCGAACCCGCATCACCCGAACCGACAACCGGGGTGTTCCGCTTAAGGAATATTATCGCGTGGACCAGGCGGGCAACGAAATCAGTATCTTTGGTTCTGCTATCTATCAGGGGAAGGTCTTTGCTTCGTTCAACGACCGCACGCTGTTCTGCATCGATCTTGCATGCGATAGCCTCCGTCAGATAGACCTTCCGGTTGGTTCTGATTGGATTACCTATCTTGATGCCGACAAGCAGGAAGATGGTCTGTGGCTCTTAGACGCATCAGGTGACGTCATTCATTTAGAAGTAAAAGACGAGGAATTCCACTTTGATTCCTATCCATGTGATTCGCCAATAGGATGGTGGGCCTATACGATGAAGCAGAGCCCCTATGACGGAATCATTTGGATCCTTAATACGGTGGGACTGAAAGCATATCGGAGGGAGGAAGGAAAACGTCTGACGATGGTATATAGTTCGTTGGAGGAAACACCAAAATACCATATGCTGGCAAGTGTATGGTGCGATAGTCTCTACACGATGGTGGCGGCTTTCGACTGCATGAACTACATGCTGCGTCCCAAGGCCAACGCCTTCGACTATATCCCATTACAGTCCTTATCCTCTCGAGTGATGTTCAATGCCGCTGTGATGGCGATGGCTGATGCCGGTGATGGCTGGTGGTGGGTCTTTCAAGAGCGTACGGGTCTGTGTCTGGTACATCTTGAGACGGGTCGGGTGGTGCTTTACACCGACTGTCCGCAGATTGCTCCAGTAGAGTTGGACAAGGGACGTGTTATTGCACCCGCAACAGAAGGAGTTTGGGTGAACCATGACACGAAGATGCACGTTTATCGACTGACTCGCCAAGGTGTCACGATGCATCTAGCAGCAGATCTTGATCTTACGGCACAAGCACATTCCGAGGAGTTCGTGACTCAAATTCTCGAAGATGCCGCACAGCGTCTTTGGGTGGGTACCAACCTTGGGCTCTACGTGTTCGACGCCACTACGCTCCGACCATTGGCCAATTACCCACGTTTTGGCTATGCATCGACTATCAAGAGCGATGAGCATGGTCACATTTGGGTCGCCACCATAAAAGGACAACTCTATGACTTCAGTAGCGACACGCAATACGAACGCCACGAGATAGGTCAACCTCTATCGGCATTCTGCATCATGCCCGATGGTTATTTGTGGGCGGGCACCCAGTTGGGACACGTATTCCGCTATGAACCGCGACAGCACATCATCGAGGATTTTAGCGAACGGATCGGACTGAACGGAGACCGTGTGAACCAGCTACAGGACGACAACTATGGACACCTTTGGGTAGAAACCAACCAGCGGATTCTGGAATACAATCCACGCAATGATGCCTGCCGCATCTTCAAGACCAACGACATCGGTATTCCGCTGACTCGTTTTCTGCCTACATCGACCATGAAGGACAAGGCAGGGCAAATCTATTTCGGAGGCATTCCAGGAGTGATGCGTTTCACTCCAAGCAATAGTCTCGACCGCAAGAGCGACGTGGTGATTCCCCATGTCACTGATGTGCAGGTAATGAAACATTCGTTGTGTTTCGACACTCTTGTACAGCGTCAGAATACCACCCACATCACACTCAAGCCCGATGACAAAGACCTTGAGATCTTTCTCTCTTCGCTCGATCATTTCAATGTGTCTCATGTCCGCTATGCGTATCGGCTCAATGGGTTCGACACAGAGTGGAAATACATGGTGGGTGGTGAGAACTCGGCTTTCTATAACCAGTTGGGAAAGGGACACTACACCTTTGAAGCGAAAGCCACCGACTGCAATGGATTGTGGAGCATGCCTGTCTCCCTACTTGAAATCGAACGTCTGCCAGCCTTCTATGAGTCGACGACAGCTTACGTCCTCTATTGTCTGCTGGTTCTGATGTCATTGGCGGCATTGATATGGTGGGTGCATCGCAGCGACGAGAAGAAGAACGAGCAGATGTGGAGCGACAGTCGCGAGATGCTGGCCATGCGCAACTATATCAAGGACGATACGCCGTCTGCCGAACGGTTGCCTGAGAGTGAGTTTCTGGAACTCGACCAGGCCTTTCATGCCAAAGTGAAACAAGCAGTGATGGAGCATTTGGAGGAGTCAGACTTCGGTGTGGAGGAACTGGCAGCAGCCGTGAATGTCTCCAAGTCCACCTTGAGTCGAAAGTTAAAGAGTGTGTCGGGCAAATCTCCGCTCGATTTCATCCGCATACAGAAAATGCGCCAAGCTCAGCTGTGGTTGCAGGACAAGGATCGCAACGTCACAGAGATTGCCATTTCGCTGGGCTATAGCGACCGCAAGTATTTCACTTCCTGCTTTAAGAAAGAGTTCGGAATGACACCTACAGACTATCGGAAGGAAGTGCTTGGAACTAAAATTGAAGACGAATAGGGGGTAAGAATGATTCAATTTGGGGCGAAAATCGTACAAAAACGGTTTTCGCCCCAATTTTATGCCTATTTGTGCGCATTTTTGGCCGTGCGAGTTTGCTATTCCCTCTATCTTTGCCGCACCAAACAATGAAAAACAGATTACTAGAACGTCAGACAACCCAACCACATATAATAATAATTTAAACTTACCACAATCACAAGAATGAAACATCTATTGTCATTGCTTACGTTGCTAAGCGTTTCATTTACGGCATTCGCCCAACACACAATTACGGGCGAAGTAGAGGATCAGATGGGTGAAACCGTTCCGGGTGCCACCGTCATTCTGAAAGACAATCCGACCATCGGTACCATCACGGACCTCGATGGCAAGTTTGTGCTCGAATCTCCCAAGGCCAATCCTGTCCTCGTCATTTCTTTCATCGGCTATGCCACACAAGAGGTCGCCACGGAAGGAAAGAAGACAGTCAAGGTCATTCTGCACGAAGACAATCAGCTGCTCGACGAAGTGGTGCTTATCGGTTATGGCACCCAGCGTAAGGGCGACGTCACCAGCTCGGTGGCCAGCGTGAAGGCTGAAAACTTCGTCAAGGGTTCGGTCAAAGATGTAGGCCAGCTCATTCAAGGCAAGGTAGCAGGTCTTGCCATCACCAATCCAAGTGGCGATCCATCGGGTGGCACCCAGTTACGCCTGCGTGGTACCAATACCATTGGTGGTGCCAACACCAACCCGCTCATCCTCATCGATGGTATCCCGGGAGACTTCAGCACTGTTGCCCCTGAGGATGTCGAGAGTATCGACGTGTTGAAGGACGGTTCGGCAGCAGCCATCTATGGTACACGTGGTACCAACGGTGTTATCCTCATCACCACCAAGGCAGCCAAGGGTAGCGACATCAATTCGGTGGAGTACAATGGCTACATCAGCACATCGACCATTGCCAAGAAACTTGAGATGCTGAACGCCAGCGAGTATGCTGCTCTCTATCCCGATCAGAACAAGGGTTTTGACACCGATTGGCAAGACGAAATTACCCGAGTACCCGTCTCTCATGTCCATAACATCACGGCCATGGGTGGAAACACAAAGACCAACTATATTGCCAACATCAACATCTCGCAGCGACAGGGTATTCTCAAGCGTTCGAATTTCGATTCGTTCCAAGGACGCGCTGAAATCAACCATCGCCTCTTCGACGACAAGGTGAAGCTCAAGTTCGGCATTCTCGGCAAGAAGACCGAGGCCAACAATACTGGTAGCGGAGGCTATGACGGCTATATCTTCAGCCAGGCCACCCGCCGCAACCCTACCGAGCCTGTCAAGAACGAAGATGGCAGCTGGTATGAAAATACTTCGAAGTTCGAGTATGAGAACCCTGTTTCGAAGATCTACGAGGTGGATGGCAACCGCAAGCGTACCACACTTCGCATGAATGGTAGCATCACCTACAATCCCATTCGTGATCTCACGCTTCAGGCAGTAGGTTCCTACGAGCGCCAAAACTATAACAATGGTTACAGCGAGACCCTTGAGCATATCTCGAGCCTGCGCGATGGCTTGTCAGGATGGACTACTATCACAGCTAGCACAAGCATGGAGAAACTTCTCGAACTCACAGCACGCTATGAAAAAGAGATCAAGGGCCACAAGTTCTCTGTGCTCGGCGGCTACAGCTACAACGAGACCGACTACGAGGAAGTTTATGTGAACAACTATGGTTTCCAGGACGATTACTTCGGCGGTTGGCACAACATCGGTATCGGTTCGGCCTTGAAGGATGGCCTAGCAGGCATGAGTTCGTCTAAGGCTACTACCAACCTCATCGGTTTCTTCGGACGTGCCACCTACGCTTGGCGCAACCGCTATCTCCTGATGGGTGCACTCCGCTATGAAGGTGCCAGCCAGCTTTGGGGCACCGATAATGCCTGGGGTCTCTTCCCTTCTGTCTCTCTCGGCTGGCGTCTGACCGAAGAGAAGTTCATGAAGAACATCTCCTGGCTCAATGACCTCAAACTTCGTGCCGGATATGGCGTCACGGGTTCGCAGCCCAGTCGTTCGTTCCTCGGTGTGGCTATGCTCAAGTATGGTTCGTATGCTTATTCAAATGGTTCGTGGATCCAGACTATCGTTCCTGCTTCCAATGCCAACCCCGACCTCAAGTGGGAGGAGAAGAAGGAGACCAACATTGGTATCGACTGGGCCGTACTCGACAGCCGCCTCTCCGGTACCATCGACTTCTACAACCGCGACGTGGACGGCCTGATTTATGAGTATGCCGTACCTACGCCACCCAATCTCTACAACACCACCATCGCCAATGGCGGTACGATGCGTAACCGTGGTATCGAGATTCTGATTAATGCCGTCGCTTATCGCTCCAAGTCGTTCGAATGGAACACCACTGTCACATTCTCTTACAACAAGAACGAGCTTGTGAGCCTCAACGGTTCGGTATTCAAGACTGAATATGACTACTTCAACACCGGTCAGGTGGAGTATTCGGGACAGGTGACCGACTCACACCGTGTACAGGTAGGCGAGAGCATCGGCAACTTCTGGGGCTTCAAGGTTGTTGACGTCGATGATGAAGGCCGCTGGATTTATGAAGATCGCAATGGCGACCTCGTGAACTATACCGACTTCACCCATGCTGCCGATGACAAGAAAGTGATTGGCAACGGTCTGCCCAACTACTATGCTGGCTGGAACAACACCTTCACCTACAAGGGATGGGATCTTGGTATCACCATGCGTGGAGCCTTCGACTTCCAGCTCATCAACAGTGCTCGCATGAACTACGAGAACGCCAAGAACAGCCGTTTCGAGAACCGTCTGACTTCGGTAAGCGACCTCGTCTTCGGCAAGCATACCCTCAGCAAGGAGGTAGAGCCAGAGTTCAACAGCTATTACGTTGAAGATGGCGACTACTGGAAGATTGATAACATTTCATTGGGCTACAACTTTGGCGCCCTCGGCAAGTACGTCAAGAGCCTTCGTCTCTATGGCTCGGTCCTCAACGCATTCACCTTCACCGGCTACAAGGGCATCGATCCTGAAGTCAGCACCGATGGCTTGACACCAGGTTACGACACCCGCTTCCGCTACCCCAGTACGCGTTCGTTCACAATAGGTCTTAACGTCAAATTCTAAATAGATATCACAACAATGAAAACAAGTATAAAGATTTGGTCGCTTGGCGTTTTGGCAGCTACGACCTTGGTGGGAAACACGGCATGTACCGAACTGCTCGACGAGAGTTACTCACAGGTGGTGTCGGAGAAGTATAGTCCAACTAACGATGCTGACATCAGCTATCTGGTAAATGCCGCCTATATACCCTGGCGTCAGACCATGCTGCTTTGGAACGGCGTTGTACGTTCAGAGGAGCTATGTGCCGATCAGGATGTTATACCAGCTCGCTTGGGTATCGGTTGGGTCGATGGCTACATCTATAAGCGTTGGCACCAGCACGTATGGACAACCGAAGACGATGGTGTGCTACAGGGTTGGGAGCGTACGTTCGAAGGCATCAACACTTGCAACCGTCTGCTCTCGCAGATTGAGGATGGCGTGATTGGAGTGACGGGTGATGCCAAGACCGAACTCGTATCAGAGCTCAAGGTGCTTCGCGCCAGTTATTACTACATCCTTTGCGACCTTTATGGTAATGTACCCATTGTGACTGACTTCAAGGATACCAACCTGCCACAGCAATCCACACGCAAGGAAGTCTATGACTTTATTGTACGTGAGATTACTGAAAACATCGGCAACCTGAGCGAGACTGCCCGTGGCTACTACTATGGACGTTTCAACAAGTGGGCAGCCTATACCCTGCTTGCCAAGATGTATCTGAATGCCGAAGTATATGCAGGCACCGCCCAATGGAACGAGTGCGTTGCAGCTTGCGATCAGGTTATTAACTTCGCTAAGAGCTCGGGTGAATATGGCCTTGAGTCCGATATCAATGCACCCTTCCTCACCGAGAACGAAAACTCCAAGGAGATCATCTTCGGCCTTCCTTTCGACGAGGTTTATGTCACCGACTGGAACGCTTTCGATTTCCATATGTACACTCTTGCTCCTGAGAACCAGGATACTTATCAGCTCAAGGCTCGTCCTTGGGGCGGTGTCTGTGCGATTCCCCAGTTCATCGACACCTTCGATCCAGATGATCAACGCCTTGCCGACTGGTACATCACCGGCCAGCAGTACAGTTATGCGGGCGACTCGCTCTTCGAGAGCACCACGGGTGTGCCCCTCGACTATCCTAACGTAGTGCCTTCTATCGACGAGTCGTATCCCTATCAGGGCTATCGTTGGGGCAAATTCGAATATGCCATCGGCATTACTAACCGTTTGAGCAACGACTGGCCACAATTCCGCTATGCCGATGTCCTGCTGATGAAGGCCGAGGCTTTGATGCGTACAGGCAAACCTGGTGCAGGTGCCTTGGTGACTGAAGTACGCCAACGTGCTTTTGGTGCAAACCCTGCAAAGGCTGTGGTCACTGATGCCGACCTGAATGCGGGCAGCTGCTACGACTATGGTCGCCGTGATACCTATTCTACTGCACATGAGGGAGGCGCAGATATCAAGTATGGCCGTATGCTCGATGAACTCGGTTGGGAGTTCTGCCAAGAGGGCCGTCGTCGTCAGGACCTGATTCGCTTTGGCGTATTCACCACCAAATCATGGTTTTCGCACGATACGAGCGACGCGACGAAGAACCTTTACCCCATTCCGAACAAGATCATGCTGACCAACAGCAACCTCAGGCAGAATCCAGGATACTGATATCTCCTTTTTATTATTATAATATGTGTGTGGCGTGCCAGGAGGAAGCGAACCGACGAGCATCGGGATGCCTTTTGGCACGCTTTTTCGCACCATCGGCAGCAGAATCGGGAAAAAACGTGCACCGACATGCTTTTTTTGCCAGCAACATTACCGAAGTATCGAAATAATCATTATCTTTGCAGCATCATGAACAACCCCAAGACCCATTATCCATCGCTTAACCCTTTACACTTTATGAACAACAGCAAGCAACGACGAACCACCTTGTGCTGCGTGCTTTTGGCTTGTGCCTGCCACGTGCTTTTGGCACAGACCACACGCGTCGAACTGTATGCCCCCGGCATCGTGCGCGTCATGAAAACCGACGCCTCGGCCACTTCCGACCCGATGGCACAGAAACGGAGCTATTCGGTGGTATTGACGCCTGCCAGTCCGACGTCGGCAATCACCGGCGAAGGCACCCTCACCACCGAATGCCTCACGGTGAAGGTCGATGCCCAGGGCGTGGTAAGCTTCTTTGACCCCCAGGGCAGGCAGCTCCTCACCGAACTGGGGCAGGGCACGGTCACCCCCATCGCCACGGGCGTCGATCGGGGCAAGTACGAAGTGAGCCAACGCTGGCAGCTCGACCCCGACGAAGCCATCTTCGGCCTCGGACAGCGCCGCGAGGGACAGACCATCAACCAGCGCGGCACGGCTTTCCGCCTTTGGAACACCAATACGCACATCTACATCCCCTACTTCACCAGCCAGAAGGGCTACGGCATCTATTGGGACAATGCAGGAGAGACGTTCTGGAGCGATGATGCCAGCGGCACCACCCTGCGCAGCAGCGTCGGCGAGGGCATCGACTACTACTTCCTCTACAAGGACGGCACGCAGGACGGCGTGGTGGAGCAGATACGGCGGCTGAGCGGCCAGGCGACGATGTTCCCGCTCTGGGCGTACGGCTACTGGCAATGCCGCGAACGCTACAAGACACCCGACGAGCTTTCGGGCGTGCTCGACGAATACCGCCGCCGCGACATCCCCATCGATGCCATCGTGCAGGACTGGCAGTACTGGGGTTGCGACTCGAACTGGAACGCCATGAAGTTCGAGAACCCCCATTACCTCAACAAGATTGGCGACACGAAGCAGATGCGCTACCTTCCCAACGACGAGGATCCCGATGCCGAGATTGCCAAGGCGAAGGCACAGGGCGCCCCGCGCCTGACCACGCCGCAGCAGATGGTCGACTACGTGCACGGGCAGAATGCCCATCTGATGATCACCCTCTGGCCCGACTTCGGACCCTGGACCAGGCAGTACAAGGAACTCGACAAGCTGGGTGCCCTCCTTCCGTTCGACACCTGGCCCCGCAACCGTGGCGTGCTGGTCTATGACGTGTTCAACCCCAAGGCGCGCGACATCTACTGGAAATATCTCACCAACCTCTACCGCATGGGCTTTGATGCGTGGTGGACCGATTCGACCGAACCCGACCACTTCGAGCGGGAGGGTGACCTGGACTACATGACTTACGACGGCTCGTGGCGCAGCGTGAAGAATGCCTTCCCGCTGGTTCACAACCGCGGCATCTACGAGCACCAGCGTGCCACGAAGGGCAACAACAAGCGACAGCTGCAGATGACGCGTTCGGCTTCGTTCGGCATCCAGCACTACGGCACATTCTCGTGGAGCGGCGACATCGTGAGCAACTGGACCGACATGCAGAACCAGGTGCCTTCGGGCCTCAACTACGTGATCTGCGGCATTCCGATGTGGAACACCGACCTCGGCGGCTTCTTCGGCTGGGACTTCGGCAACGACCCCAAGAGCCCCTACGCCCAGGAACTGATGGTGCGCTGGATGCAGTGGGGTACGTTCATGCCCTTGATGCGCAACCACTGCTCTTCGCCCATGGTGAGCGAGATCTGGCACTATGGCGAGCCCGGCGACTGGGCGTACGACGTGCAGAAGCACTTCATCGAACTGCGTTACCGCCTGTTGCCCTACATCTACAGCCAGGCGGGTGCCACCGTGCAGCGCAGCGACCTGATGATGCGTCCGCTCGTGATGGACTTCGCCGATGACAAGGTTGCCATCAACCGCGACGACGAATACATGTTCGGCCGCGCTCTGCTCGTCAAGCCCATCACCCAGCCCCTCTATTCATGGACGGGCGAGCGACGCTCGAGCCACTGGATCTATCCCGAACCGCAGAAGGCGGCGGCTCCAGTCGAGGTCTATCTGCCGGCAGGTACGCAGTGGTGGGACTTCTGGAGCAACCAGCAGTATGAAGGCGGCAAGGCCATCAAGCGCCTTGCACCTATGGACATCATGCCCGTCTTCGTCAAGGCCGGCAGCATCATCCCCTTCGGTCCCAAGGTGCAGTACACGGGCGAGAAGGCTTGGGACAACCTGGAGGTGCGTATCTACCCGGGTGCCGATGGCGACTTTGTGCTCTACGAAGATGCCGGTGACGGCTATGGCTACGAGCAGGGCGAGTTTGCACAGATCGGTTTCCACTGGAACGACGTGACGCGCACTTTGACCATCGACGCACGCGAAGGCAATTATCCCGGCATGCTGCTGAGCCGACAATTCCGCATCCATGTGGTGAGCGCTGCCTCGGAAGCCGGCGACAAGGAAGCCTCCACGTTCCAAAAGACGGTAAACTACGAGGGCGAGGCAATGTCTGTCACTTTATAGTTGCTATAGTTAATATAGTTCCTATATTTAATATAGTCACTATATTTAATATAACCACTATAGCCTAAAATATAAAATTTATGAAGCATCTTTTGATCGCATTTTCCCTGCTGGCCGCCACGGCAGTGCAGGCTCAGAAGACGGTACCCGTGCAGGTGCCGGGGTACCCTATCTCTCCCGTGCCTTTCACCCAGGTCAAGGTGGGTGACGGCTTTTGGGGACAGCGCCTCAAGGCCAGCCGCGAGGTGACCATCCCCTTGGCTTTCTCGAAGTGTGAGGAGTCGGGCCGTTACCGCAATTTCGAGATTGCTGCGCGTCAGTTGGCAGGCGAGAACACCGAAGACGTCAAGGTGGAAGGCTTCTCGTTCGACGACACCGATGTCTATAAGACCATCGAAGGCGCCAGTTATTCGTTGCAGACCTATCCCGACAAGCGTCTTGTGGCCTATATCGATTCGGTGCTCGAGATCGTGAAAGGCGGACAGGAGCCCGACGGTTACCTTAACACCGCCTGGACCATGAACCCCAAGCACCCGCACC
>Ga0256407_10000395_pt1 | contig 106714 bp, 109 predicted proteins | sample RumenRJG_04DNA_FD_193489 | JGI IMG/M metagenome (GOLD analysis project Ga0256407, IMG submission 193489) | Bovine rumen microbial communities from Lethbridge, Alberta, Canada - RJG_04 | ecosystem: Host-associated > Mammals > Digestive system > Stomach > Rumen | place: Canada: Alberta... | reverse complement strand
AGCCAAGTTCGAGAATGGTGTACTGAGCCTGATGATTCCTAAGAAGGAAGCCCCGAAGGTTCCTGAAAAGAAACAGATTTTGATTGAAGGATAAACACACTGCAAGCCCGCAGTCTGGTTCTTATGAGCCGGACTGCGGGCTTGCTTTTTGTTTTGGATTAGGAATCAGCTTTCGAGAACAATATGAATGTTGGTGGGAAGTTCCCTCTTCCAATCCATCCCGATCGGGATGGGTGGAAGCCACCGGATGATGGGCTTCCTGTCCGGAAACTTTGCGCTCCTGGGGCCAACCCAGAAGGTATGCCAGTGTGCAGCCCGCACATGAGGCCGTGGACTGGAATGAGCGCCCTGCACAGAAGCCGTTTCCTTCTCAGCAGAGCGCTCATGATTTTTGTAATTCCGGATGGCATTGGAGACGCGGACACCGACATCCCACACCTGAGGTTCCTTGGGACTTCTCACCCCGCCGCTGAATGTCCGCCGTTTCTGCGGATGCTCGATCTGCGGCATATCCGGCTCCTCACTGCACAGGTAGAGGAGCAGCTGCAGCATGGAGGAAAAGGTCTTCCGGTATTCCTCCCGACTGCCAATGTAACGATTGTCCCGTTTTCCCATGAACAGATCGTCCACCTGATCCACCCGGTTCATGGCATCCAACAGCGATCCTTCGCCAAAGGGCAGCGCGACCATTTTCGGCTGATCGCAGCCCTCCAGGAACATGGCAAACTGGAGATCCACGTTCCGGCTGAAAAGGTTGTAATCCAGGTGCGCGATGAAGCCCTTCATCGGATGACGTTCGTAGGACAGCCCAGGCGTTTCAATGTACACCGCCCATTCCGGGAGATGGTACAGGCAGTCCGTAGGCAGGTTGCCCGTGAGGGGCTGACTGATCAGCGCCTCATAGATTTCCGGGGCAAACCGGTATATCCCTTTGCTGGCCCGCCATACGTACATGCTGCCGATGGTCATCATCTCATCCATGTGCGTGAGGTAGTAGGATTCCCCGTATCTGTTGGTGATCAGCAGAAAAGGAAAGAGCGTCGGCATGATGCACCAGTCCGGTACATTCTTGATCAGGCTGACGCCGCCTGACTTGCTGTTCAGGATTTTCTCCGGCTCGGCATACACCTTCCGCAGATCCGTCCAGAGATTGGGATACGTCCTGTTAAGCTGCCTGATCCATACGTCAGGCGCGTAGGGTGATAATTCCTTCCTGGCCATTGTGATCCTCCTTTCGGCCCAAGGTCAGTGAGGATATATCACTCTGAACGCCTGAAATAGCAAGTGAATTCTTGCTGCAGGTGTCTTTCCACAAAGCCACAGAATCGGCCCGCTGTGGCGCACAAAAAAGCAGCCGACCGTTTTCCGGACAGTCGGCTAAAGGCGGCACGTGGGGCCAACAGCGACCAAACACGGCCCAATCAGGCGGTAGCGGTAAGGTCAGCCGTGCTGGCGACCGCCATCGCCGTTTCACTTTTCTGCTTCTCCACTTCAGAGGGCTCTATCGGGCCTGCGATCTGCGCAAAGCACTCCGGATGATCCTCTGAGGTCACCGCGAAGATGTACATGTGCGCTTTTCCCGGTCGCCTGTGGATGTTCAGGATTCCACGCTCTGCAAAATTGTTCAGATGGAACTGGGCGGACGCACCGCCGGTTTGCATCAACCGGGCCATATCCTCTACACTGAATTCGTTCTCAGCGAATTCCTCATAGAGCCTGCTGAGGTATTCCTTCTGCATCCCGGTAAGGTTTTCACTGCGGATGCTTTCCTGCGGCCTGTTGCAGATCTGGTAGGTGCAGTGCGACCCATTACCCGCCTCTGATATGACCTTCTTTGTGACAAGGCCCAGGTTGACAGCCCGCCGGACGTCATTGCCGTATTGGGTTTTGGTCAAATCAAATCGCGTTCCCCAATCCAATGCCGTGAAGGTGTTCTGCCCCTGTTCAATCATCTCAAGCAGGAAGGTACCGATCCGGTAATCCCGCTGATTGGTTTCATCCTGCCGCATTGCTTTCAGCTGATTGATCAGGGCCTGCGTAGGGCGACCGGGCATCAAGCCTCCATGGATGTTGAACTGATACAAAGCAGGGCGAGCATGCGGCGTTGTGTTTACGATCATGCCGCAGGCAATCATGGCATCGCAGGAGTCCTTTGCATGCTCGAGGCTCAGGCCTGTGTATCCTGCCCACTCGCTGCGGGCAAAGGTTGTGATGCCCTTGCGGATCATCTCCCGAACAATGACCGCAGTCCGCTGCTTCGTGTCGGATTTGCTTTGCTCAAAGGCTCTCAGCTTTTCCTCGAATGCCGCCGTCATAGCAGGCGGGCTCTCATTGGCTTCCTTCTGTTGGGCTTCCACCTCACTTTCTTCAGGCTCCGGAGGCTTACCGGATGCGCCTATGATCCGGAAGGAATACTCCATGGGGCTCACATCCGTGTGGCGATCCGTCAGTCCCTTCTGATACAGGACGCGGCATTCGTAATCGGCATCCTTCCGCGCTATGCCCTGTACCTGGCTCCATTGACTGACGGAAAAGCGGATCAGGCCCTGATCCAGCATTCGCTGTACCTTGGCAGGGTATTCCCGGTGGACGGATTTCGGTGAATGCTTGAGCTTGCGTACCTGCTCCATAAAGCTGTCCGCCGTTTGAAGCGGCCATGGCTTAGCTGTCCGTTGGCTGTCATCCGGAAGCGACTCATCCTCCTCATCCGGGAGGACTGCCTCCACCTGGGACGCAGGTGCGCTGGGTGCGCGAAGCGGCTCGCGGGCCATTTCTCTTTCGCGGGCAAGGCTCTCCTGCACACGCCTCCATTCTCGTTCCTTCTTGCTGTCCAGCGCTCTGACCAGCAGATCCAGGTAGTATTCCATGAAGTAGGTCAGGTCTCCACCATTTTCAGAGCGCAGGATTTCCTGCATGCATTTGTAGTATCGGTAATTCTCCTTTGCGATCACACTGGAAATGGAAATGTCACGGAAGAAATCGTAGCCACTGCGCAGGAGCACGGCGGACGAAATCATCCGTGACAATCGTTCATTACCCTCCGGGAATGGCCGGGCTACCAGAATGTAGGCCTGCCCGACAGCGGCCTTGATCAGTGGATGCACATTCCCGGCCTGCAGGAAGGCATAGTATTCCGTCATCCGGTCAGGCAGGCTGTAGGCCGAGGGTACCTCATACGGTTCGCTGTTCATGGCGGCAATGGGATGCTGGTCTGTCTGCCGGTAATCCTCAGCGCAGTTATCCATTTCCTCTGTCAGCATGAAAGCAAGGGATTTGACAAAGCCCTCGTCCAGTGGACGATACAGGGAACCGATCATGCCCGACCAGGCGTGACGATTGTTCCAGATCATCTGCTCCTGGATGTTCTCCGGCTCCGTCCCGCGCTGAAGGAAATCCATAGCCTCCTGCAGGGGAATCTGCGCTCCCTCCACAAAGCTGGTGAAGAACATTTCCTCCGTCATTGCGCTGGTCATCGGCGCTCTGTAGGGATCAAAGCACTCCTCCTGCTCCATTGCCTCCGCGCAGAGCCGTTCGCTGGCCGCGATCATCTTCTCCGTCAGAACATACCAGTAAGGCATCCCGGCTGCGTTGGACAGCGGAAGGATGGTCGCTCCCGCCTTTCTGCGGTTCAGCAGCTCCGGCCAGAAGGTATCGATGGAAACATTCAGCGGGAGCTTGAAGAGCACCTCCTGCCGGGAAAGGTAATGCTGCTGGAAGTACTGAAGCAGTCTGTCCTTATCCATTGCCATCCGTCACACCTCCTCAGCTGGTTCTGCCACTGCCGCCGTCCGGGGGCAATTGCAGATCGGCAGGCTGCGCGGTCATCAGGTCAAATACGATCGCGTTGTGGGAGGCGATATAGGTGCCAAAGACGGTTCTGGGCTGTTCGTCTGTCCAGCCGGTCAGCCTGCGTATCCGTTTGAGCAGGCTGTGTCCGCTCATTTCAAACTCGGACTTGGTGACAGCCGGGATGACGATGGCCTCCCGGTCGTCCACGGTACAGGCCTGCACCAGCAGCATCTGCCGATCCTCATTGATCAACATCTGCACCTGCTTGGGGTGATCCAGGGTGTCCAATACTGCTTTGTTAAACAGGATGCTGCCTTCCTCCAGGCATAGGGTCAGCTTCAGCGGGTCTGATCCGTATGGGGCGTATCCTCCAAATTCACTCATACCTTTGTCACCTCTCCCGTCTCCTGATCAATGATCTCCATCGGCATCTGCGCTGCCTTTGGGTTGTCAGCGGTTGTCTCCATATAGGCGTATCCGTCCAAAAGGTTGATTTGTGTCGAGGCAGTGTGCTCCTGCACGGGAATGCCGAAGGAATCCCGCCAGTCCGCCGGATACATCGGCACAGCCTTCTTCCGCTTCACTGTTCCGTTCTCATCCGTTTCCTTAACCTGGGGCAGGAAGGCCTCCGTGCTGGTCAGGTCAAACACGTACAGCTGCTCTCCCTGATAATTGATGCGGGTGCCCTGCAGCTTATAACGGTACAGCGCCTCCCAGCCCATCATGTTATACAGCTTTGCCGTAAACAGTCCGCAGGTGATCTGGCGGCTCTTCCGCTTATCATCCCGGGTGACGCACCAGCGGATGGCGTCCCGCGCTCCTTCGCTGCAGGGGCGGATCACCAGCTTTTCAGCAGTCGGGTTCACCAGTACCTGCACATAGATCACCTGCTCAAGCCGGGAGATGCAGGCGTTGTTGAATATGATGCTGTTTCCTTTGATGGTCAGCGTGGGATCGAAGCGGTGTGAGAAAAATTCCCTTCGCACCACCTGGTAGCCGTCAAAGGAGAAGCCTGCTTCCAGGGCGATCCTGGCCGCTTCCTCACGCTCCTCCTTACTCAGGGGCTTGAACCCCGTGGATGTCATCTTCTGCGTCTGATCCAGCACAGAAGCAGGCACCGCGCCGGGAAGAGGCTGCGGATGCGCATAGGTCATCGGCTGGGGCTGTTGATAGGGTCGTTGCATCTGTCCGTACTTGTAATCGGGTCTGCGGTCATCCATGACAATTCCTCCATTCTTTCATTGGAATCTGGTTGTTTGGGTATATGCTGCATCACCTCCACAGCTTGCCGACCAGGAGCACGTCCAGCCTGCGGCAGATCTCCGGAGCGCAATCGATCAGGGCGGTATCATCGTCCAGGGAAAGCTGCTGGTAAAAGTCCCGCATGAACTTTTCGTTGAACGCGCCATACACCATGCGGCTAGACTCGTCGTGCATATGGCATTCGCAGCGGTAAATATAGCCGAGCCAGTAGGCGTACTCGTACAGATCTGCCAGCGCCTTTTCATCCGTCGGAAGCGTATCATCGCCAACGTTACTATTTTCATTTTGTATGGTATCTTGACTGGCATCTTGTATGGTTTCATCATCCAGGCATGCCCTGACGACTGCCATATTGGCGCTTTCACCAGGATCGACACCGCTGACGATGCTGTCCAGCCACATTACGACGTCCACGATCAGTTGGGGTGACTTAAGGAGAACGGGAATCCGCAGAAACTCGGAAATATCGTCCGTTTCCATCCCGCCCGCCACTGAAAAGCTGTAGTCAATGACGCTTGCCAGCTGGCTGTTCATGTACACCGGAGCGAACTCCTCCATAGGGATTCCACGGTCAATCGCCGCCATGAAAATGTTTCCCTGCATGTCGCAGTAGGCCAGATCCCTCGCGGTGAACTCCCGCTCGATCTTTTCCACCTCCGGGTTTGCCGGTGACTCCCGCGCCATCTTCATCAACCGGCGCACGTTGCGGGACAGAGGCCTGCTTCGCGCCGGATTCTTTACGCTTCTCATTCCGTACCTCCTTTCGTTTCATTGATCACCATGGACTCCAGCAGCTGATCCTGCAGGGCATCCACAACTTCCTCATCTACGCGATGGTCGTCACCGAGGATTTTGGGCATGGCCATGACGTCCCATTCGCCTTCGTCATCGATCGATGGGAGCCGGACGTCGCCCTTGTGCTCAAAGACTGGTGTGCCAAAGGTGCGTCGTTCAATCTCAGCCAGCTCCTGCAGCTTCCGTTCCATCTCCTCGGTGTCCTCAATCTCTTGGGGCTCCTCCTCGTCGTCTGCGGAAAAGAAGATGCCTCTCGTCTCCTCGGACTCCTCCCGTATGGCTTCCTCTGCCGCCGCCACCTCTTCCTCCAGGTTTTCATCCTGGCTTTTCTTCGCGGAGCCGATGAAATTATCCAGATCAAAGAAAAGGATCGTTTCATCGCCTCTGCTGCGCACAATGCAGGGAACCCGGTAGGTATACTCGCTGTCCCAGTCCAGAATACTGAAAAGGATACGGCAGAAGGCGCTGGCGCTGACCATTCGGCTTTTTCCGTTTTCCGTCGCCCAGCAGATGGCGTTGGGATTGTCCTTCGCGCAGGGGCGGACGGCCAGCATGCGCTCCACCGGGTTGAACAGCAGCTCAACGTACTGTGTGCGGTTCAGGGAAAGGCTGGTACCGCTTTGCGCAATCCGGTTTAGCCGACTGATGCAGGTGGAATTAAAGGCAATCTGGTTTTTGCTGAAACGCACCACCGGGTCTAACGCATGGGAGAACATATCGGCGCTGACCACCTGAAAGCCCTCCACGGGCATGCGCTTCTTTTCCTCCTGCGCCTCGGCAGGCTTGCCCTCCAGCTGCGCCTTGACGGCTTCCTCCACCTGGCTCAGTTGTCTGGCGATTCGCTGGACACCGTTGTCGTCCGTAAGTCCGGCGATCCTTTTCCCGCCATCCGGCAGATGCTCGTTCTCCAGATCTGCTTCCAGCTCACCCTCCGTAAGGCCCATGGCAATGCTACAGATCCGGTAATACTCATCCGCCTCATATCCAGCCCAGGAGCGGTTGATGGAAATGAATCCGGTCAGCGCACCGTGATCGATCACCGCCATGGGAAGGTAACCGCCGGTATGCCGGAAACGATGACTGTTCAGGATGCGCTGGGCGGCATTCCACTGGGCGCGGGTGATGATCGCATCGTGGTGTCCGGGCTGGTAGTACTTGTTTTTCTTCCCGTTGTTCCGCTTGGACTTGTGATCATGGAAATTCGGCGTCCAGGTCTTGCGGGCCAGGACGTCGCCGCAGTACCTCTCATTCCGCAGCACGTTATACACTCCACCCTCCGACCAGCGCGTATTCGGCTTGCCGTTCACCTTCCGCTGGCCTGTCTCACGCTCCAGCTCGGTCAGGGTGGAAGCGATCTCCGTAATGCTGCTGCCGTTCAGAAGCATGTAATACATCAGCCGGACGGTCTGTGCTTCATCTTCGTTGATCTGCAGCACCTTCTTATGGCTTCCGTGACCGTCCGGCACCTCTACCCGGTCATATCCCAGGAGCGCGGGCGTAATGAACCGTCCACGGCTGAAGCGCCATTCCAGGGAGAGCAGCATGGCTTCGCTCTTCATGTGGCTTTCTTCCTCAGCAACCATGGCCAGCACGAAGAGAATGATGTTGCTGGTGGAGTCCAGAGTGTTCAGGTGCTCCTGCTCAAAGAAAACCGGGATCGGCGGATCATGCTCCTTGAGCTTTCTGACCCAGCCGATACAATCCAGCAGATTCCTTGCAAAGCGGCTGACGCTTTTGGTGATGATCATGTCAATCTTTCCGGCCATAGCGTCCTTCATCATGAGCTTGAAGGCGGGACGATGATCCGTGTTGGTGCCGGAGAAGCCGTCGTCCACATAGGTACCGACGTACCGCCATTTGGGATTGGCCTTGATCATATCCCGGTAATTGTTCTTCTGAAGCTCAATGGAGATCACCTGGTCAATGTCATCCGTGGAAACACGACAATAAGCGGCGACGCGCAGGATTCGATCATCACTGACCGCCGGGCCTGACGTAGCCGCTATCTTCCGGACGCTCTGCCCGTTCTGGGCATTGACCTCATCGCGCAGGGCCTGCTTGGCGCGGGCGCGTTCCGTTTCAAAGCCTGTTCCAGGCGGACGGACTGGATCGCCGGACTGCCGCTCCTGCAGCTCGTCGGCTTTTCTCCGGGCCTTCTCCTCAGCCCGTGGGCGTATGTCTTTCAAGGTGTGGCTCACTCCCATTCCTATGGATTCCGCGCCTGATGGCTCATCAGGTCAGCGGTACATGGTATATAGCCATACTTTTGAAAGCCCAGCAACGTCTGTCCGGTCGTAATCCGGAAATTAACCCCGGGTATGATCGTCGTCCCGTGGGATGATCTCCCAGCCGTCTGCCGTAAAGGAGACCAGATCAAATGGATTGATCTCCAGGATCGCACATACTGCCAGCCCGAAGCGCATGTTGATGCTGCCCATGGGCCGCTCACCATACTCGATCCGCTGGTACTGCCGGATGTGCACCCCGGCAAGGGTGGCCACCTGCTGCTGGGAAAGACCCTTCTTCAACCGGGCCTTTCGGAGCATCTCCGTCTCCGTTGTTACTTTACGGTTCACTTTTGCCGCCTCCTGACTCAAGGTCAGTGTGGTACTACGCCATAGAAGTCGTGAAAAGTCAACCCTGATTGGGATAAAACTATGCGATCATGGGAAATAAAAAAACGGGGAAATCTCTCTCCCCGCAATAAAGCCTATTACCACTTTAACGATTGTTCATGCTAACCGGAGTTCATCCAGCGTGTAACGGATCACTTCGCCCAGAGTGTCCTCGTCATCCTTATCAGTCAGCTGCGAAAGCCAAGGATGAGATTCTTCCCATGTTTGCGTTTGTGCTTCCTGCGTATCCTGATTCATAATCCGGTCACTCCTTACGAATTGATGCAAACTGCAAGAGATTGTATTCCAGCCTGGAGCAAAATACAATATCCATTTTGGAATCCTTTTGAATGAAAAGAAGAGAGGGCAAAGCCCTCCCTCCTTCACGCAGACAGTTTCGCGTTCATCAGATCGATCAGATAATCGAAGAGCCGGTGTACAGCGCTATGCGCCATCTCACCCGCAGCGTGCTTCAGGCCTTGCATACAGCAATTTGCTAATTGCTGTCCTTGTACCTTGGCATCCTGCTTCAGCGCTTCAGAGTTGAACCTGACGACAGAGACCGTGTTCTTTTCCATGATGGGTATCCCCCTTATAATTTGATGCCGAACCGAAGTTCGGACTTACTACATCAAACATCAGGATTCTACCCACATGTCACTGAATGCGGGGAACCAGTATATCATTTTCGCTTTAGCCGGTCAATAATCCCTTTTCCGTACATTTTCAAGGAAATCCTGAACTGTCTTGTTCTGCGTTTTCAAAAAGGAATACCCTTGGTTCACCAGGCAATCAGCATACTTCTTCGTTATTGTTGCATCCGGCCCTGCGTTTACGGCAAAGTACAACAGATAGCTCTCAATGTCCGTGCAGGGCTCGTATGAGAATTCATCCTCGACAAATACTGTGGCATGATAGCCTGACTCGTCATGATGCATAAGAGAAAGTAGATCCTTGAGCGAATCCTGGATTTTGCTATTGAACAGTATCTCATATACCGAACCCATAATGCTTCTGATCTCTATATCTGCCTTCTCGGCAATGATATGCGCCTGTTGGTAACCTTTTCCGTTAGATGCTTTTGATGATTCTGAAATTCTTTCCAATCTTGATATGAATCTTTTTCTCTCATCGGTGGACCGTTTGGATTTCTTTGCGGAAATATCATGGTTTAGCTGTTCCTGCTCAGCATCAATGAAATCATCTATGGAGACCCATAATTTGCCTTTCATGTCTATGTCTTTAATCAGACCAGAGTGGTGAATCAAGCAATTCCTAAACTCGCAGATAAAACGAAACCAACTGTTCGTGTCGCTATATGCAGTGTTTATTGGTGCATATATCGGAGAATTGTAATCATTAACGTGATCATAGTTTTCCAGATACTCTTTCAAATTATAAACTGAATTAACATAATCCAAAACAAACTTGTTTCCAACCCAAAAGGAGTCGACGGTCAATTTCTGGCTCCCTTCATGAGAATGATCCTGCAAAACATAAGAAGTCTCGCGCCATATCTTATCCATTACAGATAAATAGACCGCCTTGTCAAATACGTCAGTTATAAGTTTCTTCCTCTGAAGGAAACTCTCTCTATCCACTCCAGGGCCAAAGACGGGGGTCGTAGCATTTTGGGGGAAATAAAAGTAATTCATGCGGACTCCTTTAAACAGTCGGGTACAGCCTACAGCCATTGAAAACATTTGCATTATACATAAGAGTTGCCTTCTAAATCAACTGAGATTTGTTCATCTTCTGGGCGAAGCTCTTTTTTTTGTCATCGGTTGCCAAGCCCGGCTTTTTTGTCCTGTGGGTACTGAAGGAGAGGAACGATACAGGCTCCTTCAGATTGGAGCGATCCCATGACAAAAGAGCAGAAACGCCTGATTGATCAGTACCGTCAGTCCGGCATGAAATATGCTGAAATTGCCCGCATGATCGGTCTCCCGGAGACTACTGTCAAATCCTATTGCTACCGGAATCCCATCATCAATCCGTCACCAGTCCCCGCCGGGCCATTATGTCCCCAGTGCGGAAAGCCGATCACTTCCGGTAAGTTCAGGCCCCGCCGCTTCTGCTCTGATGCCTGCCGGAACAAATACTGGCTGACGCACCATGAAGTGACCGCCAGCCATGCAGGCAAAAAGATGGTCTGCCAGCATTGCGGGAAGCCCTTCACGGATTACGCAAACCGGCATAGAAAATACTGCTCCCATCCATGCTACATCGCCGCCCGCTATGGAGGTGACCAGCATGAGTGAAGAGCAGTTTGACCGGGAGCTAAAGTTTCAGGTGTCCATGGCACTGGTGGATGAGATGCTGGAGAAAGGAATCATCGGGCAGGATGATTACGAAAAATGGCTCCGTCACATGACGCAAAAATATAACCCGCCTATCGGTCGTGTTGTATCAAAGAAGAGCTTGTAACCGCTTGACTTTATTGGCTTTTAGAGTGAGTAATGTCGACCGAAAGGAGGTCGTGAAATGGCCAAAGTTGTAAGGAAAATCGAGGCGGCTGCGCCAGCACCGGTCAAACTGAAGCGGGTCGCCGCATATGCGCGGGTGTCCATGGAAACAGAACGCCTGAACCATTCGCTCTCCGCACAGGTCAGCTACTACAGCGAGCTCATCCAAAAGCATCCCGGCTGGGTGTACGCAGGCGTGTATGCCGATGACGGCATCTCTGGCACCAAGGTAAACAGGCCGGAGTTTCAGAAAATGCTGGCTGAATGCGAAGCGGGAAACATCGACATCGTCCTGACCAAATCCATCTCCCGCTTTGCGCGAAACACGGTGGATCTGCTGGAAACCGTCCGTCACCTGAAAGAGCTTGGCATCGAGGTTCAGTTTGAAAAAGAGCACATCAGCTCTCTGAGCGACGACGGAGAGCTGATGCTTTCTTTATTGGCCTCTTTTGCCCAGGAAGAAAGTCGGAGCATCTCGGACAACGTCAAATGGGGCCAGCGGAAGCGCATGGAGCAAGGCATCCCTCCGGGACACTTCAGGGTTTACGGATACCATTGGGAGGGTGACACGCTGGTGCCCACCCCGGAGGAAGCAGCCATCGTGAAGCGCATTTTTCAGAACTTTCTCGACGGAAAGTCCCGGCTGGAAACCGAGCGTGAATTTGCTGCGGAGGGCATTACCACCCGGGACGGTTGCCGCTGGGTGGATTCGAACATCAAGAGCGTCCTGTGCAACGTCACCTACACCGGGAACCTGCTTCTGCAGAAGGAATTCACCGCTGATCCCATCTCGAAGAAAAAGAAGAAGAATCGCGGGGAGCTTCCGCAGTACTTTGTGCCCAACACCCATGAAGCGATCATCGACAAAGAGACCTTCGATTATGTGCAATCCGAAATGGCGCGGCGCAGGGAGCTTGGCCCGCTGGCCAACAAGGCCCTGAACACCAGCTTCCTGACGGGAAAAATCAAATGCGCCTTCTGCGGGCAGAGCTACATGCACAGCCAGCGGCTTAACCGGGCAAAGCGTACTCTTCAGCCAGAAAAGATGGAAACCTGGGCATGCGGGTCGCGAAAAAAGAAGGGCGGACGATGCATCGGAAAGGAGATCCCACACAGGATCATCCTGCAGGAAGCCGCCAACGCGATGGGCCTTGAAGCCTTTGATGAGCAGACCTTTACCGAGCAGATGGATCATATCGAAGTGACCGGCGCACGGGAGCTGACCTTCCATTTCAGGGATGGACACACGGACATCCGGCACTGGGTCAATACCTCCAAGAAGGATTGCTGGACAGCTGAGTACCGGGCTGAGGCCTCCGCGTACCGTCGCCAGCATGCGCCAAACCGCAAGGGCTGCTCCTGCTTTACGACAAAGCTGAAGTGCACGGTTTGCGGGGAGAATTTCAGGCGTCAGATGCAGCACCTCGCTTCCGTTGAAAACGAGACCGTTTACTACTGGCGCTGCCCGCATCCCACGCAGTGCGGCACCAGGGGCATCCGTGATGAAGAGCTCCGGCATGCTACCGCAGAGGTGCTTGGCCTCGAGACCTTTGATGAAGCCCTTTTCCTGGAGCAGATTGATCACATCGATGTAAACGCGGAAATGATCCTGAACTACGTGTTCAAGGACGGTCACACCGTTGAACGGAAATGGGACACGAAACGGCGCATGCCGAAGTGGTCAGCGGAGCGCCGGGCACAGTTTGAGTGTCAGCCAAAGAGAACCTACTCCCCGGAGCAGAGGAAACGGATGAGCGAGCACATGAAGGAAGTCAGGAGGAACAAGCATTGGAGCAGCAAAGGAAAGTCGTAACCATCCCGCCGACGGTCAGCCGCTTTACGGCTTCACCCATCGCGGCTCAGAAAAAGCGCCGGGTCGCTGCCTACGCCCGCGTTTCCACCGATAGCGATGAGCAGTTCACCAGCTATGAAGCACAGATCGACTACTACACCCAGTACATTAAGGCGCGGGACGACTGGGAATTCGTGAAGGTGTACACCGACGAGGGCATCACCGGCACCAGCACCAAACACCGAGAGGGCTTCAAGGCCATGGTGGCGGATGCACTGGCCGGGAAGATCGATCTTATCGTCACCAAGTCCGTCAGCCGCTTTGCCAGAAACACCGTCGACAGCCTGACTACCATCCGACAGCTGAAGGAAAAAGGCATCGAGTGCTACTTTGAGAAGGAAAACATTTGGACGTTCGATGGGAAGGGCGAACTACTGATCACCATCATGAGCAGCCTGGCCCAGGAGGAAAGCCGGAGCATTTCCGAAAACGTCACCTGGGGCCAGCGGAAGCGCATGGCCGACGGCAAGGTGGCCATTCCCTTCAAGCACACCCTGGGCTTCAAGCGCGGCCCCAAGGGTGAGATTCTGGTGGATGAGGAGCAGGCGAAAACCGTCCGGGACATCTATGATTGGTTCCTCGAAGGGCTAACGCCACACGCCATTGCTGCCAGGCTGATGGAAAACGGTGTTCCGTCGCCTCGCGGCAAGGAGGTGTGGCATCAGGGCACGGTGAGAAGCATCCTGAGTAATGAAAAGTACAAGGGCGATGCCCTGATGCAGAAGTTCTACACCGAGGATTTTCTGACCAAGCGGCAGATTCCCAACAAGGGTGTCCTGCCGCAGTACTACGTGGAGGGCAACCATGAGGCGATCATCCCGCCGGAGACCTTTGAATTGGTGCAGCTGGAGCTTGAGCGCAGGAAATCCAAGGGAGGCCGTTACAGCGGAGTGGATATTTTCGCCTCCCGGATCGTCTGCGGTGAATGCGGCGCTTACTACGGCTCAAAGATCTGGCATTCCAATCAGGCCAAGTACCGCCGGATCATTTACCGCTGCAATCAGAAGTACGGTGGGGACAAACCCTGCTCCACACCACATGTGACCGAGGAACAGCTGAAGCAGGGATTCGTTGCCGCGCTGAACAAGCTCATCTCCAAACGGGATGACATCATTGTCGGGCTGACGGAAGGCGCAGAAATCTTGTACGATACGACGGCACTTGAAACGGAAAAGAAACGATTATGGGATGAAATGTGCGTACTGGCTGAGATGGTGCAGGCAGCGATCAACGAAAACGCTCACGTTGCCCTCGACCAGAAGGAATACCAGAAGCGATATGATGAACTGGCCAGCCGGTACGATCGCGTCAAGGCCGAGCACGACAAGGTGGCCGGGCAGATCGCCACTCTGATTTCCACCAAGACTGCAGCACAGCAATTCATCGGCACCTTGCGCGGCCTGCCGCAGAAGGTGACAGCATTTAACCCGGAGACCTGGGGAAAGCTGCTGGAACATGCGACGGTTTACACCGACGGCAGCATCCGCTTCACCTTCCGCAATGGCATTGAGATCTGACGATCCGATCATACCCCTTCGCTCCTGTCGCTTTGACAGGAGTTTTTCCGTTTGCGGCGAAAATAACAGGTGTGTGCTTGAGTGCAAGCTCATGCTCGGCCTATAATGGGATTTATGGAAGATGTCGATATATCGGGATTTGAGTGGGGTGGACAGAGATGGAAATAGTGAAGCTAAGGCTGAGAGACCTGCAGCCCTCACAGTTTTATATTTCTGCAGGAAAGCTGAAAGCAATTGAACGCTGGCTTCACCCGGAGGATCTTTCAGGCTTTCAGCCCATCCCCGTGAAGCTGCTGGATGGCAAGCCTGTCATGACGGATGGGCACACCCGCGCTGTTGCCGCCTTAAGAGCCGGACTGACAGCAGTGCCGCTGGTCTGGGATGAGGATGACCTGGATTGGGATATGTACCGTGCATGCGTGAAAGCATGTCTGGAGAAGAAGATTTTATCACCTGTGGATCTGCTGACCCGGATCATACCCGAAGAAGACTACAGGGAAAAGTGGGATGCCTGGTGTGATACCATGCAGACTGAAATTAAAAAAAGCAGAAGGTAACAAATCGGGATCTGTCAACGAACAGATCCCTCGGGAATCATTTTCAATGGAGTGATGGAAATGAGAATCAGCCAACTCGATTACAGCGAGTACAGGGGGAGGAAATACGCCGCTGAGATTCATTCGGATCGATACTTATCTATTGAGCCCGTGGATAACGGATTTGACATGCATTGGGTTGACTCAGAAACCGATTTGAGAATGTCGATTCAGGACAGCATACTTTCAGACTGGCTGGAAGACCCGATTGCCTATGGCGCGTTCGAAGGCGGCAGGATGGTAGGATTTGTCGAAGGTTTTCTTGAGAAGTGGAATAACCGCTTTCGAATCACCAATATCTGTGTTTTTAATGAATCAGACCGTAAACGCGGGGCGGGAACGATGCTTCTGGACAGAATCATGGTTGATGCCGTGAACTCCGGTGCGAGGATGGCGGTGCTTGAAACACAGAGTTTCAACTTCAAGGCTGTTTCATTTTATCAGAAAAACGGGTTTGCAATCATCGGCTTTGACCGGTACGCATATTCCAACAATGGTCCCGAAGAACACAATATGCGGATAGAGATGGGAAGAAAAATCTCGTGAACGATAGACCAGCAGTCAATCGCACAAATTCCAGTTTCATGAGGAGACAGTCAATGAAGCAGATTACGAACAAAGAATATGACGAATGGCAGAAATATAAAGAGGAGAAGGCAAACGGCCATATCCTGATGCCCGACACTCTCCGCTTCATCTGCGCTGCCAATGATTATGATCCGACGAAGATCGGTCAGCATTTCCTGGAGGTGCTGCCCAAGGTATGCCCGCCGGAAGAAGAGCATAAGCTTCACCTGTAAGCCATTTATGATGAAATCACCAGTTTTTTTCAGACCGCAGAGAGGAATATGATGCCAACTGAAGATGAACTCTACAAAGAACTCGGAGCACTGACAAAAGCCAGGGACAAGTGGGAAGAAAGCATACCCTATGTTTCCTCTCTTCTGAATCATGAAGCCGAAAAAATCCAAGCGAAGGCTCTCTGGCTACTCGGTGAGATGGGTTTTGCCAATCCCCAGGCTGTTCAGAATGCGGTACCGGCGATTGCTTCTTTTATGAATAGCCCGGCACCGCTTCTGCGAGAACGATCCGTGAATGCGATCGGACGGATCGGACGCGGTGATTATCATCTGATCGAACCGTACTGGCGGGAGATGTTCCGCTTTGCATCTGATGAGAATGCAAGTGTCAGGCTGAGCTTGATCTGGGCATCCGAAAACATCGCGACAAATACGCCGGATATTTATGAAAATGAGATGCCGGTATTTGCGAAACTGCTGTATGATACGGATGATAAAGTCCGGATGGAAGCCCCTGAGATCTTCCGCGTTCTCGGCAAGCGCAGGCCGGAATTTGTCAGTCCTTTCATGGAGGAGTTGCAAAGAATATCGGAAACGGATAGCAACCGTGTTGTAAGGATCCACTGTCAAGGGGCGATCAAGGCGACATCATTCAGCCGGATTGTTTGAGAATAAAATCTTCAAACAGGTATTGACTCTCACACTGTGGCAGGGATTACAGTAATGGCGAGCTCAGAAATACCATCCATGGAGGGAACAGTGAATGCTGAAGATCGGAGACTTTTCAAAGCTTTCCAGAGTAAGCATCAGAATGCTTCGCCATTACGATGACATCGGGCTGCTGAAGCCTGCCGAGACAGATGCCTTTACCGGCTATCGGTATTACCGGGAAGATCAGTTGCTCGTCATAGGACGTATCACCGCACTCAAGGATATGGGCTTTGCTCTTGCGGATATCGTCCGGATCCTGGAAATATACGACGACCGGGAAAAACTGGACGCGTTTCTGTCCGCCAGAGAAGAGGAACTGTCTCAATTGTCAAAGGAAACGGAGTACAGGCTGATGCTTCTGGAAACAGCCAGAAAACGGCTGAGAAAGGAGCAGAATATGAATTATGATGTTACGATCAGAACGATTCCTGAAAGGTATGCAGCTACCGTGCAGATGGTTGTCCCACGCTATGAGGATGAAGGCATGCTCTGGGGCATGATGGCCGAAAGCAAGACGCCACTGATCCCCGCAGAGCCTTGTCTGGCAGCGGCAGCGTTTCTGGACAAAGAGTACAAGGAAGAGAATGTGGAGATTATGGTCTCCATGACCGTCAAAGGAACCTATGAGGATACGGAACACGTTAAATTCAGGACACTTCCGGCGGTCAAGGTGGCCAGCTGCGTGATCAAGGGCAGCTATGCCCAAATGGGCGAAGCGACCGCCGCAGTCGCCTCCTGGATCAATGAAAACGGATATCAGGTAAACGGCCCCATGTTCAACATTTACCACGTCAGTCCAAACGAAACTCAGAACCCGGATGAATATGTAACAGAACTTTGTTTCCCAATTGAATGAAGGAAGGCCGGTCAGGGAGTGCGTTTCTCCCTGACCTGTTTTCAAGGAGAATGATCATGGCGTCAAGCAAAGAATACCTGGACTTCATCCTGGAACAGCTTTCAGGGGTTGATGGGATCACCCATAAACAGATGATGGGAGAATACATCCTGTATATGAACGGCAGAATCATCGGCGGCATTTATGATGACCGCTTCCTGGTCAAGCCAACCAAATCAGCCAAGGCTATGATGCCGGATGCTGATATGGAGCTTCCTTATGAAGGCGCGAAAGAAATGCTGCTGGTTGACAATGTCGATAACAGGGATTTCCTGACACAGCTGCTGACGGCTGTGTATGATGAATTGCCTGCTCCGAAAACAAAGAAATAGTGAGATGAAAAAACGGCATCCTGCTTCCAGAATCTCTGGTGTTAGGATGCCATTTTGTATTCCTGCCTTTGGGCATTTGCGTCGATTTTCAAAAATGCGTCGATTTTAGGTTTAGACTCAAAAAATGCGTCGATTTGCGTCGATTCATAAGTTTCGTTGGTTTGTATCAAAGTCGGCAGGGTTTTTTCCAGGAACTTCTTGTCCCCGGGTTGTGGATTCAATACTTCCACCATGTAGCGAACAACCGTTGCTGGCGTGTAGAATGTTCCGCCGTCTTTTCCTTCGCTTAAAGCAAAATTACCCAGGAAGTATTCGTATATCTCACCAAAGATGTCAACTGTACAGTTTTCAGGAATGTCTTTGAAAATACGAATGATCTTTGATAGCAGTTCCGGTTCTTCATCCGGAACCAGTTGCGCATACACTTCTTTCGGAAGCACTCCTGCCATTTTCGGATTCTCATCCTCAATGGCTTCCATCGCCTGTTTCACCAATGTTGCTTTTTCTGCGGTATCCGGAGCATTGTTAATCGTATCATAATAGGCACATTCTGGCAGAAAGAAACCGCATTTTTCAATTGCAATCTCCCTTATGGATTTCTCCATACGTCCGCCTTTGAGTCTTTTATATTCTGCTTCAATTTCTGCTTTGTGCTGTTTGAACAAAATATCAGCATAACGGAGAAAGATCAGTCCAAGAATCGGCTGACCATATTTATTTGCAGCAAGATGAGCCCCGGCACGAAGAACATCTGCAGAGTGCCAGAGATCATCTTTCAGTTTTTTCAGTTCCCTGTCTGTCATAGTTCCCTCCTAAAGGGTGGCTTTCCATTCCCTGTGTATTTATCCCAAAGGACAAAAACAAAAACTCAATTTTTACACAAAAAACCATTAAAAAGTATACCATAAAACGCCGTAATTGAAAATCCGAAAAGCAAAGCAATACAAGAGACCGCTAATTTATCTATCGTTAAAAACAGAAAAAGCAAAACTCGCAAGCAGGGCAATTGGCAGCCAATTGCAATTCTGCTTGTTGGTGGCGCTGCCCCCAATCCCCGGGATCACAGAGTAAACTCTGTGGCCTATTCTCCATAAAGAAAACAGAAACTACCCAGTTCCTTGTAATTAATCATTCGTCTTACATCCGCTTCAGCGGATCAGCCCACATCGCCTGCGATGTGTTCAAGGGGATTGGGGCGCTTCCCCAACAAGCGCTTTGTATTACATATGCCCTGCTTGCGAGTTTTGAGTTTGTTTGAAAAAGTGACTCAATCAACCGTCGTTATTCCCTGCGGATATAGAGGGGTCTAAGGATCTTTGGGGAGTGTTCCCGAATTCAGAGGCGTATCTTATCGCAGGTTTACTCCTCACAGGCAGATCCCGTGTTTCCACTTTTGTGATGTTCCCTGTCATTCAAGTCGCGATGAATGGTCCGAACAGGGAGCGGTTCGTTTCCACTTTTCGCCGAAGCGATCGGACGCCTTGGCGAAAGAACACAATTATTCTTATTTGGAGGAATGCACATGAGCACTCTTTTTGAAACTGTGAAATCTGCTGTAAGCGTTCCGAAAGCAGCTGCCTTTTACGGGCTGAACGCAGATCACTCCGGAATGATCCGGTGCCTGTTCCATCCGGATCACAATCCGTCCATGAAGCTTTATGACGATCACTTTTACTGTTTCGGCTGCTGTAAGTGCGGCGACGTGATCACTTTAACAGCGCAATTGTTTCATCTTTCTCCGCTGAAAGCGGCGGAAAAGCTCGCAGCTGACTTCAGGATTGTTCCTCCTCCGGAAGGAAGCAACGGAAAGAGAGAGCCGGTTGTCAGCAATTCCGAAAAGGATGAAGAAATGCTTTATCACATCCGTCTGCTGTCGGAATATGAAAGAATGCTCCGCGACTGGAGAGAAGACTATGCCCCTGTTTATCCCCGGGTCGATAACTTTCATCGGTATTTTATGTTCGCCTGTCAGGAGCTTCCCTGGATTGAATACATGAACGACTGTATGAATTTCACGGATGAACACATGCGTAACTGGGCAGACCAGGAGCTGAGCAATCTGCGCCTTTACGAAAGAATGGAATACATGCTCACCTATTACAGAAGGGAAGTGACACGAAATGAGTCAGACGGAAAACCTGCTGCCTGACATTTTACCGGAACAGAGCCAGGAACAAAATGAGATTTCCGTGATCCGGGACAGCCTGATCCGTACAGAAAAGGGCAGCATCGCCAACAGCATTCAGAACTGCAAGACCGCGCTGGAATGTGATCCTGTTCTGAAGAACTCAATCCGCAAAAACCTGCTGACCGGACAGACTGATCTTGTCAATCCGGTGTACTGGCACCGTTCAGGGAATATGCTGACCGATACAGACCAGAAAAACATCGAGCTGCGCCTGGAGAATTGTTATCATCTGACCAGCGAAAAGAAAATCGCCAAAGCCGTCAGTATCGTTGCGAACGAAAACCAGTATCACCCGGTTCGTGACTATCTCTCCGGTCTTGTCTGGGACGGAACGCCGCGCATCCGGTTTGCGCTTCATCATTTTCTCGGTGCGGATGTTTCCGACTTCAACGAGGAATGCCTGCGGGTTTTCATGCTCGGCGCGGTCCACAGGGCGTTTCAGCCCGGATGCAAATTCGAACTGATGCTCTGCCTCGTCGGCGGTCAGGGCGCCGGAAAATCGTCTTTCTTCAGGTTGCTTGCCGTCCGGGACGAATGGTTCAGCGACGATCTGAAAAAGCTGGATGACGAAAACGTCTACCGGAAACTGCAAGGACACTGGATCATCGAAATGTCGGAGATGATCGCCACGGCCAGCGCAAGAAGCATTGAAGAAATCAAGGCGTTCATCTCCAGGCAGAAGGAAACGTACAAGATTCCCTATGAGGTTCACCCGGAAGATCGTCCCCGCCAGTGTGTGTTCGCCGGCACAACCAACCGGCTGGATTTTCTTCCCAGGGACAGAACCGGCAACAGGCGGTTTCTCCCGATCCCGGTTAATCCGGAACTGGCGGAGGCACATCCCCTGAGTGATGAGGTTGCAGCCAGGAAATACATCGACCAGATGTGGGCGGAGATCATGACGCTGTATCGCTCCGGGGAATTCTCGCTGCGCCTGTCCGCAGAATCCGAAAAGACGCTCTGCGCAAACCAGAAGGACTTTGTACAGGAAGACGTCTGGGCCGGTATGATCTACGCCTACTTTCAGGATTGCAGGGATGATTATCTCTGCTCCAGGCAGCTCTACATGCAGGCGTTGCTGAAGGGCAATGATCCCGATATCCGCGAGACAAGAGAAATCTGCGAGATTGTGAACACCGGCATCGCCAGCGGAGAGATTACCGGCTGGAAGCCGCTTAAGAACCCGAGACGGTTTGGAGAGTACGGAACACAGCGGGGCTGGGAACGTGTCAACAAGACCCCTGCCCCCAGCGTCAGCACAGTGCAGTCCTCGTTCTTTCCTGTGGATGATCCGGATTGTCCCTTCTGAAAGGAAGCCACAGTTGACACGGCAGGTTGACGCCCCGTTGACAGGCCAATATCTTTTCTCTCAGGCTCTTCCCTTCCCTGTCTACAGGTCAACTGTCAACAGGGAAAAAGAATAAAACCGTGAGAAAGAGCCTGAGACTGAACCTGAAGCTGAAGATGAAGGTTTTCACTCCCTGTTGACACGATTGTGTTGACATGACGACGAAGAAAGGAAATTGACAACCATGAACGGCAACATGTATACTCTCGAGCAGGTACAGGAGATTCTGGAACTTGTAAATAAATACGGGGTCAGGGAGATCCAGGCTCCTGCAGCCGCGAACATTGAAAACAGCATATTATCTCAACAGCCATCGTTAAAGACGAAACTGACCCTGTCCGTCAGGGAAGCCGCGGCGCTGATCGGGATCAGCCGGGGAAAGGTCTACGGCCTGATCCGGGACGGGGAAATCCCCGTGATCCATATAGGCCAGAGAATGGCCATTCCGCGCCAGGCTGTCCTGGACTGGGTCTCGAAAGGAGTTAACAATGGCAAAGAAGCGTGCTAACGGTGAAGGCACAATCAGAAAACGGAGCGATAATTGCTGGGAAGCCCGGTATTCTGTGGACGGGAAAAGACATTCCCTGTTCGCAAAATCCCAGAAGGAAGCCCGGAAGATGCTGACGGAAGTGATGTCCACGATCGACAACGGCGAATATCTTGAGGAAACCGAGATGTCCGTCGCGCAGTGGATGCAGACCTGGACCCGTGATTTCCTCGGCTCGGTCAAAATCGGCACAAAGGAAGGATATGAAGCGGTCGTGAAAAATCATATCATTCCCTGCCTTGGAAGCATCCGGATGAAGGATCTGCAGCTGCTGACGGTTCAGCGTTTCGTCAACCGCCTGTCCGAAAAGGGAATGAATCCCAAGACTGTGAAAAACGTGCATGGGATTCTGCACCGCGGGCTGCAGATGGCGGTCCGGATCGGTTATCTGAAGAAAAACCCGTCCGACGGGATCATTCTTCCCCGGATTGAGCAGGAAGAAGTCCATCCGCTGGATAAACCGGAGCTTTCAAAGCTGCTGAAATCCATCCAGGGACATGAACACGAGGTTCTGATCAACACCGCCATCTTCACAGGAATGCGTTCCGGCGAACTGCTGGGGTTGACCTGGGACTGCGTGGATTTCGACCGCGGCGTCATCTACGTCAAGAAGCAGCTTTTACAGAGCAGAAAGAAAGAAGACGGTTTCCGTTTCGGAACGCCAAAGAACGGGAAAGGGCGGGTCATCATGCCCGCCCCCTTCCTGATGAAAATGCTGAAGAGGCACAAAACCGTCCAGGCTTCCAGAAAACTGGCGCTCGGGCCGGCGTGGAACGACGGAGACTTTCCGAATCTGGTTTTCACGCACCCAGACGGCAGCCACCTTTCCCAGGCTTCTGTCTGGAAGATCCTGTACAAGATGCTGAAGGAGGCTGATCTCCCGCACTATCGCTTTCACGATCTCCGTCACACCTACGTTGTGACGTCCATCCATGCCGGGGACGATCCCAAGGCGGTTTCCACGAACGCGGGCCACTATTCAGTGGCCTTCACGCTGGACCGCTACGGGCACTTTATGGACTCCATGCGGAAGGAAAGCTCCGAGAGAATGGAGCAGTTCCGGATGAGCCTTTAAAACCGGTTGGGCCACAGTTGGGGCATTTTCGCACATATAAAAGCTGAGACCGTTGATTTACAACGGTCTCAGATGTGCGGGAAACAGGACTTGAACCTGCAAGTACGTACGTACACATGAACCTGAATCATGCGCGTCTGCCAATTCCGCCATTCCCGCAGAAGATGGTGGGCAGGGGTGGATTCGAACCACCGAAGCTAATAGCGGCAGATTTACAGTCTGCTCCCTTTGGCCACTCGGGAACCTACCCATATGATTTCCCTCTTGACCCAAAGGGTGGAGCTGGCGATGGGACTCGAACCCGCAACCTGCTGATTACAAATCAGCTGCTCTGCCAATTGAGCTACGCCAGCACGAAGCTCTTCCCAACACAGCCGGCGGATCCGATCTGGAAAGTGGCGACCCGGAAGGGGCTCGAACCCTCGACCTCCAGCGTGACAGGCTGGCGCTCTAACCAACTGAGCTACCGGGCCAAAAAGGCTGTGGGCCTTCAGGGACTTGAACCCCGGACCAACCGGTTATGAGCCGGCCGCTCTGACCAACTGAGCTAAAGGCCCATATCGGAAAGGAAGAAAAAGTGACTCCGCCGGGATTCGAACCCGGGTAGCCGCCGTGAAAGGGCGGTGTCTTAGGCCTCTTGACCACGGAGCCACGTACAGGGTTGATTTGAGTCGGGGTGAAGGGATTCGAACCCCCGGCCCCATGCTCCCAAAGCACGTGCGCTAGCCAGACTGCGCTACACCCCGGTGCATCCTTCCCACGGTCGTTCCCGCAGGCGACTTTGTTAATATACACGAGAAAATCGCATTTGTCAATCACTATTTTTTCTGTTTTCCAAAAGAAAATACAGCCCGTTTCCAGGGCTGTATGCTGGCCGCTTTTTTGTTACGCTTTCGCCGGTTCCGGATCCCCGCCCAGTTTCAGCGCGATGAATCCGCCCAGAGCCAGCGCAATCACGGAGACCACACCGATGATCCAGTTGAAGCCTTCGTAAATGGAAGTATCCATCAGGATCACCACGGGAGATGCCAGGACCATGCCCAGGATACCGCAATAGGTCCTGCCCTTCCATTTTTTCATCAGCACTTCAATCAGCTTGGCAATACCGAAAATACCGCCCACAATACCGATCAGGAAGGGAAGCAGGATCCCGAGGTTGCTGAAGAACGCTCCGAAATCCCCTCCGGTCAGTCCCTTGATGCAGGCAGGGATCGCTTCGGTCACAACCGGTTCATAATAACCCAGGGTCTTCAGGATCATACTCCCGCTGACTCCGGGAATGACCATTGCGGCAGAGCAGATCGCGCCGAGCAGGAGCATGAGCAGGATCGTCCCGATGTTCAGGGAGATCTTCGTCACATTGTTCGCTTCGATCGCCTTCAGGAACACGACCAGGGCAAAGAGCAGCACAAAGGCCAGTACCCCCTGCCAGCCGATCTTCTCCCCCTTCATTTCCTTCAGGATGAAGGGCAGGCTGCCCAGGATCAGTCCGATAAACAGCGTATTGGTCGGCAGCGGATAGTTTTTGAAAGCAGCCTTCAGGGCAAACGCGCCAATCACGATCGCCAGCAGCATACCCACCAGGTACGGCAGGAGGATTTTGAAGCATTCCTTGAACTTTTTGAACAGGTTGTTGATGCTGTAGATCAGTTTGTCGTAGATACCCATGGAGACCATCATGGTTCCGCCGGAAACTCCCGGGATCACGTTGGCCAGTCCGATCACCGCACCGCGCAGCACATCCAGAAACCACTTCATCGCTCATATCCTCCGTCGTCGTACCATTCTTCGTCTTCGTCCCGTTCAAAGGAAGCAGCAAGCCGGTCCGGATCGAACCTCGGATCGGATGCAAGGTCTTTCAGCCGGTCCCGGCTGACCACAGTATCCGTCCCCAGGCAGTCGTTGCAGCGGTATCCGCAGTCCGGACAGACACAGCCCAGGTGATCGCTTTCCGCCTGGATCATGTAGGTTCCGCATTCCTTGCAGCTGCAGCGCACGTTCTCCGCCTCCTCTGTAAAACAACAGGCAAATTATATCAGAGATGGCAGTCTTATTCAAGAAAGTAAAAAAATGGGGCCGCACCGTGCGGCCCCGGGGCAGATTGTTCGTCCGGATCTCAGGATTTTCTCGGCGGATCGTCTGTAGATTGCGCTAAACGCGCTTCGTTTCACTGTTCATCTCTCTGGATGCGTGTTCTGTGTTACAGTACGGCCTTTTCCTGATTTGCAATCCGAACGTTTTGGTCGTCTTTATGCTTCGGGTTCCAGCAGACCCAGGTCTCCGTCCTTTCTGAGATACAGAACGTTGGTCCGTTCCGTATCGATATTTACAAAAGCGAAGAAGTTATGTCCCAGCAGCTCCATCTCGATGATCGCGTCCTCCACGCTCATGGGGCGCACCGGGAAGGTTTTCCGTTTTACAATCTTTCTCTCCTGCTCCTCCGCCAGATCTTCCTCAATGTATTCCGGCACATCCGGGATCTCTTCCCTCAGGTTCTTGCCCAGCTTCGTCCGGTGCTTCCGGATCTGGCGCTCCATCTTGGCCAGTGCTTTGTCAATTGCCAGGAAGAGGTTGTCATCTGCGGAAGACTCGCTCCGCAGGATCACGTTCTTTCCCATGGGAACCGTGATTTCCACCACACGGCGCGCTCTTTCCTTCGACATCTTGATCTGCATTTCCGTCTCGGGCCAGAGATAACGCCCCATGGTTTCGGTCTTTTTCTCGATCCTCTTGGTAATGGCCGGTGTCACAACCATATTTCTTGAAGTAATGGTCAGCTTCATAAAAACAACGGACTCCTTTCGAATTGTGATTCGCCAGATCTCACGGGACCCGCCTTACCGGCAGCCCCGTGATGCTATGTGTGCCATCGGCATCACACCCCTCCGTTGTCTTCTGTATATAATTTTCGACGCGATTTCGGCAATTCCTTCCGAATTTTTGGTTTTTCTGGAAAAATTTTTACCCAGTTAGCACATGAACCGTTCAGTCCCGCTGATTACGGTATTCTCCCGGAGTACATCCCGCAAAGCGCTTGAAGCTGCGGGAGAAATGTGCGACATCCGAAAAGCCTGTGGCTTCCGCAACGTCCTGAATCCGCATGGAAGCGTCTGCCAGCAGTTCCTTGGCCCTGCCGATCCGCATGGAACCGAGCAGGTCGAAAAAGCTCTGCCCCGTTTCCCGGTTCAGCAGTTTCGACAGATGCCACTGGCTCACATAAACATTGTCCGCCACGTCGCCAAGGGACAGGTGCTGTTCCGAGCAATGTTCCCGGATGTAAGCAAGGGCTGCGCGAACCAGGTGGTTCCCCGCGGCCTGGACTGTTTTCTCCTCCGGTTCCTCCTTCAGGGCCGGCATGGTGTCCAGCCGGGACGCCATCAGGCGGACGGTTTCCTTCAGTTCATCCAGGTTGCTCGGTTTCAGCAGGTAGCGGCAAACGCCCAGCGTCAGGGCCTGCCGCGCGTAATCAAAATCGCGGTATGCCGTCAGCACGGCCGTCTGGATCTGCGGATACTCGCTCCGGATCGCTGCGAGCATCGTCAGTCCGTCCATATTCGGCATACGGATATCCGTCATCACAATATCCGGTTTCAGGCTGCGGATCAGTTCCAGTCCGCTCTTTCCGTCATAGGCAACCCCGGCCACTTCGCACCCGAGCTCTGCCCATGGAACCACGCTTGACAAGCCCCGGATAATCAGCCGTTCGTCATCCACCAGTATCACCCGGTACATCTGCTCACCTCACTCACCGAACGGGGAAAGTGCCATCACCTTTTCCCAGCATTCCTCCGCCGTCATGGTTCCCTCGGCAACAGCCGGAATGCATTCAAGAAGCCAGGCTTCCCGTGCGTTTTTATTCATGGCGTCCTGCAGCGGGCTCACCATATTCCTTCCTTCCCGCATCTGGTCGGCGGAAGCCTGGAGCCTGCCGTCCATCGTGATATTTCCGAGCCGCTGCAGGCTGTCCGGGCTTGTCAGTTCCGCCAGCAGCTGTACCGCGGCGTCCCGCCGCCCGGAATTCCAGGCCCGGCGCGTCAGGTAGAAGCCCATGGAGACGCCCCCGATGTAGCAGTCCGATGTACCGTTTCCGTCCCTTCTGGGCATCGGGAAAACTGCGACGGTATCCATCTGATCCGGCGGAATGGATGAAATCAGCCAGCTGCCGTCAAACTGCATGGCGGCTTCCTTTGCGATGAACTGTGCGGTCGAAGCGCTCTCATATGTGGCAAAGGCATTGTCCGCAAACGCACCGGCTTCCGTCAGTTCCCGGATCACGCGCATCGCTTCCAGCCAGGAATCCGGCACTTCTTCCGCCGTGCGGGGCCGGGCCTGCTGTTCTTCTTTCCCGGCACAGGACAGGATCGCCATCTCCGCCAGGTAATGCGGAATATCCGACAGGGAGATTGCGACGGGCGTAATTCCGTTCTCCCGGAAAATCCGGACAGCCTCCAGCAGGGCATCCCAGTCTGTCGGCAGCGGAGCGCCGTACTTTTCAAACAGGTCTGTATGAACATACAGTCCTTCCCAGTATCCGCGGACCGGAACCGCGTAGATTTTTCCGTCCGTTTCCCGCAGGGCCTCATTCTCCGCCAGGCGGATTTCCGGGTATTCCGCATTGATCTCATCCAGCGGCACCACCCGGGACAGCAGCGGTGCGGAGTCCGCGCCCGCAGCGAAGAAAAACAGGATGTCCGGCTCGTTTCCCGCGGCAAAATCGTTCAGCACGGAGCTTTTCCATGTTTCATCGCTGCTGGAGGATGAATCGAGGACCGTATTTCCGGTTTCCGACTCATACCTGTTCAGGATCTCGACATATACGAGTCCCGATGCGGTATCATCCCCCGCGAAACAGCTTACGGTACGGAGGGTAACCCCTTCTGCCGTACACACAGTGCCGCAGAAAGCCATCATCGCTGCCAGCAGCAGTGCCGGAACCTTTCTCAGCTTCATGGTGCTCTCCTCTCCGTTTCAAACTCCTGCGGGATGTCAATACAGACGGTCGTCTCCCCGGGCTGGTCTGTATCCACCCGGATCTTCACTTTTTCCCCGTAGATCAGGTGCAGCCGGTTCACGATATTCGCAAGGCCCAGGTGGTTTTCCGAAGACTGGCCCCGGAGCGCGGCATCGATCCTCGCGCGTCCCTCCCGGTCTGTTCCACGGCCTGTATTCCGGATTTCAAGATGCAGGCAATCCCCGGCGCGTGCGCACCGGATCGTGATCGTCCCTCCGCCTGCCGGGGCAATTCCGTGTTCCACGGCATTTTCCAGCAGCGGCTGGACTGTCAGGAGCGGCAGGATGCTCTCCCGCGCCGGTTCATCAATCTCCGTATCCACCGTCAGTTCAGAACCGAAGCGCTGCTGCACAAAGAAGATGTAGGCTTCCGCCACCTCCATCTCCTCCCGCAGCGTCACCAGCCGCCGGTTCTTCCGGTCCATGGTCGCGTTCAGCAGCACCGACAGGGACGAAACCATGGAGGAGATCGTTTCAGACCCTTCGATCCGGGCCTGCCAGTTGATATCCTCCAGCGCGTTGTTCAGGAAATGGGGATTGATCCGGCTCTGGAGCGCCAGGATCTGGGCATTCTTCAGTTCGATTTCTTCCTTGTATGTTTTGTCAATCAGTTCCCTGAGCCGCAGGGACATATGGGAAAAAGCGTCGCCCAGCTGTCCCAGTTCATCGCTGCCGCGCATGGGCACGGTCACGCCGAGTTCTCCTCTTTCGATCCGCCGGCTGGCGTCAGAAAGCAGCGCGATGGGTTTGATAATTCTCTTCCGCAGATAAACGGTCAGGAGGATCAGGATCGGGATCAGCAGCAGGTAAACCCCTGTCAGCAGGCGCCGGAACTCATATACCTCCCGGTACTGCTGCCTCCGGTCCATGGTCAGCTTCAGGTCCGGGGCGTTTTCTTCTCCCCGCGCCAGCCGCACATACTGCAGCTGTCCCGCCTTGCGGTCGTCCGTCAGCCCCGGATTCAGGGTCTCCCAGCTTTCCGCAGCGTCGCCGTACAGGTCCAGGCGGATTTCAACCTCCGCATTCCAGTCATTCTTCAGGCGGTTCAGGGGGTCCAGCAGTTTCCCCTCATCCACGCCAAGGATCAGCATCCCGTATCGTTCCATCTTCAGGTTCAGCAGGTTCCGGACCAGGTACATTCTCCCGCCGAAGCTGAAAAAGCAGCAGCGGGTATCCAGCGTTTCCCCGAGTTCCGTCGCCGCCTGCTGCAGATCCCGCAGATAGGCCGGCGAGTCGCCTGTGCCTGTGCGGTTGCTGATCAGGATCTCAGGTTTGCTGACGGGAAAACAGCCCGCATAGGAAAACAGCGGTTCACGGCTGTACTTCCTCTCCAGGTATCCGCGGCACAGTTTCAGGAATTCAGCGTCCCCGGCGGCTCCGCTGTTCCATTTCTCCCAGGCTGCCGTCAGCTCCCCGTCATAGGTGGCGTCCCGCGCCAGGTCCACCGTCCGGCTGATATTCTGTTCGGTCATTGTGAATGCATGCTGCGCGCTGGAGGTAACCGCCGCTTCGGTTTTTCTTTCCAGGGTCCCCAGCAGGATGCTCCCGGTGAAAAAGCCCAGTAACGCCACGGGAAAAAGATAGCTGAGCAGCACGATCAGGCTGACCTGCATACGCAGGGAATGAATCCCGCGCCGGAGCCAGCCTTTTGTCCGCTTCCGTTCCTTTTCCCTTTCCATTCTTCCGTCTGTTCCTTCCTTGGTACTTTTCTTATGCCTCCCAGGGGAGTCCTGTATGGCGGGCCATGATCTCCACCAGGTTCCGGGCCGCCTCCTCGGTTTCCGCTTCCGCAAAGATCCGGACCCTCGGTTCCGTTCCTGAGAATCGCACAATCACCCAGCCGCCGTCAAGATAAACTTTGCATCCGTCCATGAAGCTGACCTTCTCCACTTTCCGTCCGAGATCCGGCAGCCGTTTTTCCGTCATCACGATCCGGAAGATCTCATCCCGGCTCTCCTCCGTCAGCGGCCAGTCGTACTCCGCTGTATGAAGTTCGCCGAAGCGGTCGAACAGGTCGCGTACCAGTTCGCTCAGCTTCTTTCCGGTCACGCTGATCATTTCCACCAGCAGGCTTGCGGCATACAGTCCGTCTTTGCCGGAGATATGTCCCCGCACCGTCAGACCGCCGGAGGATTCGCCGCCGATCAGCGCGTCGTGCGCTTCCATGCCGGCAGAGATATACTTGAAGCCTACCGGCACCTCCGCGCATTCCTGCCCGTAGGCGGAAGCGATCCGGTCCAGCAGGTGCGTCGTCGCGATGTTGCGTACGGCCGCGCCGCGCCATCCCTTGTATTCCAGAAGGTAGTAGTACAGCAGCGCCAGGGTTTCGTTGGCTGTCACATACCGTCCGTTTTCATCGATGATTCCGAGGCGGTCGGCGTCCCCGTCCGTGGCGATCCCCACATCCGCCCGGTGTTCCTTCACCGCGTACTGGAGGTCCACCAGCGTATCCGGATTCGGTGCGGGCAGGTGCCGTCCGAAGAATGCGTCATGCCGGTCGTTGATCACGTCGACGTCGCAGCGGGCTGTGTACAGGATCGTCTGCAGGCCCGTCAGGCTGACGCCGAACATGGGGTCCAGCACAATCCGCAGCCGGCGCCTGCGGATGGCGTCTGTATCCACCTGCCGCAGGATGGAATCCAGATATTCATCCCGCGGGTCAATCAGGCAGATCTTTCCCTCCGCCAGCGCCTGCTCAAAGGGAATGGACCGGATGCTGTCCTCCTCCAGCGCGTTTGCTTCGTCCTGGATCTCCTGCGTATAATTCTCCGCCGCGTCCCGCCCGCCGGCGGTAAACAGCTTGATCCCGTTCCAGATCGCCGGATTATGGCTTGCTGTCACCATTGCGCCGTACGGCAGGCCAAGGTTTTTCACAGTAAACATGATCTGCGGCGTGGGACAGGACATATTGACGAAACGCACCGTTACGCCTTCCCCTGCCAGCACCTCACAAAACCAGATCAGGGCTTCCCTGCTCAGGAACCGCCGGTCATACCCGGCGCAGATGCCCTGTTCCGCACAGTTCTCCCGTACCATTCTCCGTGCGAGCGCCGCTGCGATCCGCCGGATATTTTCCCTTGTGAATCCGTCACCGATGACGGCTCTCCAGCCGCCTGTTCCGAATTTGATCATTTTCTTTTTCCTCCCGGCTCAGCCCATGATCACTTCAACGCTGTGGATCCCGCTTCCGAAGGCCGGGATCTCATTCGTTTCCGCACCGTCCACGCTAAGCGTACGGACGCCTTTTTCCACATGTTCCGGGTTCCGGACGCTGATCCGGTATTCCGCTCCGCGCCATTTCCGGACTGCTGTAAATCCGTCCCATTCCGCCGGAATGCAGGGATCCACCGTCAGTGTCTCAAACCCGGGCCGGATACCGAGCATATAGCGCGTCGCCGCATAATAAGCCCATCCGGAGGATCCGGTCATGAACGGATGCCGGGCCCTGCCGAAGGCGGTATGGTCCCGTCCCATGATGAACTGGCAGTAGCTGTAGGGTTCCGCCTGCCGGATCTCCATTTTGTCGTTCTGGTTCTCGGGAAGCAGCGCGTCATAGAACTTCATGGCCCGGTTTCCCCTGCCCAGCATGCATTCTGCCACCCAGGCCCAGGGATTCGGATGGCTGAAGATCGCCCCGTTCTCCTTGACGCCCGGATATACACGGGTCACAAATCCGATGCTGTCGTCCAGCGTTACAAAGGACGGCGCGTTCAGCATCAGGCCCCACGGCGTATACAGCCACTCGTCCACGGCGTCCATGCAGGAAAGCCCCTGTTCCCGGTCTGCCGTCCCGCTGACGACCGCCCAGGTGTTGCTCTCCATGTGGACCTTGCCTTCCCGGGCTTCCCGGGATCCGATCGCGCGGCCGTCCGCCGTGAATCCCCTCAGGAACCATTCGCCGTTCCACAGTTCCTTCCGGCAGGTCTCCTCCATGGCTTCCTTCAGTTTTGTATATTTCTTTGTGTCTGCTTTCCGGCCCAGCGCCCGGGCAGCATCCAGGAAGTGGTTCGTCGCCCAGACCAGCAGGAAAGCCACCATCGCACTTTCCCCGCCGCCCAGGTTCAGGCAGTCGTTCCAGTCCGCGCGCAGTCCTTTTGTCACACCGTGGATACCTGTCTGCGCATAGGAGAAGTCCAGTGCCGCCTTCATATGATCCCATACGGTCCCGCTGCCCTCGTCCGCAAACGGGATCTCCTCGTCCAGGAAATCGACGCGTCCGCTTTCCCGCACGTTCTCTACGATCGCCGGGATCAGCCACAGGGCGTCATCCGCGCACGCGTCCTTGATCCCGTGCAGCATGCTCTTTTTGTCCGTTTCCGGGATCACGGTCGGGGATTTGAAGCCGTCCTGCTCGCCCTGTTCCAGGACCGCGGGATCAAACAGATGCATGCCGTAGCCTGCGCGCATCTGTCCGTGCAGCAGCTGGCGGATCCGCTTCAGGCACATATCCGGTTCGGCGTGCGGGATGCACATCGCGTCCTGTGCCGTATCCCTGTATCCCAGTCCCGTCCGGCCGCCAACCTCAATGAAGGAGGAGAACCGGGAGAACAACACGTTGATCTCGCTCTGGTACAGGTTCCAGATATTCAGCGACCGGTTCATGTTTTCATGCGGCGTGGAGATCTGCAGCATGCCCAGTTTTTCATCCCAGAATTTCTTCAGTTCTTCAAACGCCCGGTCCGTCCCGGCTTCATCATAGCGTTCCCGGGTTTTCCGCACGGCTTCTCCGTTTCCGGTGCCCAGGTAGAAGAGCACGCGTGCTTCCTCTCCCGGCCGGAGCGTCAGTTTCTTCTGCAGCGCGCCGCATGGATTTCCGCCCAGTTCCAGGGAACCGGTCAGCTTCCCCTTTTCCACTCCGAGCGGATTCCGTTCCGTGCGGTACGGTCCGATAAAAGCTTCCCGTACCCCGTCAAATCCATCCGGCACAAAGTTGCCCGCAAAAAACTGCCAGGCATCCGGCTCATAGTGCAGCTCGCACAGGACCGCATTTTCCTGGGTGTGGGAGCCGGCCGCGTAGAGGCTCATCTGGAAGTTCTGGTTATCCATGTCAATCTCATGGAAGGAGAACTCCACATATCCGAAAACGCTCAGGTTTCTCGTCCGGTCCGATTCGTTGCGGACTTTCACGTCGAAGATCTCCACAGGATCCTCGCTGCCCGCCTCGCGGGGGATAAACAGCGTCTGCTCTCCCCGGATTCCCTCTGTCTCGCAGCGGAAGCGGGAATAGCTCATCCCGTGGCGTGCCTCGTAACGGGCTTCGTCCAGGGGAAGTCCCACCGGCTGCCAGCTCAGCGACCAGTATTTTCCGCTGTCGTCATCCCGCAGGTATATATAATGTCCCGGCCAGTCCATCGGTACGCCGTTGGGCCGGAAGCGCGTGATCCGGTGATGCTGCGGACTGTCCAGCCAGGAATAGCCCCCGGCCGTATGGGAAATCACCGTTCCCATCCGCTGTGTTCCAAGATAGTTTGTCATGGACTGGGGTGCATCCACCCGATCGATGACATATTCCCGTGCCTGATCATCAAAGAAACCGTATCGCATATTCATATCTCTCCTGATTCAGATTGTGCGGTTTCATTATATCAGCCGGTCATCCCGGTTCATAGGAACAGCCTTGCCTTTTCTTGTCTCTCTTTGGCATTCTGCCTTACTCTGCCGTTCCGGTGATCACGCCGGTCATCTGCCAGTCACTGTTCCACCGCGTCAGGACCGCCGGAGCACCCGGGATAATCCTGCCGGCCTTCTTTTCCCCGAGGGAATCTGCCGGTGTGGAAGTGCACATGGCGCACGCATCCTCCGGCCGGATCCCGAAAACGCGGATCAGGTTCCCGAGTGCTTTCGGCATCGTCAGCACGGAGCCTGCCAGCGTTCCGTCCGCAAGCCGTGCTTCCCCGTTCCGCACGAAAACCTTCTGCCCGCCCAGCGCATATTCGCCGTCCGGAAGGCCGGCAGCTTCCATGGCGTCCGTAATGGCCACCGCCCGCTCCGGGCCTTTGCAAAGAGCCAGCAGGCGCACGACATCCCGGTGGAGATGGACGCCGTCGCAGATCATCTCACAGTACAGGCGTCCGTCCGTCAGGGCAGCTCCGGGAACGCCCGGATTCCGGTGGTGCAGCGGCGTCTGCGCGTTGAACGTATGGGTCACGTGATCCGCGCCCCAGTCCGCCGCCTGATGCGTCTGCTCCGCTGTGGCGGATGTATGTCCGACAGAAACGTGGATCCCCGCCGCTGACGCCTGCCGGATAAAAGCTTCGCTGCCTTTCTTCTCCGGGGCCATGGTGATCAGCCTGACCACGCCGGGATCCCCGTCGGTCAGTTTTTCCAGGGTTTCAATGGAAGGGTCGGTGAAGAATTCCTTCCGCTGGGCGCCGGCCTTGCTCTCCTGCAGGAAAGGTGCCTCCATGTGTGCGCCGAGCACCAGGGCGCCCGCCGCTTCCGGCCGTTCCATGACAGCCCGGATCCCGGCGACCGCTTTCCGGGTTTCCTCCGGATTTGCGCTCATCGTTGTCGGGCAGAAGGCAGCCACCCCCAGCCGGAGCAGTTCCCGGCTCATGGCCCGGACCGCTTCCTCGCCCTGCATGGTATCCCGGCCGCCAAACGCGTGGATATGGACATCCACAAAGCCGGGCAGCAGGTAGTCTCCCGCCAGGTCCGTCACCTTTTCTCCCGGTTCCGGGTTCAGCCCCCTGCCGGTTTCCGCGATCCGGCCGTCCCGGACCCGCACATCGATGTCACGGACAAATTCATTTCCAATATATACCGCTGCATTTCGGATCAGCATATTCAGCACTCCTGTCTTTGGTTTTTCCTTCTTCGGTTCATAGCGTACCGCAGTTTCAGGCGCTTTTCAACCGGAAATTGATCCTTTTTGCCAACAGGACAACCGGAGACAATAATTCGCAACAGGAGATAATGACACGCCTCATGTATGTTTTGTAAAATCCAGGTACCAGATAGGACAAAACAAAAGGAGGCGGCCATTCCATGACCCTGTTGAAAGCCAAAGCCGGCCCGGCCGGTCCCCGGCTCCGCCGCACCACGTCCGCCTCACGGAAAAAGACATTCTGGCTGACGACCATGATGCTTCCCGGTGCAGTCTGGCTACTCCTGATCCGCTACCTGCCCATCTTCGGTATCGTGATCGCTTTCAAAAATTATCGTGCTTTCCGCCCTAACACATTCTGGAACAACATCGTCCGGAGCGAGTTCGTTGGGCTGAAAAACTTCGAGTTCCTGAATTCCCCGGATACCGGCATCATGATCCGGAACACCATCGGCTACAATCTGTTATGGATTGTTCTGGGCCTGATAATCTCCGTTGCCTTCGCGATCATGATGAGTGAACTGACCACCCGTTTCCTGGCCAAGGCCTATCAGACTATGATGTTCTTCCCCTACTTCCTCTCCTGGGTAGTGGCCAGCTACTTTGTACTTGCTTTTCTGGATCCCACAAGCGGTATGATCCCCTTCATGCAGAAAGCGTCCGGTTTGAAAGCCACGAATTTCTACCATGATACAACCTGGTGGCCTCTGATCCTGACGATCTGCAACCTGTGGAAAAATCTTGGCTACTCTTCTGTCCTGTATCTGGCCGCCATTACCGGCATTGATACCACGCAGTATGAAGCCGCCGCGGTGGACGGTGCCACCAAATGGCAGCAGATCTGGCATGTAACGCTGCCCGGGATCCGCCCGATGATCATCATCCTGCTGATCATGAACGTCGGCAAGATCTTCAATGCGGACTTTGGCCTGTTCTATAACGTGCCCCAGAATTCCGGTTCCCTTTATCCGGTCACCCAGGTGGTCGACACATACGTATACCGTGCCTATGCGAACACCCATAACCTCGGTATGAGTTCTGCCGCAGGGTTCCTGCAGAGTGCTGTCGGACTGGTCTGCATCATCGGAACCAATGCGCTGGTCCGCCGGATCGATCCGGAAAGCTCTTTGTTCTGAGAGGAGGCGAAACCTATGACAGCAATCAGTCGTTCTTCCGTTCAGAAAAAGATAAAAGCGGGATCCTTCAGCCTGAACCGGTTCGGAAAAGGAACTCAGGGATTCTTTCACGGCGTGCTTGCACTGTTCTCGCTGATGTGCATCATTCCTTTTATCTTCGTCATCATCATTGCGTTTTCATCAGAAGACAGTATCCGTCAGGTCGGCTACTCATTCACTCCGGTCTCATGGAGTACCCAGGCTTTCACATACACATTCCAGCTGGGCGACGCTTTATGGAGAAGCTACTTCAACTCTTTCCTGATCACGATCGTCGGCACGGTACTGAGCGTCTCCATCACCGTACTGTATGCGTATCCCCTTTTCCGCAGGGATTACCATTGCCGCGGATTCTTCAATTTCCTCAGTTTCTTTACGATGATCTTCGGCGGAGGCCTGGTCCCCACCTACGTGATCTGCAAAAGTGTTCTTGGACTCAGTGACAACTACGCGGCACTGATTGTTCCCATGCTTTTCAGCCCGTTCAACGTCATTATCATGCGCACCTTCTTTCAGACCACCGTTCCCACGGAGCTGATCGAGGCAGCAACCATTGACGGCAGCGGAGAGTATTCCACACTCCTGCGGATTGTATTGCCGGTGGTAAAGCCCGGGATTGCCACGATTGCCCTGCTGGTTTCGCTGGCCTACTGGAACGAGTGGTTCCTGTCCCTGCTTTACCTGAACAAGAACATGTCCGTGATGCCCCTGCAGTATTTGCTGATGCGGATGCAGCGCAACGCAGATTTCCTGGCCAAGAATTCTTCCATGCTGGGAGCGGACGCGGCCAAAGCTGCCGCCCAGCTGCCTTCGCAGTCCCTGAAAATGGCCCTGGTCGTATTCATCGTCATTCCCATAGCCTGCGCCTATCCTTTCTTCCAGCGCTACGTCATCGCAGGCCTTACGATCGGCTCCGTGAAAGGATGAACATCTGACGACAGCCGGTGGCTGGAATTTCGTCAGATGTGAATTCATCCGAAAGGGAGCAGTCTCCATAGGTATGGAGCTGCGACCATACTCTCTCCCCCCGATTCCCGGCACCTGTTGCGGTGCTGAATATAAAAGGAGGATAACCCTATGAAAAAGTTCCTGGCACTCATTCTGACTCTGGCAATGGTCCTTTCCGTATGCAGCTTTGCTGCCGCGGATGATCTGCCCACGATTACCATCATGTTCCATGGCAGCAATGTCTCCGACGACAGTGCCGTGCTGGAAAAAGTCAACGAGTATATCGCTGACAAAGTTGGCGCGAAGCTGGAAGTTGTCTGGGGCACCTGGGGCGACTTCGACGAGAAGGCCGTCAACATTCTGACCTCCGGTGACAGCTCTGTTGATATGATCTTTACCTGTTCCTGGAGTTCCAATGAATACAACAGCTTTGCCAAGAAAGGCTATTTCCTGAAGCTGGATGACCTGTTCGAGCAGTACGGTGCCGACCTGAAGGCTGCCCTTCCGGAAAGCCTGATGCAGGCTGCCACCATCAACGGTTCCGAAGGCAGAGGCATCTATGCCGTTAACGGTTTCAAGGACACCGCAACCCAGAACACCTGGGACATCAACGTCACCCTGCTGAACGAACTGGGCTATACCGTGGACGATGTGAAGGAAAAGGGCTTCTTCGGCTGGGATGAGATCTTCGCCAAGGCCAAGGAAGTCAAAGGCGACAGCTTCTATCCCTTCCTCGTGGAACCTGTGGTCGCAGAGCGTATGGTCACCAATTCCATCATCGTCAGCGGCGACGGCAATGCTAACCTGCTGTCCCTCTACCTGAATCCCGATGACGTTTCCGCGGAAGGTCCCTACGGCAACAAGCTTCTGAACAAGTTTGCCACGCCCGAATACAAAGCCTTTGCAGAACAGATGCACAAGTATTATGAAGCCGGTTACATCGATCCCGCCCTCTCCGTAGGCGAAACCTCAAACGATTGCCGTTCCAATCACCAGAAGGATGCTTCCTATCTGATTGGCACGCAGGTTTACTCCTTCGGTTATGAGTACAGCCCTGACGTGCTCAGCCGCGGCGTGGAAGTGTATTTCCTGCCCTGCACCGAACCCTACATGGATTCCACCGTATCCCAGGGCGCCATGATGGCGATCAGCTCCGCTTCCGAGCATCCGGAAGAGTCCTTCAAGTTCCTGGCCCTGCTTAACACAGATCCCACCCTCATGACCCTGATGAACTATGGCGTGGAAGGCATTCATTACAACCTGGATGAGGACGGCCTGGTCGTATTCACCGACGAGCGCGCGAACTACTCTCCCTGGACCAACGGTGTCGGCAATGTCACGCTCCTGCCGGATACCAAGGACGAAGGCAAGGGCTTCCGTGAGTCCTTCAAGGCCTACTACGCCACCGGCAAGGTCATTCCCTCCAACGGTTTCTTCTTCGATCCCACGAACGTGGAAACGGAAATGGCCCAGCTTGCCAACGTCAACGCCCAGTATGCCCTGGCGCTGGACTGTGGCGCAACTGATCCCGAAACTGAACTGCCCGCTTTCCTCGAAGCGCTGGATGCTGCCGGAATTCAGGCCTACCTGAATGAAGCCAATGCCCAGATGGATGCTTTCCTCGGACAGTAATCCTTCCTCTTTTCCGGGGCTGCCGGTCTCCCGGCAGCCCCGTTTTCACAAAGGAAAAACCCCTCTGTTTCTTCCGGAACAGAGGGGTCTGTTTTTGTTATGGGTTATCCGAGGATGACTTCCACCTTGTGATTCTTTCCGTCGCCGAAGGCCGGGAGTACATTGCCCTCGATCTTCTTTCCGTCCGCGATGACTTCCTTCACGCCGCGGCAGACATGCGCCGGGTTTTTGATCTCAATGTCGTACATCGCTCCGCGGAACCTGCGGCTGACCTTGTAGCCGTCCCACGTATGCGGGATGCACGGATCGATCTTCAGGCCGTCCCAGTCGGGTTTGATTCCGAGGATGTAGTTGCTGATCACGTAGAAGTTCCAGGCCGCGGTGCCCGTCAGCCAGCTGTTCTTCGCCTGTCCGAAGTTCTTCGCGTCCTTGCCGGCGATCATCTGGCTGTAGACATAGGGTTCCACCTTATGCAGGTCGGAGATCTCCTCGCGCCATGCGGGAGCGATGCGGCTGTAGAGGTCGAAAGCCCGGTCGCCGTGGCCCACCACGGTCTCCGCGGCAATGATCCACGGATTGTTGTGGCAGAAGATACCGGCGTTTTCCTTATATCCCGGCGGGTAGGAACTCACTTCGCCCAGCTCCAGGTGATACTCACTGTACGGGGGCTGCTGCAGGACGATGCCGTGCTCGGTCTCCAGGTACTTATGCACGCTTTCAAGCGCCTTTTCAGCCATGCCGTTTTCGACGCCGACTCCGGCCATGACGCAGTAACCCTGGGATTCAATGAAGATCTTGCCTTCCTCGCACTCGTTGCTGCCGACCTTGTGTCCCATCGCATCGTAGGCACGGACGAACCATTCGCCGTCCCAGCCGTCCTTCTCGATGGCCTTTGTCATGGCGTCGATATGCGCCTGGAACTCGTCAGCTTTCGCGTCGTTTCCCCTGCGGCGTTCAATCGCCACCAGTTCCGGTCCGATGGACACGAACATTCCGGCGATCAGCACGGATTCCGCGACGCGTTCATCCGGCGCGTTGGGGTTGGAGAAGGTCTGGAAGCTCTCGTCCGGCGTGTCTGAATAGCAGTTCAGGTTCAGGCAGTCGTTCCAGTCCGCCCTGCCGATCAGGGGCAGGTCGTGCGGTCCGCGGTTGTTCACCACGTGCATGAAGCTCGCTTCCAGGTGCTCCAGCAGCGTGCCGCAGTCGTCGGGATTGCAGTCGTATGCCGTCGGCTCATCAAGGATGCCGAAGTCTCCTGTTTCCTTGATGTAGGCCGCCGTACCGGCAATCAGCCACAGCGGGTCATCGTTGAAGCCGCCGCCGATGTCGTTGTTGCCCTTCTTGGTCAGGGGCTGGTACTGATGGTAGCATCCGCCGTCCCGGAACTGGGTCGCGGCGATGTCCAGGATCCGTTCGCGCGCGCGCTCCGGAATCTGGTGGACAAAACCCAGCAGGTCCTGGCTGGAGTCACGGAAGCCCATGCCGCGGCCGATGCCGCTCTCAAACATGGAAGTGCTCCGGCTCATATTGAAGGTGACCATGCACTGGTAGGGATTCCAGATATTCACCATCCGGTTCAGCTTTTCCTCGGAGGAGGTCAGCGTATAGGCGCTCAGCAGGTTATCCCAGTGGGCTTTCAGGTCAGCGAAGGCTTTGGCGATCTGTTCGTCCGTGGACAGCTTCGCGAGCATTTCCTTCGCGGGCTTCTTGTTGATGACGCCCTTCTTTTCCCACTTTTCCTCAACCGGGAGTTCCACGTATCCCAGGACAAAATTGAACTTCTTCGATTCGCCCTTTTCAAGATGCACCTTGATCTGATGCGCTGCCATAGGCTGCCAGCCGGAGGCGACAGAGTTCCCCATCTCGCCGGTCAGTACAGCCCGGGGGCTGTCAAATCCGTTGTACATGCCCAGGAAGGTCTCCATGTCGGTATCAAAGCCGTCAATCGGCACATTGACCGCGTAGAAGGAGTAATGGTTCCGGCGTTCGCGGTATTCCGTCTTGTGATAGACCACACCGTTCTCCACTTCCACCTCGCCGGTGGAGAAGTTGCGCTGGAAATTCAGCATGTCGTCCTGTGCGTTCCACAGGCAGAATTCCACGAAGCTGGTCAGGATCACGTCCTTCGCGGCGTCGGATTCGTTCGTCAGGGTGATCTGGTGCACCTCGGCGTCGTATCCCATCGGTACAAAACTCAGCTGAGAGGCAGTCAGGCCGTTCTTTTTGCCTGTGATGATGGTATAGCCCATGCCGTGGCGGCAGGAATACGCGTCCAGTTCGGTTTTGACAGGCTTCCATCCGGGATTCCAGACGGTTCCGTTGTCGTTGATGTAGAAATACCGGCCGCCGTTGTCGACAGGCATATTGTTATAGCGGTACCGTGTAATCCGGCGAAGCCGTGCATCCCGGTAGAAACAGTAGCCGCCGGCGGTATTGCTGATGATTCCGAAGAATTTCTCACAGCCGAGATAATTGATCCAGGGATAGGGCGTGCGGGGCGTGTCAATCACATATTCGCGCGCCTTGTCATCAAAATGGCCGAATTTCATGGGCAGCAGTCTCCCTTCTGCGATTTGTCCGTTCGGGAACGGTCTTTTCGTCAGTATAGCATACTTGTTTTTTTCGTGCAAACGTTTTCTCTTATTTCTCCTCGCGGATTTTTTCCAGGTATTCTTCGTAATTGCACAGGTAATCTGCGATGGTCCCGTCCGGACGGATCTCAATGATCCGGTCAGCCACGGTGGTAATGAACTGATGGTCCTGGCTGGTGAAGATCACATTGCCCGGGAAGTTGATCAGTCCGTTGTTCACGGCGGTGATGGATTCCAGGTCCAGGTGGTTCGTAGGCTGGTCCAGCATCAGGAAATTGGCACCGGAGAGCATCATCCTGCTGAGCATGCAGCGCACCTTCTCGCCGCCGGAGAGCACGCTCACCGGCTTGTACACATCGTCCCCGCTGAACAGCATCCGGCCCAGGAATCCCCGCATGTAGGTTTCCAGCTGTTCCGGTGAATACTGCGCGAACCACTGCATCATGTTCAGGTCGCATCCGTCGAAGAACTTGCTGTTGTCCTTCGGGAAGTAGCTGGTGGAGATGGTTACGCCCCACTTGACGGTTCCGCTGTCCGGCTGGATCTCCTCCGCCAGGATCCGGAACAGGGCGGTCTGCGCCTGTTCGTTCCCGACCAGGGCGATCTTCTGTCCCTTCGTCACCAGGAAGGAAACGTCCTTCAGCAGCTGCACACCGTCCTGCGTATAGTTCAGGCCTGTTACCTGGAGAATGTCCTTGCCGGCCTCCCGGTCCGGGGTGAAGGAAACCCAGGGATAACGGCGGCTGGATGCAGGCATCTGCTCAATGGTCAGCTGGTCCAGCAGCTTCCGGCGGCTGGTAGCCTGCTTGGCTTTGCTCTTGTTTCTGGAGAACCGCTGGATGAAATCCTGCAGTTCGCGGATCTTGTCTTCCCGGCGTTTCTTCTGGTCGTTCATCAGGGCCTGCATCATCTTGCTGGATTCGTACCAGAAGTCGTAGTTGCCGACGTACATCTTTACCTGGTTGTAGTCGATGTCCACGATGTGGGTACAGACATTGTTCAGGAACCACCGGTCATGGCTGACCACGATCAGGGTACCCGGGAAATCCATCAGGAAATCTTCCAGCCACGCCACGGAACGGTTGTCCAGGTTGTTGGTCGGTTCGTCCAGCAGCAGGATATCCGGATTGCCGAACAGCGCCTGCGCCAGCAGGACCTTGAATTTGTCGCCGGCCTGCAGCTCGCTCATCATCATGGTATGTTCCTCAGCAGGGATTCCGAGGCCTGTCAGAAGCGTTGCCGCGTCGCTCTCCGCATTCCAGCCGTCCATTTCCGCGAATTCGCCTTCCAGCTCCGCGGCTTTCTCACCGTCGGCTTCGCTGAAGTCAGGCTTGGCGTACAGTTCATCCTTTTCCTTCATGATGTCGTAAAGCCGCTGGTTGCCCATGATCACGGTATCCAGCACCGGATACGCGTCATACATGAACTGGTCCTGTTTCAGGGTGCTCAGGCGTTCCGTCGGCGGGATGGATACCGATCCGGTGGTCGGCTCCAGCTCACCGCTCAGGATCTTCAGGAAAGTGGATTTCCCGGCTCCGTTCGCACCGATGATGCCGTAGCAGTTCCCCGGCAGGAACTTCAGGTCCGCGCCGGAAAACAGTTTCTGTCCGCCGAAGGTCAGGGAAACGTTGCTTACTGTAATCATTCTTTATACCTCATTTTCGTCTTCCGTATCATCCTGTGCGTTTTTTATTCGCCCGCGAGCCGGACCAGGGCGTTCGCGTAGATCTTCATGGCCAGCACCAGCCGGTCGATCGTTTCATATTCGTCCGCCTGGTGTGCCAGGTCCTCCTCGTCCGGGAACAGTGCGCCGAACGCAACCCCCTGCTTCAGAACCTTGGCATAGGTGCCTCCGCCGGTGGACATGGGCTTGCCCTCCAGGCCTGTTTCTTCCTCATAGGCTGCCAGCAGGTTCTTCACCAGTTCGCTGTCCGCCGGCACGTGATGCGGCGGCTTCTGCGTATCTGTTTTGATCGTGAATCCCGCCAGGCGGGCAGTCGCCGCTTTCTTCAGTTTCTCCTGGTCCGCCGTGACCGGGCAGCGGAAGTCCAGCGTGGCAAACCATTCCCCGTCCTGCAGGCGCAGGATCCCCATGTTGCAGGTCAGTTCCTCCGATACCTCGTCCCGGCAGGCGCAGCCGAGGCTTGATCCGTCGTGTTCCAGGCCTACTGCTTCCGCCAGCACAGCGGCGGGACCTTCCGCTCCCAGTTCCCGCAGCAGCAGGAGCATCATGCCGGCCGCGTTCCGTTTCCCCTTCGGATAGGCGCTGTGTCCCGGAATGCCCGTGGCCGTCATCACGACGCCCCGGTCCGTCACCTCCGCCGTATACGGCAGGCCGGTCTTCTCCGCGTATGCACGGACCTTCTCTGCCAGTTCTTCGCCGCCTTCCGCCAGGGCTGTACATTCGCCCGGGATCACGTTCACCCGGTCACCCGCGGACACCTGCAGGACCTTCAGCCCCGAATCCGCTGCCGGCGCGCGGAGTTCAAGCACCATCATGCCCTTCTCCGTATTGATCAGCGGGAAGGTTGCATCCGGGCTGAATCCCACATCCGGGATCCGTTCATGGGAACCGTAGTACTCCATGTCCTCCCAGCCGCTTTCCTCATCGCAGCCAAGAATCAGGCGGATCCCCTTCTTCAGGGGGATTCCCGCGTCCCGGATCGCCTTCATGGCGAACAGGGATGCCAGCGCCGGTCCCTTGTCGTCGTTGGTACCGCGGCCGTAGATCCTGCCGTCCTCGATCAGGCCTTCAAAGGGCGGCTTCGTCCATCCGTCCCCTTCCGGAACCACATCCAGGTGTCCCAGCACGGCGATCTTTTCCTCGGCTCCGCCCAGCGTGACATCGCAGGCATATCCGTCAAAATCCCGTACCTCGAAGCCCATCTCCCGGGCGTCCCTGATCGCGAGGTCCAGCATCTTCCGGACATCCGTCCCGAAAGGCGCCCCGTTCTCCGCTCTGCCCTTCACCGAGGGCGTACGGATCCAGTTCCGGAGCGTCCGGATATACTCTTCCCGGTAGCTGTCGATCAGTTCATAAACTTTCTTTTCCATGTCCGCTCATCTCCTGCCGTCAGAATGCGTTCCGCGGATCGCGGCTTTTCTTTTTCGGAGCGTCCGGATCAATGTATTCGATCTCCAGCCGCTCAAACGGTACTGTTTCAAAGAACGCGTCCGGCAGGAACCGGGTCATCCCGAATTCCGCCCACTCCCGTTCGTTCTTGTCCAGCCAGATCGGTTCCGGAAGATCCAGCTTGTGGCATGCCTCATGCAGGGCGCTGTGCGCGTTGTCCCGGCTGCAGGGAACGGTGGCCTGCAGGTCTGTGCGGTGATGCCGGATCGTTTTGACCCATAGTGCTTCTGCCATGATCTTCCTCCTCCCCAACCTTTTTATTATGACATGAAAAGGCATCGGATAGCAAGTCCGGTGCCCTTATTTTTTTCCGTTCTCCGGCTGTGCAGCCCATGCCCGGACTGCCTCGGCCGCAGCCCGGTTCATCCCCCTTACGGCGGCAAGTGCATCGGTGTCCGCCTCCCGGATCGCCTTCAGGCTGCCGAATGCTTTCAGCAGTTCTTTCCGGCGTGCCGGGCCGATACCCGGGATTTCTTCCAGTGCCGACCGGATTGATGCTTTTCCCCGCAGGTTCCTGTGGTGGATGATGCCGAATCGGTGTGCTTCATCCCGGATTCGCTGTACCAGCTGCAGTTCCGGTGTCCGGTGATCCAGGAGGATCGGTTCCTCCGCTCCCGGCAGCCAGATCTCCTCGCGTTTTTCCGCCAGGCCGAACATGGCCGGCGGTTCCAGGCCGAGATCCAGGATGGCCTGCCGTGCAAAGCGCAGCTGCTGCGGTCCGCCGTCAATCAGGATCAGGTCCGGCAGGTCGGAAAAGCGGTCCCCGCCCTCCTCCTGTTCCTTCATCGCGTGGCTGTAGCGGCGGCTCAGCGTCTCATACAGCGAGGCAAAATCGTTGGCGCCTTCCACGGTCCGGATCCGGAAATGCCGGTATTCCTTCTTTGCCGGTTCGCCGTCGATGAACACTACCATCGCCGCAACGCTCTGTACGCCCTGAGTGTTGGAAATATCGTATCCCTCGATCCGCCGCGGATAGCGGTCCATCCCGAGGATCTCGCCCAGTTTTCCGGCTGCGCCGGACGTCCGTTCTTCATGCACCGTCCGCCGTGCGTTCCGTTTCTGCAAAGCGTCCGCTGCGTTCTTTGCTGCCAGAACGATCAGGTCGTGCTTCTCACCCCGCTGCGGTTCCGCGACCGTCACTGCCGCGCCTTTTTTCTGCCGCAGCCAGCTTTCCAGCTGTTCCGCCATGCCCTCCGGCAGGGTCTGGCACAGGACGTTCCGGGGGATCAGGCCCGCGTTCTCGTAATACTGGATCATAAATCCGGCCAGGACCTCGCCCGGATCTTCGCTGCCCTCGCGCGGCAGGGAAAAATGATCCCCTCCGATCATCCGTCCGCCCCTGACATACAGGACCTGCACCATGGCGTCCAGGCCGTCCTGTGCCAGCGCGATCAGGTCCTGTTCACTGCTGTCTGTTCGAAGTGCGATCTGGCGCTCCATCAGGCCCCGGACATCCTTCATTTTGTCGCGGACCTTCGCTGCCTTCTCATATCGCATTTCCGCCGCGGCTTCTTCCATCTCTTTCTGAAGCTTTTCGAGCACCAGCTCATAATTCCCGTTCAGGAAGTTCAGTACGCCGCTCATCATTTCCGCGTATTCCGCTTCCGTACATTTCCCGGCGCACGGCGCCATGCAGCGGCCGAGTTCCCAGTTCATGCAGGGACGCTTCGGGCGGACCGGCGGAAGCGCCTGCCGGCAGGAGCGAAGCGGAAACACATCCCGTACGGCTTCAATCACCTGGCGTACTGCGTTTGCGCCGATATACGGGCCAAAATATTTAGCACCGTCCCGTTCCATCCGGCGGGTGATTTCCAGCCGCGGAAACGGCTGACGGAGATCCGCTTTCAGGTAGGGATAGTGCTTGTCGTCCTTAAGCAGTATGTTGTAATAAGGTTTATGGTGTTTGATCAGATTGCATTCGAGGATCAGTGCTTCCAGGTTGGTTTCGCACAGGAGGATCTCAAAATCGTCGATGTGGGAGATCATGGCTTCCACTTTGGGCGTATGTGCGGTATCCCGGAAATAGCTCCGGACGCGGTTCTTGAGATTGACCGCCTTCCCGACATAGATCACCGTGCCGTCCCTGTTCTTCATCAGGTAACATCCGGGAGAATCCGGCAGCATGCTGATCTTCTCTTCGAGTTTTTCGCCCCAGTATTTCATCGTTATTTCAGTGCGCTCACTTCTGCCTGCAGCTCTTCCATTCCCGTCTGCAGTGTCGTCTGGTATTCTCCCGTGTTCATTCCGGTTGTAAGGTAATTCAGATACCGGTCCACCATGTTCTGCAGCGTCAGAACCTGATCTTCCGATACCAGTTCCCCGTCGCCCTGGGCCATGTTCAGGCCGCTGATTACCCGGATGGAGTAAAGGCAGCTCCGGATCCGTGCCAGGATCGAAGCCGAATCCGCGCCGGCGTTCCGGCTGAGCGTTGAGGTCAGGCGGTTCGCTTCGTCACACTCTGCCTGGATCCTCTGGATATAAACAGAACGGGTCGTATTGTTCTTCTGAAGTAAGGGGACACCGATCACCAGGGCCGCGATCAGCAGACCGGTCAGCGCCAGGATCAGCAGATCCTTCAGGCGGCTCCGTTTCAGCTGGGATACGGAGGCAGCGTTCCCGTTCATCTGGGAATAGCGTCTGTACATAGAAAAATCCTCCATTTCAGGACTTATTCTACCACACTCTGCCTTTTTCGTAAAGAAAAACGCCGGAGTGTCCCCACCGGCGTTTCCTTTTCTGCTTGTCAGCCCTGCTTCTGCTTGTGCTTGGGATTCTCGCAGATCACCATAACGCGGCCTTTGCGTTTGATGATCTTGCACTTTTCACAGATCGGCTTCACAGACGGACGAACCTTCATTGTCGTTCCCTCCTTGTCAGGATCAGTTTTTGCTGCGCCAGGTGATCCGGCCTCTGGTCAGATCATAGGGCGATAGTTCAATCGTTACCTTGTCCCCGGGATAGATCCGGATAAAGTTCATCCGCATTTTTCCGGAGATGTGTGCCAGGATCTGGTGGCCGTTCTGCAGCTCCACCTGGAACATGGCATTTGGCAAAGCTTCAACAACCTTGCCTTCCATTTCGATTACGTCGCTCTTGGACAAAAGATCAGCCCTCCTTGCACAGCGAGCGTTCCACGGCGAACCCGTTTTCTTCCAGCGCTCTTTTCAGATCGCTGTCCTGCACCTTCCCGCCTTCGGGGCGGATGGTGTCCCAGTCGACCAGGACCGGCTTCGCACGCAGATGTTTCTTCTTCTTCTTCTTCGGGTTAGACAGTTTGTGGTTCATGCCGTCGGCAATCATCACCAGGTCCTTCCCGCATTCTTCCAGGACCAGAAAGGTCTTTCCCCTGTCACGGCCCTGTGTGCTTTCCACTACGCGTCCTCTTTCGAAGGAAAAGGGTTCCTTCATGCTTCCGCCCCCCATGTAAACCCGGGCAGCGTCAGGATTTCAGGCAATCCCTCTTCAGTGATCGCGATCGTGTGTTCATAGTGAGCGCACCACGAATGATCGATCGTTCTGGCGCACCAGCCGTCGTCGTCGATCGACAGGTGCCAGTCCCCCATGGCGATCATGGGTTCCACCGCCAGTGTCATTCCGCGGCGCAGCCGCAGCCCTCTTCCGGGATCCCCGAAGTTGTACACTGCGGGATCCTCGTGCATTTCCCGGCCGATGCCGTGGCCCGTGAACTCACGGATCACGGAGAAGCCGTTTGCCCGGGCATGGCGCTCGACTGCCGAACCGACGTCTCCCAGCCTGTTTCCGATGACGCATTGTGCAGCGGCTTTCCAGAAACATTCCTCGGTGACGCGGATCAGTTTTTCCGCTTCCGGACTGATTCGGCCGACACCCGCTGTAAAGGCGGAATCAGCCTGCCAGCCGTCCAGCAGCACGGTACAGTCCACGCTGATGATATCGCCTTCCTGCAGGATCCGCTTTGCGCTCGGGATACCGTGCACCACTTCGTCGTTGATACTGGCGCAGATGGAGCCCGGATAACCTTCATATCCCAGTTCGGACGGAATCGCGTGATTTCTGCGGATCAGCTTTTCAGCCAGTTCGTCCAGTTCAAGAGTGGATACGCCCGGCCGGATTGCCAGCCGGACCTCATCCTCCACCTCACGCAGGATCTTTCCGGCGTCCCGCATTTTGGCGATCTGCGTCTGGTTCTTCAGGCTGATCATGCCTTTGCCCCCAGCGCGTTCATGATGGCGGCAAAGGTGTTATCCAGTCCCTGCGCGCCGTCCACTTTTTTCAGCAGGCCCTTCTGTTCGTAATACCCGATCAGGGGAGCCGTCTGCGCATGATAAACTTCCAGGCGATTCAGCACGGTTTCTGCCTTGTCATCGTTCCGCTGTACCAGGGTATCTCCGCACTTGGCGCACTTCGTTTCCCCGTTCAGCATGCTCAAATGATAGGTTGCCCCGCACTTCAGGCAGACGCGGCGTCCGCTCAGCCGGTCCACCAGCACCTGGTCCGCAACATCCAGTTCGATGACGCTGTCAATCGTTGCAAAGGTGTCCAGTGCTTCCGCCTGCGGTACTGTCCGGGGAAACCCGTCCAGGATATACCCGCCCGCGCAGTCCGCCATGGCCAGCCGTTCCTTCACGATGTCAATGATCACACCGTCCGGCACCAGCTGCCCTGCATCGATGAATGCCTTGGCTTTCAGGCCCGTTTCGGTGCCTTCTTTCATGGCCCTGCGGAGAATATCGCCTGTGGAAATCTGGGGAATGTTCAGGGCGTCGCAGATTTTCTGCGCCTGTGTGCCCTTTCCTGCCCCGGGAGGTCCGAGAAAGATAATATTCATTCAGGATCCCTCCTTCATCATTGCAGTTATCTTCCTGCTCCGGCTGTCCCGGGGATTCCCCCGGGAACAGCGCAGAAGCTTCTTACATAAATCCGACGTTGTCCATATCCATGTCGATGCCGCGTACGCTCATCTCGCCCTGGATGGTGCGGATGGTTTCCAGCGATACGCTCACAGCGATCAGGATGGAGCTTGCGGCAAAAGGCACGCTCACGCCCGCAAGGCGCAGGAGCAGCGTGGGAACTGCGGCCAGGATGGCCAGGAACAGTGCCGCAAAGAGGTTCAGCCTGCCCACGATGGTCTGCAGGTACTGGCGCACGTTCTTGCCCCGCTGTCCGGGGATCACGGCGCCCTGCTGCTGCAGCTGCTCCGCCTGCTGCTTCGGATCGAAGCTGATGGAGGAGTAGAAGAACGTGAAGGCGATGATCAGCAGTGCGGAAACGATCATGTACCAGACGCTGCCGGTATACATCACGCTGTTCCACCACTTTGTAAACGCGCCTTCGCTGTTGATCAGCGCGGCAATCGTTCCCGGGAAAGCCAGGAAGCTGTACGCGAAGATCAGGGGCAGCACGCCTACGGACACGACCTTCAGGCTCATGTGGGTGTTCTGTCCGCCGTAAACGCGGCGGCCTTTCACCTGCTTGGCGATCTGCAGCGGAATCCTCCGCTCACCCAGTTCCACGAAGGTAACGAGCACCGTCATGATGATGCAGGTGACAATGATACCGATCACGTTGATCCAGCCGCTGGTGGTTCCCTGGGTCACAGCAGTGCTGAGGCCGGAAACGATCCCCTGGAACAGGTTGGAGATGATACCGACGAAGATCAGGAGGCTGATGCCGTTTCCGACACCCTTCTCTGTAATCCGTTCGCCGATCCACATTGCCAGGGCTGTACCGGTGGCCATGCTGATACCGATCAGTGCGAGATTGGTCCAGCCGGACTCAACGTACTGGCTCTGAATGCCGCGAACCAGGCCGATCGCCTGCAGGGCGGCCAGGACAACCGTCACATACCGGGTGATCCGGTTGATCTTCTGGCGTCCGTCTTCTTCTTTGCTCAGCCGCTCCAGCGCGGGAATCGCGATGGTCAGCAGCTGCATAATAATGCTGGCGTTGATGTAGGGTGTAATACCCATCGCCATAATGGTCATGTTGTTGAAGGCGCTGCCGGTCATCATATTGACCAGGTCCATCAGGGGAAGATTGCCGTTGATGGTTCCGCCGTTCAGCATTGCTTCCTTCAGGGCGGCATAATTCACGCCCGGAGCGGGGATCATACTGATCAGCCGGAACAGTACCAGCATCAGGAAAGTGTAGATGATCTTTCTGCGGAGCTCGGGAATTTTCCACATTTTCCGGATATTTTCAATCATCTCAGATCACCTCGGCCTTTCCGCCGACGGCTTCGATCTTTTCCTTGGCGCTGGCGGTGAATTTCGCCGCCTTCACGGTCAGCTTTTTGGTCAGCTCGCCGCCGCCCAGGACCTTGACGCCATCCAGTTCCTTGCGGATGATGCGCGCTTCCAGCAGAGCCTTGGCATCCACTACAGCGCCATCCTCAAAGGCTTCCAGACGTTCCACGTTCACTTCTGCGTATTCGGTTCCGAATACATTGTTGAATCCGCGCTTGGGAACCCGGCGGTACAGGGGCATCTGGCCGCCTTCGAAGCCGGGCCGCTTGCCGCCGCCGCTGCGGGCCTTGGCGCCCTTATGACCTTTACCGGAGGTCTTGCCCAGACCGGATCCGCTGCCGCGGCCCAGCCGCTTCTGCGCGCTGGTGGAGCCTTCGGCGGGATGCAATTCATGCAGTTTCATGGGTGAAAACCCTCCTTTACTCGTCAACTTCCTCAACCTTCACCATGTGCTTCACGGCGAAGATCTGTCCGCGAACAGCAGCATTGTCAGGCTGCGTCACGGTCTGACCCACTTTGCGCAGGCCCAGGGCGGCCACGGTCGCCTTGTGCTTGGGCAGGCTGGCGATGGGAGATTTCACCAGAGTAATCTTCAGTTTCATCTCTTCTCTCCTCCTCAGCCCAGAATTTCTTCCACGGTCTTGCCGCGCATCTTGGCGACCTGCTCAGCGCTGCGCACCTGCTTGAGGGCTTCCAGCGTAGCCTTGACCATGTTGATGGGATTGTTGGTCCCGAAGCTCTTCGTCCGGATATCCTTGACTCCGGCCAGTTCCAGCACCGCACGGGCGGCACCGCCGGCAATCACGCCCGTTCCTTCGGGAGCGGGGATCAGCACGGACTTGGCGGTGGAATAGTATCCGGTCATTTCATGCGGAATGGTGGTGCCCTTCAGCGGCACGTTCACCAGATGCTTTTTGGCGTCTTCGTTTGCCTTGCGGATGGCTTCCGGAATTTCCGCAGCCTTTCCCATGCCGGCACCGACGCGGCCGTTTTCATCGCCGACGACCACCAGCGCGCTGAACCGCATGTTGCGGCCGCCCTTGACGGTCTTGCTGACGCGGTTCACGGCAACCAGACGCTCTTTGAATTCGCTGACCTGTTCAAACCGTTGCATCTTGCGTTGTCCTCCTTATCAGAATTCGAGTCCGGCTTCACGGGCACCGTCGGCAACACTCGCCACACGGCCGGTATACATATACCCGCCGCGGTCGAAGACCACGGTCTTGATGCCGGCCTGGACAGCGCGCTCTGCAATGAGCTTGCCCACCAGTTTGGCAGCACCCTTCTTGTCCACATCTTCCAGCTGGCCCTTCAGCGCGGGATCCATGGTGCTGGCGCTGACCAGGGTCGCGCCCTTCACATCATCGATGATCTGGGCCTGGATGTGCTTGTTGGAGCGATACACGCTCAGACGCGGTACCTCGGGGGTGCCGCTGATCTTTTTCCGTACCCGCGCATGACGAATCACGCGAATCTCATTCCGGTCACGTTTTTTGAACATCTGCAGTCACTCCCTCTCTTACTTACCGGTCTTGCCTTCCTTGCGGCGGATATGCTCATTCTGGTACTTGATGCCCTTGCCCAGGTAGGGTTCAGGCTTCCGAATGGCGCGAATGTCCGCGGCAAGATTGCCGACCTGCTGTTTATTGCTGCCCTTGACCACGATGGTGGTCTGGTTGGGCGTTTCATAGGTGATTCCTTCCGGAGCTTCCAGAACCACGGGATGACTGAAACCGATGTTGATCGTCAGCTTTTTGCCTTCCGCGTTGGCACGGTAACCGGTACCGACCATTTCCAGCGTCTTGCTGAATCCGTCAGTCACACCCACGACCATGTTGTGCACCAGCGCCCGGTAGAGGCCGTGCATGGCTTTGTGGGGTTTGGAATCAGTGGGGCGTTCCAGAGTCAGGATATTTCCTTCCTGCTTCAGGGTGATGTCGGGATTCACCTGCTGGCTCAGGGTACCCTTGGGGCCCTTCACCGTCACCAGGTTGTTCTCATCCACGTTCACCGTCACGCCCGCGGGGACTGTAATCGGCATTTTTCCGATTCGGGACATAGTCTTTTTCCTCCTTTACGTGCGTGTCGGTTCTTACCAGATATAGGCAAGCACTTCGCCGCCGATGGCGTTCTTCCGCGCTTCCTTGTCGGTCATCAGCCCCTTGCTGGTGGAGATGATCGCAATACCCAGGCCGCCCAGAACCTTGGGCAGTTCTTCGCTGCGGGCATACACCCGCAGGCCGGGTTTGGAGATGCGCTTCAGACCCGCGATCACGGGAGTCTGTTTGCCGTCCAGATACTTAAGGGTAATCTTGAGTTCGCCCTGCAGACCGTCATCAATGAAATCCACAGCCTTGATGTAACCTTCGTTCAGAAGGATCTTGGCGATGGCCTTCTTCGTGTTGCTGGCGGGCATGGTCACGGCGTCGTGCCGCGCAACCTGTCCGTTCCGGATGCGGGTGAGCATATCGGCGATGGGATCGTTCACTACCATGTGTTGTAAACCTCCTTCCGTATTTCCCCGCTTACCAGCTGGCCTTGCGGACACCGGGGATTTGGCCCTTGTAGGCCAGCTCTCTGAAGCAGATGCGGCATACGCCGTACTTGCGCAGCACACTGTGAGGCCGTCCGCAGATGCGGCAACGGGTGTAGGCGCGAGTGGAGAATTTGGGATCTCTCTGCTGCTTGAGTTTCATGCTCAGTTTTGCCATTTTTCCTTTTCCTCCTTACGCCTGCTCGAAGGGCATGCCCAGGAGACTCAGCAGCTCCTTGCATTCCTCGTCCGTCTTGGCGGTCGTCACGAAAACAATTTCCATACCGCGGATCTTTTCCACCTTATCGTACTCGATTTCGGGGAACAGCAGCTGTTCGCGGATTCCCAGGGAATAGTTTCCGCGGCCGTCAAAAGCCTTGGCGCTCACGCCGCGGAAGTCGCGGACGCGGGGCAGTGCGACGGAAACCAGCTTGTCCATGAACTCTTCCATCCGGACGCCGCGCAGGGTCACCTTGGCGCCGACATTCATGCCTTCGCGGACCTTGAAGTTCGCGATGCTCTTCTTCGCCTTGGTCACCATGGGCTTCTGGCCGGCGATGGTGGTCAGTTCATTGACAGCCATTTCCATGGCTTTGGCATTGTCCTTGCAGTCGCCCAGACCCATGTTGATCACGATCTTGGCGAGCTTCGGGATTTCCATAACGTTTTTGTAGCCGAACTTCTGCTTCAGGGCAGGAACAGCCTCGGCCAGATACTTTTCTTTGATCCGTGTTGCCATTTGGCTTTTCCTCCTTATCAGTCGATTTCGGCTCCGCACTTCTTGCAGATGCGGATCATGCTGCGGGTAGCCTTGCCGTTTTCATCGGTTCCGCGTTCCACTTTGTGGGAAACACGGGTGGCTTTGCCGCACTTGGGGCAGACCAGCATCACGTTGCTGGCGTCGATGGGCATATCCTTGTGGATGATGCCGCCGGGCTGCTGCGCGTTGCGGGCTTTCTGATGCTTGGTCACCACATTCACGCCTTCAACCGTCACACGGTTCAGCTTCGGGAAAGCGGCAGTGATTTTGCCCTTCTTGCCCTTGTCTTTTCCGCTGATGACGATTACGGTATCTTTGGTCTTTACATGCATTTACCGTCCGCCTCCTTACAGTACTTCGGGAGCCAGGGAGACGATCTTCATGAAGTCCTTCTCACGCAGCTCGCGAGCCACAGGCCCGAAGATACGGGTCCCGCGGGGCATTTTCTGGTCGTTGATGATGACGGCGGCATTGTCGTCAAACTTGATGTAGCTGCCGTCGGGGCGGCGCTTGTTCTTGCGCATCCGGACGATAACGGCCTTGACGACCTCGCCCTTCTTCACGGTGCCGCCGGGGGTTGCGGTCTTGACGCTGGCGACGATGACATCACCGATACTGCCGTCACGCCGGAAAGAACCGCCCAGGACACGGATGCACATGATTTCCTTGGCGCCGGAATTGTCGGCTACCTTAAGCCGGGTTTGCGGCTGAATCATAGCGGTTTCCTCCTTAAATTACTTAGCTTTCTCGATGATCTCAACGAGACGCCAACGCTTATCCTTGCTCAGCGGACGGGTTTCCATCACTTTGATGGTGTCTCCGATGCCGCATTCATTGTTCTCGTCATGAACCTTCAGCTTGCTGGTCTGATTCATGATTTTTCCGTACAGCGGATGACGTACGCGGGTCTTGATCTGGATCACACAGGTCTTGTCCATCTTATCGCTGACCACAACGCCGATCCGGGTTTTACGCAGTCCTCTTTCTTCCATGGTTCCAGCTGCCTCCTTTCCCATTCTCAGGCCTCATCCTTCTGACGAAGGATGGTCTTGCACCGTGCGATATCACGCTTGACTTCGCTCAGGCGCATGGTGTTCTGCAGCTGGCCTGTCGCGAGCTGGAAGCGAAGGCCGAACAGTTCGCTCTTCAGTTCCTTCACCTTTTCGTTCAGCTGGTCCACGGTCATGGAGCTCAATTCGCTTGCCTTCATGCTTCTTCACCACCCGCTTCTGTCTTGGGCTCATTGTTCTTGATAATGAGCTTGGTCTTCAGAGGCAGCTTGTGGCTGGCCAGACGGAGCGCTTCACGGGCGACATCTTCGCTGACTCCCGCGATTTCAAACAGCACTCTGCCGGGTTTCACCACGGCCACCCAGTATTCGGGAGCACCTTTACCGGAACCCATGCGGGTTTCGGCGGGCTTCGCCGTTACAGGCTTGTCGGGGAAAATCTTGATCCATACCTGGCCGCCGCGCTTGGTGTAGCGGGTCAGGGCGATACGGGCTGCTTCGATCTGCTGGCTGGTCACCCAGTGGGGTTCCATCGCCTGAAGACCGAACTCGCCGTAAGCCAGTACGTTGCCGCGCTGGGCCTTGCCCTTCATGCGGCCGCGGAACTGCTTGCGGTGTTTCACTCTCTTAGGCATCAACATGGCTTACTTTCCCTCCTTCCCGGCCGGGGCTTTCTTGGCCCGGGGCAGGATCTGTCCCTTGTAGATCCAGACCTTGATTCCCAGCCGTCCGTAGGTGGTCTTCGCTTCCGCGAATCCGTAATCAATGTTGGCTCTCAGGGTCTGCAGCGGAATGCTGCCTTCATGGTAATGTTCGCTGCGGGCGATATCCGCGCCGCCCAGACGGCCGCTGACGGACGTCTTGATTCCCTTGACGCCGGGAATCTTCATGCTGCGCTGCTGCGCCTGCTTCATGGCCCGGCGGAAGCTGATGCGCTTTTCGAGCTGCTGAGCGATGTTCTCGGCAACCAGCTGCGCGTCCGCGTCAGGCTGTTTGATCTCCATCACATTGATGTGGCAGGGACGGCCCAGGAACTCAGTGATGTTCCGCTTCAGTTCCTCGATGCCGGCACCGCCGCGGCCGATGATCATACCGGGTTTCGCCGTGAAGACGTTCACCGTCATGGTCTGTGCCGTGCGCTCAATGTCAATGTGGCTGATTCCGGTGGAGTAATACTTTTCCTTCAGCATCTTCCGGAGTTTGTAGTCTTCCACCAGGTTGTTCGCAAAATCCTTTTTCCCGGCGTACCAGCGGGTGCTCCAATCATAGATCACGCCAACCCGCGCGCCATGGGGATTTACTTTCTGACCCATGTCTTTTCCTCCTTCGCCTTACTTCTGGTCCAGCACCACGCTGATGTGGCTGGTGCGCTTGAGCATCGGGGATGCGCTGCCGCGGCTGCGGGCAACGTAGCGCTTCAGCGTAGGACCGGGGTTCGCATACACTTCGGCGACGTAGAGGTTCTGACGGTTCAGTTCCTGGTTGTTCACCGCGTTCGCGATGGCGCTGTTCAGCACCTTCATCACGATGGGGCTCGCAGCCTTGGGCGTAAACTGCAGGATTGCCAGTGCCTCGTCCACGTTCTTTCCGCGGATCAGATCGATCACGATCTTGACCTTGCGGGGAGAGATGCGAACGAATCTGGCGTGGGCCTGGGGCCGCTTGTCGGCATTCGCCTTACGGGCCGCCGCTTTTTCCTTGGTACGGGTAGCCATTTGCGTTTCACTCCTCTCTCTTATTTCCGGTTGCTGTTCTTGTCGCCCGCATGGCCGCGGAAGGTCCGGGTCGGGGCAAACTCGCCCAGCTTATGGCCAACCATGTCTTCCGTCACATAGACCGGCACATGCTTGCGTCCGTCGTGAACGGCCACGGTGTGTCCCACAAACTCGGGGAAGATCGTGCTGGAGCGGCTCCAGGTCTTGACGACCGCTTTTTTGCCGCTGTCATTCATTTCCGTAATGCGCTTCATCAGCGCGCCCTCTACATAAGGGCCTTTCTTAATGGAACGACTCATAGTCTGTCAGGTCCTCCTTTACTTGCTGGCACGCTTGACGATCATCTTGTTGGAATACTTCTTGTGCTTCCGGGTCTTCAGGCCCAGCGCGGGCTTGCCCCAGGGAGTCACAGGAGCGGGCATACCGACGGGGCTCTTGCCCTCGCCGCCGCCGTGCGGGTGATCACAGGGGTTCATAACCACACCGCGGACGGTGGGACGAATGCCCATGTGGCGGACCCGGCCGGCCTTGCCGATCCGGACGTTCTCATGATCCGTATTGCCGACAGTTCCGATGGTCGCCTTCGCGTTCAGGGGCAGCTTCCGCATTTCACCGCTGGGAAGACGAACCTGAGCGTATCCGTTTTCCTTCGCCATCAGCTGGGCGCTCATGCCGGCACTGCGGACCAGCTGGCCGCCGCGGCCGGGCTTCAGCTCCAGATTGTGGATCAGGGTACCGACGGGGATGTTGCTGATCGGCAGCGTGTTGCCGGGCTTGATGTCCGCGTTCTCGCTGGAAATCACGGTGTCCCCGACCTTCAGCCCCAGGGGAGCCAGGATGTAGCGCTTCTCGCCGTCCGCGTAGAACAGCAGGGCGATGAAGGCGCTGCGGTTGGGATCGTATTCGATCGCGTTGACCTTGGCGGGGATGTCCACCTTGTCACGCTTGAAATCGATGATCCTGTACTTCTGCTTGTTGCCGCCGCCCTGATGACGGACGGTGATCTTGCCCTGCTTGTTCCGGCCGCTGTTCTTCTTCAGAACCTCGGTCAGGCTCTTCTCGGGCGTCTTCTTGGTGATCTCTTCGTAGGTCAGAACCGACATAAACCGCCGGGCGGGCGAAGTCGGCTTGTAAACTCGAATAGCCATGTCTTCTTCTCCTCCCTGCTGTTACTGGGCCATGCCTTCGAAGAACTTGATGGGCTTGGAGTCCTTCTTCAGAATCACATAGGCCTTTTTGGTTTCGGGGGTCATCCCCTGGGTGCGGCCCTGCCGCTTCATCTTGCCGATGGTGCGCACGGTGTTGACCTTGGCAACCTTCACGCCGTCATCCGCAAAAACCGTCTCAATGGCTTCCTTGATCTCAGCCTTGTTGGCCTTGATGTCGACTTCGAAAACGTAACGCTTGTCCTCGATGCCTTCGTAAGCCTTTTCCGTCAGGACGGGGCGCTTGATGATATCGTAGGGATTCTTCATTATGCGTACACCTCCTCAACGGATTCCTTCGCGGCCTTGGTCAGGACGACCTTGCCGGCGTTCAGAATGTCGTACACATTCAGGGTGTTCACGTAGCTGACCTTCGCCTGGGGCAGGTTCGCGGTCGCACGGATCACGCTCTCTTCCCGCTCGGGCAGAACCACCAGGGCCTTCTTTTCGGCCTGCAGGTTCTTCAGGGTTTCAGCCATCAGCTTGGTCTTGGCTTCCTTCAGCTCCAGCTTGTCCACCACGACGATCTCGCCGGCGTTCAGCTTCGCGGTCAGGGCGCTCTTGAAGGCCAGGCGGCGAACTTTCTTGTTCACGGCCAGATCGTAATCACGGGGCTTGGGAGCGAACACTACGCCGCCGTGCTTGAACTGGGGCGCGCGGTTGCCATGGTGCCGGGCATTACCGGTGCCCTTCTGGCGGTAGATCTTCCGGCCGCCCCCGCGGACTTCGCCGCGGGTCAGGGCACTCTGGGTTCCCTGACGCTGAGCCGCCAGATAGGAACGGACCATCAGGTGCATCGCCGCTTCGTTGATCGGCGCCGCGAAGATTTCTTCGCTCAGTTCCACCTCTCCGATGGCCTTTCCTTCCATATTATACAGAGCAGTCTTAGGCATATCTCATCTTCCTCCTTGCTCAGCATCAGGCCTTGCAGGTGTCACGGATGATCAGCAGGCCTTCGTTGGGTCCGGGCACAGCGCCCTTCACCAGCAGCAGGTTGCGTTCCGCGTCCACCTGAACGACTTCGAGGTTCTGAACCGTCACCCGGTCTACACCGTAATGTCCGGCCATGTGCTTGTTCTTGAACACGCGGCTGGGGTCAGAGTTTGCACTCAGGGAACCGACGCCGCGGTGATACTTGGAGCCGTGAGCCATGGGGCCGGTGTGCTGGTTCCAGCGCTGAATGGCGCCGGTGTAGCCGTGGCCCTTGCTGGTTCCGGTGATGTCGATCTTGTCGCCCTGTGCGAACTGATCGCACTTGAGAACATCGCCGACTTTGTAACCGCTGCAGTCATCGAACCGGAATTCCCGCAGGGTGCGCTTGGCATCCACGCCGGCCTTCTTGAAATGGCCGAGCTCCGGTTTGGTCAGCAGCTTCTTGGCGCGGTTTTCGGTCAGATCGCCGAAACCGACCTGAACGGCTTCGTAGCCGTCGCTTTCCTTATTCTTGGTCTGCACCACTGTGCAGGGGCCCGCTTCAATCACGGTGACCGGAACCAGACGGCCGTCTTCTGCGAAGACCTGCGTCATGCCGATCTTTTTGCCCACGATCGCTTTCTTCATTTCTTCGTTCCTCCTGCCTTACAGTTTCATTTCGATTTCGACACCAGCAGGAAGATCGAGCTTCATCATGGCGTCAACCGTCTTCGGGTTGGGGTTGTTGATGTCGATCAGCCGCTTATGGGTGCGGCGTTCGAACTGTTCGCGGCTGTCCTTGTACTTGTGCACAGCGCGAAGAATGGTGACGATCTCCCTTTCAGTGGGGAGCGGGATGGGGCCGGAGACACGGGCACCGGTGCGCTTCGCTGTTTCGACGATCCGCTCGGCGCTCTGATCGATCAGTTTGTGCTCGTAGCTCTTCAGCTTGATACGGATTTTCTGGTTGGCCATTCCTGTTAACCTCCTAATTTCGTTCTCTCTTGCGCTCCCGGGATCCACTGCAGGTGCAGATCCTCTCGGCGCTTTCGAGTCCGTCGCCCGATTGTCGGGCTGGTCCGTGATAATTACCCGTCTGGCCGGACGGCAACTTACCACTTCATCCCTGAACAGACAACATTGGAATTATACATGAATCTTTTTTCCGATGCAAGAGGTTTTTCGCCGGTTTTGAAAATTTTTTTCGGCTTTTTTTACTTTTTCCGTTTCCGGAGATAAAGGTTTTACGGGCTCTTTGTCCGTTTTCTTTTAACACGTTATCTGGTGTGTCCGTTGTTTTGACCGAAAACGCTGTTTTTTCATTTTTTGATCTGTTTTTCCTTCTTTTCCGGCCTCCGGAAGCATTGATTTTCCAGTATTTTATCATGAAATTTATTTACACTCTTTCGAGCGTGTCTATTCCGACCGGAAAAAAAGTGCCCTTCCGGGCACAAAATATAGATACTTTGCCAGTTGTATCCACTAAATATCGGTTCCGGTTCAGCCGGGCAGGTTCTCGTACCAGTCCAGCGCCCTTTCCGGCCATCCTTCCATGCACATGCCTGTACCGTCGGCAAATCCGTGCCCGCCGGTCGGCCCGATTTCCAGCCTGCAGGGAATTCCCGCTTTGTCCAGGGCGCCGGCAAGCTTCCGGGAATGCTCCGGATCCACCAGTTCGTCCCCTGCCGCCAGGAAAACGGCGGTCGGCGGGAACCCTTCCGTATGCTCCGGAATCTCAAAGCAGCTGTTGCATGCTTCCTGCATCGTGCATCCGGTACTGGAACGTGCAAACCCGTCCTTGTCCTCCCCTTCATCCCATTCTTCCGCGTCCATCAGGCGGTAGGACGTAACGGGATACACCGGGAAACAGGCTTTCGGCTTCGGAAGTCCGAAGGCGCGGTATCCTTTTTCCGTGTTCCACAGGCATACGAGATATCCGCCCGCGGAAAACCCGCAGGTAATATAGCTGTCCGGATCCACGTGAAAGTCGTCCCGGTGGGTACGGATGATCTCCATGGCCCGCGCGGCATCATCCATGGCACGCACCGCTGCGGCCTCAACCCCGACCCGGTAGGTCAGGATGAACACATGATATCCCCGTTCGTTGAAATGCCTGGCCACCGGCCAGCCCTCCGTCAGGTTCCATACATTCACAAACCCACCCCCCGGCACCAGCAGGATAAACGGCCTGCTGTCTGCCGCTTTGTCCTCTGACGGGAACCAGACGAGGTTTCTGCCTTCCTTTGCCGGCTCGGCGGCGCATTCTTCTTCTGAATACAGTTTCCGGTAATACTTTCCGCGGCCGGCAGCGGTGTACAGGCTCATGAAGCCCCGTTCCAGGCAGTTCCATCCCATTTTGTCCGCGATCTCCTGCAGCGTCCAGTTCCAGAATTCCTCCCCGGACAGGTCCCATTTGCTGATCGCGTCCGGAGCGATCTCGGAAACCAGCGGGTTTTCCAGCATTTCCCGGAGCGTTTTATCCATATACATCGGTTTCACCTCATCCGTATCTTTTTGCAGGTCCGGCGTCATTCCCCGTTCTCCAGCGATTCCCATTCGCTGTACAGCCGGTTGATCTCTTCCTGCAGCAGGTGGTATTTCCTCGTGGTCTCCGCGGCGGCTTCCGGATCCCTGTAGGTTTCCGGATCCGCCAGGATCTTTTCCAGCTCCCCGGCTTCCTTTTCTGCCTTTGCCACGGCTTCCTCCGCCTGTTTCAGGCGGTCCTGTTTCGCCCGGACCCGCTGCTGTTCCTCACGGCTCCGCTTCTTTTCCTTGTCCAGGGCCGTGCGGGTCATGCCGGCGGTCTCCCCGTCCGGCTCCGCGTCGCGGCTGACCTTTGCGAAATAACTGTCATAGTTGCCCAGGTATTCCCGGATGCCGTCCTCTTCCAGGACAAAAACCTTTTCAGCAAACCGGTTGATGAAGTACCGGTCGTGGCTGACCGCCAGGATCGTTCCCGGATAGTCCGCCAGCGCTTCCTCCAGCACTTCCCGGCTGTCCATGTCCAGGTGATTGGTCGGTTCGTCCAGCAGCAGCACGTTGTCCTTCCGGAGCATCAGTTCCGTCAGGGCTACACGGCCCTTCTCCCCGCCGCTCAGGGTGCTGACCGGGGCGAATACGTCGTCTCCCGTAAACAGGAACATGCCCAGCGCGCCGCGCACCTCATACTGTTCCATCCGCGGGAACCGGTCCCAGACCTCGTCCAGTACCGTCTTCTGCTCATGCAGTCCGGCCTGGTGCTGGTCATAATAGCCGATATCCACACCGGTTCCCCAGCGGATACTCCCGTGATCCGGTTTCTCTTCTCCGGTCAGGCAGCGCAGCAGCGTGGTTTTTCCGGTGCCGTTGTCCCCGATCAGGGCAATCCGTTCCCCGGCCCGGATATGCATCTTTACATCCCGGAACAGGGTCCGTTCCCCGAAGCTTTTCTCCAGTCCTTCTGTCTGCAGTACGTCTTCGCCTGTACGCCGCCTGGTTTCAAACCGGAATTGTACCGTATCCTCTTCCTGCGGTTTTTCCAGGCGTTCGATTTTCTCCAGCCGTTTCTCACGGCTCCTTGCCAGGCGGATGCTCTTTTCCCGGTTGAAACGGCGGTACATGGCGATTACCGCCTCCTGCCGGGCGATTTCTTTCTGCTGCAGCTCCCACGCTTTCATCCGGGTTTCGTAAACCTCCGCCCGTTTTTCGATGTACTGCGTGTAATTGCCGGTATAGGTTTCCACCGTTCCGAGAATCAGTTCCGCCATCCGGCCGCACACATGGTCCAGGAAATAACGGTCGTGGCTGATCACCAGCACGGCGCCCCGGTAGCTGTTCAGGTATTCCTCGAGCCAGGTAATGCTCTTCAGGTCCAGGTGGTTGGTCGGTTCGTCCAGCAGCAGCAGATCCGGTTCCGACAGCAGCAGCCGGCCCAGGCACAGCCGGGTCCGTTCCCCGCCGCTGAGCCGTCCGGTTTCCATCTCCCGCATTTCCCAGAGTTTCAGGCCCTTCAGCACGCCCGTAACCTGGGAACGCCATCCGTAGCCGTTCTGCCGCTCAAACTCCCGGGTCAGCGCGTCATACCGCCCGCCCAGCCGCCGGAGCATTTCAGCGTTCTCGCCGTGCTCGGCCATTTCCGTTTCCAGGGAGCGCATTTCTTCTTCCATCCGCACCAGCGGATCGAAAACGCGCTCCAGGACTTCCTGCACCGTTTCCTTTCCCGACAGTTCCCCCTGCTGGGCCAGGTAGCCGATCCGCAGTCCCTTCTGGATATTCACGCTGCCGGCGTCGGCTGTTTCCGCGCCCGCGATGATCTTCATCAGTGTGCTTTTGCCGCAGCCGTTTACCCCGACCAGGCCCATCCGTTCCTGTTCCTGCAGGGTAAACGAAACGCCCTTCAGCACCTCATGGGTGCCGAAGCTTTTCCGGATCTCCTGCAGTGCAAGGATTATCATCTTCTTATTCCGTCTCTTTCAGCACAAAAATATCGCCGGTCTCATCCCGCAGGGCTACCTGGAGCTGAACATCCTCTCCCGGCCGGATGCCCTCCCGGAGCATGGCGGCTTCCGAAACCCGCCTTGCCAGCAGCGGCGTATTGTTTTCCCCGCTCAGGTGTCCGAGGATCAGGTGAGTCGTCCCGCCTGAGATCAGCCGCAGCAGCGCCGCCGCACACGACTCGTTGCTCAGGTGTCCCCTGTCCCCGAGGATCCGGGCTTTCAGTGCCTGGTTATATCTCGGATTGGCCCGCAGCAGATCCGGATCGTGGTTGCTCTCCAGCAGCACCAGCGTGCTGCCGGCGATGCTTGAAAACACATTCTCCGTAAAAGCGCCCAGATCCGTCGCCGTGGAAACGCTGAGGCTTCCGCCCCACAGCCGGTATCCCACGGGGTCTGCCGCGTCGTGCGGGATGGAAAAGGGTTCCACGCCGATATCGCCCAGCCAGAAGCCCTTTCCGCTCTGTACAGTACGGATCAGGTCCCCCGGGATCTTCCCGAGCTTTCCTTCCATGGCCCGCCAGGTCTCCTGTGTGGCATACAGCGGCAGGTGGTATTTCCGTGCGATCACCCCGGCGCCCTGGATGTGGTCTGAATGTTCGTGCGTAATCAGTACGCCGCTGATTGTTTCCGGATCCACCCGGATCTTCTGCAGCGCCGCTGTCAGGCAGCTGCCCGTCTTCCCTGCGTCGATCAGCAGCCGGGTATTCCCGTACTGGCAGAACAACGCGTTTCCGCTCGAACCTGAATAAAGGGGGCAGAAATACATCTCCATGGTTTTCTTCCCTTTTCCTGAATTATGCTTTATGAATCATGAATTGATTCATCACCGCTCCGCGGTTACAGATCCAGATGTTTCGCAACCCGTTCCTCCACCGGCGGCGGCGTCATGTAATCCGGCCCGAAAAGCACTGTCAGTACTTCATCGTAGCGTGCCGGCACAAGGCACTCGACATTCTCAAACGGCATACGGATCTTTTCGGCAAACTGGTCCGGATGCCACACATGCGTCATCAGCTCGAAGGCGCCGTTGGACATGTGCAGGTCGTTCCCCTGCTTGTACCGTGTGGAGACCTTCTCATACCGGTGTGCCTTCCAGGCATAGCTGAACGGAAGCCCCATGGCATGGGTGGCCCGCAGCAGGATCCGGTTTTTCAGGCCGAAGCGGGTATAGTCCACGTTCTTCTTCATCATTCCCTGCAGCAGGTGCAGGTGGAGCAGGTGCGCTTTCCTGCGGATGCCGGCCGGCGGCAGCGCGTCCAGGATGAAGAAATCCGTAAACGCCGCGGCTTTTTCCGGATCCCGGTTCATGACCCGCGGGGTCCAGGTGTCCAGGTAGGTCAGTTCAAACCGCCGGTCGCACTCGATCGGATAAACGGCCCGGAACTTTGAGAATTCATCCCGGGTCATCAGCAGGTCCACGTCGTCATCCCACGGAATAAAGCCCTTATGGCGGATACAGCCCAGCAGCGTTCCGCACATCAGGTTGTACTCGATGCCGTTCCGGTCACACACTGCTGTAATGTCCCGCAGCTGGCACAGCAGTTCCTCGTGGATCTCCTCAAGCGTCAGTTCTCTTTTCATTGATCAGCGCCTCCGCTCTGTCCGCGATGGATTCCGAATCCATTCCGTATACTTCCCGCAGATACTGCTGGTTTCCGACCACAGCCGTATAGCGGTCCTTCAGGCCGACCCGGAAGATCCGGCACCCGTTTCCGAGCTCCGCGGTGATCTCGCACACCGCACTGCCGAATCCGCCGGTCACGTTATGTTCTTCTGCTGTCAGCAGGATCGGGAAACGTTCCGAAAGCCGCCGCACCTCGTCCTTGTCCATCGGTTTGAAGCACGGGAAGCTGATCACTTCCGCGCTGATCCCGCGTTTTTCCAGGATCTGCGCCGCTTCCGCCGTCTGTGTCAGGATCCCCCCGGTGCTCAGGATCGCGATATCCGTTCCCTTACGGATCGTCAGCGGCGCCGGCGGATACCAGTCGGTCACCGGCTGTTCATGGACTCTGGGTTCGTTGCCGCGTCCCAGCCGCAGGTAGCAGGTGCCTTCGGTCCGGATAATCGCCCGGGTCGCCGCTTCCGCTTCCGCGGGATCTCCCGGCGCAAAGCAGGTCACGCCCGGCAGCGCCCGCATCACGGCCATGTCCTCCGTTGCATGGTGGCTCATGCCGAGGCTTCCGTAAACAAATCCGCCGCCGACGCATACGATTTTCACGTTCAGTCCGGGATAGGCGCAGTCGTTCCGGATCTGTTCCAGGGGACGGAGCGTCGGGAAATTCCCGATGGAATACGCCAGGACGATCCTGCCTGTGGAGGCCAGTCCGGCTGCCATGCCGATCATCCCCTGTTCAGCGATCCCGGCGTTGAGGATTCTGTCCGGATACCGGTCCCATACCGGCTGCAGCACACCAAAGCCCAGGTCGCCCGTGATCAGGACGATCCGGTCATTTCCGGCCATTTCCTCCAGCAGGACCCTGACAAACGCGTCTCTCACGGTCTTTGTGCCTCCAGTTCTTTCAGGGCCGCTTCATACTCCTCGCCCTGGGGTGTACGGTAATGCCACAGGATGTTGTTTTCCATAAAGGATACACCCTTGCCCTTCACGGTATGTGCCAGGACCACGCTGGGTTTTCCGGTTCCCGCGTTTCCTTTTGCGCGTTCAAACGCCGCGCGGAGTGCCCGTACATCATGTCCGTCGACGCTCTCCGCGTTCCAGCCGAAATCTCTCCATTTATCTTCGAAGGGTTCCAGCCGCAGGGTTTTCTCCACCGTGGCCAGGCTCTGCATATGGTTGTAATCCACCACCGCGCACAGGCGGTCCAGTCCGTACTGCGCCGCCTGCAGTGCCGCCTCCCATACGGAGCCTTCGTCACATTCGCCGTCGCCCAGCACCACCCAGGTGCGCCAGTCCTGCCCGTTCATCCGGGCTCCCAGCGCCATGCCTGCTCCGATGGCCAGCCCGTGGCCGAGGGATCCGGTGGAAACCTCCGCGCCCGGCACGCCTTTATGGGTCACATGTCCGCTCAGGACCGAGCCGTTTCCGTAGTGATGCTTCAGGTCCTCCACCGGGAAGAATCCGGTTTCGGCGAGCGCCGCGTATACCGCGCTTCCGGCATGCCCCTTGCTGAGGATCATCCGGTCCCGCTCCGGCATCCGGGGGTTCCGTGGGTCCACATGCAGGATGCCCGTATACAGCACGGCGATGATTTCCGCCACGCTGAACACGCTGCCGATATGGCTCCCCCGGCTGATCCGGGACATCTCCAGCCCGTTCCGGCGGATCAGCCACGCGAGTACTTCCGCCCGGCTTACGTCCGGTTTTCCTCCCGCAAATCCGCTGTGAACCAGCGCCTCGTAACTTTCCATGTCCTGCTCCTGCAACTTATTCACTCTTTGCCTTTTCCTTTGCCATGGCCTCTGCCTTGCCGAAAACGCCTTTGACCGTCTCCAGCATCAGCCGGCAGTCCAGCAGGAAGCTCTGGCTCTTTGCGTATTCAACCCGCAGCCGGTTTTTCTCCGGCAGGATCAGCTTCTCAAAATTGGCGACCGGGTCTTCCTCCCCGACGATTTCGTCCTGGGAGATGTACACGATACTGCTGCGGTCCGTCACTCCGGGCCGCACCCACATGATGCACTGCTGCTCCTCGGTATACTGCTCCGTATAGAGGAGCAGTTCCGGGCGGGGGCCCACAAAGCTCATGTCACCCTTCAGGATATTGAACAGCTGGGGCAGTTCGTCCAGTTTCAGCCGCCGCATGACCCGCCCCGCCCGGGTCACCCGGTTATCATTCTTCGCCGTGCATCCGCCGGTCTTGTCCGCGTCCACCACCATGCTCCGGAACTTGTAGATCCGGAACGGCTGGTTATGGTATCCGCCGCGGACTGCCTTGTAAAGCACCGGGCCTTCCGAATCCAGCTTCACCCACACCGCCAGCGGGATCATCATCAGCAGCCCGGGAATCAGCAGGATCAGCGCCAGCAGGAAGTCCAGCCCGCGCTTGATCACCTTGCTGTAGAAAGGATGGGCAAGCGGTCCGTCCCAGTATGGCTCCTTCGGCAGTTCCGTCTTTCCCATACCGTTCTTCCCTTCCTTACTGTTCACTGATCATATCCAGCACGTCGTTCAGCCGTTCCAGTTCTTCCCGGGTGCTGTACTGCAGCACGATCTTTCCCTTGCTGACCGTGCCCGTCATCGTGCTTTTCAGTCCTGTCTTCATCCGGATCTTGTCCTGCAGCTCGTTCAGCTCCGCGGGCAGTGAAACGGCCTTCCGCTTCCGCGCAGGTTTCTTCGCCTTCACGTTGGAAGCCAGCTGTTCCAGCCTGCGTACGCTCATGCCTTCGTCTGCCGCCAGGTGCGCCAGGCGGATCTGTTCCTCCCGGCTGTTCAGCCCGGCAAGCACGCGTGCGTGTCCCGCTGATAACAGTCCGTCGCGCACCATCTCGGTCACTTCGTCCGGCAGTGTCAGCATCCGCAGCAGGTTCGCCACCGCCGGGCGGCTCTTGCCAAGCCGGGTGCTGACCTTCTCCTGGGTATATCCGCACTGCTTCATCAGTGCCTGGATGCCCTTTGCGGCTTCCAGCGGATTCAGGTCCTCCCGCTGCAGGTTCTCAATCAGCGCGATTTCCATCTGCCGGACCACATCGATATCCTTCACGATGCAGGGCAGCGTTTCCAGTCCGGCCAGCCGGCTGGCCCGGTAGCGGCGCTCGCCCGCGATGATCCGGTATCTTCCTCCGTTGAAGGGAACAACCAGCAGCGGCTGCAGCACACCCTGGTCCCGGATGCTGTCCGCGAGCTGTGCGATGCTCTCGTCATCAAAGGTCTGCCGCGGCTGATCCGGATTCGTATCCAGGTCGCCTACGGGAATCTCCTGTATACTGGTTCCCCACTCTTCCGTGCCGGGGAACAGGGAATCCAGCCCGCGTCCGAGCCCGTGCGTCTTCTTCGGCATAAACGAATATCTCCAATCTCTGCTTTACTTCTTTTTGTTGCGGGCCAGCACTTCCTTCGCCAGCGACTGATACGCCAGGGCGCCGGTGCTCTTCGGGTCGTACAGGCAGATCGGCTGTCCGTGGCTGGGCGCTTCGCCCAGGCGCACGTTCCGCGGAATCATGGTTGCAAACACCGACTTGCGGAAATGCTTCTTGACCTGATCCACCACCTGCAGGCCCAGGTTCGTCCGGCCGTCCAGCATGGTCAGCAGGATGCCTTCGATCTCCAGGTGCGGATTGAACGTCCGCTTGACCCGCTGGATCGTGTTCATCAGGCTGGTAACGCCTTCCAGCGCGTAGTATTCGCACTGGATCGGCACCAGTACCGTGTCCGCCGCCGCCAGCGCGTTCAGCGTCAGCAGGCTCAGGCTGGGCGGGCAGTCCACAAAGATGAAATCGTAATCGTTCCGGACCGGACCCAGGAGTTTCTTCAGGTAAAATTCCCGCTCGTTTACGCTGACCAGTTCCACTTCTGCGCCGGCCAGCCGGATATCCGAGCCCACAAGGCGGAGTTTCTTGATCTCTGTCTTCTGGATGCAGTCCTGCAGGGATGTCCGTCCCATCATTGCGTCATAAATGGAATTGCGCTCATTCACCCGGCCGCCGAGGCCGCTGGTGGTATTTCCCTGCGGATCCAGGTCCGCCATCAGCACTTTCTTTCCCGCCTCCGCCAGCGCGGCGGACAGGTTGACGGCCGTTGTCGTTTTTCCGACGCCGCCCTTCTGGTTCGCAATTGCGATAATCTTGCCCATGGATGCTCCTTCTGTCCTCCCGTGAGGGCATAAAAATACTTATATAGTATATCCGTTTCAGCGGGTATTGTAAAGCCGGGCAGGCGTCCGCCGGGATACAGCGGAAAAACACTCTCCTTTCTTGACAGTCCCCTCAATTCCTGCTACAATCCCGGTAATTTCATAGCAAACCGTTGATGCGGAGATCAAAGCGGCTATGCCCTCACAGAGAGTCCGGAAAGCTGAGAGCCGGGCAGGAGACAGACCGCCAAATGGACCGCTGAGGGCGCAGTCAAAAGCTTGCAAAAGCCGAGTATTCTGCGACGTGAGGCATACGTCAGTTGCCGGGAATATGATGGTATTCCGCAGAGCGCACGGTTTTCCGTGAAACAGGGTGGCACCGCGAATTGATTTCGTCCCTGGCAGAGTAATTCTGTCAGGTTTTTTTGTTTGAGGAGGGAGCTTATGAGAATCACGCCCGGTCCGGAGGAACTGGCCCGCTACAGGGCGTCCGGCCTGTACAAAGTCGTCCCGGTCAGCTGTGAGCTGCTGTCGGATGTCTGCACACCGATTCAGGCGGTACGGAAGCTGAAGAATGTTTCTTCCCACTGCTTCCTGCTGGAGTCGGCAGAGCCGCAGGAAAACTGGGGACGCTATACCTTCCTGGGTTATGATCCGAAAATGAGCATTACCTGCGTGAACGGGGAAATGCAGGTAAACCGGCTGAAGCTGAAAACCGATGATCCTTCCGCCGTCCTGCGCCAGATTCTGGAGGAATACAGAAGCCCCCGCGTCCCGGGGCTTCCGCCCTTCACCGGCGGCCTGACCGGCTATTTCTCCTATGACTACCTGAATTATTCCGAGCCCTCCGTCCGAAGGGAAACAGAGGACACGGAGCATTTCCAGGATGTGGACCTGATGCTTTTTGACAAGGTGATTGCTTTCGACAACTTCCGCCAGAAAATCATCCTGATCGTCAATGTCCGCCTGGAGGAAGGCGACGCCGGTTACCACCGGGCGGAAATGGAGCTGGCGGAACTGCGGAAGCTGATTGAGGAAGGCGCTGAAGCGAAGGACGAGCCCGGCCGCCTGGCCGGGGAAGTCACCCCGCTCTTTGACCGGGCATCCTTCTGTTCCATGGTCGAAAAGGCAAAGCAGCACATCCGGGAGGGAGATATCTTCCAGATCGTCCTGTCCAACCGGCTCAGCGCGCCGTATGAAGGAAGCCTGCTGAACATGTACCGGATCCTGCGCACGCTGAATCCGTCCCACTATATGTTTTACTTCTCCGGGACAGATGTGGAAGTGGCCGGCGCGAGTCCGGAAACGCTGGTGAAGCTGGAGGACGGTATCCTGCACACCTTCCCGCTCGCGGGCACCCGGCCCCGGGGGAAAACGCCGGAGGAGGACCGCCGGCTTGAAGAGGACCTGCTGGGCGATGAAAAGGAGCTTGCGGAGCATAACATGCTGGTGGACCTCGGCCGGAACGACCTGGGAAAAATCTCCCGTTTCGGTACCGTGCAGGTGGAGAGGTTTCATGAAATCCTGCGGTTCTCCCATGTGATGCATATCGGCTCCACGGTCCGCGGGGAGATCCGGGATGACCGCGACGCGCTGGATGCCGTCGAAGCCGTACTCCCGGCGGGTACGCTGTCCGGGGCGCCGAAGATCCGTGCCTGCCAGCTGATCGCTGAGCTGGAAAACAACAAGCGGGGAATCTACGGCGGGGCGATCGGCTATATTGACTTCGCCGGGAATATGGACACCTGTATCGCGATCCGCATCGCGTACCGGAAGAACGGACAGGTTTTCATCCGTTCCGGTGCCGGAATTGTTTCGGACTCCGTTCCGGAGAAAGAGTATGAGGAATCCCTGAACAAAGCCCGCGCGGTCCTGAACGCGCTTGAGCTTTCCGGGAAGGAGGCGGAATCATGACGCTGCTGATCGATAATTACGACAGTTTTTCCTATAACCTGTACCAGCTGGTCGGGGAACTGGATCCGGATATCCGGGTCATCCGGAATGACGCGATGACCGTGGAGGAGATCCGGGCGCTGAAGCCGGACCGGATTATCCTCTCCCCCGGTCCCGGCCGTCCGGAAGACGCCGGGATCACGCTGCAGGCGGCAAAGGAACTCGGACCGGAATTCCCGCTGCTGGGGGTATGCCTGGGACACCAGGCGATCTGCGCCGCCTTCGGGGCTGTCGTGACCTATGCCAAAGCCCTGATGCACGGAAAGCAGTCCGTCGTCCGCCGGGAAGGCAACTGCCCGCTCTTTGCGGACTGTCCGGAAACCTTTCCCGTCGCGCGTTATCATTCCCTGGCCGCCGCACCGGAAACCATGCCGGACTGCCTGCTTGTCACCGCGCGCACGGAAGACGGCGAAATCATGGCTGTACAGCACCGGGAATACCCGGTCTTCGGCGTCCAGTTCCATCCGGAGAGCATCCTGACGCCGGACGGAAAAAGTATCCTGAAACAGTTTATGAATCTGAAAACCGTCAAATGAAGGAAACAGGAGGAGAATAAAGATGATTAAGGAAGCCATCGTCAAAATCGTCAGCAAGGGAGACCTGACCTATGAGGAAGCCTATACCGTCATGAATGAGATCATGAGCGGAGAGACCACGCCGACCCAGAACGCCGCCTTCCTCGCCGCGCTGTCCACCAAGAGCGCCCGGGCGGAAACGACGGATGAAATCGCGGGCTGTGCCTCAGCCATGCGGGAAAAAGCCACCCGCGTGGACGCGGGAGAGAATCTGTTTGAGATCGTCGGCACCGGCGGCGATAACGCGCACAGCTTCAACATCTCCACCACGTCGGCGCTTGTGGCGGCTGCGGGCGGAATGCGCGTCGCCAAGCACGGCAACCGGGCGGCTTCCAGCAAAAGCGGCACGGCGGACTGCCTGGAAGCGCTCGGCGTGAACATTGACCAGAGTCCTGAAAAATGCAGGGAACTGCTGGACACCGCCGGGATGTGCTTCTTCTTCGCCCAGAAATACCACACGTCCATGAAGTATGTCGGCGCGATCCGGAGAGAGCTTGGTTTCCGCACGGTGTTCAATATCCTCGGGCCGCTGACCAATCCGGGTCATCCGTCCATGCAGCTGCTGGGAGTTTATGACGAATACCTGGTGCAGCCGCTCGCCCAGGTGCTGATGAACCTCGGGGTGAAGCGGGGCATGGTCGTCTACGGGCAGGATAAACTGGACGAGATTTCCCTGAGCGCGCCGACCACCGTATGTGAATTCCAGGACGGATGGATGAAAAACTATGTGATCACGCCGGAGCAGTTCGGCCTGAAGCGCTGCGACAAGCAGGACCTGGTGGGCGGAAGCCCGGCGGAAAACGCAGCCATCACCCGGGCAATTCTCGCCGGTGAAAAAGGCCCGAAGCGGGACGCGGTGCTGATGAACGCGGGGGCAGCCCTGTATATCGGCGGAAAAGCAGCGGATCTGGCGGACGGAATCCGGCTGGCTGCGGAACTCATCGACAGCGGAAAAGCGATGCAGGCCCTGGACAAACTGATTGAGGTTTCGAACGCATGAATATCCTGGATAAACTTGCCGCCCTCTCCCTGGAAAGGGCGGAGGCGGACCGGCTGCTGGTCCCCGAAGCTGAAATGCGGGAAAAGGCCGCTTTGCTGGGACCCGGGGGCGGGAAAAACTTCCTCGCCGCCTTGAGGCGTCCCGGGATTTCCTTTATCTGCGAGATCAAGAAAGCCTCCCCTTCCAAAGGGCTGATCTCCCCGGATTTTCCCTATCTGGAGATCGCAGGGGCATATGAACGCGCCGGCGCGGACTGCATTTCCTGCCTCACGGAACCGGAATACTTCCTCGGATCAGACCGGATCTTCCGGGATGTCCGGAAAAAAGTGAAAGTCCCGATGCTCCGCAAGGACTTCACGGTCTGCGCGTACCAGCTGGACCAGGCCCGGGTCATGGGCGCCGACGCTGCACTGCTGATCGTTTCGCTCCTGGATCCGAAAACCCTTTCCGTGTATCTGGAACGCTGTGAGGAGCTCGGAATCGCGGCGCTTGTGGAAACCCACGACGCGGACGAGATCCGCATCGCGGTATCGGCCGGAGCACGGATCATCGGGGTAAACAACCGGAACCTGAAAGACTTTACGGTTGATTTTGACAACGCCGCCCGGCTGCGGGACAGGATCCCGGCCGGATGTGTGTATGTCGCCGAAAGCGGCGTGAAGACGCAGGAAGACGTGGAACAGCTGCGGCGGATCGGCGCGGATGCCGCACTGATCGGGGAAACCCTGATGCGTTCGGAGAATCCGGCGGAAACGCTCCGGCTTCTGAGGACGACCGGCACAGGAGGAATCGTATGACCAGGATCAAAATGTGCGGGCTCAGGCGGATGGAGGATATTGAAGCCGTGAATGAGATCCGTCCGGAGTATATCGGTTTTGTGTTTTTCCCCGGAAGCAGGAGATACATCCCTGCGGCAGATGCGGGAAAGCTGCGGGAAAAACTGAATCCGGAGATCCGCGCTGTCGGGGTTTTTGTGGACGAGGATCCGGAAACGGTGGCAGCTCTCCTTGAAGACGGGATCATCGATATGGCGCAGCTTCACGGCCATGAGGATGAACGCTGTCTGGAGAATCTGCGGCGTCTGACCGGCAAGCCGCTGATCCGGGCCTTCCGGGTCCGTTCCCCTGAGGACGTCCGGCTGGCGCAGTCATCTTCGGCAGACGGAATTCTCCTGGATGCCGGAGCGGGAGACGGCAGGACGTTTGACTGGAGTTTCCTGCAGGGCATACGCCGGCCGTATTTCCTGGCCGGCGGGCTGGATCCGGAGAATGTATCCCGGGCTGTGCGCGGGCTGAAACCTTTTGCGGTGGACGTATCCTCCGGCATTGAAACCAGCGGGTACAAGGATATAAATAAAATGCGCGCCTTTGTTCGCGCGGTAAGAATGGAGATGGAAAAAGCATGAGCAGCCAGAAAGGACGCTTCGGCATTCATGGAGGACAGTATATTCCGGAAACGCTCATGAATGCCGTGATTGAGCTGGAAGCAGCCTATAACCGGTATAAAGAGGATCCGGAGTTCAACCGGGAGCTGTCTGCCCTGCTCAACGACTATGCGGGCAGGCCCTCCCGGCTGTACTACGCCGAAAAGATGACAAACGATCTCGGCGGTGCGAAGATCTACCTGAAGCGGGAGGACCTGAACCATACCGGGGCGCACAAGATCAACAACGTTCTCGGGCAGGCGCTGCTGGCAAAGAAGATGGGGAAAACCCGCCTGATCGCGGAAACGGGCGCGGGGCAGCACGGCGTGGCCACGGCGACCGCCGCCGCACTGATGGGCATGGAATGTGTGGTGTTCATGGGCGAGGAAGACACCGTGCGCCAGGCGCTGAATGTTTATCGTATGCGGCTGCTCGGTGCCGAGGTAATTCCCGTAAAGACCGGAACCGCCACCCTGAAGGACGCTGTCAGCGAAGCAATGCGCGAATGGACGCGCAGGATTGACGATACGCATTACTGTCTCGGTTCCGTAATGGGGCCGCATCCCTTTCCCACCATCGTCCGGGATTTCCAGGCGGTCATCTCCAGGGAAATCAGGGACCAGCTGATGGAGAAGGAAGGACGGCTGCCCGACGCGGTGATCGCCTGCGTCGGCGGCGGAAGCAACGCCATCGGCAGCTTCTACCATTTCTACAATGACCGGTCCGTCCGCCTGATCGGCTGCGAAGCCGCCGGCCGCGGAATTGACACCTTTGAAACCGCCGCAACGGTGAACACCGGCCGGCTCGGAATTTTTCACGGCATGAAAAGCTACTTCTGCCAGGATCAGTACGGGCAGATCGCCCCGGTATACTCCATCTCTGCCGGCCTGGATTATCCGGGCGTTGGTCCGGAGCATGCCTGGCTGCACGATACCGGCCGGGCGGAATATGTGCCCGTAACAGATGAGGAAGCCGTCTGCGCCTTTGAATATCTTGCGAAAACGGAGGGCATCATTCCGGCGATCGAATCCGCCCATGCCGTGGCCTATGCCCGGAAGATCGCGCCAGAAATGAAACCGGATCAGATCATAGTGGTCACGGTTTCCGGACGGGGAGACAAGGATTGCGCGGCGATTGCCCGCTACAGGGGGGAGGATATCCATGAATAGAATTTCATCTGCGTTTGACCACGGCAAGGCGTTCATCGCCTTTATTACCTGCGGGGATCCGGATCTTGAAACGACCGGCGCCGCCGTCCGGGAAGCGGTCCGGAACGGCGCAGACCTGATCGAACTGGGAATCCCCTTTTCCGATCCGACCGCGGAAGGGCCCGTGATACAGGATGCCAACCTGCGCGCGCTTCAGGGCGGCGTAACGACAGACCTGATTTTCACTTTTGTGGAAGACCTGCGGAAAGACGTCTCTGTGCCGCTGGTTTTTATGACCTATGCCAATGTCGTTTTCTCCTATGGCGCGGAAAGGTTCATTTCCTCCTGCGCGCGGATCGGGATCGACGGCCTGATCCTTCCGGACCTTCCTTTTGAGGAGAAAGGGGAATTCCTGCCGCTTTGCCGGCAGTACGGCGTTTCCCTGGTCTCCCTGATCGCGCCGACCTCCGAGAACCGGGTTGCGATGATCGCGCGGGAAGCGGAGGGATTCATCTATCTGGTGTCCAGCCTGGGTGTGACAGGCACCCGCAGCGAAATCACCACAAACCTGGCCCCGATTATCCGCACAATCCGGGAAAACACGAAAATACCCGTGGCGATCGGCTTCGGAATCTCCACCCCGGAGCAGGCCGGACGCATGGCCGCCCTGGCGGACGGCGCAATCGTCGGTTCCGCCCTGGTAAAAATCCTTGCCCGCCGGGGAAAGGAAGCGCCCGGGGAAGTCGGTAGCTTTGTTCGGAGTATGAAGGACGCGCTGGAAAAGCTGTGATGAAAGAGAGGAAAAAGAGATGATTCGTCAGTTGTCCATCTTTGCGGAAAACAGAAAGGGCGCCATGAACCGGATCACGAAGATCCTGTTTGACGCCCGGATCAATATGAATACGCTGATTACCAATGACAGTGCCGAGTTCGGAATCATCCGGATGCTCGTATCCGACACGGACAGGGCTGCGCAGGTGCTGCAGGAAGCCGGATACATGTGCCATACGGATTATGTTGCCGCCGCGGAAATCGGAGACGAATGCGGCAGCCTGAACGGCCTGCTTTCCGTGATTAACGACGGAAACATCAATCTGGACTATATCTATGTGACTTACAATACCCTGAGCCGGCTTCCCGTGGCCATCCTGAAAACGACGGACCTGATGGAAGTGGAGGAATTCCTGCGGAGCAGGGGGTACGGGATGCTGGAGCGGATCGACTGATCAGGCCAGGTCCGCCAGCCGCAGGATCAGTTCCCGGCTCTTGTCCCATCCCAGGCAAGGGTCGGTAATGGACTGGCCGTAAACGCCGCCGCCGACTTTCTGCGCGCCGTCCTCCAGGTAGCTTTCCACCATCAGGCCCTTCACAAGCGCAGAAATCTCCGGATTGAGGCTCCGGCTGTGCATGACATCCTTGCAGATGCGGATCTGCTCAAGATATTCCTTTCCGGAGTTGCTGTGGTTCGTATCCACAATTACGGCCGGGTTTTCCAGGCCGCTCTCCCGGTAGAGCTTCAGCAGGTTCCGCAGGTTTTCGTAATGATAATTCGGATGGGACCGGCCAAAGCTGTCCACATATCCCCGCAGGATCGCGTGGGCCAGCGGATTGCCGGTTGTGCGCACCTCCCAGTTGCGGTAGATAAACTCCTGGGGGCTCTGCGCTGCGGCAATGGAATTCATCATCACGGAAATATCGCCCGCGGTCGGGTTTTTCATGCCGACGGCGATACCCAGTCCGCTGGCGACCAGCCGGTGTTCCTGGTCCTCCACGGAACGGGCTCCGACCGCCACATATCCGAGCAGGTCGGACAGATAGCTGTGATTAGAAGGATAGAGCATTTCCTCCGCGCAGGTGAATCCCGTTTCCCGGATCACCCGCATATGCAGCTGGCGGATCGCGATAATCCCTGCCACCATATCTTCCTTCTTTTCAGGATCCGGCTGATGAAGCATCCCCTTGTACCCCACACCTTTGGTGCGGGGTTTGTTCGTATAGACCCGGGGAACAATCAGCAGCTTCTCCTTCACTTCCCGGTTGATTTCCGAAAGGCGCAGCATGTATTCCAGGACTGCGTCCTCCCGGTCCGCGGAGCAGGGGCCGATGATCAGGAGGATCCGGGAATCTTTCCCGGTCAGGATATCGGAGATCTCGCGGTTCCGCTCTTCCTTCAGCGTTTTGATCTGCCCGTCCGCCGGATAATCGCGCTTGATCTCCTGCGGCAGCGGCATTTTCCGGACAAATTCCATCGCCATGCTCATTTTCTTGCATACCTCCCGGCCCTTCCGACTCCTCTGTCATACTCTTTTTGAGAGAACGGGAATGGCTCCTCAGGCCAGTTCCGAATAGCTTCCCAGGTAGGAGAACTGTTCCAGCGTCACGTCCAGTTCCTCGATCAGGCGGATGAACGCCGGCGAATAGACCGACGCGTCGATGTCAAAATAGAACATGAACTCAAAATCCCTTCCCGGCATGGGTCGGCTTTCCAGCTTTGTCAGGTTGATGCCCTGGGCATTGAAACGGCCGAGCAGCTGGTACAGTGCGCCGGGACGGTTGGGCAGCACCAGCATGAGGCTGGTGTGGTCCGCGCCGGGATAGATCTCCGGTTTCTTTGAAATACATATGAACCGTGTATGGTTGTTTCCGTTGTTCTGGATATCGGTATCCAGGATCTCCAGGCCGTACAGCGGCGCACATGCCGCGGATGAGATTGCCGCAGCGTCCTTCCGTCCGCTCTCGGCGATCATTTTCGCTGCGGCGGCGGTATTCCGGCAGACGTTTACCTGCCACTCCCGGTGCGCCTCAAGATACCGGGAGCACTGCTGGATTGCCTGCTCATGGGACCAGATTTCCCGGATATCCTCTGCTTTTGTTCCGGGCATGGCGATCAGGGTATGGTCAATCTTGACCCGTGCGGAACGGACGATATAGAAATTCCGGCTGATCATCTGATCGTATACGCTGTTCACGGAACCGGCCAGGCTGTTCTCGATCGGCAGGATGCCGTACCGGCACAGGCCGCTTTCAATCGCCGCGAATACGCTTTCAAAATCCTTGCAGTACAGAATGGACGGCGCCGAAAAAAGCTTCTCGCAGGCCTTCTGGGAATAGGCGCCTTCCACACCCTGGCAGGCCACCACAGCCTTGGGCGGAAACAGTTCAGGCGTCTCCGCGAGAGCCGTGCGGATCTGTCTACCCAGCCTGCTTTCTTTTTTTCCGTCGAGCATCTGTCCGGTCCGGCTCTGGGCCATCAGGAATCCGAAAAGTGCGCGGACGCCGTTTTCGTTTTCCTCGCCGGCTTTCTCGCCCACCCGGTTCAGCAGTTCCCTTTCCCGTTCCGTATCGAGTACGGGAATGCCGTTTTCCCTCTTGAAACGGCCGATCTCCCGGGTCAGTTCCATCCGTTCCCCGTACAGGCGGACAATCTCGTCGTCCACCCCGTCGATTCTGCTTCTCAGTTCCTGAATATCCATCACTGGTTTCTCCTTTTCGCGTGTGTCGTCACAGCAGAATCGCGCCTGCAAGCAACAGCGCGCAGAATACGGCCGCTCCGAAATCCAGTTTTGTAAAGGGATACTTCTTATATCCGGATTGCCGTGTCCTGAGCCGGAATCCGCGCACCTCCGCGGCCGCCGCGGTCTGGTCCGTCTTGCGTACGGAGGAAATCAGCAGCGGTGCGCACAGCGGAAGGAGCATGGAAAACTTTTTCAGTCCCTTTGCCTTGTCAAAGGCCACGCCGCGCGCTGTCTGGGCTTCCATGATCCCGCTCATCTCCTCCAGGAACTGGGGAATGAAACGGATTGCGGTGGAAAGGGTAAACGCGTACTGGTACGGCACATGCAGCACCTGCACCAGGGAATTGGTCAGGTCAGTCACCCTGGTCACAGCCAGCACCAGGGCCAGCGGCATACAGACGATCACGAGCCGCATCACGACCCTGCCTGCCGTCAGCAGGCCCTGATCCGTGATAATCCAGAAGACCGGCGTGCCCCCGCGCACCAGCAGAATCTGCAGCACAAAAAGGAAAATGGCAATTTTCAGCAGGCCTTTGAAAATTGTCAGCGTCTTGCCCGGAACACCGGCAACAAAACCGATCATCAGGTCCACCGCCAGCAGGGCTGCCAGGTAGAACAGGTTGCCGGAAATGAACGCCGCGATACAGATCACGATCGTCAGGAAGATCTTGGTGACCGGATTCATCCGGTGGATCACGGAATCTCCCGGCACATACTGGAACAGGTTATTCATGCCGCGTGCCTCCCTTCCGGAGCGCCAGCACAGCATCCGCCACGCTTTCCGGCGAATCCGCCTGCCCGAATCCTTCGCCCAGCCGCATGGAAAGGCCGATCATTTGCGGCGGCAGGATGGAAGCTTCCTCCATCAGTTCCCGGTTCCGGAAGATCTCCCGGACCGGTCCGTCCGCCAGCAGCCTGCCGCCGGACATCACCAGGGCCCGGCCGGCATAGTCCAGCACGACTTCCATGTCATGGCAGACCATGATCACCGTCACCTGTTTTTCCTCGTTCATCCACCGGATGCGGTCCATAATATGGCAGCATTCCATATAATCCAGGCCCGTCGTAGGCTCATCCAGGATCAGGACTTCCGGTTCCACCGCGAGAATGGATGCCAGCGCGACGCGCTGCCGCTGTCCTCGGCTCAGCGAGAAAGGTTCCTCCTCCCCGCTGAAGCCAAAGTCCTTCAGGACTTCCTCACACCGGGCATTCAGCGCTTCCTGCCCTTCCTCGCCGCGTACTGTTCTCAGCCCGAAAAGGATCTCTTCCCGGACGGTGTTCTTGCAGATCTGCCGGTCCGGATTCTGGAACAGGAATCCGACGCGCCTGGCACGCTCGCTGACCGGGCTGGTCGCCGTATCCGCGCCATGGATCAGCACGCGGCCGGAAGTCGGTTTGATCAGACCGTCGATCAGGCGGACGGTTGTGGTCTTCCCGGCGCCGTTCGCACCGAGAATCGCGGCGAACTCGCCCTTTTCCACATGGAAACTTACGTCCTGCACCGTCGGGCCCTGGTCTGAATAGGAGAAACTGACATGTTCCATCCGGATCATCTGATCAGCCTCCTTACCATATCTTCCGCTTCGTCCAGGTTGATGCAGACGGGCTGTTCCTCCCCGGTTTTCGCGGAGAGCGTGCGGGAAAGGGTTGTAACCCGTGGACAGTTCACGCCGAGCGTTTCCAGTTCTTCCGAATGCCCGAGCACATCGCGGGTTTTACCCTGCCGGACGATCCGTCCTTCGCTCAGCACCGCGAGCTCCCGCACGAATTCGCACAGAAGCATGATTTTCTGTTCAATGATGATGACAGTAATCCCCAGCTCCTCGTTCAGTTCCTTCAGCAGGGAGAACACCTGGCGGCTGCTGCGGGGGTCCAGTTCGCCTGTCGGCTCGTCCAGTACGAGGATCTTCGGTTTCAGCGCGAGGATGGAAGCGATTGCCACTTTCTGGCGCTGTCCGCCGGACAGGGATCCGATGGTCCGCTCCCGCAGGTCCGCGATCCCGACCTTCTGCAGCGCTTCCTCAACGCGTGCGGGAACCTCTTCCCGCGGTATTCCGAAATTTTCCAGCCCGTACAGGAGCTCGTCCTCCACCATCGGAGAGATGATCTGGCTGTCCACATCCTGGAACACCATGCCCACCAGCCGGGAAAGGTCCGGCAGTGAGGTTTCAAAGGTGTCCATCCCGTTCACCGTAACGCTTCCGTAAAACTCTCCCGTGTAATGATGGGGAATCATGCCGCTGATCACCCTCGCCAGGGTGGTTTTCCCCGCCCCTGCAGGTCCGATCACGCCAAGGAATCCGCCGTCCGGAACGGACAGGCGGATTCCCTGCAGGGCAGGCTTTTCCTCGCCCTTGTAGGTAAAGGACAGGTCCTGGATCTCAATCATCGGAAAAAGGCTCCTTCCGGGTTGCGTGTACCGTCCCGGAGGGAAAAGCTCAATTTCGGCTTCCCGCCTCCGGGACAGGGTTGTATCCGCTGACGGGTCTGCCGGCAGGCCTGTGCTTACCGGTTCAGCACCTTCTTCAGCGGGAGATACAGCAGCTGTACCAGCACACTGCCGATGGCGGCGGTGCCCAGCACGATCGGGATATACGCGACCAGGCTGGAGGTGTCCGCGCCCATGAACACCAGCAGGCATACCACAAAGCTGCCGCCGGAGATCACGGTGGAGACAAAGGTAGACAGCAGGGGATTCAGGTCCAGCTTGCCGAACTTGAAGGGAATCTTCATCATGAAGAACATGGCGACGGCGCCCAGCAGCTCAGAGATGAAATTCAGCCACGGTGTTCCGGGCAGGAACTGGCAGATCGCGCCGGCCAGGATTCCGATGATCGCACAGCCGACCAGGTTGGGCCGGACCAGCAGGATTGCCAGGCAGTAGGACGCGATGATAAAGTTCGGCTTCATTCCGAAAAAGTTGATAACGCTTCCGACAAACAGTTTCAGTACGGTACCGGCGGCCAGCAGAACCGCCACGATGATCAGGTCCTGGACAGAAAAACCTTTGGTCTCTTCACGCTTCAGAACTCTCTTTTCAGCCATGGTTGTAACCCTTCCTTTCTGTTTTCAGCATGTAATCTCAGTCCACCCTGGGCAGGCGCGCGCGGAACGCGGCCAGCTCATCGTCGGTAGGCACATAGTCGTCCATTTGTCCGTCGTGGAATTTCTGGTAAGCCACCAGATCAAAGTAACCGGTGCCGGTCAGGCCGAAGAGAATGGTCTTCTCCTCTCCCGTTTCCTTGCACTTCATTGCCTCGTCGATTGCCGCGCGGATAGCGTGGCTGCTTTCCGGAGCGGGCAGGATGCCTTCGGTGCGGGCAAATGTTTCCGCCGCTTCGAAGACGCTGGTCTGGGGGACGGAAATGGCTTTCATCATCCCGTCGTCATACAGCTGGGAAAGAATCGGGCTCATGCCATGGTACCGCAGGCCGCCGGCGTGATTCGGGGCCGGAATAAAGTCTGATCCCAGCGTATACATCTTCGCCAGCGGGCAGACCATGCCGGTATCGCAGAAGTCGTAGGCATACACGCCGCGGGTCAGGCTCGGACAGGAGGCGGGTTCCACCGCGATAAACTCGTAGTCTTTTTCACCACGCAGCTTCTCCCCCATAAACGGAGCGATCAGTCCTCCCAGGTTGCTTCCCCCGCCCGCGCAGCCGATGATCACGTCCGGTTTGATGTCGTATTTGTCCATCGCGATCTTGGCTTCCATGCCGATCACGCTCTGGTGCAGCAGCACCTGGTTCAGCACGCTGCCCAGCACATAACGGTATCCGGGGGTTCCCACGGCCGTTTCCACAGCCTCGGAGATCGCGCAGCCCAGGGATCCGGTCGTTCCGGGATGCTCCGCCAGGATCTTCTGTCCGACCTGGGTCGTCATGGACGGGGAAGGCGTCACATTCGCGCCGTAAACCCGCATGACCTCCCGGCGGAAAGGCTTCTGTTCATAGGAAACCTTCACCATGTAGACCTTGCAGTCCAGCTCGAAATAGGCGCAGGCCATGGAGAGCGCGGTGCCCCACTGTCCGGCGCCCGTCTCGGTTGTCACGCCCTTCAGACCCTGCTTTTTCGCGTAGTAGGCCTGCGCGATGGCGGAATTCAGCTTGTGGCTGCCGCTGGTGTTGTTGCCCTCAAACTTATAGTAGATCTTCGCGGGTGTACCCAGCTTTTTCTCCAGGCAGTAAGCACGGACCAGCGGGGAGGGACGGTACATCTTGTAGAAGTCGAGGATTTCCTGCGGAACAGGATACTCCCGGGTATCGTTGTCCAGTTCCTGCTTTACAAGATCCTCGCAGAACACACCGCCCAGTTCCTCTGCTGTCATGGGTTTGCCGGTGCCGGGGTTCAGCAGGGGAGCCGGCTTGTTCTTCATGTCGGCCCGCAGGTTGTACCAGTACTTCGGCATCTCGTTTTCATTCAGGTAAATTTTGTAGGGGATTTCCTGGTTTGCCATATGTACGGCTCCTTTCTGTATGGGACAGAAAAGACCTGTCCCAGTTTTTTTGCTGGGACAGGTCTGAAAAATCATACCTGCGGTGCCACCCGGCTTGGCGCTCTCGCACCCGCTCTCTGCGTACGTTCATACGCGGACCTTTGATCACGGAGGGTCGTCTCCGTCTCGCATACTCGGAAAACCTTTCTGCTCGCCCTCAGAAGTCCATTCCCTTTCCGATCCCTGCCGCGCTTCCACCGCCGGCGGCTCTCTGTGAAGGATTCCCGGAAAAGTACTCACTCTTCCTCAACGGTTTACCGAATCATAACATATGCTTTTTCACAATACAATAGGAGGAATTGTATTTGTCATGTATTTTGCCCTGTTCAGGCCTTGTGGTTCAGGGAAGCTCTGATGAAACCGACAAACAGCGGATGCGGCTTGTTCGGCCGGCTCTTGAACTCGGGATGGAACTGGACGCCCACAAAGAATTCCTCTCCGGGAATCTCCACCGTTTCCACCAGCCGTCCGTCCGGCGACAGGCCGGACAGGCGCAGGCCTGCCTGCTCCAGCGTTTCCCGGTATTCGTTCGCGAACTCGTAGCGGTGGCGGTGGCGTTCGCTGATCTCCGTCTTTCCGTAACAGCGGGCAATCACCGTATCCTCCCGCAGTTCGCAGGGGTATTTCCCGAGCCGCAGGGTGCCGCCCTTGTCGATCTCGTCGTTCTGGCCCGGCATGAAGTTGATCACCTGGTACGGCGCAAGCTCGTCAAACTCATGCGAGTTGGCTCCGGCCAGTCCGGCCTTGTTCCGGGCGTACTCGATCACGGCGATCTGCATTCCCAGGCAGATGCCGAAGTACGGCACATGATGTTCCCGGGCGTACTGCGCCGTTTCCACCATGCCCTCGATTCCCCGTCCGCCGAACCCGCCGGGAACGATGATTCCCTGCAGGCCGCCCAGCCGGCTTTCCAGGTTTTCCGGCGTCAGGGTTTCGGAATCGATCCATTCGATTTCCACCTTTGCATCCAGCGCGTATCCCGCGTGCCGGAGCGCTTCCGCTACGGACAGGTAGGCGTCGTGCAGCTGTACATATTTCCCGACCAGGCCGATCCTGACCGTATTGTTCTGGTGCCGGACACGCTCCACCATCGCCTTCCATTCCCCCAGGTCCGGTTCCGGCGCGTCGATGCCCAGTTCCCGGCAGACCACGGAAGAAATATTCGCCTCCTCAAGCATCAGCGGCGCGGCGTACAGGATCGGCACTGTCACGTTTTCGATCACGCAGTCCGGCTTCACGTTGCAGAAGTGGGCGATCTTCGTGAAGATGGATTCATCCGTAATCTTTTCGTCCGTCCGGAGCACAATGATATTCGGCGTGATTCCCATTCCCTGCATTTCCTTCACGGAGTGCTGGGTCGGCTTGGATTTGTGTTCTCCGCTGGCCTTCAGGTAGGGTACCAGCGTCACATGGACGTACAGGGTATTCTCCCTGCCCGCCTCGATGCCGATCTGCCGGATCGCCTCGATGAACGGCTGGCTTTCAATATCGCCGATGGTACCGCCGATCTCCGTGATCACCACGTCCGCGTCCGTCTTTTCGCCGACCCGGTAGATGAAGCGCTTGATCTCATCCGTCACATGCGGGATGATCTGCACCGTCGATCCGAGGTAGCCGCCCTGCCGTTCGCGCTGCAGCACGTTCGAGAACACTTTGCCGGTCGTCAGGTTGGAATACTTGTTCAGGTCCTCGTCGATGAACCGCTCGTAGTGGCCGAGGTCCAGGTCTGTCTCCGCTCCGTCCTCGGTCACATAGACCTCACCGTGCTGGTAGGGGCTCATCGTGCCGGGATCCACATTGATGTACGGATCCAGCTTCTGTGCGGCCACCTTCAGGCCCCGCGCCTTCAGCAGGCGTCCCAGGGACGCCGCGGTGATTCCTTTTCCGAGTCCGGATACCACGCCTCCGGTAACAAAGATATACTTCGGCATACGATTACCCCCTTTATTTTTGACATCAACAAAGAAGACACAGGGCGCCCTTGTCCTGTTGTCTTCTTAAATATGCGGTTTCAGTGCTGCTTACAGATTGATCTCCGCCGTTGTGTCCGGCGCGTCCTCCAGCAGCGGGCAAACCTTATCCACGAACCGGGTCACCTGCTCCGCGCACCGTCCGGTGTAGAGCCTGGGATCCAGCACCGCTTCCATCTCTTCCCGGGAAAGTCCGAACTGTTTTTCTGCCGCCAGTCTGGTCAGCAGGTCGCATTCCCGGCCTTCCTTCATCTGCGCTGTCGCTTCCATGGAGCAGCGGCGGATAATTTCATGCAGCTCCTGCCGGTTTCCGCCGCGCTTTACTGCTTCCATCAGCAGGTTCTCCGTAGCCAGGAAAGGCAGGTATTCGCGGATCGTCTTGTCCACGATCTTCTCGTTCACATGCAGTCCGTCGGTAACGTTCTGCGTCAGCCGCAGGATCGCGTCCGCACACAGGAATCCCTCCGGAATGGAGATCCGGCGGTTCGCGGAATCGTCCAGCGTCCGCTCCAGCCACTGCACGGAGGCCGTCAGCGGCGCGTTCAGCGCGTCCGCCATCAGGTAACGCGCCAGGGAGCAGATCCGCTCGCACCGCATCGGATTCCGCTTGTAGGCCATGGCCGAGGATCCGATCTGGTTCTTCTCAAAAGGTTCCTCCACCTGCCGGTCGTGCTGCAGCAGGCGGATATCGTTCGCCATGCGGCACGCGCTCTGGGCAATGGACGACAGCGCGTTCAGGATCCGGCTGTCCGTCTTCCGGGGATAGGTCTGCCCGCTGACGTCGAAGCATTCCCCAAACCCGAAGGAAGCCGCCAGCGCGCGGTTCATCTCGTCAATCTTCTCCCCGTCCCCGTCGAACAGATCCATGAAGCTGGCTTCTGTGCCCGTGGTGCCGCGGCAGCCCAGGAAACGGATATTCTCAATGGCGAAATCCACTTCCCGCAGGTCCGTCAGGAAATCCTGCATCCACAGCGTGGCCCGCTTCCCGATCGTTACGGGCTGCGCCGGCTGGTAATGAGTATAGCCCAGCGTCGGGGTGTCTTTATAGGTTTCCGCAAAAGCGGAAAGATGTTTCAGCACGGAGAGCAGTTCTCCCCGCAGGTATTTCAGCGCGTCCCGGTACAGGACCAGGTCCGCGTTGTCCGTCACGTAGCAGCTGGTCGCACCAAGGTGGATGATGCCGGCCGCGGACGGCGCCGCTTTGCCGTAGGCGTAAACATGCGCCATGACATCGTGGCGGACTTCCTTTTCCCGCTGCCGCACGCATTCATAGTCGATATCCGTGATGTGCGCTTCCAGCTCCGCCACCTGTTCCTGTGTGATCGGCAGTCCGAGCCTGCTTTCCTCCCGGGCCAGCGCGACCCAGAGTTTCCGCCAGGTCTGGTACCTGGTATCGGAGGAGAACAGGTTCAGCATATAGTCCGACGCGTAGCGGGATGCCAGGGGGGATTCGTAACGGTCTGTCATCTTCTCTTCCTCCGGTTTTACTTCACGATCATGCGGTCGCGCTCAGCGCCGACAGAAATATACGTGATCGGGCAGCCGATGGCTTTTTCGATCATTTCCACATAATTCCGTGCCGCCTCGGGCAGGTCTTCCCACCGGCGGACCCCGGAAATATCCTGCTGCCAGCCCGGCACGGTTTCAGTCACCGGCTCTGCGCCGTTCAGTTCCGTCGGGAAGGGGAACTCGTCTGTTTCCTCTCCGTTGATCCGGTAGCGTACGCACACCGGAATCTCCGCCATGTTGCTGAGCACATCCAGCTTCGTAAGGGCGATCTTCGTCGCGCCCTGCATCTCCACGCCGTAGCGGGTTGCCACCAGGTCGATCGGACCGACCCGGCGGGGACGTCCCGTCTTCGCGCCGTATTCATTTCCCGCTTCGCGGAGCTTCTCTGCCTCTTCGCCGAACATTTCGCACACGAACGGTCCTTCGCCCACGCAGGTGGAATAGGCCTTCACAACGCCGATGACTTCCTCCGCCTTCAGCGACGGCAGGCCGGCGCCGATAGGCGCGTAGGCTGCCAGCGTGTTCGAAGAAGTCGTATAGGGATAGATGCCGTAATCCAGGTCGCGCAGTGCGCCGAGCTGTGCCTCAAACAGCATGCTCTTCCCCTGCGCCCGGGCGTCCTTCAGGATCCTTCCCGTATCGCAGACATACGGCTTGATCGGTTCGCACCAGTCCCGGATCCACGCTTCAAGCATCTCCATCGTATACGGTTCACTGCCGTACACTTTTGTCAGTGTCAGGTTTTTCCACTCCAGCAGGTCCCGCAGGTGAGCCCGCAGTTCCTCCGGATGGAACAGTTCCCCGGCCAGCACCGTCTTTTTCTGGTACTTGTCGGAATAGAACGGAGCAATCCCCTGTTTGGTGGAGCCGTATTTCCGGTCCGCCAGGCGCTGTTCCTCCAGCGCGTCCAGGTCCCGGTGCCACGGCAGGAGCAGCGAAGCCCGGCTGGAAATTTTCAGGTTTTCAGGTGTTACGGGCACACCCTTGGCCGCCACTTCCCCGATTTCCTTCCACAGGTTCTCGGGATCCAGTGCCACGCCGTTTCCCAGGATATTCACCACGCCGTCATGGAAGATCCCGGAAGGCAGCAGGTGCAGGGCAAACTTCCCCTTGTCGTTGATCACGGTGTGTCCGGCGTTGCCGCCGCCCTGGTAGCGGATCACGATATCATAGTCCGCTGTCAGCAGGTCCACGACCCGTCCTTTTCCCTCGTCTCCCCAGTTGATCCCCACAATCGCGCAGGTTTTCATGGTTTCTCGTTTCCTCCGTTCCGGAAAGTCATCATTAACACAGCTGTACATGATACACCAACTGTTACTTGCTGTCTACTAGATGTCGTATCCTTTCCGCAGCGATTTTCGTCTCCTCCGGATTTCCGAAGGAAGACAGCCGGAAAAAACCTTCCCCGCAGGCGCCGAAACCTTCGCCCGGCGTTCCGATCACCTGGATTTCGTTCAGCATCAGGTCGAAGAAATCCCAGCTCTTCATGCCGTTCGGACAGGCCATCCAGATATACGGCGCGTTCTTTCCGCCCCAGTAGCGGATCCCCGCGCTGTCCAGTGCTTCCATCAGCACCTTCGCGTTCTGCTTGTAGATCCGGATGTTTTCGTGGATCTGTGCCAGGCCTTCATCCGTGAATACCGCGATGCCTGCCTTCTGCAGGATGTAGGAAATCCCGTTGGTCTTTGTCGTCCGGTTCCGGACCCACATGGCGTTCAGGTTCATTCCGCTGCGCTCCAGCGCCTTCGGAATCACCGTGTAGCCCAGTCGGGTGCCGGTAAATCCGGCTGTCTTGGACAGGGAACAGATCTCGATCGCGCACGTTTCCGCGCCGGGAATTTCAAAAATGCTGTGCGGAAGGTCACCTTCAATGAAAGCCTCATAGGCGGCGTCAAAAAGAATCACTGCGCCGCGGCGGTTGGCATAATCCACCCAGGCTTTCAGCTGTTCCCGGTTGTACACCGCGCCGGTCGGGTTATTCGGGGAGCAGAGGTAAATCAGGTCCGCTTCCGTATCCGCTGCCGGCAGGGGCAGGAAATCATTGTCCGGCCCGGCCGTCAGGAAGTTCACCTTCCGTCCGGCGATAATGCTGGCGTCCACATACGCCGGATACGCGGGCTGCGTAACCAGTGCCGCGGAGGACGCGTCAAACAGGTCCAGGATATCTCCCAGTTCGTCGCTTGCGCCGCTGGAAACGAAAACTTCCTCCGGATCCAGCTTCACGCCCCGCCGTGCGTAATATCCTGTCACGGCGCTGCGGAATTCCGGAATGCCGCATTCCGGCGTATATCCGTGGAAAGTTTCTTCCTTTGCCTGGTCCTCCACCGCTTCATGCAGGGCCCGGATCACCGCGTCGCACAGCGGCCGGGAAACGTCCCCGATTCCCAGCCTGTAAATCGGCAGGTCCGGATGGGCGGCCCGGTAGGCCGCTACCTTTTTCGAAATTCCGAAGAACAGATAGGAATCCTTCAGATTCCGGTAATTTCCGTTTGGTGTCAGCACCTGATTCCCTTCTTCCTGTACAACTCAACATATAATTATGAATTGTGAATTATGAATTATTCTACTGTGACGCTCTTTGCCAGGTTCCTCGGCTTGTCCACGTCCAGTCCGCGGTTCACGCTCGTATAGTATCCCAGCAGCTGCAGCGGCACCACCGCCAACGACGCCATAAAATGTTCGTCCGTCCGGGGGATATACACCGTGAAATTCACGGAATCCTCCACCGCGAAATTCCCGTTCGTCGTGATCCCCAGCAGGTACGCGCCCCGGGATTTGCATTCCATCATATTGGATACGGTCTTTTCATACAGCGCCTGCTGGGTCAGCACACCGATCACCAGCGTATTGTTCTCGATCAGGCTGATGGTTCCGTGTTTCAGTTCACCCGCGGCATAAGCTTCCGAGTGGATGTAACTGATCTCCTTCATTTTCAGGCTGCCTTCCAGGCTGATCGCGTAGTCCAGTCCGCGGCCGATGAAGAAAATGTCGTGGGTGTTCGCCATCTTGGAGGAGAACCACTGCAGCCGTTCCTTTTCTTCAAGAATCCGTTTGATCTTGTCCGGGATCGTTGCAAGTTCCGCCAGGAGATTTTCTTCCTCTTCCGCTGTCATCCTGTCCAGCACGCGGGCCAGGTGGATTGCCAGCACGTCCGCGGCAATCAGCTGGGCGCTGTAGGCTTTGGTGGTTGCCACGGCGATCTCCGGGCCTGCCAGCGTGTAAAGCACATGGTCTGCTTCCCGTGCGATCGTCGATCCGATCACGTTGACGATGGCCAGCGTTTCCGCGCCGCGTTCCTTTGCCACGCGCAGCGCCGCCAGGCTGTCTGCCGTTTCCCCGGACTGGGAAATCACGATAACCAGCGTCTGCCCGCTCATCGGAATGCTCCGGTAACGGAATTCCGACGCCAGTTCCACCCGTACGGGAATGCCGGCCAGGTCCTCGATTACATACTGTGCGGCCATGCCCACATGCCATGCGGATCCGCAGGCCACGATATCGATTTGGGTAATGGAACGGATCATCTCGTCCGTCAGCCCGGTTTCGGACAGGTCGATCTTCCCGTTCTTCACCATGCTGTTCAGCGTATCCCGGACTGCCCCGGGCTGCTCATGGATCTCCTTGAGCATGAAATGCTCGAATCCGCCTTTTTCCGCTGCCGCCGCGTCCCAGGTAATCTCCGTCAGCGGCATGCTCACCTCGTCCCCGTTCAGGTCGTAGAACAGCACCTTTCCTGGCGAAACCCTGGCTACCTGCAGGTTGTCGATATAGTACACCTGCCGGGTATACTTCAGGATCGCCGGCACGTCCGACGCGAGGTATGATTCTCCGTCCTCCACGCCGAGGATCAGCGGGGAATCCTTGCGTGCCGCGAAGATTTCGTCCGGGAAATCCTTGAACATCAGTGCCAGCGCGTAGCTTCCGCGGATCCGGACCATGGTTCTCGTGATGGCGTCTACTGGGCCGATCTTGTATTTCTTATAGTAGTAATCCACCAGCTTCACAGCCACCTCAGTGTCCGTATCGCTGTAGAAGACATATCCGTTCCGGAGCAGTTTGTCCTTCAGTTCCGTGTAGTTCTCGATGATGCCGTTGTGCACGCCCACCACGTCAGACTCCACAGCGCCGCTGCCGCTGCCCGAGCAGTTTCCGCTTACATGCGGATGCGCATTTACGATGCTCGGGTCTCCGTGGGTTGCCCACCGGGTATGTCCTATACCGCAGCATCCTGCCAGTGCCCGGCCCTGGTCCGTCTTGTCTGCGAGATGGTACAGCTTGCCGGTGGCCTTGACCACCTCAGCCAGATTTGTGCCGTTGCGCACGGCCAGGCCCGCGGAATCATATCCTCTGTATTCCAGCCGGGAAAGACTGTCCAGCAGAATCGGCGCCGCCTGCCTGCGGCCGGTGAATCCAACAATTCCGCACATTCGCGATCCCTCCGTTTTTCAAATAAAAAACAGGAAAATGAGTCGTACAGCGAGATCCCATCGTCCTGTACTTACGGATTTTATCATTTTCACCCCTTTGTGTCAATACATTATAATACAATAATACAACTTGTGAACACACGAAGAGGGCGCTGTCATGCAGCGCCCTCTTCCGGGTTCATGCAGTTTATTCGTCCGACTGCAGCGCGTCGTAGCCTTCCTCGCCGGTCCGGACGCGGACCACATTCTCCACATCCGTGACGAAGATCTTGCCGTCGCCGATATGTCCGGTATGCAGCACGCTCCGGGCTGTATCGATGACCTCGCGCACCGGCACCTTGCTGACCACGATATCCACCTGTACCTTCGGCAGGAGCGTGACCTCCACAGGAGTGCCGCGGTAGTATTCGGGCTTGCCTTTCTGCGCGCCGTAACCCATGACGTTGGTCACCGTCATGCCCGTGATGCCGATGCCGTTCATAGCCTTCTTCAGGCTCTCGAGGCTGGCCGGGCGGCAGATGATCTGTACCCGCGTGTAGACCGGGGCGTCCGGAGCCTTTTCCGGTTTCTTTGCCGGAGTCGGGACCGCATAGGGTTCTGTCACTGCAGCCGCAGCAGGCACCGCCGCTTCCGCCGCTGCTCCGTCCGTCACATCCTCCGGCAGCATCGCGTATCCGGAATAAGCTGTCGGCAGGCCGTGTTCGGAACGGTCGAGGCCCATGATCTCGTCCGCGGCGTCCGCCCGCAGGCCGATCGTTTTCTTGATCAGGAGGAATACAGCGGTGATGACGATTCCGGTCCACGCAATGGTTGCGAGGACGCCCAGGACCTGCACGCCGAAGAACTTGAATCCGCCGCCGTAGAACAGGCCTTTCATTGTGGTGCCGCCCGTGGCAAACAGACCGGTCAGGATCGTACCGGTGGCGCCGCACACCCCGTGTACGGAAATTGCACCGACCGGGTCGTCGATCTTGACGACCTTGTCAAAGAATTCGACGGACAGCACGACCAGGATGCCGCACACAATACCGATCACGGCCGCTCCGAAAGGATCCACCGCGTCGCAGCCTGCCGTGATGCCCACCAGGCCGGCCAGCGCCGCGTTGAAGGTCATGGAAACATCAGGTTTGCCGTACCGGATCCAGGTGAAAGCCATCGTCACCACCGTGGCCAGTGCAGCTGCCAGGTTCGTATTGAAGAAAACCAGGGCTGCGGAGGAAATCGCTTCGTCGCTGTCCATCGCAACGGTGGAAGCACCGTTGAATCCGAACCAGCAGAACCAGAGGATGAACACGCCCAGTGCGGCGATGCTCAGGTTATGGCCCAGGATGGCCCGCGGCTTTCCGTCCTTGCCGTACTTGCCGACGCGCGGTCCGAGGATCTTCGCGCCGATCAGGGCGCATACGCCGCCGACCATATGGACCGCAGTGGATCCGGCGAAATCATGGAATCCCATTTCCGCCAGCCAGCCGCCGCCCCAGATCCAGTGGCCGCTGACCGGGTAGATGAACAGCGAGATCGCGGCGGAGTAGATGCAGTAGGCGGAGAACTTCGTCCGTTCTGCCATGGCGCCGGATACGATCGTTGCCGAGGTCGCGCAGAAGACGGTCTGGAAGATGGCGAACGCCCACAGCGGAACGCCCGCCGGAAGCACCGAACCGTATTCCTTCATGATGAAGGGATCGATCCATCCGAACAGGGCGGTGCCTGTCCCGAACATAATCCCGAAACCGAGCAGCCAGTACAGCGGGGTTCCGATGCAGAAGTCCATCAGGTTCTTCATCAGGATATTGCCTGTATTCTTGGCCCTGGTAAAGCCGGCTTCACACATGGCAAATCCGGCCTGCATGAAGAAGACCAACGCTGCGCCGAGCAGCACCCAGATAGTGTTCGCGGGAGAGAACGTCATTTTCCTCACATCCATTCTTAGTTATTTCCGGCAGGTACTAAAAAAGGCGCCGGGTGCTTGTGCACACCCTTGCGCCTTGCTGGAATGCCGAGATTGTATACTGTATTCAAGTCCCTGTCAAGGGGGAAAACAGTCGAAGAACAATGTTCTTTCTCAGTCCTGTTTGAGATGCTTTTCAAGCCGTCCCATGATCTCTTTGTAAGCGTCCTCGACGCCGCCGAGATCCCTGCGGAACCGGTCCTTGTCCAGCTTCTCGCCTGTCTTGCTGTCCCACAGCCGGCAGGTATCGGGGCTGATTTCGTCTGCCAGCACGATCGTGCCGTCGGACAGCCGGCCGAACTCCAGTTTGAAGTCCACCAGCGTCACGCCGCAGGAAAGCCAGAATTCCTTCAGCGCTTCGTTGACACGGAAGGAGTAGTCCTTGATGGTCTCAATCTCTTCCTTGGTCGCCAGCTTCAGTGCCAGCGCGTGATATTCGTTCAGCAGCGGATCGCCCAGGTCGTCGTTCTTATAGGAGAACTCGATCGTCGGCGTGTCGAACACGATACCTTCCTCCACACCGTAGTGCTTTGCGAAGGATCCCGCGGAAATATTGCGGACAATCACTTCGAGCGGAACGATGCTCACTTTCTTTACCAGCGTTTCGCGCTCGCTGAGTTCCTCCACGTAATGCGTGGGGATTCCCTTCTGCGCCAGCATCCGCATCAGTGCGTTGCTCATCTGGTTGTTGATGACGCCCTTGCCGCGGATCGTGCCTTTTTTCAGGCCGTTGAACGCGGTCGCGTCGTCCTTGTAGTCGACGATCAGAAGTTCCGGATCGTCCGTTGCGAATACCTTCTTGGCTTTACCTTCGTACAGCTGTTCACCCTTGGTCATTGCAAACCATCTCCTTCCGTCTGCACATGATTCGACAGAAAGAGGTGAATCTCCTGCACGGCCGCACGACCATCTGCAAGAGCGCGTACCACGAGGCTCTGCCCGGTCCGCATATCGCCTGCGCTGAACAGCTTCCCGCCCAGGTAATGGCTTCCGTTTTCCGGCAGCAGGCGGCCCCGGGCGTCCGCGGTCACCGCGAAACTTTCCGCGGTTTTTACGTCACATCCGATGAATCCCGCGGCAATCAGCAGCAGTTCGCACGGAAGCGTCTGTTCCGATCCGGGGACCGGTTCCATTTTTCCTTCGGGGGTCCTGTGCAGGCGCACGGTCTCAACGCCCGTAATCCGGTTCCGGTCGTCCGTCCGGATTGCTTTCACCGTGGTTTCATACACCCGCGGATCCTCACCCTGTACCGCCTGTGCTTCCAGCTGCCCGTAATCGGTCCGCAGCGTCCGGGGCCATTGCGGCCAGGGATTCCCCGGCGTCCGGTTTTCCGGCGGCGCGGGCATCATTTCCAGCTGGGTTACGGAAGCGCATCCCTGCCGCAGGACCGTGCCTACGCAGTCGTTTCCCGTATCTCCGCCGCCGACAACCAGCACATGCTTCCCTTTCGCGAAAGCGCAGTCGCCGCCTTCCAGCAGCGTTTTCGTGGTCTTCGACAGGTAATCCACGGCAAAGAACACGCCTTCCGCGTCCATATGCTCCACGTTCAGGGATCTGGGTTTCCGGGCCCCGCCGCACAGCAGGACAGCGTCGTAATCCTTCAGGTTGTCCGGATCCGCTTCCGTGTTCAGGCAGAAGGTTACGCCTTCGTCCTCCATCAGGCGGATCCGCCGTTCCACCGCCCGCTTGGGCAGTTTCATGTTCGGGATTCCGTACATCAGCAGCCCGCCGGGACGGTCCGCGCGTTCAAACACCGTCACGCTGTGTCCCAGCCGGTTCAGCAGGTCCGCCGCCGCAAGTCCGGAAGGGCCGCTGCCGATCACGGCGACCTTCTTCCCTGTCCGTTCCGCGGGAATCCTCGGGCGGACCCATCCTTCCGCATATCCTTTTTCAATCAGGTACAGTTCGTTGTCCCGGTTCGTGACGCCGTCGCTTTCCAGGTTGCAGGCTTTTTCACACAATGCCGGGCATACGCGTCCCGTAAATTCCGGGAAAGGCGCCGTCTCCATCAGCCGGAAAAGTGCTTCCTTTTCCAGGCCCCGGTACAGCAGGTCGTTCCATTCCGGAATCAGGTTGTGCAGCGGGCATCCGAAATCGGACTGGCAGAAGGGCACCCCGCAGTTCATGCAGCGGGAGGCCTGGCAGGTGCGCTCCGCCGGTCCCTGGGGAACATGCAGGTCCTCATAGTCGGAAAGGCGTTCCCGGACGTCCCGGTACGGGTTTTCCTTCCGGCTGTATTCCATAAAACCGGTTGCTTTACCCATTGCTCACGCCTCCTTCCTGAGGTACGCCAGATACTCGTCGGAGATCACAGCTTTGAATTTCGGCAGGTACTGCCCGAAGGCTTCCAGGATCTCCCGGGCCTTCTTCGATCCTGTCGCCTTCTCGTGCAGGATCAGCAGGCGCTCCAGTTCCCCGGCCTCATCCGGCCCGACAGGATACATCCGCACATGCCCCGTGTTCAGGTGGTCCTTCAGCGTTTCGTTCTCATCCAGCACCCATGCAATGCCGCCGCTCATGCCCGCGGCGAAGTTGTCGCCCACCGGGCCCAGCACGGCCACGCGGCCGCCGGTCATATATTCGCATCCGTGGTCGCCGACACCCTCCGCGACAGCCCACGCGCCGGAATTGCGCACTGCGAAGCGTTCGCCCGCCATACCGGCGATGAAGGCATATCCGCTCGTCGCGCCGTACAGCGCCACGTTCCCGATCAGGGTATCGTCCTGGCGCCAGATGCTGTCCGCGGGCGGACAGACCGCCAGTGTTCCGCCGGACAGTCCCTTGCCCAGGTAGTCATTGGCAACACCGTACAGGGTGATCGACTGTCCCGCGGGTAGGAACGCGCCGAAGGACTGGCCGCCGCATCCCAGTGCCTGGATCTTCTTGTCTCCCCGGAGCATGGTTCCGAAAGCCCGGTCCGTGGTCATCAGGTGTACGTGGTTCTGGAACAGGCGTACGTCTGTTCGTTCCGCGAGTCGGAAGTCATGTTTCGCTTCCGGGCGGAAATGTGTGTTCCGCGCGAATCCGGTCAGGTCGCTCAGGTCCATGGCCGCGTCCGCTTTCATTTTCAGCAGGTCGCTGCGTCCGACCAGTTCGTTCACGGTCCGGGCGCCGAGCTTCGCCATAATTTCCCGCAGCTGTTCCGCGATGAACAGCATGAAGCGTTCAACATATTCCGGCTTGCCGGCAAACTTTTTCCGCAGCTCCGGATTCTGGGTGGCGATTCCGAAGGGGCAGGTGCCCAGGTGGCATACCCGCATCATCCGGCACCCCATGGTAACCAGCGGCGCCGTGGCAAAGCCGAATTCTTCCGCGCCAAGCAGCAGGGCTACCGCCACGTCATGCCCGGTCATCAGCTTGCCGTCCGTTTCCAGCGTCACCGTCTGGCGCAGCCGGTTCCGGCACAGCACCTGGTGCGCTTCCGCCAGGCCGATTTCCCAGGGAAGGCCTGCATGGTGCACGCTGCTCAGGGGCACCGCGCCTGTTCCGCCTTCACCGCCGGAAATCAGGATGCCTCCCGCCCCGGCCTTGGCCACGCCGCTGGCAATCGTTCCGACACCCGTGGAGGACACCAGTTTCACGGTCACCTTTGCGTTCTCGTTGGCGCACTGCAGGTCGTAGATCAGCTCCGCCAGGTCTTCAATGGAATAGATATCATGATGCGGCGGCGGGGAAATCAGCGAGATTCCCGGAGTGGAGCAGCGCGTCTTCGCGACGCTCTCTGTCACCTTCGCGCCGGGCAGGTGTCCGCCCTCGCCGGGCTTGGCGCCCTGCGCCATCTTGATCTGGATTTCCTTCGCGGACAGCAGGTATTCCCGGGTCACGCCGAAACGTCCGGAAGCCACCTGCTTGATCGCCGAGTTCAGGTCCGTCCCGAACCGTTCCGGCAGTTCGCCGCCTTCGCCGCTGTTGGATTTTCCGCCCAGGTGGTTCATGGCCTTCGCCATACATTCATGCGCTTCCTGGGAGATGGAGCCGTAGCTCATGGCTCCTGTGCGGAAGCGTTTCACAATGGATTCCGCCGGTTCAACTTCAGAAAGCGGGATCTCCCGGCAGGCATCGAAGCGGAAGTCCAGCATGGATCGGATGGTTCGCGGTCCGTTCTTCGCGATGCTTTCTGCGTATTTGTCAAACAGTTCCCGACTGCCGGTCCATACCGCCTGCTGCAGCAGATGGATGGTTTCGGGAGAATACAGGTGCTGTTCCGCCTGGGGACCTGTCCGCAGCCGGTGGATCCCGACGGCAGGCAGTCCTTTCCCGTCCGCCGTATCGAAGGCTTCCCCGTGATGGTAGCGGCTGTCCGCCTCCACCCGATTCAGGTCCGTTCCGCCCAGCGCGCAGGGCGTATTAGTGAAATACTTTTCGACAAAGGGCTTGTCCAGTCCGACCGCTTCAAACAGCTGGGCGCTCTGGTACGCCTGCAGCGTCGAAACGCCCATCTTGGAAGCGATCTTCAGTACGCCGGCTGTCAGCGCGCGGTCGTAATTCGCAAGGGCTTCCGCCGGGTTGAGCTTCACCGAGCCGTTTTCGCACAGTTCACGGACCCACTCATGCGCCAGGTACGGGTTGACCGCCCGGGCACCGAAGGCAACCAGCAGCGCCAGCTGGTGGACATCCCGCGGCTCTCCGCTTTCGAGCACCACGGAAACCGCCGTCCGCTTCTTGATGCGGATCAGATGCTGCTCCAGCGCGGAAACCGCCAGCAGCGAAGGAATCGCCAGGTGTTCCGCGTCCACGCCCCGGTCGGAGAGGATCAGTACATTGACCTGGTCCCGGCATGCCTGGTCGCACGCCGCGAACAGCGCCGCCAGCGCGTCCCGGAGGGTGCCGGTTTTTTTGTACAGCAGGGAAACGGTCCGGCCCTTGAACGCCGGATGCTGCAGTTCCCGGATCCGCCTGAATTCCTCTTCCGTCAGGATCGGACTCGGCAGTTCGAGTACCGTGCAGTTCTCCGGATCGCGGGAAAGCAGGTTCCCGTCGTCCCCGATATACACGGAGCAGTCCGTCTTGATTTCTTCACGCAGCGCGTCGATCGGCGGGTTGGTCACCTGCGCGAAACGCTGTTTGAAGTAATCGAACAGCGAGGGATGTGTTTTGGACAGCGCAGCCAGCGGTTCGTCCGCGCCCATGGATACGATGGGCTCCGTCCCGTTCTCCGCCATCGGCCGCAGGATGTCCTGCACATCCTCCCAGGTATAGTGGAATACTTTGGCCAGCTCCGTCAGTCGGCCTTCGCATGTTTTTCCGGATTCATCCGGAACCGCCGGCAGGTCCTCCAGCCGGATCAGGTTCTTCATCCATTCGTTGTACGGGAACGCCTGCGCGTAGCGGGTTTTGACCTCGCTGCTCTCCGTCAGTTTCCCGGTTTCCAGGTCCGCCTCCAGCACGTCGCCGGACGTCAGCTTCCACCGGCGGATGATATGTGCGTTTTCTTCGAACAGCACGCCGGCTTCCGAAGAAAGGATCAGCCGGTGGTCGTCTGTCAGTGCGCACCGCAGCGGACGCAGGCCGTTCCGGTCCAGGGATGCGCAGACCTTTTCGCCGTCGGAATACAGCACCGCCGCTGGCCCGTCCCAGGGCTCCATCATCGTTGCATAGTAGCGGTAAAGATCGCGCCACGCCGTCTCCCGGTCCTCGATCCCCTGCCAGGGTTCCGGCAGCAGGATCATTCCGGCCAGGGACAGCGGGATTCCGTTCATCGTCAGGAATTCCAGCGTATTGTCCAGCATCTGGCTGTCGCTGCCGTCTTCTTCGATGACCGGCAGCACCCGGTACATTTCTTCGCCCATCACGGCGGAGCGCATGGTCTCCTCCCGGGCTTTCATCCGGTCGTGATTGCCCCGGATCGTATTGATTTCCCCGTTATGCAGCAGCATCCGGTGCGGATGCGCCTTGCTCCAGGACGGGAAGGTGTTGGTGGAGAAACGGGAATGCACCATGGCCATCCGGCTCGTGTACCGCGCGTCCTGCAGGTCATCATAGAAGGAGCGCAGCTGGTTGACCAGCATCATGCCCTTGTACACGATGGTACGGCAGGAAAGCGAGCAGATATAGGTGTCCGTATCCTGTTTTTCAAAGACCCGGCGAAGCACATACAGCCGCCGGTCGAAATCCTGGTTGTTCTTTGCGTCACCCGGGCGCCGCAGGAAGCACTGACGGATCCGCGGCATGGTGCTGCGGGCGCCGGCACCCAGCTGTGCCGGATGGCACGGAACATTCCGCCATCCCAGCACGGTGATCCGCTCCGCCGACGCAAGCTGCTCGAAGATTCGGCAGACGTTCTCCGCGCCCACCTCATCTTCCGGCAAAAAAAACATCCCCACGCCGTATTCTCCCGGCCGGCCCAGCTGGATTCCTTCCTCCAGGGCCCAAGCGGAAAAAAGGCTGTGGGGCAGTTCTGTCAGAATTCCGACCCCGTCGCCGGTCGTTCCGAGTGCGTCGCTCCCGGCCCTGTGGGCCAGGCGCTCCACAATGGAAAGCGCCTGGTCCACGGTCCGGTAGGTGGCGCGGCCGTTCAGGTCCGCCACCGCTCCGACGCCGCAGCTTTCATGTTCAAGTTCTTCATGATAAAGGGGATACTGTCGCTCCCGCATGTTCCGTCACCCCTGTGAACATATCATTTCTTTTGTTTGTCCTGTTCCACAATTCTGGCTGCGTACTCCGCCATCTTTGTGCTGTGATCCATCGCCTGCTTCTGCAGCAGGTGATGGGCCTCCGGTTCTGTAAGATGCAGCTGCTTCATCAGGATTGCTTTGGCCTGTTCCACCAGTTCCTTCTCCGCGCCGGCCCGCCGGGGCATCTGCCGCCGGTGCAGCTGGTTCAGCATTTCCAGCGCGCCGAGAACCGTTTGTCCCGTCACAGGGATCGGAAGCCGGAAAACATCGGGGCTTTCACAGTTTTCCAGCACGGCCGGTTTTGCAATCCAGAGGACCTGGATCCGTTCGCCGTAATCCCAGACCAGTTCTTCCGGTCTGCAGTCCGGGAACAGTCCCAGATAAATCAGGATGCTGTCCTCGCTTTCAGCCAGCGCGCGGCGCAGGCTGCTTCCGGATGAGCAGCAACGATATACTGAATAACCGGAGGAAGCCAGCAACCGGGTCATCTGATCGCGGCTTGTTTCCGTTGCGCCGGCAATGATCATTCGTGCCACCGGGTCTTCCTCCTTTCTTCTGCTGCCAGGTACCAGTCACTGGTCACCGACGGCAGAATCAGTACATCACAATATACCGGTCAATCTCCCACTTGCTCACATGGGTGCGGTACGCATCCCACTCTTTCTGCTTGCCTTCCACGTACTGGCCCAGCACATGCTCACCCAGCGCGCCGCAGATCACATCGTCTTCCTTCAGGCAGTCCACGGCTTCCTTCAGGGTGCCGGGCAGCGAGCGGATTCCCTTGGCTTCGCGGGTCGCTGCGTCCATGGCAAAGATATTCTCCGTGATTTCATCCGGAGGAGTCAGGCCCTTCTTGATGCCGTCCAGGCCGGCTGCCAGGCAGACCGCCATGTTCAGGTAGGGGTTGCAGCTGGGATCCGGGCAGCGCAGTTCGACGCGGGTTCCCTTGCCGCGGGCGGCGGGAATCCGGATCAGGGCGGAACGGTTGCTTGCGCTCCAGGCCAGGTAGCACGGCGCTTCGTAGCCGGGCACCAGCCGCTTGTAGCTGTTCACCAGCGGGTTCGTGACCGCCGCCATGCCACGGATATGCGCCAGGATACCGGCGATGAAGGAATAAGCTTCCTTGCTCAGTCCGCGTGCGTCGGACGGATTGGCGAATACGTTCTCCCCGTCCTTGAACAGGCTCATGTTGGTGTGCATGCCGCTGCCGTTGATACCGAACACGGGCTTGGGCATGAACGTCGCGTGCAGGCCGTTCTTCTGGGCCAGCGTCTTGACCGCCAGCTTGAAGGTCATAATATTGTCGGCCGCGGTCAGCGCGTCGGCATACTTGAAGTCGATCTCATGCTGGCCGGCTGCCACTTCGTGGTGGCTGGCTTCAATTTCAAAGCCCATCTGTTCCAGCGCCAGGCAGATCTCGCGCCTCGTACTCTCGCCGTGATCCAGCGGTCCGAGGTCGAAATAACCGGCTTCGTCCGAAGTCGCGGTGGTGGGTTTGCCCTGCTCATCCGTCTGGAAGAGGAAGAACTCCATTTCCGGGCCGACGTTGAAGGAATATCCCATTTCAGCCGCTTCCGCCAGCACCTTCTTCAGGACACCGCGGGGATCTCCGGCAAAGGGCGTTCCGTCGGGGTTGTACACGTCGCAGATCAGCCGGGCTACTTTGCCGTGCTGCGGACGCCAGGGCAGGATCGCGAAGGTATCCAGGTCCGGCCGCAGATACTGGTCGCTCTCATTGATGCGGACAAAGCCTTCAATGGAGCTGCCGTCGATCATAATCTCATTGTTGACAGCCTTCTCAATCTGGCTGGCCGTGATGGCTACGTTCTTCAGCTGTCCGAAAATATCGGTGAACTGCATGCGGATAAATTCCACATCGCCTTCCCGCACCATCCGGATGATGTCTTCCTTCGTGTACTTGCTCATAGTGAAACCCCCTTCAAACAATTCTGTCATTCATGGCTGAAATGAAAACAGGCAAGTCCAGCCATGAACCATGGCTCCCTTGCCTTGTATGCGGCGATCATATCACCCCGTTTTTCGGCTGTCAAGCGTCCCGATTGTATTCCCTTTGTTTTCCCGGTCTCCTGCTCCCGCGCTGTTCTTGACAAGCCTGCGGCGGAATGATACCATACCTGCCATCAAGACAAGGGAGTCCTGTACAGGGCTTCCTGTTTTTTGATTCTTCCCAATCCATTTGCAGGAGGCGATCCGTATGTGTTCCATCTTCGGTCTCACCAGTGCCAGAGTCCCCAGGGATTTGATTGAGGCCTGCTTTAACCGCACCATCTCCCGGGGTCCGGACATGAGCCGGCTGGAAGAGATCCCCGGCGGGATCCTCGGTTTCCACCGTCTGGCAATCATGGGACTGAATGAGCGCGGCATGCAGCCTTTTCATCTCGGAAAGGACGCGGTCGTTTGCAACGGCGAGCTGTACGGCTTCCGTCCCCTGCGGGAACGTCTCATGGAGCATTATGATATAAAGGGAGAATCCGACTGCGAGATTCTTCTTCCTCTATATCATGAATACGGCATCGAAATGTTCAAAACCCTCGATGCCGAGTTTGCCCTGATTCTCTATGACGGAGAACAGAATAAAGTGATTGCTGCCCGTGATCCGATCGGAATCCGTCCCCTGTATTACGGACGCCTGGAAGATGGGGAATGGGCTTTCGCCAGCGAGCCGAAAAACCTGATGGGCCTGTGCGAAACGATCCTTCCCTTCCCGCCCGGACATTACTGGATCGACGGGGAATTCTACGCCTATGCTGATCCTTCTCATGTGGACCGGTTCATCATGGAAAATGAGGACACCGTCTGCCGGGAACTGAACCGGCTGCTGACCGACGGCGTAAAAAAGAGGCTGGATGCGGACGCCCCGATCGGGTTCCTGCTCTCCGGCGGCCTGGATTCCTCCCTCGTCTGCGCCATCGCGCAGAAGCTTCTCCCGCATCCCATCCGTACCTTCGCCATCGGCATGGATATCGATGCCATCGACCTGAAATACGCCCGCAAGGTTGCGGATTATATCGGCTCGGACCACACCGAGGTCATCATTTCCGAAAAGGATGTGCTGGAGGCCCTTCCCGCGGTCGTGGAGCTCCTGGGCACCTGGGATATCACGACAATCCGCGCTTCCATCGGCATGTATCTCGTCTGCAAATGGATCCATGAGAATACCGATGTCCGCGTGCTGCTGACCGGGGAAATCTCCGATGAACTCTTCGGATATAAATACACGGACTTTGCACCTTCCGCCGCCGCGTTCCAGGAGGAAGCCGAAAAGCGGATCCGCGAACTGAATGTCTACGACGTGCTGCGTGCCGACCGCTGCATCTCCGTGAACTCCCTGGAAGCCCGCGTACCCTTCGGCGACCTGGCCTTCGTGCACTATGCCATGAAGATTGACCCGGAACTGAAGATGAACAACCACAACATGGGCAAGTACCTGATCCGCAAAGCTTTCGCGGAGGACAAAATCCTTCCGGACGAGATCCTCTGGCGCCAGAAGGCCGCCTTCTCCGACGCTGTCGGCCATTCCATGGTCGACGATCTGAAGGCCCTCGCGGAACGTACCTATACCGACAAGGAATTTGAGGAAAAAGCGGCGAAATATGATTACTGCCCGCCCTTCACGAAGGAGAGCCTCCTGTACCGGGAACTGTTCGAGCAGTTCTATCCCGGCCAGGCCCGCATGATCCCGGACTACTGGATGCCCAACAAGACCTGGCCCGGGTGCAATGTGGACGATCCTTCCGCACGGGTGCTGGCAAACTATGGGGATAGTGGAAAATAAGCTGTTTCTTCCGGACTTCAGGTGTCGTTCTGAACGATGTGAAGAATCTTATCTCTTCAATACACTATCCACTTATTTATCCGGAGGCCATACATGTCCACTGCCCAGAAAGTCCTGATCTTTGATTTCGGCGGCCAGTATACCCAGCTGATTGCCCGCCGTGTCCGTGAATGCCACGTCTATTCCGAAGTTGTCCCGTGGAGCATCCCTGTGGAGGAAGTCCGGAAACAGAAGCCCGTCGGCATCATCCTTTCCGGCGGTCCTTCCACCGTCCGGGATGAAAACGCGCCCATGATTGACCCGGAGCTTTATGCTCTGGGTATTCCTGTTCTCGGCATCTGCTACGGCATGCAGCTGACCGCCCATCTCCTGGGCGGCGCAGTGGAACGGGCGAAGGAACGGGAATACGGCCGCATCGTAGTAAAGATGAAGGAATCCTCCGCGATGTTCGCCGGCATGAAATCCTCATCCTTCTGCTGGATGAGCCATACCTGGCAGGTTGCTTCCTGCCCGCCCGGTTTTGAACCGGTTGCCCGTACGGAGAACTGCCCCGTCGCCGCCATGGCCAACGAGGAACGGCGGATCTACGGCGTCCAGTTCCATCCGGAAGTGACCCATACCGAAGAAGGCCGTCTCCTGCTGCATAACTTCCTGTTCAATATCTGCCGCTGCACCGGCGACTGGACCATGGAAGCCTACGCGGAACAGGCGGTCCGCCAGATCCGGGAAGCCGTCGGCGAGGACGGAAAGGTCCTGCTGGGCCTGTCCGGCGGTGTGGACTCTTCCGTTGCCGCCGCCCTGATCTTCCGGGCCATCGGCGACCGGCTGACCTGTGTCTTTGTGGATCACGGCCTGCTCCGCAAGGGAGAAAGTGATCAGGTCTGCCATGTATTCAGCAATCTGTTCCCGGTCCGTTTTATCCGTGCGGATGCCTCCGCCCGTTTCTTTGCCGACCTGAAGGGCGTCACCGAGCCGGAGGAAAAGCGGCATATCATCGGCCGGGATTTCATTGAAGTCTTCCGGGAGGAAGCAAAATCCCTGGACAAAATGGACTATTTCGCCCAGGGTACCATTTATCCGGATGTGATTGAAAGCGGTCAGGGTACCAATGCCGCCGTGATCAAGAGCCACCACAACGTGGGCGGCCTGCCGAAGGAGCTCGGCTTCACCGAGCTGATCGAGCCCCTGCGCATGCTGTTCAAAGATGAAGTCCGCGCCCTGGGTGAAACCCTCGGCCTGCCGAAGGAACTCGTCTGGCGCCAGCCCTTCCCCGGCCCCGGCCTGGCCATCCGCATCATCGGGGAGGTCACACCGGACAAGGCTCATATTGTCCGGGAAAGCGACGCCATTTTCCGCGAGGAAATCTCCAAAGCCGGCCTCGACCGGCAGATCAGCCAGTACTTCACCGTCCTGACCGGCGTCCAGTCCGTCGGCGTCATGGGTGACGAACGCACCTATGATTACACGATCGCCCTGCGCGCCGTTACCACCGACGACTTCATGACTGCCGACTGGGCCCGCATCCCCTGGGATACGGTCGCCACAGTCTCCGCCCGCATCGTCAACGAAGTTCCCCACGTCAACCGCGTCGTCCTCGACGTCACCACCAAGCCCCCAGCCAGCGTTGAGTGGGAATAACTGACAAAACCCGCAAAGCCTTGAAAACACTGGGTTTTTGAAGCGGAAACGGGGCATTTGATAGCAAATTGATAGCAGATACCAAAACCGGATTTACTTTGCTCACTCCTGTATAGCGGGTGGTTTGCGGGTAAATCCTCCATATCCTAAGAAAAAGGTCTTGCTGACTTTCACCAGTCGGCAAGACCTTTTTTGCTATTTGTCTTTTCTCTGTTTCTTCAATCCTTTTATCAGAGCATCGCTTAATTCCTTCGAGGGGACTTTGGCCCACCGCTGGGTGGTGTCATACTTGGGGTAGTTGTACCGCCAGCGGTCATAGTCCTCCTTGGTGATCTCCCCGGCCTCCAACTTCGCCGCCTGTTCCCGCCACGCAATCAAGATTTTGTTCAACTCACTGGCTTGACGGCCTCCCTGGAAAATATCTGCTTGCAGGCAGGCACGTCCATCCGCCTCTATCACTTTCAGACTGTAAACATCCTCCAAGGCGAACAGCGTATGGGCCAAACCTATGTAGTTGTCTATGTCCGGGACGCTCAACGCCTGGGGCGATACATCTAAAGTATGAGCCAGGGCAGCGGTCAAATCGGCCTTCGGCGTCCGGGTGCCTGTTTCGTACTGTGCCAGACGAACATCGGCGGAACGCTCTGGAAAGCCCACCGCCATACCAAGATACTTCTGTGTCATACCCCGGAGGGTGCGGAAAAAATGGATGCGCTCTCCTATTGCCATAAATGCCAACTCCTATCTGGTGGTTTCTGTCGAAAGTAGTATAACATATTCGCTTAGTAACAGTCAAGAGTATCTTAAACAAAAAAGTTAAAAATTATTCCGCAAGCCACTTGACAAAGCAAATTTGCTTAGTTATAATAGATTAAGCATAAAGGCTTAGTTTTCGAGCCGTGAAAGGAGGTGAGCGCACAATGGCAAGCACTATGTTCATGCGGGTGGACGAGGTAGCGGAGGAATTAGGGGTTTCTGTCCCCTATGCCTATAAGCTGATTCGTTCCATGAATGCGGAGTTGAAAAAGACGGGCTGTATTACCATTTCAGGCCGGATCGACCGCAAATTCTTCCACGAAAAATTTTATGGCACAAGAGGCCAGAGCGAAAGGAGTGATTAACCTATGGCGGCGTTTAAGAACAAGACCAACGGCACTTGGTACGTCCAGTTCCGCTATACGGACTGGAAAGGGGAGCGCCAGCAGAAGTTAAAGCGTGGCTTTGCCACCAAGAAAGAGGCCCAGGCGTGGGAACGGGAGTTTCTGATGCAGAAGCAGGCCGATGTGAACATGACCTTTGAGAGCTTCGCCCAGCTCTATGAGAAGGATATGAAGCCCAAGCTGAAGCTGAACACCTGGCTGACAAAAGAGAGCATCATCCAAAAGAAAATCCTTCCGTATTTTGGAAAGCGCAAACTGTCGGAAATCACCGCCAAGGACGTGATGGACTGGCAGAACGTGATCCGAGGGTTGACGGACGCCAAGGGAAAACCCTATTCCCCTACCTATCTCAAAACCGTCCACAATCAGTTAAGTGCCCTCTTTAACCATGCTGTCCGCTACTACGGCCTCCAGGTCAATCCTGCGGCCAAGGCCGGGAACATGGGGGTGGAAGAACGGCGTGAAATGCTGTTCTGGACGAAGGAAGAGTATCTGAAATTTGCCGACGCCATGATGGACAAGCCCCTCTCCTACTATGCCTTTGAAATGCTCTACTGGTGCGGTATCCGGGAGGGGGAACTGCTGGCCCTCACCCCAACAGACTTCGACTTTGAGGCGGGTACAGTGTCCATCAGCAAATCCTATCAGCGGCTCAAGGGCAAGGACGTGATTACCACTCCTAAGACGAAAAAGAGCAACCGTGTCATTAAGATGCCCAAATTCCTCTGCGGAGAGATGGAGGACTACTTAAAGATGTTTTACAGCGCCGGGGCGGATGAACGGATTTTCCCTGTCAGCAAGCACTATCTCCACCATGAAATGGACAGAGGTGCGAAAGCGGCGGGAGTGAAGCGGATCAG